>Ga0213826_1000318_pt1 | contig 30442 bp, 33 predicted proteins | sample MC6MC0899MG_FD_180668 | JGI IMG/M metagenome (GOLD analysis project Ga0213826, IMG submission 180668) | Enriched soil aggregate microbial communities from Iowa State University, Ames, United States - MC6-MC0899-MG | ecosystem: Environmental > Terrestrial > Soil > Unclassified | place: USA: Iowa...
CACCGACCACACCCTCGAGGAAGTCGGCAAGCAGTTCGACGTCACCCGCGAGCGCATCCGCCAGATCGAAGCCAAGGCGCTGCGCAAGCTGCGTCACCCGAGCCGGTCCGAGCAGCTGCGCAGCTTCCTGGATATCGATTGATCGATTCCGGCGCACCGCGTTGAAACCCGACAGACCCCGCGCAAGCGGGGTTTGTTGTTTGGGGCGGGTGTCGCCGCGTGGTGTACTCGAGCCTAGCGGCGGCGCAGCGGATGGAGGGGTGTTCGACGGGGTCGGGATCGCTAGGCTGAGTTGGTGATTTCGTTGCGTGTTTCGTAACTTAATTACGGATTTTTTCTCGGTGTTCTCCGGGATGAAGTCATTTCAATCAATGGATTATATGTTTAATTGGGTTGCGGTTCGCCAAAGATTGGCGTATAGATTCGTAACTTAACTCGTCCCGAAACTCAGGCCATGGCCCGTCCCCGTACCGTCCAGCTCCAGACGCTGTTCGACAACCTGCCTGCCGGCGAGGTCGTATCAGCTGCCGATCTCGTCGATCGCCTGGGGGTTACCCGGACAACGTTGAGTCGTCTTGTCGCCGAGGCCGGGGACCGCCTGGTGCGACTTGGCCGCACCCGTGCCACGGCCTATGCCGTCCGCCAGCAGACCGCCGCGGGCAGCGAGTGGCCGCTGTTCCGGCTGGGGCCGGACGCCACCCTTGAAGAACTGGGCACGGTCGTGGCACTCACGGGCGAGACCTTCCACGTGGCGACCACCGCCGCACGCCCCAATCTGACCCGTTCGCCAGACGAGACCGTCGATGGCCACTTCCCGGGGCTGCCGTGGTACCTGGACGACCTGCGGCCACAGGGTTTTCTCGGGCGTACGTTCGCGCATCGTCGCGGGCGTGACCTGGGCGTCCCCGACGACCTCAATCGATGGCAATTGGGTGACACCCTGCAGGCGCTGGTGCGTGCAGGCGGCACGGAGATCGGTGATCTCCTGCTGGGCGGCGATGCCGTGCAGATGGCGTTGCGCGCGCTCGACGCGCCTGGCGATCACGTCCTGGCCGCGCAGCGCGCACGTCGTTATCCCGAGCGCGCGGCGGCGGCACTGGAAGGCGAAGACGTCGGATCGTCGCCGGGTGGCGAGCAACCGAAGTTCACTGCCACGGTGGAGCATGAGGGAGGGCGCTATGCGGCGCTGGTGAAGTTCGCGCAGCCCACCGCAGGCGAGGCCGCAGAACGCTGGGCAGACCTGCTGGTCTGCGAGCACCTCGCCCTGCAGTGCCTGCGCGACGCCGGCGTGCCGGCAGCAGCGTCCGAGATCCTCCAGACCGACACGCACACGTTCCTGGAAGTGCAGCGCTTCGACCGCACTGTCGACGTGCTGGGCCGGCGTGGCTTCGTCTCGCTGCTGGCGCTGTCCTCGGCCTTCGCTGGTGACGTGACCGTGGACTGGGGGACGGCTGCCGACGCGCTGCTGACGCAGGGCTGGGTCGATCGCGACGCGCAGGCCGCGATGGGAAGGCTGCATGCGTTCGGCCGACTCATCGGCAACAGCGACATGCATCAGGGCAATCTGGGTTTCCACCTGGTCGATCGCGGCCCGCTGCCGTTGGCGCCCGCGTATGACATGCTGCCGATGTCACTGGCACCCTCGCGCACAGGGGTGCTGCGTGCGGCTGCGCCGCTTGCCTCCATCGCGCCGGAGCGCAGCGGCCAGCTCGCACACCTGCACTGGGCAGCGCCGCTGGCAGTGGACTACTGGCAACGTGTGGCCGGTTCGGCGCTGCTGCGCTCGGGCGTGCTGCGTGACCTGGCGGCGGAAAATGCGCGTCGGGTGCAGGCGATGGGGCAGCGTTTCGGCTGATGTGAGGGTTGTAGTGGAAAGCGCCTGCGGGCCTCCACTACACTGTGCGGCCGCAAGGGCCTATAGCTCAACGGTTAGAGCAGAGGACTCATAATCCTTTGGTTCCAGGTTCGAATCCTGGTGGGCCCACCAATGCAGCAGACGGCGAGACCGCGGCTGTTCTTGCAGGCATAAGTTGACCGCTTTGGACAACTTATGATGTCAATGAACCCGTAAATTGTCCGCTTGTGGATCTGCGCTCTCGGTTGGCACTGGGCAGCTATGGTTGTTCTAGCCAAGGTTGGACGGCGCCGTGAGCGGCAGCTTTCGACCCAAAGCGGACATTCGCAAGTTGCCTAGCCGGGGGCCGGCTCTGCGCCGCTTGTTGATCTTGCTCTGGCCACCTAAGATCGAGCCGAATCGATGGGATGCGGCTCCGGCCGGCCGCTGTGGGTAAGGCGTGTGACCAGACCCTAGGGTCAATCTATTAGGTAGTTGCGCGCCACTGGAGAGCTTATGTTCGCCGAAAGAGGTCCAAACGAGACTGTCTTCTACACTGGTGGCACGCTTATCAGGCACCCAGTTGTGGAGGGCGACGATCTAACCCTTCGCTCTGGTGATCAAGACGTTCTAGTGCGGAACGTCTCGATACTTGGTCCAGACCACTATAGGGGAACAATCTATGGATTCGAACCAAGTAAGGCCACCGAGCTCAACGGACTAGAGCTTGGCCAGGAGATTGAGTTCTATGACAAAAACATTTTTGCCGTGCGTGGCGCCTAGCAGTTCATTCAAGCCGAACCTGCTTCGCAGGTCGGCTTATTTCAAGCGTTAGGCCCCATGGATAGAATTCTGCAGGTTCTGGCAAGCTCCCCTTCCGAGGCTTGGGTCGGCTTGCTTGGCGTTGTATTCGGCTCACTTCTCACGACTCTGGGGGTGTGGCTCACCAATAGAGCAAACGCCAAGCAGTTGAAGGTGCAGTTGGCGCACGAAGAGCGGTTGCATCGGCAGAGAGTTTCGAAAGAACGGCTAGAAGAGCTCTACGTGCTCGTCTGCCATTGGCTTAATGGGATGTTCTCCAATTACCTAAACCTCACGCTGGTTATGAAAGGCGAGTGTGACTACAACGCCTACCTTGACGCAGTAATAAAGTCTAGCTCCGATCAGCCAGTGGACTTCAGCCGAGTGGAAATGATCATCGGCATCTATGGTTCTGAGATTCGACAAGCCTATGGCCAAGTGATCGAGGCTAGAACGAGAGTCAATTCGGTCATCGGCGACCACAAGAAAGCCTACTTGCTGGGCAAGTCCGGCGATCACTTCTTGTTGCCGTTCACAGCCGTGCAAGTCGTGCTGGAGCAAGAATGTGAGGCGCTCAAAGAGGCGATCGCGCGTGCGGCGCGCGGGGCCTAGCAACTAATTGAAGCCGACACCGTTTTGCCGCGCGCCTTGGTTCAGGCGCTGGACCTTTTGAGGAAACGATGCTCACTCCAAGCAACCGATTCACCATTGAACTGCAGCGCCTCGCGTTCGAGCACTTCGATTCGTGCACAAGCATGAGGACATGCTTTCATCGAAGCGGAGCATTCGTGCTCGGGGTACCTATGTAATGGTAATCCCCCCGCAGGTTAGCCGCAGCCAGAAGTGGAATTTTCTCGTAACCTAACCCGAGGAGATCCCATGAAGAAATCATGATTCACCGACAGCCAGATCATCGCCGTACTCAAGCAGACCGAGGCCGGCACGCCTGTCCCTGACCTTTGCCGACAGCATGGCATCAGCTCAGCGACGTTCTACAAGTGGCGCAGCAAGTTCGGCGGCATGGATGCGTCCATGGTGTCCCAGCTAAAAGAACTGCAGGACGAGAACCGGCGGCTGAAGAAGATGTACGCCGATGCGCAGCTCAGTGCCGAGCTGCTGAAGGAAGCGCTCTCAAAAAAATGGTGAGGCCATCTCAGCGTCGCGAGATGGCCAGACGGGCGGTCCAGGCAGGCATCACCAGCATCGTTCATGCGTGCAGGACGTTCGAGATGATTCAGACCTGCTACCGCTATCAGGCCAAGGCCTGCCAAGAAAATACGATCATCGCCGACTGGTTGCTCAGGCTGACCAGCGCCTACCGCGATTGGGGCTTTGGGCTGTGCTTCCTGCACCTGCGCAACGTGAAGGGCTTCGCTTGGAACCACAAGCGCGTGTATCGGATCTATCGCGATTTGGAGCTGAATCTGCGCATCAAGCCGCGCAAGCGCATCGTCCGGGAAGTGCCGGAGCCTTTGGCTGTGCCTGAGGCGGTCAACCAGACATGGTCGGTGGATTTCATGCACGACCAGCTGGCTGATGGACGCAGCTTCCGGGTACTCAACGTACTGGATGACTTCAACCGCCAGGGACTGGCGATGGAGGTCGACATCTCCTTGCCTGCGGCGCGCGTCATCCGCAGCTTGGAACAGGTCATTCAATGGCGCGGAAAGCCCCGCACCATACGCTGCGACAACGGGCCCGAGTACATCAGCGGAGCGCTGCAAGCATGGGCCGAGCGGCAAGACATTGCGCTGCTCTACATTCAGCCAGGCAATCCTCAGCAGAACGCCTACATCGAGCGCTACAACCGTACCGTGCGTTACGCTTGGCTTGCTAGCAATCTGTTCAATGACATCGAACAGGTCCAGGACATCGCCACTCGTTGGCTATGGACTTACAACCACGAGCGCCCAAACATGGTGCTCGGCGGCATCACGCCAATGCAGAAGCTTGCACTGGCAGCGTATTTCATTTTTGGCGACCGCTAAAAGCGGGGGGATTACCGTTCTCGAACCCTCCTAGACCGTTACGTCACGGTGACGTCACCCGTGACGTTAGGCGAACGCGCTCTATGTGTGGCAGTCGCCTCGAGCAACTGCTCGACTGACTTCCAATGCGTTCGTCATGCTTGGGCGATGCGTTCGCAATGCGTTCGCAATGCGTTCGCATGGATCTCGGATGCGTTCGCACTGTCTTTAGCCCTGCCACACCGTTGCTAGCCAAGGCCAGCAGCAGGTAGCTGTGATCGGCAACACAAGTTTCCGTCCTGTAGGCCGATATCGCTCCAGATGTCTAAACAATGGAGCGGAGAACATGGACGATCAGATGACCTGCCCGATGTGCATGGGGCGAGTACCACGCGGTGCGATAGTCTGCCGAGGGTGTAAGTCTCGCATTGAGTACGGCATCCCTGGTTGGGCGGCTACAGTGGTTCTGGTCTGCTCTATCTCCTTCGGAATCTGGTCGGGCACCGTCCTGACATGGTGGATCGGCCTGGTCGGTGGCTTGGTCTCGTTCGGCCTTGGCTCTGCTGGACTCGAATGCCTGTTTCGTAACCGAGTCGTCTTCCGCCTCAAGTACTGAGCACGGTCTGACTTGTTTGGAACAAGTCGATCTAGTGGCCGATAGGCGCAGTGACGCCGTCAGAAGTCATCGGGATCGTAGGGCTCGAGATGTGGCGTTGCTGCGGCTAGGCCGAGCGCCTGATTGAGCGCGTCCATAGTCGTCCAGATCCCGCCGCGTCCGTCGTACAGGAAGCGGATGCCGCATCCGTCGGCCCATCGGATCACGGTGGCAAGCCTAGGCTTCTTGCCTGGCTGGCAGAGTTCCTGCAGGTCGTGGAACTGGAGGATCGCTTTGTTCAAGCGGATAGCTCATCTGGCCGGGAACGTACGCCCTTCCTTTAGGCATTGGGACAGTCTCTTCTCAAGCGCGTCGGGATCGTTCTGAAGCGCCTCGAGCCCTGTGCAAGCGCGTCGATCGTGCAGCTCATACTGTGCATGAAGATACATCCCTCCGACGAGAACGGAGGAGAGCAGCGACAGGGAAATGGGAAGCCATACAGGCGCTTCCACGTCCAAGATGTTCAGGATGTCCAACGGCTCCGCACGCATCGTTGTCTGACATTGCCTAACCCTCTCAGGAATCAGGTGCGGGCGCCAGTCAGGACAATCCTGACACTCTCGCGGGGCTGATGGCTGATGCCGAGCTGAGGTTGGAAGTGAATTAGTAAGGAGTTAGTCCGAGGTTAGCCTTACAAAAAAATGGCTTGCGAGTGTTTCTGGGCTTGGCTGATGGACCTTGCTGGTGAGGTGAAGTGTCTGAAGATTCGCCAAGTCCTGTTGCTCACACTCCTTGCCGAAGGGGTGGGATTAGCGCCTGATCCGCTAACCAAATGAGCTAGGAGATATCGATGACCGCAGTATCTAAGGGCGCACAGATGGTTGGGGATGAAGAGAGTCCAGATGGGCTTGGGAATGAGCAAGATGTCACTTCATTGAGTATGTGTTCGCAGAACATTGGCGACACCGACACCGACACCGACACCGACACTGGCACTGGCACTGGCACTGGTAGTCTAGGGAACGCCAACGCAGGTGGGAACGATTCGTCTGCTGAAGAGTCGGAGGTTAAGGCCATCGATGGGACGGAAGGCGTCACTGACCAAGCTGTCGGGCAAAATCCTAAGGAGGAGCCCGAGGAGAGCGAAGTGCAGAAGATCGTTAATCAGACCACTGGGGTGAGTGCTCTGAGGAGCGATGTGACCGTTGGTAACGCCCTTCGCGAAGCGGTTGGCGATGCTTATGAGAAGGCCCCTGACGCTCCTAACGGGGGAAAGCGGTTGTTCTAGAGCAAGTAGGGCCAAGCTCCTTTTCTGCATGGATGGTCTAGGGCGATTGTCATCGCTGAGCAGCGGGATGGGAGCTGCTCTTTGAATATTGACGAAAAGAGAGGCGGGCCGCTCTGTGAATGGTTGAATTCAGAACGTCAACGTAGCCACGGCTGCAGCATCCCCTTCCGTGGTCAGATGCGCGTAGTACTTCTCTGTGGTGGCGTAATCCGCATGCCCGGCCAGGATCTGAACCCGGCGAAGCGGCACACCGGCCATGACCATGTGGGCGCAGAAGGTGTGCCGGAGCCGGTGGAGGCTGCCACCGATTCCAGCACGCTTGGCATCCAAGGCGAACCAGTCCGACACTGTATCCTTGTGCACCGACACAAGCGGATCGGGGCAGGTGACGTAGCGCCCAGCGCGCATAACGGTTCAGCGGGACCTCGCGCCACTTGCCAGACTTCGTCCTGCCGTTGCCATGCTCGTCTGGCGTGCTTTCAATCAGAAGCCTCTCGCGAACTACTGAGGACGTCTCCAGGCCGATCAACTCACCGCGCCGCAAACCGGTATGAGCCACGAACAGCCAAAGCGGCGCCCGTTTGGGGTTTGCCCTATACAGCTTCCGCATTGATGCCCGGTCGTAGAACTTGACCGCCACGCTGCGCACACCTCTTGGAGCCTTCACCGCGTCCAGCGGGTTGACCTCCAGCTCCTTCCATTCGACGCCGCGCTTAAACGCCGCCTTGAGCCGTCGGATCTCCTTCCCAACCGTTTCCTTCGCCGCCTTGTCATCCAGCAGGCGGGCACGCTTGTACTGCTCGATCTAAATGGGCCGGATCGTGTCGATGGACCGATGCCCGAAGCCCTCAATGAAGCGCTTCATCTCGCTCTTGGCCTGCTTGATGGTCGTGGGATGTTCAGCCCTGTACCATTCCAAGTAGAAGCTCATGAACTCAGAGACAGTGGGAAGTGAGGGAGGAATACGAGGCCCCCAAATTAGCTCGGTCTCCTTAATCGCTCTCAGCCTCTGAGTCGCTCAGGATGCCAATAGATAGTCGCTTGCGTCTTCCGTTCTCTCGCCAGTCTAGATAGGCGAAACGCCCTCTTCGAAAGAATGAGACCTTTGTCATCGCAGGTGTCCTCCAGGACATTTAGGTGCGACTGCCAGCGATCCTAGGCTTTGGACACTCTCTGGCCATATGATCTTCGGGCGGTTGCGACCTACTGACGGTCATTTCATTGGAGATTGGGGTGCATGGAAGAGCTAGAGCAGTTCATTGATGGCGTTCACCTGCGCGGCGTCAGTTATCGGACGGATGCGCCGTATGAAATTATCCATCCTCGCATTGTCAAGCGCGACGGCGAAATTATGATCTACCGTCACGACCACCGACACCAGGCGGACGGGCCATACTTGCCGGTGAAGGTGTTCCTGCGCGAGTTGGTGCGAGGGACGCCGGGGCTAACTGCAACTGGGTACAGGGCTAACAAGAAGCAGACCACGCTTACGTTCGACAAAAGAGACCGGGTAGAGATCTCGCCAGCGCTGCGTGCTTACCTGTCCCGCGAGGTAGTGAGGCCTCATCTTGACGCGGAAGCTAACCATTTCAAGGCGCGCTTCCTTGACAGAAATAATTCTTCGCTTGACACGTGGCTGCCGAAGTATCGGGAAGCCACTGTGGCCGTCGCTAGCGCTCTGCGCAGCGATAGGGTTGATGACATCATCGACCTGATTTGGGTGATGCAGGACAATTCCATCAGTCATGCCGGTCAAGGAACTCTCGGAAGAGCAGCAGTTGAGCGCGTTCGCCCACAACTCGTCGAGATGACAAAGCAGATCTCGGCTGACGGAACGCCTGAGAGCTTCCAGAGATTGGGGGCTGTCCTTGAGCGTTGGGCAACGGATGGCTTGATCCCAAAGAACCCGCGCCTCGTCTTGGCTAGGGCGTTTGCCGCCATCCATCCCGATACGTACCACACTGTCGTCGACAGCAAGAAGCATGCTGAGGTTGCGCAATGGTGTGCTCGGCATACCGGCTTCATCAATCCGGGTGGCAATTGGGCGAGCCAAGCTGCCGCGCTATCGGCGCACCTGACAGAATGCGGAATAGCTGAAGAACCGCTCGTTAGGAACATCTTCCCTTGGTTCGTCTATCGCAACCTGGTCGCCGGGTCCGACAAAGTAAAATTCGTGCCAGGGCATAGATCGCGTGTTGCTAACGGCACCGCAGAGGTAGAGGCGGGGTTGAAGTCGATCCAGTACAGGCAGAACGTCATTCAGGATCGCCTCGTCGATTTGCTTCGTAAAAAATTTGGTGACTCGGTAGCGACCGAGCACCCAACAGGTACGGGTGGCGCTGCGGATGCGCTAGTGTTAAGGCAGGATGGCCAGTTCGTCCTCTACGAGATTAAGCCAGCCAGGACAGCCTCTGATGCGGTGAGGCAGGCCATGGGGCAGTTGCTGGAGTACTCCTACCGTGGAAATGGCCTAGAGGCGGCCGCGCTGGTCGTTGTGTCAAACGCGGATCTTGATCGCGTAACGGAGGAGTACCTTGACCGTCTCCGGTCGCAGTTCAGTCTCCCACTTGAGTACATGCAGGTCGCGGATGACTGATAGCCGGGCATCGGCGTAAGTCGCCTACATCCTGCCTGTGGACTAGGATCCATCTTTGTGAGTCTAAAGGTGAGTTGTTCTTTTTGCTTGCTACTTAATATTTTTTATAAATCAATAAGATAAGCGCCTTTTGCGGTTGCTGGTGGGCCACCACATTGACGTCGACGTCTACTGGCGTCCCGAGAAGTCCGACTGCCTTTGGAAGTAGCCGGCGCGCAGCGATCAACATGGGCTCACACCTTGGTGCGATGGAGACCTACATGCGGCTGGCCTTGAAGGCGCAGTCCCAATGTCGGACCACGCTGGAGTCACTGGCGGAGATCAAGAACTCCCGGGCGGTGGCCTTCGTGAAGCAGGCCAACATTGCCGGCGGCCATCAACAGGTGAACAACCATGCCCCGGAAAGTCCCGGGCAGGCACCGGAACGGGCGGGGCGCGCGGGAAGAAAAAGACAACAGAACAAACTATTGGAGGACGTCTAAGATGCGCAGTGGCTGGACACCAGGGCGGCGCCGGCGGCAAGCGCTTGCGATCCAGAGATGGCGACCGTGGGAGCGGTCGACGGGGCCTCGCACCAGCGAGGGCAAGGCAAAGGTCGCCCTGAACGCCTGGAAGGGCGGGGAGCGCCCCGCGCTTCGCGAGCTCGCTCAGGTGCTGGCAGGGCTGCGGCGCGCCGGAAGGGGAGCCCTGCACCTGCGGCCTGATGGCCGCCTTCTATGACGGGCGACACCTTGTAGTGGTGAGCCCCGAGCTGCAATGCTGGACCTATCTCGTCCATTGAAGCGATTACAGCATGCGACCGTAAAGATCTTGAAACAGCTGCCGCTCTTACGGTGGCATGTAGGAGGAGCAGGGATGCATACCACCGAAGAGCTGGAATGGGCCCTGAAGACCAGAACGCCTGAACAGTGCAGGAAGCTACTCCCACAGAAGCTGCAGGCGCTTACACGTCGTGCCGATGCCAGAGAGGCGGCACTGTCCTACCTCCTTTTCCGTGATCACGAAGCCGCTAGCGAGGTGGTGAAACTCTCCAAACGGCGGGATGAGGCAAAGAACAGCGTGATTTTTGGGGTTTTGGCCTGTCTCGCGTTCTTGGCATTTGCCACTTTGCTAGTGGTTGTAGCCAATAGGCAGCGTGAGGAAGTTGTTCTTTACTGGGCGGGGTTCTTTCTGGTAGCAGCGCAATGCGTAATCGACGTCACTCCTTGGCGTTCATCAGTACGCAAAGGGTGGTATTCAGCAATCTATCGCTATGTCACGGTTGCGCTTGCTGGGATAGTATTGTTGGCTAACCTGCTAATCTCGAATCAAACTCCGGCTCCGGCTCCGGCGCACATCCCAGATGCGAACGTTGCGGAGCTTGAGTGCCCACTGATTCCTCGGACGGTTGCAGAGGTATGGGCGCGAACGCCCGGCTAATGGCGAGCGGTCGCTGCGCGCAGCGCTTTCGGACCGGCGCTTTATAGGATCCATCAAAAGGAAACGTTCTAGTGACGTTCCTGACTGGCCGGCCCACTCTACGATAGGATCGGGTCACAACGGGCGCCAGGAACGCTAAGCAATGTGGACACATCCAGTCGCCAAGGAAGAATTTTTGGCTGGTAGCAAAGTTGCAGCGCAGATACTGTTCGACGCGATCAAGCAGCACAGTAAGTCCTCGCAGACTAAGGCGATAGCTGCGCTTTGCCAGCCAACGCTAAGTTTGGAGGACTTCAGTGCTGCGTCGGTCGAACACGTAGCATGCGAAATGCTCGCGGGATCGCTGATCGTGCTTGCCTACAAGATCATCGATCTTCATGGTGTGGCGCAAGCAAAGGGCCCAGGGGCCTTGCATTTCGAATCAGAAATCAACCGTTTAATCCGAGAGCATCCCGGTGCTCGGATCAAGAAAGAGTTCAAGATACCTCCCCGACTATGCGTCGGAAGAGAAGTAGGTCACCTGCCGCTAGGTGTAATCGTCCATGGCGCAAGAAATCAGTACTGCCACTTTGGTGAGCATCGCCGCCTTGACCCGCTGAACGAGCTCGTCTTCAACCATTTGCAGCAGCTCTATGCGGATGCAGAGTGGTTGAACTTCGATGCGAAGGACGGAGGCAGGATCCTCGCGCTTACCGCAACCTCTGCGCTGTACTGGACCGCCAATGGGAACGATGGGAGCACTGGGTTCGAGAGGTTCTGTGAGGACATGTCAGAGGTTATTGGGCAGCCCTATTGAGCTCTATGCCCATAGAGCATGACGCGTGCGCACCCGTGAAGCTCTGCCGTCGACGCGTCTTTGAATAAGGCCCAAGCGAGCAGTCTGGATATGAAGATCGCGGCCGGCGAGTCAGGGGCAGGGCTATCGTCCCACCCCGAGGTCGCCGCGGCCGGTTATGACCGGACCACCATCAACATTAGGCCTGAACAAGTCGATGCCTGGCTCAACCCGAACCCGGCCGACCTTGGCGCGCTCTACGCGATCTTCGACGACAAGCGGCATCCGTTCTATGAGCACCAGCTGGCGGCGTAACGGCATGGTTGCGAGCCGTGGTCGTGGGTGGGCTGTCCAGCCTCCAGTTTCCCGGGACGCTCGGTAACCTGCAGCGGATGTTGTAGGTGGACGTTGACCGTGAGCGGCGAGTAGATCAGCGGCCCTACGACGTGGCCGGCGAGGACAGCAGCGAGGAAGACCGCGGCGAATGATTTCGAACGACGAGGGCGCTTGGACATGGTGGCTTTTAGCGGTGGGATTGACGCCAGCATGGTGGGTTCAAACACGGTGTCCAGCATCGATGACGTTCCGTGTTCCACCGTGTCCCATCGTGTCTCACAGTGTGCATGCCCGGGCTTCTGAACTCGTTCAGTTGCGCAAGATTAGGCTCGCAGCCTATGCGCGGCGGGGAGGCCTATGTCGGCTGCTAGCTCCCTTCCAGCCAGGCATGAGGTTGGCGGATGAACGGTCGGCCACTTCACATTCCCGTAAGGGTGGTGCCGAGGTAGTAGTGGCGTCCCGGGGGCCTCCCTGCGGCCGTCCGGGCGCTTGCTATACTGGTCGCCTAGGACTCCGGGGGGGAGCCATGGACGGTAAACACAGCCCGACTAGCCGATCTGCTCAGATCAGGCTGACGCGGGAGCGAGAGAAAAGACGCCTGAAGCGGCGTTCGCGCTCATACGATCCGCTGAGAGTCTGGATGCTGACAGACTCTGCTGAAGAAAAACCTAACCCGCACTTCAAGGTTAAAGGGAAGCCTAAGGGCGAACTGCAAATCGATGTGCCCCCGGTGCTCGCCTGTGATTCCTCAGGGGATTGGGAACTTCTGTGCTCTCTCTTGGTCAGAATTCGAACCGCGGCACTGGAGCGGGCCTACAAGAAAATCCTGCTGAACTTCCACGACGTCACGTCCATGGCTCCGGAGGCGGCGGTGACGATTGTGGCCGAGATCCAGCGCTGCAATGCGTTTTGCAAGAACCGGACGGAAATCACTGGGACCTACCCTGCGGCGCACGATGTTGCGTGGCTGCTCGATGATGTTGGATTCCACAAGGCGCTAGGGGTCAAGGCTCCGCCGTTCCCCAAGATGTACCAGCCGCGCTCGTTCTTGCAGATCGAGCGCAATCATCGGTCAGTGGCAGAGGTGGCGGACAGGCTACTTGACTGTTTTTCCAATGTTTTTTCGTTTGCTGCTACGGATCGAAGACGCCTTCACGTTGCGTTATTGGAGTGTATGGATAACGTATTCGAGCATGCTTACGCCACAGAGTCGGCAGCTCCCTATTTGTTCAGGGAGTGGTGGCTCGCTGGATATGCAGATGCGAAGGATGGGACCATTGGCTTCGCCTTCTATGATCAGGGTTCGGGCATCCCCGCCACGATCCGGTCAAAGAAAAAGAAGACCATGAAGGAGAGGTTTGTAAACCTCAAGAGCTGGTCAGATGCGAAGTGGATTGAAAGAGCAGTTCGTAAGGGCGTTTCTAGACACTCATCGGCACGTCGCGGACATGGTCTGGTGAAGCTGAAACGATTCGTTGACAAGCTTGGCGTAGTGGGTTCACTCAAAGTGGTGGCAAACAGGGGTGTGGCCACATTTCACTCCGATAGGACTACAGACGGCGCGGCACTTAAGGAGATGCTTCATGGAACCCTCGTTGTCTGGCAGCTCAGTGGTGTCGCCGTTGTTGTTCCCGAGGCAAATGAAGATGAGCATGTTAGAAGAGACGGTTTATAACGTCGCAAAGATGTTTTCGCGCTTCCCTGGTGGGAGGCGCCGGGCTAATGGCGACTTTTCCGGTGAGGAATTTCGCGAAGACGTAGTGTTGCCTCTTCTTCAAAAGTACAACCGTGTCACTTTTGACCTGACAGGCAGCGCTGGCTACAGTTCCGGCTTCTTGGACGAGGCATTTGGTGAACTGGGTTCGATCATGCCGTTGGATGAGGTCACCCGACGCGTCAAGCTAGTAGCGGTTGATGACCCCGATGCGGTTGAAATCGCGTGGGAACGTATCCGTGACGCGAATAGGGAACGTTCTCGGTAATGGCATGGATCTGAGGTCAGGGACTCCGCTTTGGGTAACCCTTGCGCTCGCCGTGGTTGCGCTTTTGGGTTCGCATTTCCTTACCGTCTATCGCGAAGGGAAGAAGAGTAGGCAGGAGCGGGAGAAGGCTTGGCGTACGTCCTGTCAGATCCTGATTAAAGAGATCGTTGACGATGCTACGAAGCACTATTGTGATTCAACCTCTCTCGGTGCTGCGACCGATCTTTCGGCTGCCAAGATCAACAACAACCTGAAGCGATTGGGTGCTTTGGCCAGAGAAATAAGTGCCGTCGAGCCCAGTCACAGTGCGGACCTGGGACGCTTGCTCCGATTGCTTCGCGATGTTGTTACTTCGCCCGCTGACTATCAGATGCCCAATCGTGAGCTTAGACGCGCAGCGGATCATATGTTCACTGAGATATCTGAGTGCGAAAGCGCTTTGATCTCAAACCTAAAAAAAGCACGCAAGTAGGATAGGCGGTAGGCGTGCGGCCGCTACCTGCACCGGTGCCCGTTCTCAGCATATGAGCCAAGCCCTCGTAGAATTCCCGCCTATGCTTCCTCCCGACTTCCGCTGGCGCTCGGTTGCCAGCCGTGCCGATGAACTTCCCGATGCCATCTAATGCGGCATGACGGAGGTGTTGCGCCTGTCGCAGCGCGTGGACGATGAGGTCTGGTGGGTCGAGGTAGACCGTCATCTTGACGAGCAGCACCGCGGGCGCCGGACCTGCACCAACTACGAGCAGGGCGTGATCGGGTCTGAGTTGTGGGCGGTCAGGCATCAGCAGCGGATTTGCCTGGAGATCGATCAGCGCGAAGTGGCCCGCACGGCCCAGCGAAAGAACCGGACCTGGTGGGCAGCAGCCAGCGTTGCCTCCGTATCTGCGTGTGCGACCGCCGGCGGCGACAGTAGGGGCATTGATCAGAAGAGCATCGGCAAGGCACACTGGGCGCGCGCGCGGGCGGCTTCGCTATGGCAGCAGGCCGACGACTTGGATAGGAATCACAGCGGCGACTGGCGGGCGAGGGCAACTCGGAGACGGGGCGCCGCTCGACTGCGGACTGAGGCTCATCGGTTCGAATCGACCGCTCTCAGGCTGGACCCCGAGTTGGCCGAGGAGGCAGCCTAAACCCGCTCGATTGGCATTGGGATACCTCAGGGGTAGCATCCGGCCTAGGGCAGCCACGTCTACTAACCAATGGAGCCGATTGTCGGGCAGTTGAGCGTAGGAAAAATCAATCGGAAATGAGTCTTCAAAGTAGATCTACTGCTGATAATTTGTACTCATGGAGTATCTGATCTTGGCAGCTGTAGTTCTCGTCATCTTCGCCATCCTTGGTGGGATGTTTATTTGGATTGCAAGCATCGCCTGTTCCCTTCTGGCGGCCTTGTTCGGGCCAGCGGCTATCGAGCAACCTTGCCAATGCGGTTGCCGTTGCTCCTGCCGCTCCTGAGCGCGTTGACGTACACCAATGCCAGATGCTCGGCGGTCCCGAGTTCCGGGCGAACGCCGCATCTGACCAAATGGTTCGCACGTCGTGAGGCAAATCCCGATGGATGACGCCAGTGAAAGACGCCGCAGCAGACGTCCACATTCGAAGGCCTGAAAATCACCTGTGATCGCGTTGGAAGAGCGCCGGAATGATGTCTGCGCCCGAACAATAAAATAAGAATATACACAACAGGAATGCAGCGCATTCTGTTCTTTAAGTGCACGTGAACTATCGTTCCGCCCCGTTTGACGGCGCCCAAAGCGGCCTCGCCGATGTCGCGATGTGGTTTCGCGCATCGCTTCACGTACGTGCCCTGGTGCTGCGCAGCATTTTATCGACCACAGTCGATTGGCTTTCAGAGAGGTTGAATCATGAAGTTCTTCATCATCCCTGCAGCGCTCGCCGCGACATTGCTCGTGACCGGTTGCACGACCAGCAGCTGGATCCAGGCAGCCGGTGGCGTGATGCAGGCAAAAGACGACTACGACAAGCAGGCGCGCAACCAGCGCATCCGGGATGCCAACGCAGCCGCAGCACGGGCGCGCAAGCACTGAGCATGGCACCTTTGATCAGGTCGCTCGGGGTGGCGTGTAGTGTCTCCTCAGGCCCTTGCGGCTGCATGCCGAGAGTCCGCGATGCCAACGCGCGTCATCGCAGCAGCGATGGCGCCTGGTCAATCCGCCACGCGCCATTCAACGCAAGCACCACCGCGAACTTCCCGCACGGCAGTACGTCGGCTTCATTGTTCTCGCGCACGTAGCGGTCAGCCCCTGGGAGCATCAGGACCTCGACCTCGACCTCGACCTCGCCGATGAAGTCATGCCGCTCATGGTGCTGGCCACGCACCATCACGCGATACGGTCCGCGAAGCGTGCGCACCACCGGGCGACGGCCCGCTGCCTGTGCCGCCCCTGCAAGATCTATCGAGTTCCCGCGGGGCATGCGCCAAGCGATGCGCTCGGGTTGGCCGAACCACTCCAATGCTCTCACCTCGCGCGTCTGAAGGGCCCGCGTGGGCGGCGTGCGGCGCAGTGCGGCCGCGGCCCGCTGGCTGCGCAGTGCGGTCCACAGCATGCTGCCTACGATGAACAGGCCGGCGGCAATCAGGTACACGAATACCATGCCAAACCACGGCGAGCTGTTGGGAATACCGAACAGCATCGCAACAAAGATGAGCAGCATCGCCCACCTGATCCATTCGCTTGAGGTCGTCCGTTCTGCCATGTTCGCTTTCTTCCGCCACACTCCGCAGCGTGCGGAGAGCCACCTATTCTGACACCGGGCGGCGGAAAGAATTCAGGTGTCTGAGCGTTTTCCCAAGCTTCGCACGACGACGACTATCACCGCAGCAATGGCGACGGGGATGAGCATCACTGCGAAAATGACGAGCCAGTGGTAGATGCTGAAACTGCCCACGCGTGGTGCTCCTGATGGTCGGTTCAATCCTACTATCCTCGCAGCAGGACGCGTTGGAAACTGTGTAGTGACGCCCATATCCTGGAAATGGCAGACGCCTTTCGTCACCCTGCCATTGGGCAGGTGTCCCCGCGCAGGTCCAGTGCTAGAACATCCAACAACACCCCGCTCAGGCTCTGGATGATGACGCAACGCTACTCAACGCTGTCGGCCTGTCTGACGCTTCTGCTGCCCACGGTCGCGTACGCCGGTGTCGACCTCGCCTCACTCGACAAAGACATGGTCGGCCCACGCACCCAGATCCTCGTGCTGGGCAGCATCCACCTGAGCGAGCACGAGGCCTTCGATCCCAAGGCGCTGGATCCGCTGCTGGACAGGCTGGCGGCCTTCAAGCCCGGCTACATCACCATCGAAGCCATCAGCGGCGAGCAGTGCGATCTGGCCAAGCGCCATGCGGCGGTCTACGGCGATGACTACTGCGCCAGCACGGACACCGCGAAGACGGCCACGGGATTGGAGGTGCCGGCGGCGATCGTACAGGTCAACAGGACGTTGGCGGCCTGGCCGGCTGCCCCCACCGCCGCGCAGCGTCGCCAACTGGCCGCCCTGTTCCTTGCCGCTGGCGAACGGGCGTCTGCCTACGTGCAGTGGCTGCAGCTGCCCGTGGCCGAGCGACGCGCGGGCGACGGCCTGGACGGCAGCCTCGTCGAGCTGCTCAAGCAGATTCAAACGCGCAAGAACGAGAGCTACCAGATCGCTGCGGTCCTGGCCGCGCGGCTCGGTCTGCAGCGCGTGTACGCCGTCGACGACCATACCGGTGACAATCACCAGATCGCCGACCGCAAGGCGTTCAGCGCGGCGCTCCAGCAGGCGTGGAGTGGGTATGGCCCCACGTTCGATGCCATGACGGAACGCGAAGCGGCCTTCATCGCGTCCAACGATCTGCTCTCGCTGTATCGCAGCGTCAACGATCCCGCGGCGCTGCAGGTGCTCGCCGAGTCCAACGTGCGCCCGACACTGGCCGCCGTGTCACCGCAGCACTACCCCCAGATCTGGGTGCAGGGCTGGGAAATCCGCAATCTGCGCATGGTCGCCAACATTCTCGAGGTTGTGCGTGACCACCCCGGTTCCCGCGTCCTGTCCATCGTCGGCGCTTCGCACAAGCCCTGGTTTGATGGCTGGCTGGGGCAGGTCTCGGGGGTGGATATCGTGGAGGCACAGGACGTTCTCAAGGAGTAGGAGGGCGCCGCAGCACCCTCCACGCTGCCTCAGAACCGATAGCCGACTTCCGCACCGACGATGCGCGGGCGGTCGATGGGACCGTAGTAGTTGCCGTCACGGCCGAACGCCAGGTTGTCGAAGATCAACCCGTTGATGCGCCGCTTGTTGGTCAGGTTGTCGACGTACACGCGCGTGCTCCACGGCCCGGTTTCATAGCCGAGCTGCACGCCGAGGATGGCCACAGCCGGCTGGTAGGCGCGATTGCGTTCGTCCAGCGCCATGCGGCCATTGAACGATGACTCCACGCGCGCGAACAGCCCGGAGCGGTGCTGGTAGCGTGCGGCAAGATACGCCGTGTACTTCGGAGTGAGTTTGACGTCGTTGCCGGCCAGGCTTTCATTGGCGCCGACGAACAGCTTGCGGTACTCGGCGTCCACGTAGCCCGCGTTGGCGGTCAGCGTCAGGCCTGGCAGCACCTCCAGCGCGCCTTCCAGCTCCACACCGCGCGAGCGGATGGACGCATCCGAGCCTACGTAGTCGGAGGAGATCGGCCGGCCGTTGGCATCGGTGGCCAGCTGGATTTCCTGCCAGTTGTCCGAGGTGATGTGGAACACCGCGCCACCGATATGCCCGCGCCCGCCGAGCACGTTCATCTTGAAGCCGAGCTCGTGGCTCCACATCATTTCCGATTCGTAGCGCAGCACTTTGTCGTTGACGACGTCGCTCTGCGCGGCCGCCAGATTGAAGCCGCCCGGAATGTAGCCCTTGGCGGATGCGGCGTAGAACGAGAGCGTGTCGCTGGCGTCGTAGCGCAGTGACACGCGTGGCAGCGTGGCAGTGAAGGTGTGTGCGAGCTCGGCATCGCGATAGAACACCAGGCCGCCCGGGCCCAGATCGAGCGTGCCTTCGCGCTGGCGGGTGGAGCGCTTGGCCTGCTCATGGCGCAGGCCAACGCTGGCGGTCAGTTTCGGCAGCGAGGGTGGGGTGTAGCTGGCCGTGCCGAACACGCTGTAGTCCTGGCCATCCGAGCCCTGCAGCGGAGCGAGGTCATAGCTGCCCAGGCCGCGCAACGGCGGGCCGACCAGCGTGCCCAGGATGGAGTCCTTGTGGTGCCGGTAGGTGGAGATGCCGGCGATGTAGGTCAGGGCCTGATCGCTGGGGGAGCTGAAGCGCAGCTCGCCGTTCCAGCTGTGCTGTTTGTCGTAGATGCGGCCGGCCAGCGCGGGTGTGGCGGTCATGTCGAAGTCGTAGCCGGCGGAGGTGTCCTCCTCTTGGCGGTAGGACAGGGCCGCATCCAGAGTGCCGCCGGACAATTGCCATTGCGCGCTGGTGCCGGCGACGGTTTCATTCCTGGTGGTGCGCTTGGGCGCATCGTTGATGTAGGTGAAGTCACCGGTACCACGGCGGCCGTTGTAGAGATCGCCATAGGTGCGGTTATACAGACCGACATCCAGCGGCAGATATTCGTACTCGAACATCCCGGGTGCACGCGTGCCCAGGTGATAGGCGATCGCATTGATGGCCAGCGTATCGGTCGGTTCCCAGCGCAGTTTGCCCTGCAGATAGGTCTCCTTGACCTTGCCTTTTACGCCATTGAACGGCGTGAGGTTCTTTAGGTGGCTGTCTTCGTCCGAGGCCATGAACGCCACCGAGCCGAACAACCGGTCGCTCTTGCCCAGCGCGCCGCCGAGGAAACCATCCACGCTGCTGCCGTGGCCGTTGCCGAACGAGGTGACGCCGACATTGACCTCGCCCTCGGTGGTGGCCGACGGTGCGCGCGTGCGCACCAGCACCAGGCCGGATTCGCTGTTGGCACCGTACAGCGTGCCCTGTGGCCCGCGCAGGATCTCCACCGACTCCACATGGTTCAACACCGCGTTGCTCAACTCGCGGAACGGAATGCCATCGATATAGACCGAGGCCCGGTTGACCAGAAACGGGTTGGACTCGATGCCGCGGATAGAGATGAACATGTCGCTGAGCTGACCCATCACGTTGAACTTCACGTTGGGGGCCAGCTTGTCCAGGTCGCGGAACTCGGTGACGTGCGCTTCTTTGAGGGCTTCGCGGTTGAGCACGGTGACCGACATGTCGCTCTTGAGGTACGGGGTAGCGCGTTTGCTGCCGGTTACTACGATGCCGTCCAGTTCGGTGGCCTTGGCGGCCGGGGTGGACTGGGCCTGGGCGGGCGCACTGGGCAGCAACTGAAGCGCGGCGAGCACGGCGCCGGCAAGTACAGCGTGTTTCACGAGGAGCCTCTGGGGGTGGTGGCGCGCACCACGGTGATGGGGAGGAGTCGTGAATGTTATTGTGTAACAATGAGGTGCTGCCGCTCCATTCCCGGCAGGGCGGATCCAGAACTGGACACCTGATGACCTGCGCCACTGCCACGCCAGCGACAGCGGTGGCCGCCCGTGTGGCGGCCGAAGCCGGCCGTCCGCTGGACGCCTGCGTCGGCAGCGCCGACGGCTCGGTGCTGATGCTCCGCCATGCGTTTGCGGCGGGGCAGGGCACGATGGGTGAGGGTGGTGCGCTGCGCATCGGGCTGCTCACGGCGGGCGGCGGCACCCTGTATCAGCGCACGGCGCTCGGACGCATCGCGCAGCCTTGGCGCCCAGGCGCGTTCAATCTGGTGTTGCCGGACTGCCCGGGCGAATTCCGCAGCCCAGCGCTGGCGCTGCTGGGCCTGGCCATCGACGCGCGGCATCTGCAGGGGCACGACGTGCGCTTGGAGCAGCTGCATCGCGCAGCATCGGCGCTGCATGGGGACCCGGTGATCGCCTCGGTGATGGGGGCGCTATGGCACTGCGCTGAAGCGCATGCAGGCTCAGCCGCGTTCTTCGAGCACGGTGTCGATCTGGTGCTGAAGCGGTTGGCGGGACTTCCGGTTGCGTCGCCCCCGACGCGACGCGCGTTGTCGCCAGCGCACGTCAAGCGCGTGCAGGAACTGATCGATGCCCATCTCGGCGATGACATGGGCGTTGCCCGCATGGCGCAGGAAGTCGGGCAGGAAGCCAGTGGCTTCAGTCGTGGCTTCCGGCTGGCGACCGGCATGACGCCCTACGCGTACCTCACCTGGCGCCGGATGGAAGCGGCCAAGCCGATGCTGCTGGCCGGCCGCAGCGTCACCGAGGTCGCCCTGGCGATGGGCTATGCCAACCCCGGCAAGTTCGCCGCGGCGTTCCGGCGGGTGACCGGGCAGGCACCGTCGCGCTGGGCAGGCAACGCGCGAGGTGAACTGGCTGGCCATGTTTGAGGCCATCGGAGGACTGCGCTATCCTGCGCGCCGCTTTCGCTGCCCCGGCAGGACCCTTGTGATGACGCCACCCTGATACCGCGTTGACGACGCGCCGGCCCTTGCGCTGGCTCAGGGAGTGCTTTGTCTTCATCACACAACGCGCCGTGCGCATCGCCGGTGCGTGGAGTCTGTCCATGTCTGTGTCCTATCCGCTGCGCCAGCAATGGCTCGGCAACATCCGCGGTGATCTGCTGTCCGGCGCCGTGGTCGCCCTCGCGCTGATTCCCGAAGCGATCGCGTTTTCCATCATTGCCGGGGTCGACCCCAAGGTCGGTCTGTACGCTTCGTTCTGCATCGCGGTGGTCACCGCCATCGCCGGCGGCCGGCCGGGCATGATCTCCGCGGCCACCGGCGCGATGGCGCTGGTGATGGTCGATCTGGTCCGCGACCACGGCCTGCAGTATCTGCTGGCCGCGACGATCCTGGCCGGGCTGCTGCAGATCGTCGCCGGCGCGCTCAAGCTGGGTGCCCTGATGCGCTTCGTCTCGCGCTCGGTGATCACCGGCTTCGTCAACGCGTTGGCCATCCTGATCTTCCTTGCGCAGTTGCCCGAGCTGATCGGGATGCCATGGACGGTGTACGCCGTGTGCGCGGCCGGTCTGGCGATCATCTACCTGCTGCCGCTGCTGACCCGCGCGGTGCCTTCGCCGCTGGTGGCGATCGTGGTGCTCACCGGGCTGTCGATCTGGCTGGGCCTGGACATCCGCACCGTCGGCGACATGGGCGCGCTGCCGGACAGCCTGCCGACCTTCCTGCTCCCCGATGTGCCGCTCACCTGGGAGACCCTGCGCATCCTGCTGCCGGTCTCGGCCACGCTGGCGGTGGTGGGGCTGCTGGAGTCGATGATGACCGCGCAGATCGTGGAAGACATGACCGACACCCCCAGCCAGCGCAACCGTGAGTGCGCTGGGCAGGGGCTGGCCAACATCACCGCCGGGCTGTTCGGCGGCATGGGTGGCTGCGCGATGATCGGGCAGTCGGTGATCAATGTGTCCTCCGGCGGCCGTGGCCGGTTGTCCTGCCTGGTGGCGGGCGTGCTGTTGCTGCTGCTGGTGGTCTACGGCGCGGAGTGGGTCCGGCAGATTCCGATGGCCGTGCTGGTCGCGGTGATGATCATGGTCAGCATCGGCACCTTCCACTGGCGCTCGTTCGCCGAGGTCCGGCTGCATCCGAAAAGCTCCTCGGTGGTGATGCTGGGCACGGTGGTCGTCACCGTGGCCACGCACGATCTGGCCAAGGGGGTGCTGACCGGGGTGCTGCTGTCGGCGCTGTTCTTCGCCCGCAAGGTGGGCCGGATGCTGGACATCGCCGAGGCCGACACGGCCGATGGCACCCGGGTCTACACGGTCAGCGGGCAGGTGTTCTTCGCCTCGGCCGGGCAGTTCGCGGCGGCCTTCGACCTGCTGCATGTGCCTGAGCGCGTGACCATCGATCTGAGCGGCGCGCACTTCTGGGACCTCAGCGCAGTGGGCGCGCTGGAACGGGTGACCGGCAAACTGCGCGCACGCGGGGCGCAGGTGGAGGTGATTGGACTCAATGCGGCCAGCCAGACACTGGTGGAGCGCCTGGGACACGGCGACCGCAGCACGGGCGTTCACTGAACACGGTCAGGATTCGGCACTCAATATCGCTGGCATGACGCCGTTATCCAGCTGAGTCCCTTCTCTGGGCCGGTGCCGTCGCGGTGCCGGCAGCCGATATCTGCACAGGGCAGGGCAGTGGCATCGATCCCCGCTGGCCGCGCCGTGATTGCACCGCGCGCGTGCCGGCCCGCAATGGACTGCGTGTTTCCGTGGCGGCGCATGCGTGCGCCCGCCGGTATGCCCTTTTTCCGGAACCGCCCCCATGCCCGTGTCCCGCCCCACTGCTTCCAAGCGCCCTGGCAGCATCGCCAACCGACTGATGCTGGGTACGGCGTTGATCGCCATGCTCTGCTTCGGTGTCACCGCTGCCATCAGCTATCGCGAAGCCAGCGCGTCGCTGGTGGATGCCTCCCGCCACACCATGCAGAGCGAGGCCCAGGCCGAAGCGCTGCGGGTGAGTGGTGATCTCTCCAGTGCTTTCGCCACCAGCCAGGCGCTGGCGCAGAACCTGCTGGTGCAGCGCGCTGCGGGAACGCTGTCGCGGGCGACGGTGTCTGCGGTGATCCACCAGCAGGTGCAGGTGCACCCGGAATGGGTGGGCTTCGGCACGTTGTGGGAACCCGACGCCTTCGATGGCAAGGATGCCGAGTTCGTCGGCGCCGAGGCACACGATGATACCGGCCGGTTCATGAGCTACTGGGCCTGGCACGACGGCGCGCCGATGCAGGATGCGCTGACCGGCTATGACGTGCCCGGCGATGGCGACTGGTATCTCAAGCCGAAGGCGCTCAAGCGGCAGACCGTCGCCGAGCCCTACACCTACGAGATCGGCGGTCAGAAGGTGCTGATGACCACGCTGTCCACCCCGGTGATCGATGACGGCAGCTTCCTCGGGGTCGTGACGGTGGACTTCGCCCTGGCCGCATTGCAGAAGCACCTCGCCGCGCTGCGCCCGATGGGCGAAGGCCATGTGGAACTGATCTCGCCCGGCGGCATCGTCCTGGCCGCGAAGGACGCCAACGAGATCGGCAAGCGTCGCGAGGATGCGCTGACCACGCAGGTACTGGCGGCGGTCAAGGCAGACAAGACCTTTGATGCCTTCGAGCCGGATGCGGCAGGCAACGTGAAGACCTACGTGCCGCTGCGCATCGGCGGCAGCGAAGAGCATTTCGCGCTGGGTGTGATCGTGCCGCATGCGCTGATCACCGCGCAGGCACGTGCGCTGCTGTGGATCATCCTGGCCGTTGGCCTGGGCGCGGCACTGGTGCTCAGCGGCAGCGTGTACGTGCTGCTGCGCCGTCAGGCGATCCGTCCGTTGGCCGATGCCGTCCGCCTGTCCGCAGACGTGGCCGAGGGGCGTCTGGATACACCGCTGCCGCCCGCGCGCAATGACGAAGTTGGCCGCCTGCTCGAATCGATGCAGCGCATGCGCAGCCAGCTGCGCGCAGTGATGGCCGCGCAGGGTGAGATGGCCCAGCGACATGAGGCGGGCGAGCTGAGTTACCGCATGGACGCGCAGACCTTCCCCGGCGAGTACGGCAAGATGGTGGAAGACACCAACCAGCTGGTGGGCGCCAACATCGCAGTCACCCGCCGTCTGGTCGAGGTGATGCAGCGCTACGCGGTCGGTGACCTGAGCCAGGACATGGACCGCCTGCCCGGCGAGCAGGCCGCTTTCACGGCTGCAATGGATACCACCAAGGCCAACCTGCGTGCCATCAATACACAGATCGGGGATCTGGCCGGGGCGGCGGCGGTGGGTGATTTCAGCCAGCGTGGCGATGTGGTGCGCTTCGACCACGACTTCCGCGCGATGGTGGAAAACCTCAACACCATGATGCAGGTCAGCGATGACAACCTGCAGCAGATTTCCGCGCTGCTGCGCGCCATCGCCGCGGGTGATCTCACCGCACGCATGCGTGGTGAGTTCCATGGCGTGTTCGCCCGGATGCGTGACGATGCCGATACCACGGTGGCGCAGTTGACCGACATCGTCGGCCGGATCCAGCAGGCCACCGGCAGTATCAACCTCGCCGCCGGCGAGATCGCCGCGGGCAACAGCGACCTGTCGCGTCGCACCGAGCAGCAGGCTGCCAGCCTGGAAGAGACCGCCGCATCGATGGAAGAACTCACCTCCACGGTTCGCCAGAATGCCGACCACGCGGTGCAGGCCAACCAGCTCGCCGCCGGCGCTGCCGAGGTGGCTTCGCAGGGCGGTGTGGTGGTCGGCCAGGTGGTGACCACCATGGCGGGCATCGAGGCCTCGTCCAAGCGCATCGCCGAGATCATCTCGGTGATCGACGGCATCGCGTTCCAGACCAACATCCTGGCGCTGAACGCTGCGGTGGAAGCCGCGCGTGCCGGCGAACAGGGCCGCGGTTTCGCGGTGGTGGCCACGGAAGTCCGCGCACTGGCGCAGCGCTCCGCCGGGGCGGCCAAGGAAATCAAGACCTTGATCGACGACTCGGTCACTCAGGTCAGCGCGGGCTCGGCCCTGGTGCAGACCGCCGGCCGCACGATGGAAGAGATCGTCACCGGCGTGCGCCGGGTCAACGACATCATGGCCGAGATCTCGGCAGCCTCGAAGGAGCAGTCCGCCGGTATCGAACAAGTCAACCAGACCATCACCCAGATGGACGAGACCACCCAGCAGAATGCCGCGCTGGTGGAGGAAGCGACGGCGGCCGCGCGTGCGATGGAAGAGCAGGCGCAGCAGCTGGGCACGGCGGTGGCGATCTTCCGCCTGCAGGCCAGTGCGGCGGCGGGCACACCGGCGCGTCGTGCCACGCCCGCGCGGACCGCTGCGCGCGTGCCCGCAGCAGCAGTGGTCGGCGAGGACTGGCAGACCTTCTGATCCGGACCGGCGCGCCGGTGCCAACGGCGCGCCGGCAGGGCCGGTTCACCCGGTGCTCACCGCCGGGCATTGGTAATCGGCGCTATTCTGTTTGCCGATGGTGAGCACATGACCTCTCGTTCCGACCGGCTCGGCCTGACCGCGTTGACTGCCCTGGTGGTCGGATCGATGATCGGCGCCGGCATCTTCTCACTGCCACAGAACATCGCGCGCAGCGCCGGCCCGGGTGTGGCCTTGATCGGCTGGATGATCAGTGGCCTGGGCATGTTGATGCTGGCCTTCGTGTTCCAGAATCTGGCCAACCGCAAGCCCGAGCTGGATACCGGTATCTACGCGTACGCGCGCGCCGGGTTCGGCGATTACATCGGCTTTTCCGCGGCGTGGGGCTACTGGGTCTGCTCGCTGCTCGGCAACGTCAGCTACTTCGTGCTGATCTTCAGCGGCCTGGGCTATTTCGTGCCGGCCTTCGGCGAGGGCAATACCTGGCAGGCGGTGGCATGCGCCTCCGTGCTGCTGTGGGCGATGCACGCAATGATCCTGCGTGGCATCCGCCAGGCCGCCTTGGTGAATGCGGTCGTCACCGTCGCCAAGATCGTGCCGATCGTGGTGTTTCTGATCATCGCCGCCGTGGGCTTCAAGGCCGATATCTTCACCGGCGAGTTCTGGGGCACGGCCGAACTGGGCAGCCTGGGTGAGCAGCTGCGGGGCATGATGCTGATCACGGTCTGGGTGTTCATCGGCATCGAGGGTGCCAGCATCTACTCGCGGCGCGCGGCCAGGCGTTCGGATGTCGGGCGCGCGACGATCATCGGGTTTGTGTGCGTGCTCGCGCTGCTGATGCTGGTCAACCTGCTGTCGATGGGCGTGCTGCGCCAGGAAGCGCTGGCACAGGCGCGCAATCCCTCGATGGCCTTCGTGCTGGAGGCCATCGTCGGGCCCTGGGGCGCCACGTTGATCATCATCGGCATGATCGTCTCGGTGCTGGGGGCATTGCTGGCATGGGTGCTGCTGTGCGCCGAAGTGCTGTATGCGGCGGCGGGGGATGGCACGATGCCGGCGTTCCTCGGGCGCGAGAACGCACGACAGGTTCCCGCCAACGCGCTGTGGCTCACCAACGGGCTGATCCAGTTGTTTCTGATCATCACCCTGTTCAGTGCCGGCACCTACACCAGCCTGGTGCTGCTGGGCGCATCGATGAGCCTGGTGCCCTATTTGTTCTCGGCCGGTTACGGTGCATTGCTGGCGCTACGCGGGGAAACCTATGGCGGGCAACCCGGGCTGCGGGTCCGCGATCTGCTGGTGGCCGGTCTGGCCACGGTGTACGCGCTGTGGCTGGTCTATGCCGGTGGTCTGTCACAGGTGCTGCTGTCGGTGTTGCTGTACGCACCGGGCATCGCCATGTTCGCGGCCGCCAAGCACCAGCATGGGCAGCGGATATTCACCCGGGCGGAGCAGGCGATCGTGGCGGGCGTGATCGTCGTTGCCGGCTGGGCGGCGTGGGGTCTGTACCAGGGTGATCTACACCTGGCGTGAGCCCAACGGGATCGACTCAGCCCTCCCGATGGCCGCGCGCCTCCGGTTCGTTCAGCAGATCGATGGGTGTCTCAACACCGCGGCCGACGCTCCACAAAAAAGCCCGGTCAATGACCGGGCTCTTCATCCACGCCTGCGCGCTGCTTACCAGCGCATGCCGGCGAAGGGGTTCCAGCTGGTATCGCCCTTTACCTTTTCAAGGTAGTACGAATAGTTGGTGGTCAGCGCGATCAGCACCGACCAGGCCACACCGATCGCACGGCCGACCACGTCCGGCAGGAAGGCCACGACGACCATCAGCACCAGGGTGATGCCCAGGATCGTCAGCGCCTTGCGCCACATGCCCAGGATCAGCAGGTAGATCCAGCTGAAGAACAGGGCGAACAAGTTGAAGTTGACCTTGATCTTCTGGCCGAACGGCAGCGTCTTGTACGCGGCCTTGAAGGTCGGCGAATTGGGGGCGCCGTGCTGTTCGAAGAAGTTGAAGCGGAACTGCCACTTGGGGCTGTAGGGGGAAGCAGTGTTGGAATCCATATCCGAATCGTATGTTGAAAACGATTACATGATAGCCGCAAGCTCTTGATTAGCGCCAATTTTTCGACGCTTTGCACGCCCCCTATCAGGGACTGCGCGCACCGTCACACATTCGTCCCGGTTTTCCGATAGGGTGCGCAATCCGCGCGGCCGGAAGCCCCGCGGGTAATGAGAAGTCAACGAGATGCCAGACCATGTCCATTGATGTGATGACCCCCGATCGCCCGCAAGCAGGGCCGCAGATCACCCCGTGCCCGGTTGCCACCCAGGCACAACACCTGCTTGCCCAGCTGCAGTTTTCGCAGGTGAGCGCCCGCGCGCTGTCGCGCCTGCCGGTAGACACCGACCTGGCCATCGCCGCTACCGTCGCCTGAGCCGCTGCCGCACCCCGTCAACGCTGCCGGCCCGCCCCCTCCAGGGCGAAAAACTGCGCACCACTGGCGGCACTTCCTCCTGCCGAGGCCATGGGGACCGGTCGCGTTGCGGCAGGGGGCTGATCGCCGCCGCCCGCAAGATGAATGGGCAGAAGCCCATGGCACAGGGCCTGCGCCCCCTTGGCCGCGAGAGGGCCTCCACTTGTCTCGATCCAAAAGCTGAATGCGGAGAAATCCCCGGTCCGCCCTTCGCGCGCACCTTACATTTCGCGCCATAGACTGAGCCGCATTTTTCGTCTCAAGCGGTTTGGAGAGTTCGTGGGTTCCGGTAGTCACAGACATACGCTGCGTGCCGGTCTCCGGCCTGCGCCGACAGGACGAATGCGTGCCATCGTGTACGCCGGGCTCAGGATGCCCCTTTCCACACTTGGCACCCCCGGCCTGGCACGCCCTGCACAGGGACACCGCGCATGAGTACCCAGACCCTGAACGCCCTGCTGGACGCCGGCCGGGCGACGTTGCCGGCCGAGTCGCCGTTGCCGATGCCCGAGCAGTCCCTGCGCGAAGGGCAGCTGCAGGTTCCGCGCCAGCGCACCTCGCCGCGGATGATCGGGCTGCGCCGTTTCTACATCCTGGGCGGTACCGCAGCCATGACCATCGCCGCCAGCCGGATGATGTGGAAGGTGCTCGCCGTTGATGGCATCAGTGTGCTGGAAGCCTGCCTGCTGGTGCTGTTCGTGGGCCTGTTCGCCTGGATCGCGTTGTCCTTCGCCGGGGCCGTGGCCGGCTTCCTGACCGCGGTATTCGATCGGGGCTACAAGCTCGGCATCGACCCGGATGCGCCGCTGCCGACCGTGCATACGCGCACCGCGCTGCTGATGCCGACCTACAACGAAGATCCGCGCCGGTTGCTGGCCGGGTTGCAGGCGATCTACGAGTCGGTGGCCGAGACCGGCCAGCTGGCGAATTTCGATTTCTACGTGCTCAGCGATACCCGGCGCGATGACATCGGCCAGGCCGAGGAAGCGGCCTTCCACGCCCTGTGCGACGCGGTGGGCGGCCATGACCGCATCTTCTATCGTCGCCGCGGCGACAACGGTGGCCGCAAGGCCGGCAACATCGCCGACTGGGTCCGCCGTTTCGGTGGCGCCTATCCGCAGATGCTGATCCTGGACGCCGACAGCCTGATGACCGGCGACACCATCGTGCGCCTGGTCGCCGGCATGGAGCACAACCCGGATGTGGGGCTGATCCAGACCCTGCCGGCGGTGGTCGGCGGGCGCACGCTGTTTGCCCGCATGCAGCAGTTCGGTGGCCGCGTGTACGGCCCGGTGATCGGCCGCGGCGTGGCCTGGTGGCATGGCGCGGAGAGCAACTACTGGGGCCACAACGCCATCATCCGCACCCAGGCCTTCGCCGAGCAGGCCGGCCTGCCGTCGCTGCCGGGCAAGGAGCCGTTTGGTGGGCATGTGCTCAGCCACGATTTCGTCGAGGCCGCCCTGATGCGCCGCGGTGGCTGGGCCACCCACATGGTGCCGTACCTGAAAGGCAGCTACGAGGAAGGCCCGCCCACCCTGACCGACCTGCTGGTGCGCGATCGCCGCTGGTGCCAGGGCAACCTGCAGCACGCCAAGGTGGTCGGTTCCAAGGGCCTGCATTGGGTCAGCCGCATGCACATGCTGGTCGGCATCGGGCACTACTTCACCGCGCCGATGTGGGCGATGCTGATGTTGATCGGCATTGCGATCCCGCTGTTCCAGGGCGGCATCGACCTCAATGAAGTGCTGCATCTCTCGCCCGGCGTGTACTGGCGCCACCAGGACGAGACCCAGGTGATCCGCATGTTCGCCATCACCATGGTGGTGCTGCTTTCGCCCAAGGTGCTCGGCTATCTGGCGATGCTGCTGGAGCCGGTTGAACGCCGTGGCTGCGGTGGCACGATCCGCGCGTTCATCTCGATGCTGCTGGAAACCATCCTCGCCGCGCTGATGGCGCCGGTGGTGATGTACGTGCAGTCGCGCGGTGTGGCCGAAGTGCTGGCCGGCAAGGATTCGGGCTGGGACGCGCAGCAGCGCGACGATGGCGGCGTGTCCTGGTTGGCGCTGACGCGTGGCTACGGCGGGCTGAGTGTGTTCGGCCTGTTCATGGGCGCGCTGGCCTATGCGGTCTCGCCCTCGCTGGCCGCATGGATGGCACCGGTGGTGATCGGCATGGTGCTGGCGATTCCGGTGGTGGGCTTCACCTCCTCGCGCACCGCTGGCGTCTGGATGCACCGGTTGGGCCTGATGGAAATCCCGGAAGAATCGGCCCCGCCGAAGGTGCTGGTGCGCGCGGCCGAGCTGCGCCGCGCTGCGGCCGAGGCACATCCCGCCGGCTGATCACGGCCATCCAGGCATCGCCCCCATTGCGGTGGGCCGCGGTCATAATGCGGCTTGAACGTACTGGAGCCGCCTGATGCTGGATACCGTGGAAAACGAAACCGGCGCCGACCCGCAGTGGTCGGTGCTGTGGCTGCATGGCCTGGGTGCCGATGGCCATGACT
>Ga0213826_1000319_pt1 | contig 30412 bp, 30 predicted proteins | sample MC6MC0899MG_FD_180668 | JGI IMG/M metagenome (GOLD analysis project Ga0213826, IMG submission 180668) | Enriched soil aggregate microbial communities from Iowa State University, Ames, United States - MC6-MC0899-MG | ecosystem: Environmental > Terrestrial > Soil > Unclassified | place: USA: Iowa...
CTGACACCCTCAATGAACAGGGCTTGTCGGTACCCAAGGAGCTCGGCACCCGGGTCAACCACCTGGCGCCCAAGGCGGCGCCGGCCAAGGTGCAGACCGTGCAGTTCTTCCCCAATCCGAAGCTGAAAAAGCCGGCCGAGTAAGGCTGTCGTGCAGCCCGGGCGCAATGCCCGGGCAGGCATGCCCCTGCCCGATGTCGCTGGGGTGGTAGATAGTCAGGCCATCACCTGTTCGCTCGCCGTGCATCCTCGCCTGCTCTTCGACTCGTACCAGGCGATGCCCCATGGACAACCCACTTCTGCAAAACAGCAGTACCCCCGTTGATTACCCTTCGATAACCCTGGAAAACATGGCCGCTGCTTTCGCCCATGTGCTGGAGGCTCACGAGCAAGGTGTTGCGCGCATCATCGAACAGCAGCAGGCACTCCCCTCCTGGGATGACCTGGTGTTGGCGGTGGATGGGCTGGATGCGCAGTTGCTGGGCGTGCTTTACGCGGTTGTCCCTCTGGTGGGCAAGCATCCGACCTGGGCTGAGGCAATCGGCGGTTTCTACGCCCGAACCCTTACGCGTTTCGACCAGAAATTCACCAACAGTACGTTGCTGGCGTTGTACCAGCGCCTGGCGACCAGCCCTGTCGGCTTGAATCTGGACACCGTGCAACGCGCCACCTTGCGCTGGCACCTGAACAAGTTTGCCGCCAGTGGCGCGTTACTCGTTACAGGCGACAAAGCTCGCCTGGCTGAATTGCGTGCGCAGATTTCTGTTCTGCGTGGTGCATTCCGGCAGAGCATCAACCGGCCTGGGCTGCTGGTCGATGACGACAGTGAACTGCGTGGCCTTGCCCAGAGGCTGCGCGATGAGTTGGCTGCGCGGGCCAGTGAGGCCGGCGCGGATGGCTGGCTGATCGCCTGCGAAAGTGCGCCCACCGAGGCGGTACTACGGCAAGCCGAGCATCGCCCGTTGCGCGAAAAACTCTACCGCGCCTATCACACCCGTGGGGTGAGTAGCGAACCGCAGGATGATAACGGCACGCGCCTGCAGCGCCTCGCCGTATTGCTGGATGAAGAAGCACGCTTGCTCGGCTTTGCCAGCCACCCCGAACGGACCCTGAAGGCCAAGAGTGCAGGCACGGTCAGCGATGTACTTGAATTCCTCCAGGGCCTGGCAATGTCGGTAAAACCCGGCATGCTCCAATGGCGATCGGCCCTGGAGCAGAAGGCGCTTGCGCAGGGCCTGGAGCGTGTGGAGCCTTGGGATATCCTTTACCTGCAGGGTGGTTCGGATGACGCGCAACCCCCCGAGGCATTTCGCGAACATTTCCCGTTGAGCACAGTGATCACGGCGTTGACCAACCTGGCACAACGGCTGTTTTCCCTCGAATTGCGGCCCGCGCAGTTGGCGAGCTGGGACAACAGCGTCCAGGCCTTCGAGGTGTGGCAGGACCATGCACGCATCGGCCTCTTCTATCTGGATGCCGTGCAGCACCCGGCTAAACAGGCCGATGCCGTGTTCTCCACCTATGTGCGCAACCGGCGGGTCGATGCCGAAGGTATCTACCATCCAGCGGTCGTGGTGGTTTACAGCGATATCCCTGCAGCGCTGGTAGGGGGCGAGCCGCTGCTGGACCATTTGTCACTGCGCAAGCTCTATCACGAGTTCGGCCATGCCTTGCACCATCTGCTGGTGCGCACCGGCAACCACGTCATGTCGAATGTCACGGAGTTGGGTACAGACGGCGTAGAGCTGTTCGGCAAGCTGTTGGAGCGCTGGGTGTGGGATGCGGGCTATCTGGCGGGCATTGCCTTGCCGAACCAGGCAGGTAGCGTGCTTGGCCAGGCTCAGGTTGAAAGCTACCTGAGCCAGTTCCGTCAGGAGGGCATCGAGGAAATTGGCCGCGACCTTAGCCTGGCGCTATTCGACCTGGACCTGCACGGCACACCCCAAGAGGGCACCACGCTAACGCAACGCCTGCAAAATGCGCGTGAGCGTTGCGGCTACTGGCCATTGGCGGGCTTCGAGCGCCCCGCGCAAGCGTTCGACCATCTGGTCAATGGGTACGATGCAGGCTACTACGCTTACCTGTGGGCGGATGTGCTTGCCTTCGACCTGTTCACCCGCTTTGAAGCGCAAGGCCTGCTCGACCGCGAAACAGGTCGGGCGCTACAGGAGGCGTTATTCCAGCCTGGCGCCTCGCGCCCGCTACGTGAAGGCATTGAAGCGTTCCTGGGGCGCATGCCCAGCCAGGCAGCCTACCTGCGTTGGCACGGGCTGGCCTGACCGGAGGTGCTGGCAACAATTGCATGACCCCGATACTGTATATGAATACAGTATCGGGGTTAGCCATGAATCCTCCAGCACCGCAAAAAGGCCGTGGTACGGCGCACAACCCGCATAATCGCTTCGCTGCGAACCATTCGGTGGCGGAGGATGACGGCTGGTATCAAGAGGTTCCGCTCACTCAGGGCACAGAGGTGCGGATCGAGATCGCCAAGACGGTCATCAGCCGCAACACGTCGCCTGACTTGCCGTTCGACCGTTCCATCAACCCTTACCGTGGCTGCGAGCATGGCTGTATCTACTGTTATGCCCGGCCCTCGCACGCCTATTGGGACCTCTCCCCTGGCCTGGATTTCGAGACCAAGCTGATCGCCAAGACCAACGCTGCCGAGGTGCTCGCGCAACAATTGAGCAAGCCTGGCTACGTGTGTGCACCGATCAACCTGGGGGCCAACACCGACCCTTACCAGCCCATCGAGCGCGAGCAGCGGTTGACCCGGCAACTGCTGGAGGTACTGCTTCGTTTTCGCCACCCCGTGACCGTCGTCACCAAAGGCTCGCTGGTACTGCGTGACCTGGACTTGCTGGCGGAGATGGCCAGCCAGCGGCTGGCGCGGGTGATGATCAGCCTGACCACGCTGGACGATGACCTCAAGCGGGTGCTCGAACCCCGTGCGGCGTCGCCCAAGGCTCGGCTGCGCGCCATCCGGGTACTGCGCGAGGCGGGTATACCGGTGGGCGTGCTGTGTTCGCCGATGATTCCGATGATCAACGACAGTGAGCTGGAGCAGCTGCTGCAAGCCGCCAAGGAGGCTGGTGCGCAGAGTGCGGCCTACATGATGCTGCGCCTGCCGCTGGAAGTCGCACCGCTGTTCGAGCAGTGGCTGCAGGACCATTACCCGCAGCGGGCCAGCCATGTGTTGAGCCTGATCCGGCAAAGCCGAGGCGGCGAACTGTATGACAGCCGCTTCGGTGCGCGCATGCGTGGCGAGGGTGTGTTCGCTGAATTGTTGGCGCAACGTTTCGCCAAGGCCATGCGGAAACTGGATTTCGCCGGACGCGACGCGGCCCCCCTCGATTGCACGCAGTTCTGTCCACCAGGTGGTCAGTTGTTATTGTTTTGAACTTTTCTGAACTGGCGATGTATACGCGACCAATATCAGAGTGGCATCTTATTGCCATCATGTGATGGCACTTAGATATCAAGTGCGGAAGTTGCAGCCACAAACTTTGCGATGAGTCGCGCCTGGCAATCTATTTGTCATATCTCAGGTAAGAATACGTCGCAGGCAAATGTGAACTCTGTCTAGTTTTGGAAGGGCAAAATACTGGCAAAGATGATGGCCATTAGGGGGACTAATGATAGAGATCACGGCTGTAGCCCGTATTTTCAGCGCCTTTCAGCTGTTTGGGCGTGGAAAGCTAATGGAACGTTAGTTCCATCGGTGTAGGAAAAGGCTTACACGGCTGTAAGATATCTACCATTTCGTAAAAGTTTGTTGCTCGGGTACTCTGCGCGCCTTTGTGAAGTGCCTCTCATAACTCGAACCCAATCTGCAGCCGTGCAGGTTACTTCGAGCCGAGGCGCTGTTCGATTCGCCATTAGTTCGATGACCTGCACGTGCAGGGAGCTTGAATTGCTCGACCCGTTACTGTGGGCGGCATTTATTTCATGGACGATTAGTGTGGACATTGCAGAAACTGCCAGCCTGAAAGATCGCGCCAGGAAAAAACTGGAGCGCGACGCCGGCCCCCTCATCATTGATGCGCTCAACGATCCGCAGACCGTGGAGCTGATGTGCAATGGCGACGGCAAACTCTGGCTGGAGCAGCTGGGGCAGCCGATGAAGCACATCGGTGACCTTCGTCCGGCGCAGGCAGAGTCCATCATCAAGACGGTGGCCGGCTACCACGGCAAGGAAGTGACCCGCAGCAAGCCGCTGCTTGAAGGTGAGTGGCCACTGGACGGTTCGCGCTTCGCCGGCCAGCTGCCTCCGGTGGTACGTGCCGCCACCTTCGCCATCCGTAAGAAGGCAGTGGCCATCTACACCCTCGATCAGTACGTCGAGTCGCGGATCATGACGCCGGTGCAGTGCGACGCAATCAAGCGCGCCATCCGCGACCACCGCAATATCCTGGTCATCGGCGGTACCGGTACCGGCAAGACCACCCTGGTCAACGCCGTCATCAACGAGATGGTCGTGGAGTTCCCCAGCGAGCGCGTGTTCATCATCGAGGACACCGGCGAAATCCAGTGCGCGGCGAAGAACTTCGTGCAGTACCACACCACCGTCGACGTGAGCATGACCCACCTGCTCAAGACCTCGCTGCGCATGCGCCCCGACCGCATCCTGGTCGGCGAGGTACGTGGCGAAGAGGCACTTGACCTGATCGATGCCTGGAACACCGGCCACCCTGGCGGCGCGGCAACCCTGCACGCCAACAGCGCCAGTGAAGGGCTGACCCGTCTGAAATCCCTGGTTTCCCGCAACAAATCGGCCCCGGCCGAAATCGAGCCGCTGATTGGCGAAGCGGTTCACGTCGTCATTTCTATCGCCAGAACCCCAGAAGGCCGCCGCATCCAGGAAATCCTCGAGGTTTCCGGGTACGAAAACGGCCGCTACATCATGCGCAATCTTTAAGGAAAACACTGCACATGCAAGCCAACACTTCGCTGTCCCGTTTCAACGCCCAAACGTTTGGCTACCTGGCGCTCTGCCTGCTGATGCTCTACGTGATGGTCACCCCGGAAAACGCCTTCGCCTCTACCGCTGGCAGCGGCACCCTGCCCTATGAGAGCTGGCTTGAATCGCTGCGCAAGTCGGTGACCGGCCCGGTTGCCTTCGCCTTGTCGATCATTGGCATCGTTGTCGCTGGCGGCGTGCTGATCTTTGGCGGCGACCTCAACGGCTTCTTCCGTACCCTGATCTTCCTGGTGCTGGTCATGGCCCTGATCGTAGGTGCCAACAACATCATGAGCAGCTTCTTCGGTACCAGCGCGGAGCTGGCGCAGCTGCTGCTGCCGAAGCACGGCCTGGTACAGGGGCTGGTCTAAGCCATGGCCCTGCGCACGATTCCCATCCGGCGGGCCGGCAACCGGGACAACCTGTTCATGGGCGGGGATCGCGAGCTGGTGATGTTCTCCGGGTTGCTCGCCTTCGCGCTGATCTTCAGTGCGCAGGAACTGCGGGCAACTGTAGTCGGCCTGGTGCTGTGGTTCGGCGCGCTGTTCATGCTGCGCGTGATGGCCAAGTCCGACCCGAAGATGCGTCCCGTCTACCTGCGTCACAGGCGCTACAAGTCGTATTACGCGGCGCGTAGCACACCGTTCAGGGAAAATCCTCCAAGTCAGGGAAATCAATACAAATGATCGAAGGTATTGCGTATGCCATCGCAGCCCTCGGTGCCTTGCTGGTCCTGCTGCTGGTCCAGCGTCTGCTGCAGGTGGATGCCGAGCTCAAGCTGAAGAAGCATCGCTCCAAGGATGCTGGTCTTGCGGACCTGTTGAACCATGCAGCAATGGTTGATGACGGCGTGATCGTGGGCAAGAACGGTGCCTTCATGGCGGCCTGGTTGTACCGTGGTGATGACAACGCCAGCAGCACTGACGCGCAGCGCGAGTTGGTTTCATTACGCATCAATCAGGCCCTGGCCGGCTTGGGCAACGGCTGGATGATCCACGTCGATGCGGTTCGCCGCCCGGCGTCGAACTATTCCGCCAAAGGCGTCTCGCATTTTTCCGACAGCCTGACCGAGGCCATGGATCAGGAGCGCCGAGCGTACTTCGAATCGCTGGGAACCATGTACGAGGGCTACTTCGTGCTGACCCTCACCTTCTTCCCGCCGATGCTGGCGCAACAGAAATTCGTCGAGCTGATGTTCGACGATGACACGCCGCCGCCGGACCACAAGGCCCGCACCCGCAACCTGATCGAGCAGTTCAAGCGCGATTGCCTCAGCGTCGAAGGCAGCTTGGCCTCGGTGCTCAAGCTGACGCGCCTGAAGGGCAACCGCATGGTCACCGAAGAAGGTGCTGAAATTACCCATGACGACTTGCTGAGCTGGGTGCAGTTCTGTGTCACCGGCGTCAGCCAACCGGTACTGCTGCCGAGCAACCCGATGTACCTGGACGCCGTGATCGGCGGCAAGGAACTCTGGGGCGGAGTGGTGCCGAAGATCGGGCGCAATTTTGTCCAGGTTGTTGCCATCGAGGGTTTCCCGCTGGAATCGGCCCCAGGCATCCTCTCGGCATTGGCTGAGCTGCCTTGCGAATACCGCTGGTCCAGCCGCTTTATCTTCATGGACACCCATGAGGCGGTGCAGCACCTGGAGAAGTACCGCAAGAAGTGGAAGCAGAAAGTCCGCGGCTTCTTCGACCAGGTGTTCAACACCAACAACGGCAACATCGACCAGGACGCCCTGGCCATGGTGCAGGACGCTGCCGACGCGATTGCAGAGGTCAACTCTGGCCTGGTTGCACAGGGTTACTACACCAGCGTGGTGGTACTCATGAGCGAGGACCGCGCCCAGCTGGAAGAGTCCGCACGCAGTGTCGAGAAGGCTATCGAACGTCTGGGCTTCGCCGCGCGGATCGAAACCATCAATACCCTCGACGCCTACCTCGGCAGCCTGCCAGGCCACGGCGTGGAAAACGTGCGCCGCCCGCTGATCAACACACTCAACCTGGCTGACCTGTTGCCCACCAGCAGCATCTGGACCGGCAGCGCCGATGCGCCCTGCCCGCTCTACCCGCCGCTGTCGCCTGCACTGATGCACTGCGTCACTAGCGGTGCCACGCCGTTCCGCCTGAACCTGCACGTGCGCGATCTGGGCCACACTTTCATGTTCGGCCCCACCGGTGCGGGTAAATCGACGCATCTGGCGCTGATCGCCGCCCAACTGCGGCGCTACAAGGGCATGTCGATATTCGCCTTCGACAAGGGCATGTCCATGTACCCCCTGGCGGCTGGCATTCGTGCCGAAAGCGGTGGCCAGTCGGGCCGCCACTTCACGGTAGCGGCGGACGACGAGCGTCTGGCCTTCTGCCCGCTGCAGTTCCTCGAAACCAAAGGCGATCGCGCCTGGGCGATGGAGTGGCTGGACACCGTGCTGGCGCTCAATGGCCTGGAAACCACTGCCGCGCAGCGTAACGAGATCGGCCACGCAGTGATGTCCATGTACCGCGACGGTTCGCGCACGTTGTCCGAGTTCTGCATCATCGTGCAGGACGAAGCGGTTCGCGAGACCCTGCGCCAGTACACCGTAGACGGCACCATGGGCCACCTGCTCGATGCCGAGGAGGATGGCCTGTCGCTGTCCGACTTCACCGTGTTCGAGATCGAGGAGCTGATGAACCTGGGCGACAAGTACGCCCTGCCGGTGCTGCTGTACCTGTTCCGCCGTATCGAATGCGCGCTCAAGGGCCAGCCGGCGGTGATCATCCTCGACGAAGCCTGGCTGATGCTCGGCCACCCGGCCTTCCGCGAGAAGATCCGCGAATGGCTGAAGGTACTGCGTAAAGCCAACTGCCTGGTGCTGATGGCCACCCAGAGCCTGTCGGATGCGGCCAACTCGGGGATCCTCGATGTGATCGTCGAGTCCACCGCAACGAAGATCTTCCTGCCCAACGTCTATGCCCGCGACGAGGACACCGCTGCCCTCTACCGCCGCATGGGCCTGAACGCCCGGCAAATCGAGATCCTCGCCACCGCTGTCCCCAAGCGCCAGTACTACTACGTGTCGGAAAACGGCCGACGCCTCTACGACCTGGCCCTGGGCCCGTTGGCCCTGGCTTTCGTCGGTTCGTCCGACAAAGAATCCGTGGCTGCCATCAAGCGCCTGGAAGCCAAATACGGTGATGCCTGGGTTGCGGAGTGGCTGGCGGCCAGGGGTCTGAGACTCAATGACTATGGAGTGGCCGCATGAGCCTTGCCGAAAGCATCAAGGGGATGGTGCAAAAACGCCCCGCCAAAGCGTCTGCCGAGCACGCGCAGCCCAAAGGTGCCGCACTGGAAAACCCGTACCTGACTGCACGCCGTACCTGGAACGATCATGTAGGCAGCGTGGTGACTTCACGCCAATCCTGGCAAGTGGTGGGCATCCTTTCGATGATGGTCGCCCTGGCCGGTGTCGGCGGCATCATCCACATCGGTAGCCAGTCGAAATTCGTGCCTTACGTGGTGGAAGTCGACAAGCTGGGCCAACCCATGGCCGTTGCGCCAGCCCAAGTGGCGCTGCCGGTCGACCTGCGGGTGGTGAAGTCGCAGATGGCCTCTTTCATTACCGATGCGCGCACGGTCACACCGGACGTTGCATTGCTGCGCAAGTCGATCTTCCGCATCTATGCCTTGCTGGGCCCTAACGACCCGGCAACGCAGAAGATGAACGAGTGGCTCAACGGTACCAAGGAATCGAGCCCGTTCGTTCGCGCTGCGGAAGAAACCGTGAGCATCGATATCCGCTCGGTCATGCAGCAAACCCCAGAAACCTGGCAGGTGGACTGGCAAGAAGTCACCCGTGACCGCCAGGGCCTGGTCAAGGACAAAGCCAACTGGCGTGCACTGGTGACCACCTACACCGCCGAACCCACTACCCAGACCAGCGAAGAGCAAGTACGGATGAACCCGATCGGGACGTACGTGCGCGACTTCTCCTGGTCCAAGCAACTCTGAAGGACCGACCATGAACCGTTACCTTTGCGCCATGCTCGCTGCACTTCTGCCCGCATTCGCGCAGGCCGCGCCAGGAACCAGCCAGGCCGATCTGTACTTCTCCGATGCCAACCCCACCCTGACCCCTCAGGAAAAGGCTGCACTGGCCATCTCCCAGCGCTGGCAGCAGGCCAGCGCTACCGGTATCAAGCCTGTGGATGGCGGCGACGGCACTGCCCGCTTCATCTACGGCGCCCAGCAGCCGAGCATCGTCTGTGCCGTGCTGCAGGTCTGCGACATCGCCCTGCAGGCCGGTGAGCAGGTCAACTCGATCAACCTCGGCGACACCGCGCGCTGGACCGTCGAGCCGGCCATCACCGGGGTGGGCGACAGCGAAGTGCAGCACCTGATCATCAAGCCGATGGATGTTGGCCTGGAGACCTCCCTGGTGGTCACCACCAACCGCCGCACCTACCACTTCAAACTGCGTTCGCACCGTACCCAGTACATGCCGCAAGTCGCCTTCACCTACCCGGAAGAGGCGCTGGCGAAATGGAACCTGATCAAGAACCGCGAAGCCACCGAGCGCAGGAAGGCGACCATCCCGGAGACCGGTGAGTACCTGGGCAACCTGAGCTTCGACTACAAGGTCGAGGGCGATACTTCGTGGAAGCCGGTACGGGTCTACAACGACGGCAGCAAGACCATCATCCAGATGCCGCGCAGCATGGCCCAGACTGAAGCGCCGTCGCTGTTGGTGGTGCGCAAGGACGGCGGCTGGTTCAGCGATGACGAGACCGTGATGGTCAACTACCGCATCCAGGGTGATCGCTATGTCGTCGACACCGTGTTCGACAAAGCGATCCTGGTGGCCGGCGTCGGCAAGTCGCAAGACCGTGTCACCATCCAGCGGGGGAAATGATGATGCGCGCATGGATTGCCCTGTTTGCTACCCTGTGGCTCGCCGCTTGCGCCAGCGGCCCCTATGGTAACTTCGCCAAGCCCACCACGCCGGCGATCAACCAGCAGCTGGCCAGTGCCACCGTGCGCCAGCTGGCCGTGGTGCACCCGCCGGCCAGCACTCGCCTGCGGATCAATCAGGAAACCCCGGATGGCTATGGCGTCTCCCTGGTGAGCGCGCTGCGCGCCTCGGGCTTCTCGGTGCAGGAATTCGACCCCAAGGCCCAACCTGCTCCGGCGCCAGCCGGTACGGTCGCGCCGATGCCGGTCAACTACATCGTCGATGCACCCAAGGACAGCGAACTGTTCCGGGTCACCCTGCTGGTCGGCCGTGAAACCCTGAGCCGTGTCTACGCGGTGCAGAATGGCCGCCTGCTGGCCGCTGGAGCCTGGGTGCGGAAGGAGTGACGAACCATGACTAACATGAACGATGCCATGTCCCCGGACGCCTCGCCCGGCAAGCTGAACCGCAAGAGCGGCGTGCGTCGGGTCAACAACTGGCCGATGTATATCATTGGCGGCGCCGCCATGGTCTTTTTGCTGGTCATGCTGATGGTGGCCGCTGACCGCGCCGATAATCAGAACAAGCCGGCCGAGAAGGAAGCTGAAAAGGCCGGCAACAGCAGCCTGTTCGCCCAGCAGATCAACGGCATCGACTCGGATGGCATCATCCCGAGCAAAGCCGAGCCGCCGGCCCTGCCGGTGCTGGACAACACGCAGGCCCAGCCGGCCGGCCTGCAGGTCGTTCGCCCGACCAACCTCGATGCGCCGCCGATGCCGCCACGTGACCTGCCACCGGATGCCAACGCCGAAGAGATTGAACGCATTCGGCGCATGAAGATGCAGCAGTTCCAGGAAGCCGTTCAGGCGCGCAGCACCGTGCAGGTCGCTGCGCCGCGCAGTGCGGGTTCTAGTAATGTTGCCGGCGCTGGCGGCCCTCTCAGCCAGCAGGATGCCCTGGCGCGTATCGCCGCAGCACGTCAACGTCTGGATGAGCAACAGCGCAGCGATCCGAATGCGGCCTTCAAGGCTCGCCTGGCGGAATTGCGCGCTGCCGGTATTGGTGGCGGCGCTGGCGCCGGTGGCGGAGCGCAGGGTGATTCGCCGTTCCTGATGCAAGCTTCGGCCAGTGCTGGCAAGGACTACTCGCAGTTTGGCAACGCCGGCGGTGATGATCGTTGGCACTTGGATTCGGCGCCTGAAGCACCTCGCAGCCCCTACGAGCTGCGTGCCGGCTTCGTCATCCCGGCCATGCTGGTTTCCGGCATCAACTCCGAACTGCCAGGGCAGATCATGGCCCAGATCTCGCAGGCCGTGTACGACACCGCCACCGGCAAGCACTTGCTGCTCCCGCAAGGCTCTCGTTTGGTCGGCGCCTACTCCAGCGATGTCGCCTACGGCCAGAAGCGTGTGCTGGTAGCTTGGCAGCGCATCATCTTCCCAGACGGCAAGGCCATGGATATCGGCTCGATGCCTGGCGCAGACATGGGCGGTTATTCCGGCTTCGAAGACAAGGTCAATAACCACTATGTGCGGATCTTTGGTTCGGCTCTGTTGATGTCCGGTATCGTCGCGGGTGTCAGCCTGAGCCAGGACCGCGCCAGCAGCGACAGCAGCGACCGCGAGACAGCCAGCAGCGCCATGAGCGAGGCGCTCGGCCAGCAACTCGGCCAAGTCACTGCGCAGATGATCGCCAAGAACATGAACATCGCACCGACGCTCGAAATCCGTCCGGGCTATCGGTTCAACGTGATGGTGACCAAGGACCTGACGTTCTCGAAGCCTTACCAGTCCTTCGACTACTGATAAACCGCCAAGGAGAGCAACATGAAGCCCACGCACTTGTTGAAACCTGCCATTGCGCTGTTGGCCGGGATTGGATTCACCCTGCAGGCGAACGCCGGTATTCCGGTAATCGATGGGGCTAATGTCGCCCTTAATCAGGTGACTTCGTTTGAGAGCATTGCCCAGACTGCCAAGCAGATTGAGGAATACGTTACGCAGGTCAACCAGTATAAGACCCAGCTTGATCAGTATGAGAACATGATCAAGAACACGGCGGCACCAGCGGCTTATATCTGGGATCAGGCCAACTCAACTATCAATAAGCTTATGCAAGCTCAGGACATGCTCGACTACTACACCAACCAGGCGGGTAGCCTTGATTCTTATTTGGAAAAATTCCAAGACACCAGTTACTACCGGAGCTCGCCGTGCTTTAGTGGCGGCGGGTGCACCGATGCCGATCGAGCAGCGCTCGTGAAGCATGAAGAAATGACATCCAAATCGCAAAAGACCGCCAATGACGCGTTGTTCAAAAGTATCAAGCAACAACAGGAAAATCTTAAGGCTGACGCCTCGCAGTTGGAGAACTTGCAAAAGGCTGCAACGACTGCCGACGGTCAGGTCAAGGCAATTCAATACGCCAACCAACTGTCCAGCCAGCAGGCGAACCAACTGCTGCAGTTGCGAACCCTGATGCTTGCCCAACAGACCTCGGAGGCAAACCGTGCTGCGGCTGAGCTGGATGAAAAAGCCCGTGGTCAGGCTCAAGCGAAAAAACTGACTACCTGGGAATATAAGAAAAGCCCCGAAGATAATTATTGAGGAGTGCATATGAAATTCAAGATATATAAATTGACGCTTGCTGCAGGTATGGCTGTTGCACTGGCAGGGTGCCTGGAGGAAAAAGTACCAGAACCTACCGCGGATAACTGCGCGCCGGACATGTATGAAAAGAACTTGGCTAGCCTGTCGAAGGAAGCCAACCGAAATGAATTTACTGCCGCCTGCGATAGCTTCCTAAAAGCGAAGAAAATGACCAAGTGGAAGTTTGAAAAAAGCCCTGAAGACAAATTCTAAGGTGGACTAGTCTGATGATTGGTAAGCGTCGGGAATTGGCCCTGACAGTACTGCTGGTTGCTTTTTGCCTTGCAACGCCGACGCTTGCCCTTGCGGCGGACAGTCAGTTGGGCAGCTCAGGTATCATGAATGAGGTGCTTGTTAGGTTCCATAATGCAACCGAAAAGTGGTTGCCTGCCATTCAGTCGGCGGCTGAACGGTTGTTCCTTGCGTTGGCAACCATATCGATGGTCTGGACTTTCGGTCTGATGCTAATGCGCAAGGCCGAGATTGGAGAGTTTTTTTCAGAGTTCATTCGTTTTCTCGTGGTGTTCGGCTTCTATTGGTGGCTACTCAAAAATGCCATGGGCGGTCTGCAAATTGCCGATACGATCGTCAAATCCTTGAGCCAACTTGGCTCTGAAGCTGGCAAACTGGGCAGCACCGATTTAAAGCCGTCCAGCATTGTCGACCTGGGCTTCGAGCTTTATGACCGAACCGTGGAGGCTACTGACCAGCTGAGTTGGCGAGAAATGGGCCGCCAGATAACCATGGAGTTTATGGCTATCGCCATTTTGCTGGTATTGGCGGTCGTCGGTATCAATCTGTTGGTGCTCCTCGCATCCAGCTGGTTCCTGCTATATGCGGGCGTGTTCTTCTTGGGCTTCGGTGGCTCGCGTTGGACTTCAGATATCGCCACGAATTACTACCGAGCTGTTCTTGGGGTGGGCGCTCAGCTGTTCGCCATGGTCTTGTTGATCGCTATTGGTAAAGATTTTATCCAGACCTTTGCCAGTAAAATCAGCGACGATGTCGCCGTGCAGGAGCTTGCGGTCATGCTGGTCGTGTCGGTATTGCTGCTGTTCTTGGTGAACAAGATACCCCCGATGATTGCGGCACTGGTCGGAGGTGCCGGCAGCGCCTCTACGGGTATCGGCAATTTCAGTGCAGGTGCGGCTGTGGGTGCGGCAACTACTGCTGCGTCCTACATGGGTAAAGGCGCATCGGCGATGATGACGGGTGGAGCGAGCCTAGTTGGCAGCATGCAAGCCTTGACCTCAGCCTTTAAGGGGGCGCAGTCCAGTGTTTCTGCCGGGACGGACATCGCCTCACGTGTCAGTGGAATGCTGGGAGGTCCGGGAGGCCCAGGCGGCGCAAGCCCTGGCTCAGGTAGCCTCGGCGGCGCTAGCCCCCTTGGTTCAGTCATGGGCACTTCATCTTCTTCGTCCGGCGCGGCAGCGCAGACGGCATCTTCTGCGGGTGGAGAATCCTCGTCCGTAGATGGGGCATCTGCTTCATCGTCCTCTGGCCAGTCAGCCGAATCAGCGGGGGGCACAGGGTCTTCTTCAGGAGAAGGGGCTCAGGGCGGGGCAGCCGCATCAACCAGTGGTAGCAGTCCAGGGTCTCAGGGTGGCGGCGATGCAGGTGGTCAAGCGGCCAGTGGTGGCGGCTCCGGCGCCAAAGGCGGCAAGGGAGAAAGTGCTTCCATATCGTCATCCAGCAAGGTTGGCAGTGCAGGCCGCATTGCCCTGCAGATGACGGCCAACCTTGCCTCTGGTATGGGCCGTGTCGCCCAGTCGCGAATCGACCAAACGCTGGGCGGACGGCTTGCCATGGAGATCTCTGACCCTGGCTCTACCCGGCGCGCAGCAATGGATACACGCTCGGCCAGTCGTGAATTTGAGCCAGATGCCGAAGTGAAGAGCTTCAGTGAAAGCAAGCAGGACAAAACTTGAACAAGGAGTGCTCATGAACATCGCAAAATTGCTTCCAACGGCCGCCCTGGCCGCCAGCTTCGCCATCGCCCTGCCCGCCCAGGCCAAGGACCCCTGCGCCACTGTGCTGTGCATGTGGGGCAAGTTCAAAGGCGCCGGTGTGGTGGAAAACTGCGATGGCCCAGTCGCCGACTACTTCAATATCGTCAAGAAGAAGAAAGGCAAGATCAAACTGAGCCAGACCGCCAACGCCCGCCAGTCCTTCCTCGACAGCTGCCCGAAGGCCGACCCGAGCGCGACCAAGTCGATCAACAACAAGTTCGGCAAGGTCATCTGAGGCGCACCGCCATGCCATTCGTTGCCGATGTTCCGCCACCTGCCCTGAGCGAGCCGGTCGTCTGTTCGATCATGGCAGCGGTCAAATACGAGCTGCCGGTGAACATCGTGCTCGCCGTGGCCGCCCAGGAGGGCGGCAAGCCGGGCCAGTGGGTGCGCAACAGCAATGGCACCTACGATGTCGGGCCGATGCAGTTCAACACCTCATACCTGCGTGAACTCTCGCGCTACGGCATCACCCCCAAGGATGTCGAACAGGGCGGCTGCTACTCCTATGACCTGGCCGCCTGGCGCCTGCGCGGCCACGTGCGCAACGACCGCGGCGACCTGTGGACGCGGGTGGCCAACTACCACTCGCGCACCCCTGCGATCAATGCCCGTTACCGCCAGCAGGTGATGCGCCGTGCCGCTTGGTGGGCCGACTGGCTGGATGAACGCTTTGCCACCCAGCAGGTGGCGCAGGGTGCGGTGTTCTCCGGCGTGCCCAGCGAAGTTCCGGCGGCGGCTGTTGAAACGGCCCCGGCGGTCAAGGCGGCTGTTGTGAAGCAGCCGGTTACAACGCAGCCCGCCGCAACGTCAGGATATGTCCCTCGCGGCCTGGTGATGGGCAGCAGGTGATGGATACCAATCAGTTATTCTTCGGTCCATGCGAGGGGGCAAACACGTGCCACGACATCAACACGGACCCCGCCGTGAGGCGGATGAGGGAGAGAAGAGATTGATCAGTACAACCAGGGTGGCGAGCTCACCTATCGTCGCCAACGCCCCGCGCCGTGCCAAGAGCTTCTGGTCACGGCTGCGCCTGAGCTCGCTCGTTCCTCTCGTACTGGGCGCGTGCGTGCTCCTGCCTCTTACTTCATCTGCGCTTCACGCCAAAGAGATTTCCATGCAAGACAACAAGGGCCAGTACCAACCTTATACCCCCGGCATGAAGTTGCCCGATGGCGTTTTCCCGCCGATGCCGGGGTATACCCACAAAGAATTGCTCGCGGCCGCTCACGCGCGCACCGAGGACTTTCTCAAGGCAAAGAACATCGAACCAGGGCTTATCCGCGAAACCCTGATTGCATTGGATACTCACCTCGTTAATGCATTCGAGAAAGAAGGCGTCGAGTACCAGATCGCGACGTGGTACCAGAAACCCTACGACAGCCTGGACCTGCGCAAGCGCAGTGTCGACAACATGGCTGAACAGTTCGGCGCCCTGGCGCTGGAGGCGGCAGCCGACTCCTTGGACGGTTCGCAGCTTTTGCTTCAGGGCAAAGCATTTTATGGCGACTTCATGAGTGAGTCAGGGGACGCAGTAAGCGATCTGATTCTTACGTTGAACAAGCACTAACCACTGCAGTTCTTCATTGGGACATTAGATGACTGGAGCCAAGCGGTTTATCGTGTACTTCGACAGTACCGGGAACAACAGCATCATGCGGCGCTGAGTGGCGGCCCATGGCCGCAATTTTCTCGGTATTCTTCGATCCACCAATGCGGCTATGGCTGCGAAACGACCTTACATGAACCCGCCGCGAGGCGGAGGCAGGGAGAATGAGCTTGAACGGTACAACCGTCGGTGCCAACGCATCTATTATCGGTAACGCCTGTTGCCGCACCAAGGGGCTCTGGTCGCGGCTGCGCCAGAATTCGCTCATACCTCTCGCGCTGGGCGCCTGCGTGCTGCTGCCTGCCACTTCATCTGCGCTTCAAACCAAGGAGATTTCCATGCAAGACAACAAGGGCCAGTACCAACCTTATAGTCCCGGCATGAAGTTGCCCGATGGCGTTTTCCCGCCGATGCCGGGGTATACCCACAAAGAACTCCTCGCGGTCGCTCACGCGCGCATCGAGGACTTTCTCAAGGCAAAGAACATCGAACCAGGGCTTATCCGCGAAACCCTAATTGCGCTGGATAGTCACCTCGTCAATGCATTCGAGACAGAAGGCGTCGAATACCAGATCGCGACGTGGTATCAGAAACCTTATGACAGCCCGGACCTGCGCAAACGCAGTGTCGACAACATGGCTGAACAGTTCGGCGCTCTGGCGGTGAAGGCCGCCGCCCGCTCTCTGGATGGGTCGCAGTTATTACATCAAGGTAAAGAGTTCTATCGCCAATTCATAACTGAATCAGGCGATGCGGTGGGCGATCTGATTCTTACGTTGAACAAGCACTGATCACTGCGGTTATTCATAGGGATATGAGATGACTGAATCCAAACGGTTCACCGTATATTTCGACGGCACCGGAAACAACAAGGACCAGGCTACCCCTGAAGGTACGCAGACCAACGTCGCACGTTTGTATGAACTCGACACCGCTCAAGGCACAAACTTGGCCCGCAATTCAGGCCACGAGCCGGTGAAGTATGACGCTGCTCGGCGTTCCGGGCAGTCTGAGAAGATCTACTTCGACGGCGTCGGCAGCCAGAAAGGTAATCCTCTGGCTACCGCTTGGGAGGGCGCTACTGGGGCCGGCGGCCAAGAGCGTATCGAACAGGCCTACGACGCTATCGTTGCCTTCCATAACAAATACCCGGATGAAAAGGTCGATGTGAACATTGTCGGTTTCAGCCGGGGCGCGGCGCAGTCTCGCGCGCTGGCCAACGAGTTCATAGACCGCGGCGTGCCCAAACTCGATGAACAGGGCAAAGCCACTGGCGATTTTCTGATTCCGCCGGGCCAGGCCCATGTGAACAAGTTGGGTATATTCGATACCGTCGCGTCCTATGGCAACGCAATGTCCGATACGCACCTGGGCAAGAATCTGGAGGTCGGCAAGAACGTTGATTCGACCACTCACCTGGTGGCGATGAATGAGTACCGCGAGACCTTTCGCCTGACCAGCGCTCTTCGCAACGATGACAACTCTCGCATCGAGGAGCAGAAGTTCCCAGGCGCGCATTCGCAAGTCGGCGGCGGTTATCGCGATGATGTGTTGGCAGCCGGACCCCTGGCGATGATGTACGACCGCTTGCAATCGGCTGGCATCGAGATGAAGCCGATGCAGCAAGAAGATGTGCATCGCATCGAGCAGTTCAACGCGCTGATCAAGGACCCCGAACAGCTCCAGAAGGCATTGATCGATTCGCGGCTGGCAGAAGGCAAGGATGCGTTCACGCAAAATGTCGACGGTTCCTACCAAGTTGTGAACAACAAGCCTTTTGCGATGGAGCGCGGTACGTTTATAAGCGAGAATCGGCAAGCCCGCCCCTTCGATCATGAAGTCAGTGGCCGCAAAGTTCTCTTCGAGAACGATGACTCACTCAGCAAGCTCGGCATCCAACGTGTGGGAGAGAAAATCGGGGCATGGTTCTCGAGTGTAGCGCAGAAGATCAAGGATCCGTCGGCCTGGCTCGTTAACACCGATACCAAGCATGAAACCGTAGAGCGTGAGGTAGATAGCTTCGAGGCGCAATTTGAGATGCTGAAGCGTGAGTCACAAGCTCAAGTATCGGAAATGACCTCTTCTCTTTCGGGGTCCAGGCCTGATCGCGACTATCTTCAGGCGCTGAATCTTCAGGAAGTTCCATTGCCCGGGCGTGCCAACACGATGTCTGAAGGCATCCAGACCCAAGCCCGCAGCGACTCGTTCAAAGCCATGGAAGAAAAGGCTCGCGGCCTCAACCCGTCCGCCAGCATAGGCGAAGCCTCGCAAGCCGGGCGCAAGGCCATCAGCGGGATGGTCGTCGACATGGATGAGCATCACATCTTGCAGAAGGTCGGGCAGACCGATCAGTTCGTCATCCATGACCGCCGCGATGTCGACCCCGAGCGCAACTTCCAGGTGGGCAAGAGCACCGCGATCGTGCATGACAAAGGCATCGCCGAACAGGCTCGCAGTCTCGCCCCTGACTTGGGGCTTGGCGCAGAAGTGGCCAGCGTGATGCGGCGTTGAGTGACGATACGCTGCGCAACGACATTAACAAGGATCCGCCGCGAGGCGTCTGCAGGGAGAATGAAAATGAACGGTACAACCATCGGTGCGAACGCATCCATCGCCGGAAACGCCTGTTGCCGCACCAAGAGCCTCTGGTCGCGGCTGCGCCTGAGCTCGCTCATACCTCTCGCACTGGGCGCCTGCGTCCTTCTGCCTGCCACCTCATCTGCGCTTCAAGCCAAGGAGATTTCCATGCAAGACAATCAAGGCCAGTACCAACCTTATACGCCTGGCATGAAGCTCCCCGATGGCGTCTTTGCGCCAATGCAGGGTTACACCCACGAGGACCTGATCGAGGCGGCCGGCAAGCGGGTGGAAGCCGTGCTGAAAGCTAATGACGTCGATCCGACGCTGGCCAAGGAAACGCTGTTTGCCTTGGCCGATCATCTGAACCGAGCCTTCCAGTCGCAAAACGTCGAATATCAGATTGCAACGTGGTTCAAGAAACCGTACGACGACCCTGCTGCACGGGCACAAAGCGTTTCTGCCATGGGTGAAAGCTTTGGTGCGCTCGCCATCCGTGCAGCGGGCGACTCGTTGAAGGGCTCCCCATTGCTGCACAAGAGCGACGCGTTCCTGAGCGCGTTCATCAGTGCTGCCGGTGACGGGGTCAGTGACCGGATCGTAACCCTCAACAAGCAGCATTCCTGACCTGGCGGCCCCTGGCCACAGGTTTCTCGGTATTCTTTGATCCACCCAAGGCGGCTCTGGCTGCGCAACGACAATAAACAAGGACCCGCCGTGAGGCGGAGGCAGGGAGAATGAGATTGAACGGTACAACCGTCGGGGCGAATGCATCTATTACCGGCAACGCCTGTTGCCGCACCAAGGGGCTCTGGTCGCGGCTGCGCCTGGATTCGCTCATTCCTATCGCGCTGGGCGCCTGCGTGCTCCTGCCTGCCACTTCATCTGCGCTTCAAGCCAAGGAGATTTCCATGCAAGACAATCAAGGCCAGAACTCATCCAACGCAGCCGGTACCAAACTACCCGACGGTGTATTCCCTCCCATGAAGGGCTACACCAACCAGGAATTGGCCACCGCCGCGTGCCAGAGTGTCGACAAGGTGTTCAAGGAAAACAACATCGACCCGACGCTTGCCCGCGAGTCTCTTTTCGACCTTTTCAATCACTTGACCGCTGCCTACCAGGCAAACGACGTGGACTACCAGATCTCGACCTGGTACCAGAAGCCGTACAACGACCCTTCGGCTCGTACCGAGAGCGTCAAGGCAATGGCCAAGGAATTCAACGCACTCACCATTCGTGCCGCCGGCGATGCACTGATCAAGTCGCCACTGGGCAACCTGAGCCGGGATTTCCAACGCAGCTACCTGCAAAGCGCTGGCCTGGGTGTGCAGAACCTGATTGAAACCCTGAACAAACCCGGTACCTGAGTCGTCAAGGTTGAACGATCATTCCAGCCTGGCCGTTGGAATATTCATAAGGACATGACATGAGCGATGCATTGCGTTTTACGGTGTATTTCGACGGCACCGGTAACAACAAAGACCTGGACACCCCGAAAGGTGCTCACACCAACGTCGCGCGGCTGTTCGAGGCAGACCAGGCCAAGGGCACCAACCTGGCACGCAACTCTGGGCATGAGCCGCAGCAGTACGACGCTCAGGATCGCTCCGGTCAGTCCGAGAAGGTGTATTTCGATGGGGTTGGCAGCCAACCCGACGTCAGCCTGCGGTCACTGGCGGAAGGCGGCACCGGGCTGGGTGGCCAGGGACGTATCGATCAGGCCTACGATGCCATCGTGGCGTTTCACAACAAGTACCCGGATCAGAAGGTCGATGTGAACATCGTCGGCTTCAGCCGTGGCGCTGCGCAATCCCGCGCGCTGGCCAACGAGTTCATCGACCGGGGCGTGCCGAAACTGGACGGCCAGGGCAAGCCTACCGGCGATTACCTGATTCCGCCGGGCGAAGCGCATGTCAACAAGCTGGGCATCTTCGACACCGTCGCTTCCTATGGCTATGCCATGTCCGATACCCACTTGGGCAAGAATCTGGAAATCGGCAAGAATGTTGATTCCACTACACACTTGGTGGCGACGAACGAGTACCGGGATACCTTCCGTCTGACCAGTGCCTTGCGCAACGACGACAACTCACGCATCGAAGAGGTGAAATTTGCCGGTGCTCATTCGCAAGTAGGCGGTGGATACCGTAACGATGTGCTGGCAGCAGCGCCGCTGGCTTACATGTATGAAAGCTTGCAATCGGCCGGTGTCGAGTTGGGCCCGTTGCAGCAGGAAGACGTGCAGCGCATCGAAAATTACAACGAGCTGGTCCAGAGCCCGGAAAAAGTTCAGCAGGCGCTTATCGATTCACGTCTCAAGGCAGGGAACGAGGCTTTCATTCAAGACGCGGACGGTTCTTTCCAGAAGGTCGACAACACGCCGTTTGCCATGGAGCGCGGCTTCGTCAACTTGATGGATCGCCAAAACAAACCGTTTGAACATGAAACCGCTGGCCGGGGCGTTGTCTTTGAAAATGATGACAGCCTCAGTCGCCTCAAAGTAGTCCGTACCGCTGAAAACCTGGGCAACCGCCTGGCGGATCTTGGTCGACAGGCGCTCTCGGGGGTTGCCCGCTTCGTAGGCAAGGATGACCCCGAGCAAGCACTTGATGAAACGCTGGACCGGGTGGAGCAAACCCGCGCTCAGGCGAGCGCGGTTGCTCGCCAGCAAGGTGCCGTGTTGTCCGACGAACTAAAAGCGTCGCGCCCCAGTGTGGCCTATATCGAGAGCCTTGATTTGCAACCTGTACCGGTACCTCAAGGTGCCAGGCAAGGCCAACAGCAAGACCCCCAGGCCCAGCAGCGCAGTGACTCGTTCAAGGCCATGGAAGAAAAAGCCCGCGGCCTCAACCCGTCGGCCAGCATCGGCGAAGCCTCGCAAACCGGGCGCAAGGCCACCAGTGGGATGGTCATTGACGTGGACGACCATCACATCCTGCAGAAGGTCGGCCAGACCGACCAGTTCGTCATCCATGACCGCCGCGACGTCGACCCCAGCCGCAACTTCCAGGTGGGCAAGAGCACCGCGATCGTCAATGAGAAAGGCATCGGTGAAGTGGCCCGCGATGTGGCGCCGAAGCTGGAGCTGGACATGGGGCTGTCGCAGGCAATGCGTCGATAAGGAAATTTCGCTGAACTTGGCTTTGCTGACACATTGTGGGAAACAGCGAGTAGCCAGTGCTCACTTATTTCTCGGTTGCTCCGATCCATACAAGGCGCTGGAGCAGTGCCGCGAAATCCATACGGACCCCGCCGCGAGGCGGATGCAGGGTGAAAAGAGATTGATCAGTATAATCATCGGCGCACCTGTCGCCGCCACCGCTTCGTATCGCGCCAAGCGCTTCTGTTCACGGCTGCGCCTCAGCTCGCTCGTGCCTCTCGTGCTGGGCGCGTGCGTGCTCATGCCTTTCGCGTCACCTGCGCTTCAAGCCAAGGAGATTTCCCTGCAAGACAACCAAGGCCAGTACCAACCTTATACGCCTGGCATGAAGCTGCCCGACGGGGTTTTTCCCCCAATGAAGGGCTACACCCACGGTGACCTGATCGCCGCAGCCCAGGCGCGGGTGGAAGCGTTCATGAAGGCCCAGAAGGTTGACCCGACATTGATCCGCGAGTCGTTGATCGCTCTGGCTACCCATCTGAATACCAGGCTTGAGAAAGAAGGCGCTGAGTATCAGATCTCCAGTTGGTATCAAAAACCCTACGACGATCCTCAGGCGCGTAACCGCAGTGTTGAGCGTTTGGGGGAGCACTTCGGCGGTGTTGCCGTCGATGGCGCTGCGGACTCCCTCGAAGGGTCCCCGCTGCTCTATAAAGGCCGCGAGTTCTGCTCGGACCTGATAGGTGTGGCAGGTGATGGTGTCCACGACCTGATCGTCACCCTGAACAAGCCAGGGGCCTGAGTCGGGTAACAATCCCACCGCAGATTAATGGCGTACCCACCCAGCAACATAGGGATATGAGATGGGCGACACAATGCGTTTTACGGTGTATTTCGACGGCACTGGAAACAACAAGGACTTAATGCGCCTGAAGGCATGCAGAGATCCCGCCGGGGCAAGCCCATGTGAACCGTGCCCCTAAGTTGGAGCTTGGCGCCGAGGTGGCCAGTGTCATGCGCAATTAAGTGACAGGGATCATGGCTGGTGCAATCGAACCGGGTAGTGGCCGCTGGCCACGGGTTTCTCGGTATTCTTCGATCCAGGCCAGGTGGCCCAGGCCGGATCATCCCATTGAACAAGGAGCCGCCGCTAGGCGGATGCAGGGAGATAGAGATTGAACGGTACAACTTTCGGTGCGAGCGTACCCGTTGCCGGAAACGGCTCATGCCGCGCCAAGGGCTTCTGGTCGCGGTTGCGCCTGAGCGCGCTCGTACCCCTCGTGCTGGGAGCCTGCGTACTCCTGCCTGTCACTTCATCTGCGCTTCAAGCCAAGGAGATTTCCATGCAAGGCAATCAAGGCCAGTACAAACCTTATACCCCTGGCATGAAGCTGCCTGATGGGGTTTTCCCGCCGATGCAGGGCTACACCCATGCAGACCTGATTGCAGCCGCACAGGTGCGTGTGGAAGCATTCATGAAGGCTCAGGACGTCGATCCGACATTGATGCGCGAGTCGTTGATTGCCCTGGCTACGCATCTGAACACCCAGTTCGAAAAGGAAGGGGTGGAGTACCAGGTAGCCAGCTGGTATCAGAAGCCCTATGACGATGCGTCAGCCCGGACTCGCAGCGTCGAGCGGATGGGAGAAGATTTTGGTGGCGCAGCGGTGGATGCAGCGGCTGATTCGCTGAGTGGCTCGCCATTGTTGCTCAAGGGCAAGGAATTCTACAAAGCGTACATCGGCGCCGCCGGTGACGGGGTGCATGACCTGATCGTGACCTTGAACAAAAAAAGCTCCTGAGGGAGCGTCGGAGTGGTACCGCGCCGGCAGATACTTTCCGCTATACCCACGTAGCGATTCATAGGGATATGACATGGGCGATTCATTGCGCTTCACTGTGTATTTCGACGGCACCGGCAACAACAAAGACCTGAATACACCTGAGGGCACGCAAACCAACGTAGCTCGGCTGTTTGAGCTGGACACGGCCAAAGGCGATGTGGCGCCGAAGCTGGAGCTGGACATGGGCCTGTCGCAGGCAATGCGTCGATAAGGGAGTTTCGCTGAACTTGGCTTTGCTGACACATTGTGCGGAGCAGCGAGTGGCCGTGCTCACTTATTTCTCGGTTTGTTCCGATCCATACAAGGCGCTACAGCTGTGCCGCGAAATCCATACGGACCCCGCCGCGAGGCGGATGCAGGGTGAAAAGAGATTGATCAGTATAATCATCGGCGCACCTGTCGCCGCCACCGCTTCGTATCGCGCCAAGCGCTTCTGTTCACGGCTGCGCCTCAGCTCGCTCGTGCCTCTCGTGCTGGGCGCGTGCGTGCTCATGCCTTTCGCGTCACCTGCGCTTCAAGCCAAGGAGATTTCCATGCAAGACAATCAAGGCCAGTACCAACGTTACACCCCCGGCATGAAGCTGCCTGATGGCGTGTATCCGCCGATGCAGGGTTATACCCATGAGGACTTGATTGGCGCTGCTGCAAAACGTGCCGAAGCGGTAATGAAGGCTGATGGTATTGATCCTACTCTGGCGCGCGAGTCACTTTTCGCGCTGGCCAAATATCTCAATGAGGCCTTTGAGGACAAGTTGGTCGAGTACCGCATCTCGAAGGTGTACCAAGAGTCCGCCAACGATCCTGCCGAGCGCAGCAAGCTTGTCGCGCAGATGGCCGAAAGCTGTGGGGCCACGGCAATTCGTGCGGCTACCCAATCGCTGAGAGGGTCTCCCCTGTTGAATAAAAATGATGAGTTTCTGGACCGCTATACCCGAAGTGCGGGTGATGGTGTCCACGATTTGATCGTGAGCCTGAACAAGCCAGGTGCTTGAGAGCAGTTCGAGATTGTCTGGGAGCGTTCATCCGGTCCAAGCGGCGGGATGATCCATAGGGATATGAGATGAGCGACGCAATGCGGTTTACGGTGTATTTCGACGGCACCGGGAACAACAAAGATCTGAATACCCCCGAAGGCACGCAGACCAACGTGGCGCGCCTGTTCGACCTGGATACGGCCAAAGGCACCAACCTGGCACGTAACTCTGGGCATACCCCAGAGCAATACAATGCTCAAGAGCGGTCCGGCCAGTCAGAGAAGATTTACTTCGATGGCGTCGGCAGCCAAGCCGAAACCTCGGGCCGGTCCCTGATCGAGGGTGCGACCGGGCGGGGCGCGCAGGAGCGTATCGACCAGGCCTATGACGCCATCGTTGCCTTCCACAACAAGTACCCGGACCAGAAAGTCGATGTGAACATTGTCGGCTTCAGCCGAGGCGCGTCGCAGTCTCGGGCCCTGGCCAACGAGTTCATCGAGCGCGGCGTACCGCAACTGGATGGGCAGGGGAAACCTACCGGTGACTTCCTGATTCCGCCGGGTCAGGCCCATGTAAACAAGCTCGGCATCTTCGACACCGTGGCTACCGACGGCTTGTCCAATACCGATACTCATCTGGGCAAGAACCTGGAAATCGGCAAAAACGTGGACTCCACTACGCACCTGGTGGCGATGAACGAGTATCGCGATACATTCCGCCTTACCAGTGCGCTGCGTAACGACGACAATTCCCGTATCGAGGAGCTGAAGTTTGCCGGCGCGCATTCGCAGGTAGGGGGTGGCTACCAGAATGATGTATTGGCAGCCGGCCCCCTGGCCGTAATGCATGATCGCCTGCAATCGGCTGGCATCGAGATGAAGCCGATGCAGCAAGAAGATGTAAAGCGCATCGAACAGTACAACGAGTTGATCAAGAGCCCGGAGAAAGTCCAGGAAGCGCTGATCGATTCTCGCTTGTTGAAGGGCGAAAAAGCGTTCAGCCAAGGCGCCGATGGCGCTTATCAGAAAGTGGACAACATGCCCTTCCCGATGGAAAGGGGCATGATCAATGTGTTCGACCGTCAAACCAAGCCCTTCGACCATGAGACCAATGGTCGGGGCGTAATCTTCGAAAATGATGATCGGCTCAGCCGCAACAGTGTATCCAGGGCACTGGAAAGCTTCGGTGATCGTCTGAAGTCGATGGGGCAGGATACGGTGTCGGCTTCGATGCGGGCATTGGGTCTGGATACTCGAGAACAGGCAGAGCAGGAACGCAAGGGCGCTTATGCAGAGCTCCGGGCGGAAAAGGAGGCGCACTCCCGCGAGCAAGCGGCCACGTTGTCCGGGGAGCTCAAGGCGTCGCGCCCCAATGCCGCCTACATCGAGAGCCTGAACCTGCAACCTGTGCCAGTCCCCAAGGACCTCGAACAAGGCCAGCAGCAAGACCCCCAGGCCCAGCAGCGCAGCGACTCGTTCAAGGCCATGGAAGAAAAAGCCCGCGGCCTCAACCCGTCGGCCAGCATCGGCGAAGCCTCGCAAACCGGGCGCAAGGCCACCAGTGGGATGGTCATTGACGTGGACGACCATCACATCCTGCAGAAGGTCGGCCAGACCGACCAGTTCGTCATCCATGACCGCCGCGACGTCGACCCCAGCCGCAACTTCCAGGTGGGCAAGAGCACCGCGATCGTCAATGAGAAAGGCATCGGTGAAGTGGCCCGCGATGTGGCGCCGAAGCTGGAGCTGGAGCTGGACATGGGCCTGGCCCAGGCGATGCGCCGGTGAGTCAGCTCCGAACAGCCGGCGCGGTTGCAGCGCGGCAAGGGCAGAAGGCGTTCGCCCTGCCTCGCCTGCAACTGGCCGACGGTGCCCTGGAGGCATTGAAATGGCTGGCGCTGCTGCTGATGACCGGCGACCACGTGAACAAGTACCTGTTCAACGAGACCCTGCCTTACCTGTTCGAGGCAGGGCGGCTGGCGATGCCGTTGTTCGTGGTGGTGCTGGCCTGCAACCTGGCGCGCCCAGGTGCGGGGGCAAACGGCGCCTATCGCCGCACCGCGCTGCGCCTGTGCCTGTTCGGCGTGCTGGCGACGCCACCTTTCATCGCCCTGGGCGGGCTGCTGTATGGCGGCTACCCGTTGAACATCCTGTTCACCCTGCTGGTGATTACCCTGGCGACTGCCGCGTGTGAGCACGCGTCGGCGGGGCGGCCGCTTTACTGGGCGGTGGCACTGCTGGTGTTTGTGGTGGGTGGGGCGCTGGTCGAGTTCTGGTGGCCGGCCGTACTGTTGGGGCTGTGCGTTGGGTGGTACGTACGGCGCCCGAATGCCCTGGCTGGCGTGGGTATCGTGGTCTCGCTCGTGGCCCTGACGCCAATCAACGGCAATGCCTGGGCGCTCGCCGCCCTGCCCTTGTTGCTGGCAGCCGGGTGGTTGCAGCCGAAGCTGCCGCGCTGGCGCTGGATGTTCTATGCCTATTACCCCTTGCACCTGCTGGCGCTGTTGCTGATCCGCATCCCGATGGCCAAGGCCGGTTACCTCTTTCTGATATGAAGCACGAGCCTATGGACGATTCGAAGAAAGTAAAGCTCCCGCAAGGTGACGACGGGCTTGGCCTCGAAGCCCAGGCGCAGGCGCTGGCTGCCGAGCAAACGGCCCTGCTTGAGGGCGGCTCGGTGCAGGCGCGGTACAACCAGGCATTGGGCGAATACGTCGAGCAGAAGGCCGACCAGTGCGCCGCCCTTGAGCAGCGCCTGGAAGGCCTGGTGGATCGCCAGCAGGCGCAATTGCAGCAAAACCTGGCCCAGCGCCCTGGCTGGATTGCCTTGCCATCCACGCGCGCCGCCTGGGACCAGGCCAACCAGCGCTGCCAGGCGCGCCTGCAGCAGCTGCAGTTGCGCCTGGAGCGGGTGCAGGACCTGCACAACGGCATGGGCCTGTACACGCCGCTGCTCGAAGAGCTGGCGGTGCGCAAGCTGCGCGCCGAACAGCCCGAGCTTGCCGAACAGTGGAGCCTGCAGCGTCAGGCCGAGCGCACGCTGACCGAGGCGCAGCGGCGCACCCAGGCCCAGGAGCTCGGGCGTTCGCGCACCTCATCGCCCTGATCCGTTACTTTCACTTTCCATTCCTTCGTTCACGGAGCGAACCCATGAAACACAACAACGCCGTCGGCCCGCAGATACGCGGTGGCCAGCGCAGCAGCGGCAGTACCTGGCAGGCTTTGCTGGCGATTTTCTTCCTGCTGGCCGGCCTCGCCACCGCCACCCAGTACTTCGCCTACCTGTTCCAGTACCACGCAGCGCTGGGGGCCAACCTGAGCGGCGTCTACGCGCCCTGGATGATCCTGGTGTGGGCGGCCAACTGGTCGGGCCAGTACCAGGACTCGCTGATGCGTGCAGGTTCGCTCGGCATGCTGGTCAGCGGCGTGGGCATGATGGCGCTGATGGTCATCCGCCTGATCAACAGCAACAGCGCCAAAGGTAATGCATTCCTGCACGGCTCGGCACGTTGGGGCGAGCGCAAGGACATCGAGAGTGCCGGCCTGCTGGCAGACGACGGTGTCTACGTCGGCGCCTGGCTGGACAAGCGCAACAAGCTGCATTACCTGCGCCACAACGGCCCTGAACACATCCTCACCTTCGCCCCGACCCGCAGCGGTAAAGGCGTTGGCCTGGTGATCCCGACCTTGCTGTCGTGGAAGCACAGCGCGGTGATCACCGACCTCAAGGGCGAGCTGTGGGCGTTGACCGCCGGCTGGCGGCAGCAGCATGCCGGTAACCGGGTGCTGCGGTTCGAGCCGGCCACCGCCAATGGTTGCGTAGGCTGGAACCCGCTGGAAGAAATCCGCCTGGGCACCGAGTTCGAGGTGGGCGACGTGCAGAACCTGGCCACGCTGATCGTCGACCCGGACGGTAAGGGCCTGAATGACCACTGGCAGAAGACCTCGCAGGCCATGCTGGTCGGCTGCATCCTGCACCTGTGCTATCGCGCGCAGGACGAAGGCGGGTTCGCCAGCCTGCCGGCGCTGGACGCCATGCTCGCCGACCCTTCGCGGCCAATCAGCGAGCTGTGGGAGGAGATGACTCACTACGGCCACCTGGATGGCGAAAACCACCCGCTGGTAGGCTCTGCCGCGCGTGACATGCTCGACCGCCCCGCGGAAGAGGCTGGCTCCGTGCTGTCCACCGCCAAGTCCTACCTGTCGCTGTTCCGCGACCCGATCGTGGCGCGTAACGTCGCCCGCTCGGAGTTCAAGATCCGTGACCTGATGAACCACGACGACCCGGTCAGCCTGTTCATCATCACCCAGCCCAACGACAAGGCGCGCCTGCGCCCGCTGGTGCGGATCCTGGTGAACATGATCGTGCGCCTGCTGGCCGACAAGATGGACTTCGAGGACGGCCGGCCCAAGGCGCATTACAAGCACCGCCTGCTGATGATGCTCGACGAGTTCCCGAGCCTGGGCAAGCTGGACATCATGCAGGAATCGCTGGCGTTCGTTGCCGGCTACGGCATCAAGTGCTACCTGATCATCCAGGACCTGTCGCAGCTGCAGGAATTCTACGGGCAGAACGAGAGCATCACCTCCAACTGCCATATCCAGAATGCCTACCCGCCAAACCGCGTGGAAACGGCCGAGCACCTGTCCAAGCTCACCGGGCAGACCACCATCGTCAAGGAGCAGATCACCACCAGCGGGCGCCGTTCCAGTGCGCTGCTGGGCCAGGTATCGCGCACCATCCAGGAAGTGCAGCGGCCGCTGCTGACCACCGACGAGGCCCTGCGCATGCCCGGCCCGCGCAAGGACAGCCAGGGCAACATCGAAGAAGCCGGCGACATGGTGGTGTATTGCGCCGGTTACCCGGCGTTTTACGGCAAGCAGCCGCTGTACTTCCAGGACCCGATCTTCCTGGCGCGTGCCAAGGTACCGGCGCCGCGTGAAAGCGACCGCACCATCGACATACCTGGCACGGCGACACCTGCATGAAACGACCGCTGAGCGTGGCCGCGATGCTGGCTATCCTGGCCTTGCTGGTGCTGCCGCTGCTGTTGCGCAGCGGCGCCCGTATCAACATCACCAGCAGCTTCCCGCCGGGCATCTACTGGGTGGTCGACAAGGCACCGGAAAAAGGCGACCTGGTGATGTTCTGCCCGCCCCAGCAACCGGTGTTCGACCTCGCCCATACGCGTGGCTACCTGAGCAGCGGGCCATGCCCGGGGGGCTATATGCGCATGATCAAGCGCCTGGTCGCGGTACCGGGCGACGAGGTGCTGATCGCCGCCGAGGGCGTCAGCGTCAACGGCCAGTTGCAGGTGCGCAGCCAGCCGTTGCCGCAGGACCCCAGCGGGCGCAGCATGCCGCACCCGTCGTCGGCGCAGTTTCGCCTGGCTGATGGCGAGGTGCTGATGCTCTCCGATTACAGCCGGCTGTCGTTCGATGGGCGCTATTTCGGCGCCGTGCCGCAGGCGCAACTGGACGAGGTGGTCCGGCCCTGGCTGGTGTGGAACCGCACGCCCCGCTAAGCCGGGGCAATACAACCCCAGTACCACACTCATGCCAGTGAATAATTTCAGTAATGGTACTTGGCAGTTGATGGTTTTTTGCTATTATTCAATTCCCGCCTTTTATATCTGGAACACCCGTTCTAGAGCCTCCGAATTAAGTTTCAGTTAAGTTTTCCCCGCTAGCGTAGGAAACCAGTCCACGAAGACTGTGATCTATGCCCTGTGCGTGTCATCTAATTCCTCGCATAGC
>Ga0213826_1000320_pt1 | contig 30314 bp, 27 predicted proteins | sample MC6MC0899MG_FD_180668 | JGI IMG/M metagenome (GOLD analysis project Ga0213826, IMG submission 180668) | Enriched soil aggregate microbial communities from Iowa State University, Ames, United States - MC6-MC0899-MG | ecosystem: Environmental > Terrestrial > Soil > Unclassified | place: USA: Iowa...
CTGCCCGTGAGAGCAGCTAACCAGTTGGTCTTTCTAAACAGGAAAAAGCATAACGGAATCAAGATTAGTGTGATCGGTACATAGGATGTTGGATAACCAACGGCTGCAAAAATGGCTTTACCAACAAATCGTAACAAGATATAAAGAGCTGCTGCCGTAACCGGAATCGTAAAATCACGGCAAATTCGAATGATCAACACAGTTAATAATGCCACCATCAACACCGAATAGATAGGATAAACCCATTCCGGAATTCCGCCGAAAATTTGCGATGCAGGATCCGAAATCAACTCCAGTATTTCCTGTGACGCAATCGATTTTCCATGGATATACTGATCATAGGAAATAGCTCCATTTTCCTGCTGCATATTCGGGAACATCAAGCATTCGAGTAAAAACATCGCGAACCACGTATGCATCGACTTCCAGGCCGGCTTTTCATCCCGGGTATACAAATAATATCCCCGCCATACTCCAAATATCATAATACCCGTAGCAATGTAATAAATAAAATGGGTCGGACTCCATGTGGTTAAATCAATTCCATAAGCAATATGGTAGGTAAAATCTAATGGGATCCCGATTAAAAATAATACATATCCAATTGTAATCAGATTTCTTGAAAAATTGTCCATGTATTGTGAGCGCCGCCACTCTTGAAATAACAAAAGCCCCCCTAAAGCAAACCCTAGCGTATTGACAATATGAGGAATGGAGTATTCTTCAAATAAATACTTAAAGTGATACGAGGCATCCCAAGCAGAGCCGATAAATTTCAATAAAAAGGCTATCACCCATAAACGGTAATATTTCAAACAGGTCATCTCCTCTCAACTTTGGTATTGTTCTTTTCCAACGCCCTGCGGCTAGTGTACTTCACGATTCCACTTTTCTTCATTAACCCAGCAGGTCAAATGGGTCTCCAAAAATGGCTATTAGGATATAATTTATCGCTAAAGCAATCCCAAAGGCGATTCCTGCAACGCGGACCTTTTTTTGAGTAAATAACTTATACATAAAAATAATTCCGGAAGTGACGACAAAGATGTTACAGGTTACAAAAGTCCAAAGCAGGCTTTCACTGTGTTCAACTGCTGTCACATGCAACAAATATAACGGTATCAAATGCTCAATTCCTCCATGGATTTACTTTTTAATAAATAGAACTATAGACCATACGCCCCTGGAACTATCCTTCTTTATTAAGACGTATTTTTTCCTAAAATTGTTTCCAAATAACTAGCCTTCTCTATATTATCATTATTTTTAACGTTGTTGACTAGTATATTTACAAAAAATCCTTGCATTGGTTCAAATAGGTAATGTACATTAAATGAATGGACTATGCTGTGAGAGGAGACTAATCCATGAAACATTTCGTTATTGCCTTACTTTTATTAACCACTTTATCACTATCTGCCTGCAATTCGGTAAAAGTCCCGAAGTCGACAATGGATCATAGAATGAGTGCCACACCAACAGATGTCGTACCGACAAAATCTGATTGGAAAATTGCAGAACATCCACAAGCAAACGAGAAAATTCCAATCTCCATCTTCATTAAGGATAAAGCCAATCAGCCAATCAAAGCCTTCGAAACTGTTCATGAGAAAAAGATGCATTTATTCATCGTTAGTAAGGATTTAGCTTATTTTTCTCATATCCACCCAAAATATAAAGGAGACGGTGAATTCTCAATTACAACCGCTTTCCCAGCAGGTGGAGACTATAAGATTATTGCTGAATTTACTCCAAAAGGAGGCGGCGATAGTAGTATTGAAAGTCACTGGCAGCATGTAGAAGGAGAGGCAGCAAAGGAAGAACCCCTGGTTCCTGACCAAGAGCTTACCAAAGTAGTTGATGGAAAAAAAGTGTCACTCACGTTTGACCACCTTATGGCAGACAAGACTCTACATATGACTTTTACCATCACTGACGCAACAACCGATAAACCAATCAAAAATCTGCAGCCCTATTTAGGAGCCATGGGCCACACGGTTGCCATGACTGCAGATGCCGAAAAATACTTACACATTCATCCGATGACGACAGCAGGAAATGGTCCAAAGGTGATCTTTATGACCATTTTCCCAGAAGCAGGCGTCTATAAAGTTTGGGGCCAATTTAAACACGAAGGTAAAGTATTTACGGTTCCATTTGTTATAGATGTACCGAAAAAATAGTTAAAAAAACCCCTTCTCAAGCTGAGAAGGGGTTTTGAATAGCCGAATTAGTACATTTCTGAAGTTGTTTTCGCCTGCATATGAAGCAATAAGTAGTCTGGGCCGCCTGCTTTAGAGTCAGTTCCTGACATATTGAAGCCGCCGAATGGCTGATAGCCAACGATTGCTCCTGTACAAGAACGGTTGAAATACAGGTTCCCCACATGGAAATCTTCACGTGCTTGTTCTTGGTGGGCACGGTTTTTCGTGATCACAGCACCTGTTAAGCCATACTCTGTATTATTGGCAATTTCGATTGCTTCGGTGAAATCTTTTGCTTTTGTGAAACCAACCACTGGTCCAAAGATTTCTTCTTGCATAATGCGGGCTGTTGGAGAAAGATCAGCAATAACCGTTGGTTTGATGAAGTAGCCCTTAGAATCATCGCCTTCACCGCCAGCCATCAGCTTGCCTTCGCCTTTGCCAATTTCAATATATTCCATAATTTTTCTGAAAGCATTATGGTCATTAACCGGCCCCATGAACGTACCTTGCTCTGCTGGGTCACCGACCGTTAATTGATTGGTTAATTCCACCACTCGATTTAACACTTGATCATAGACGTCTTCAACAATGACTGCACGAGAGCAGGCAGAACATTTTTGACCTGAGAAGCCAAATGCACCGGCAACGATAGATTGTGCAGCTAGTTCAAGATCCGCTTCACTGTCAACGACAATCGTATCTTTCCCGCCCATTTCGGCGATCAGACGTTTCATCCAAATTTGCCCTGGATTCAATTTAGAAGAACGTTCGAAAATGCGCAAGCCGACATCGCGTGAACCTGTAAAGCTGATGAAGCGAGTATCTTTATGGTCAACTAAGTAGTCACCCACTTCAGCGCCACTTCCTGGAACGAAGTTTAATACACCTTTAGGCAGACCTGCTTCTTCCATTACTTCCACAAATTTTGCAGCAACAATTGGTGTTGTTGAAGCTGGTTTTAATAATACAGTATTACCGGCAACAATTGCCGCAACCGTTGTACCCGCCATAATTGCTAATGGGAAGTTCCATGGTGAAATAATGACACCTACTCCTAATGGAATATAGTCGTAACGGTTAAATTCGTTTGGTCGGCTATTCACTGGTACTCCATTTTTTATAGCCAGCATTTGACGGCCATAATATTCAAGGAAATCAATTGCTTCAGCTGTATCTGCATCTGCTTCTCTCCATGGTTTACCTGCTTCCTTTGTTAAAAGGGCTGAAAACTCATGCTTGCGGCGGCGAATAATTGTCGCTGCTTTAAATAGAACATCTGCGCGAACTTCTGGCTTTGTTTTTTTCCATGTTTTAAACGCTTCGACCGCGGCTTGCATCGCTTTTTCTGCAAGCTCCTGGTCCGCTTTGGAAACACGGCCAATTACTTCTTCTTTATTTGATGGATTATAAGAAACAATCTTATCCTCAGTTGCAATTTTTTCGCCATCGATTACAAGGTCATAATCCTGACCTAAGTAACCATCTACGGTTTCTAACGCCTTAAGATAAGCCTGACGATTTTCTTCAATCGTAAAATCTGTAAATGGTTCATGTTTGTAAGGTTGTATCATTTCTAAACCCCTCCTACATATGTATTAAAACGTTTACACCCAATGTCCATTTTACATGAATCATTTGAGAGTATCAAATAAGAAAAGCTCAAACATTTGTCTCACAGTATAGACTAGAGCACTTCAACTGCCCGTTTAGTGATCTATTTTTAGAAAAGCACAATAAGACTGGTGCTGGACAATTCTCAAAGCCGAAATTTATACCTTCTTATTTCTAAATAAAGACCCGGCAGCAGCCGGATCTTATTGATAAATATAAACGAATGGTTCGTCTGCATTTGCTTTTCGAACAATTAGTGCTTCCGGGCCATCAACGGAAGTAACACTTACTGAGACAGAAAGATACTTAGGGAAATGCTCCATTACCAAGCCTGTTACATATTGGGTAAAACCAATTCCCTCTGTTTTCCCATAGAATTGGATGGGGATGGTAATATTTAGTTCCTGAAGCTGATCCCCGGAGTAAAAAGCTTTGCCAATAACACCATTAAAGTTTGGAAAATATTGCTCTACGTCCTGTTTAAAGTTTAAGAACGCAAGTGTATCATCACGGTGATCGTTTGTGGCATCAGTTGAAGGGAATAAATAGTATTTTTCATCTACTTTTTCCCAATCATTTAAATTGGAGCTCCCCTGATCAACCGTGGTATAGGCAAAAAAGGTCCCTGGTGTCACAGAAGATTTGCTTTCTTGTTCAAATAAAGCAATCGTAATTGGAACATCTTTTAAATCTTTCATATTTCGGACTCGTTTAACCACTTCTTCTGCCAGTTTCTTTCCTTCCTTTTCCACTTCAGCAAAATCGATCTTCTTCTCGAAAGTATCGCCATCCGGTGTTAATTTATAGTAATAGATGGAGTTCATAGCAAGACCAATCGTGACCCCTGCGAGCGTTACATTCCCCTTATCATCTTTTGTTGAATAGTCATGTTCTAAAATATGGGCTAGATAAATCGGGCTTGTTGGTTCTGTACCAGCTGCACTAGTATCAACCGGGTTTAATCCAAGATTATCTTCTGCCTTGATCTTTTTTTCCGCTAGCTGTTCATCCGTATACTTGCGGTTTAACCACTGCCTAATGGTCTTTCCTTTAATTTCCCGACCTTCGCGAAAAAAATATTTTTCTGTATCAAAGCTATTCTGGGCAATTCTCATTAGACCCATTTCAAACTCATTTAAGTCATATCTTGTATTGATATTATTGACGACCAAACCACGTGCTTCCCCTGGTTGAAACGGCAGAATGGTCCGGTAATACTTGTCCGATATATTATATTTAGGAATAATCGCCTTCCCTTTTGCTTTCTCCTTTGTTTGGACAGTTTCATTTTGCTTTTGGAAGTTCGGTGCACAGGCACTCAGCAAAAAGACAATGGAGAGAGCAAGCAATGAGAGTTTTCTCACGTCGATCCACCTCTTATTTATTTAATTCTACTAAAAGCTTCTCCTCGTCCCACACTTCAATACCCAGTTCTTGTGCCTTCGTTAATTTGGAACCCGCATCTTCACCCGCGATGACGAGATGTGTTTTTTTACTTACACTGCCGGCCACATTACCGCCAAGCGCTTCAATTTTTTCCTTCGCTTCATTTCGCGATAATTGCTCAAGCTTTCCAGTTAGAACAACCGTTTTCCCAGCAAAAATAGAGTCAGATTCTGCGGCGGAAACGGGCTTTGCTCCTTTATATTCCATATTTACACCGGCAGCTATAAGTTCTTTCAACAATTCCTTTGCTTCCTCTTGTTCAAAAAAGGCCACGATGGAGTCTGCCATTTTATCACCGATTTCATTGACCGCGATTAAATCCTCTTTTGAAGCTTCAGCCAGTTTTTCCATGGTAGAAAATTGCTGGGCCAACGTTTTTGCCGCTTTTGCCCCTACATGACGAATTCCTAGGCCAAATAACAGCTTTTCAAGCGAATTACCTTTTGACGTTTCAATCGCCTTTAAAAGATTGGATACGGATTTTTCACCCATTCTTTCAAGCGCTAAAAGTTGTTCACGGGTAAGCTGATAAATATCAGCTACATCGCTGATTAATTTTTCAGCAAAAAGCTGACTGATGACCTTTTCACCAAGACCATCAATGTTCATGGCATCTCGTGAGACAAAGTGAATTAAGCCTTCGCGAATTTGTGCCGGACATTTCGGGTTAATGCAGCGTAGTGCTACCTCACCCTCGAGACGGACAAGCTCACTTTCGCACTCAGGACAATGTGTTGGCATGTGGAAATCCACTTCATCGCCTGTCCTTAGATCCGCTAGAACATTGACCACTTCCGGAATAATATCTCCTGCTTTTTTTACGACAACCTTATCCCCAATTTTAATATCCTTCTCACGGATTAAATCTTCGTTGTGTAAGGAGGCACGCTGTACCGTTGTCCCCGCAACCTTTACAGGCTCAAGCAGCGCTGTTGGTGTAACCACGCCGGTTCTTCCAACACTTAATTCGATATCCAAAAGAGTCGTAACGACTTCTTCAGCCGGAAACTTGAAAGCAATTGCCCAGCGCGGGCTTTTTGCCGTTGTCCCGAGCTCCGCCTGCTGGTCTAAAGAATCAACTTTGATGACGATTCCATCAATTTCATATGGAAGATGCGGGCGCTTTTCCACCCAGCCATTTACATACAAGATAACTTCGTCAATCGAAGCGCATGTTCTCCGCTCTTTATTTGTTTTAAAGCCGAGAAGGTCCAAGTAATTAAGGCCTTCACTATGAGAGTTGACTCCGCTTGCGCTTGTGTTGCCAATCCCGTATAAAAAGACATCCAGCCTTCTTGATGCAGCAATTTTCGGATCAAGCTGTCTTAGTGATCCGGCAGCCGCATTTCGTGGGTTGGCAAACAGCTCCTCGCCGCGCTCTTCTCTTGCCTGATTTAATACTTCAAACGAACGTTTTGGCATGTAGGCCTCACCGCGGACCTCTAACGAAACATTTTCCCGTAAGCGAAGTGGGATGGAATTAATCGTTTTTAAATTTGCGGTAATATCTTCACCGATTGTCCCGTCCCCTCGGGTTGCCCCTTGAACAAATAAACCATCTTCATAACGTAAGGAAACAGCAAGGCCGTCAATTTTCAACTCACAAACATAGGAAAAGTCATCACCTACAGCCTGGCGAACCCGGCGGTCGAAATCCCTTAAGTCTTGTTCGTTAAAGGCATTGCCCAAGCTCAACATCGGTGTACGATGCACGACCTTTTCAAACAGATCAAGCACCACACCGCCCACACGGACAGAAGGCGAATCTGGCGTTTTTAGCTCTGGAAACTTTTCTTCAAGCTCCAAAAGCTCTTGCATGAGCTTGTCATATTCCGCATCCGGCACAGATGGGTTGTCTAACACATAATATTCATAACCATAATGATTTAACAGGCTTCTGATTTCGGTAATTTTCTGTTCAGCGATTTGAAGGTCCATATATCCAGCCCTTTCGTAGATAATCCCTGCGCTCAAGAAGCGCACTATTTTTCCGTATACAGTCAATTAAATTTCCGTTTACGCCTTTTTAATTGGGGCAAATTTCGCTAGGAGACGCTTGATGCCAACAGGGCTCGGAAAGGCAATGTCCAGCTCAGTTCCTTCACCTTGGCCTTTTACACTTACGACTGTTCCAATTCCCCATTTACCGTGTACCGCTTTATCGCCAACCTTCCAGCCGGTCTCCTCGCCGCCGGAAGCCGCTGAAACAGGACGCATTACCGGTTTTCTTGGCGAAGCTGGTGTGCTGAAAGAGCTTCTAGGCGAACCAAAAGAGGTACCTGTTGAACCAAATGCTCTTCCGCCAGAGCCGAATGGCGTACTCATCCGTTTTTCCGGTTCCACACCTTCGATTAGATCCTCTGGTATTTCTGCGATAAACCTTGATGCCGGGTTCATATTGGTTCTCCCAAACAAAGTTCTCATTTGTGCATTTGTAATAAATAAGCTTTGCTCTGCTCTTGTGATCCCAACATAAGCAAGACGGCGTTCTTCTTCCATCTCTGCTTCTTCCATAAGCGAGCGGCTGTGCGGGAAGACACCTTCCTCCAGACCAATCAAAAAGACAACCGGGAATTCCAATCCTTTTGCCGAGTGCAAGGTCATCAAGGTGATGGAATCGACCTTTTCACCATCTTCATCGAGCGAATCGATATCGGCAACGAGTGCTAAATCCGTTAAGAAGGCAACAAGGCTTTTATCTTCACTGGAGTCCTCAAAGTTTTTCGTTACCGATAATAATTCCTCAAGGTTTTCCAAGCGGCTTTGCGCTTCAATTGATTTTTCCGCTTTAAGCATCTCGCGATAACCCGTCTTTTCCAGAACTTCCTCAACTAATTCTGTTACGGAAAGGAACTCTTGCATATTCGTATAATTACGGATTAAATCGCGGAATTCACGTGCTGCTTTTGTGATTTTCGGGCTTAGGCCGATTAATTCAATCGAGTCCAATGCCTGATATAAGGAAATATCATGCATTGCCGCAAAATTAGCGATTTTATCCACCGAGGTAGAACCAATTCCTCGTTTCGGAACATTAATTACTCGCTGTAAGCTGATATCATCATCCGGATTGGAAATCAAACGCAAATATGCAAGCATATCTTTGATTTCTTTTCTATCATAGAACTTAATCCCGCCGACAATAGCATATTCAATATTCGATTTAAGTAAAACTTCCTCCATGACACGGGATTGCGCATTTGTGCGATAGAGAATCGCAATGTCTGAAAATTTTTTACCGTCTCGGGTTAATTCTTTAATTTTTCCGGCAACAAATTGTGCTTCACCCTGCTCACTGTCAGCACGGTAGTATACTAGTTTATTTCCCTCAGGGTTTTCCGTCCAAAGATTCTTCGCCTTCCGATTCAGGTTGTTTTCGATGACTTTATTGGCTGCTAAAAGAATTCTTTTGGTTGAACGGTAGTTCTGTTCAAGGAGAATAACGGTTGCCCTCGGGTAGTCTTTTTCAAACGAAAGAATATTGGCAATGTCGGCGCCGCGCCATTTGTAAATCGACTGGTCTGAGTCCCCGACAACACAAAGATTTTGAAACCGATTGGCGAGCATTTTGACCAGCATATACTGCGCTCTGTTCGTATCCTGGTACTCATCGACGTGAATGTATTGAAACTTGCGCTGATAATATTCAAGCACTTCCGGTACCCGCCCAAATAACTGAATCGTCATCATAATTAAATCATCGAAATCAAGTGCCTGGTTTTTCCGTAACCGTTTTTGATATTCTGTGTAAACATCACTTACGGTCTGTTCAAAATAACCACCGGCAGATTTCGCATATTCCTCCGGATCGATCAGTTCATTTTTCGCAGAGCTGATTGATCCTAAAATCGCCCGTGGATCAAACTTTTTCGGGTCGAGATTTTTATCTTTAAGAATTCCTTTAACCACCGATTGTTGATCAGTTGTGTCAAGAATCGTAAAATTCCGGTTAAAACCCATCCGATCGATATCCCGGCGTAAAATCCGGACACACATCGAGTGAAAAGTGGAAATCCAAATTTCCTCTGCAGCCCCGCCCATCATTTTCCCGATCCGTTCCTTCATTTCTCTTGCTGCCTTGTTTGTAAACGTAATCGCTAAAATGTTATAAGGATTTACTCGTTTTTCAACGATTAAATAAGCAATTCGATGTGTTAATACTCGTGTTTTTCCACTTCCAGCCCCTGCCATTAATAAAAGCGGGCCGTCTGTTGCTTTTACAGCGTTTTGCTGCTCCGGGTTCAGTCCGTTTAAAAGCTTATCTGTTAAAAATTGCATGTCTTCCACCACCATTACAAACATTTGTTCTTATTTTTATTTTATCGTTCTTTGCCGTCTGAAGCAAATTCTATTTAATTGTTTTTACTGTTTCCAGGGCTTGTTCAAAATCCTCATAAATGACATTTCCGACAACAATTACATCAGCATGCTTGGCCATTTCTGCAGCCTGTTCCATGGTTGCTATTCCGCCGCCATAAAAAAGAGTGGTTTTTTCAAGCATTTTTTTCACTTCTGCTACTAATGCCGGATCTCCATATTTACCGCTATATTCCAAATAAAAAATCGGCAGATGAAACATTTTTTCCGCCATCATCGCATAGGCCTTTACATCATCGGTTGTCAATGCTGCATTGGCGCTTGTCAGCTGTGCTGCCTTGCAATCTTCATTTAAGATACAATAGCCTTCCATGGCGAATTCTTCCCAATCCATGATCTCGCCGTATTCTTTTACGGCCTGATGGTGCATCCCTGTGATCCACTTTACATCACTGCTATTTAGGATCGTTGGAATAAAATAAAGGTCAAATCCGGGTGTGACGGTTTCAATGCTTGAGACTTCAAGGATACACGGAACCGTATATCGGCGAATTCTAGCCATTAAGTCGAGGACGTTTTCAAGTGTTACCCCGTCCGTTCCTCCAACGATTACCGCATCTGTTCCTGATTCACAGATTTTTTCTAATTGCTTGTCTGTTATTTCTTTATTTGGATCGAGCTTGAACACATGCCGCCACTCGCGAAAATCATACATCGAAAGAATCCTCCCAGTCAGTAGTCCATTTCATCATTATAACATTTGCTGAATCGATAAAAAAAGAAAACACTGATTCTATTTATAGAAAAGATAACCAAAATAAAGAAAACTCGCCGATTGGCGAGCCGTTATGCGAAGACAGAGGCGTAGTTGCCCTTATGCCTGATAAGAAAGTTTATACTTTCTTATCGGCCAAAAAGAAAACCGAAGAGTGATCTCCCCGGTTCGATTATTGTTTAGCTGCAGCACTCTTCTATTCTTTTTCTTCTGAAGCAGAGCTGTTTTCATCTTTAATGCGTTCAAGCACCATTTCATACGTATCGTTTCCAAAGTTTAAACAGCGTTTTACACGGGAAATGGTTGCCGTGCTCGCCCCTGTTTCTGTTTCGATTTTATGATACGTGTTACCTTCGCGAAGCATTCTTGCTACATCCAGACGCTGTGCTAACGATTGAATTTCATTGATGGTGCATAAATCATCAAAAAATCGATAGCATTCTTCCAAATCCTTTAGTGAAAGAACAGCTTGAAATAACTGATCAAGTTCTTTGCCACGTAATTTATTAATTTGCATATATCTTACCCCTTTAAAATCTCTATTTTACATTAAAAGCAACGCTTGCTTGGAGTCCAGGATTCGTTGGTACAACATTTACCCATGTCTTTCCTTGTACAAAAGGAACTTCTTCCCCATTTTTCACGGGGACAATTCTGCCGTTCTTATTCGCCCACTCCACTTCATTGACCTTACCCATTTGCAATAAATAACCTTTACCACCTGACTCTAAGTCAATTTTTTTGTGCCCTACTTCATCGACTACTTGATGAGCCGTTTCGATGATAAAAATATTATCCAGCAAAATCGGTTCCTTTGAATCTAAATCAATGGTTTGCTCTCCAACTGAAAAACGTTTGTATTTGCTTAGTGTGTCATCATACTCGTAAACAGCATTGGATAGTGCATTTTTAGAATAGGAGATCATCACCGATTTGGTATCAGATCCCGTAATATTTTTGCTTTCTTCCTTTGACATAAATGTAAAGCTTGGCGGGCTTTTTTCCAGTGAATACTTTTTTTCTGCAGCACCTTTTAGAACATTTTCATACGTGATATAGGAGTTATGAGGGGCTTTTCGCGAGCTAGACCTTTTAAATAAAGTTCCATCATAGACCATTCCATTTATATTATCGACGTAATTGCTCTCAAGCATTTTTCTTGCTTCCTCACTGTAACCGTGGGCAACATAAAAGGTATCCAGTCCTTTTGCCAGTTCAATATAGTAAGCCCTTGAACTCCTTACTGGACCAATATTGTCTGGCTTTTCACTTTGAAAAACGGCCATAAAACGGGTAACATCACCTTCAGCAAGAAGCTCATATACGATATCTGCTTTATGCAAACCGGATTGCGGTCTTGCCTTAGGATCATTATTAACCATTACAGCGATTGCTCTTCCATCCGTTTTGGCTTCCGAGCCAATACCTGTTAATGGGAAGAAATATGGGTTTTCTTTCTTCTCCTCAACCTTGTCAACCACTTTTTCTTTCTGATCCGGTTGTTTTACCGTTTCTTTAGCGCTGCATCCAGATAGCAGCAAAAGGAAAGCCGCCAAGGCAACAGTCCATTTTTTCATTTAATATACACCCCAATTTCTTCACCAGCTGAAAAACACTTTCACGCTTTAACTCTTTACTTACTTACAGTTTAACGCATTATTGACGGAAAGAGTACTGTTTTATTCATTACATCATACATTCCCCGTTGGGTTATACGAATGTATGGCAAATGTGTGGCAGAGAAGAAGGCAAGACTATAAATAGGATCTGAAAATTTATAGCCCCGCTTTTCCAACTCTACTAATAGTTTTTTTTCCTGCTCGATTAATTTTTCGACTGGAAGGTCTGACATTATTCCGTTTAAATTTAGCGGTACCTCACATACGATTTCGGCATTCTCTACCATGACAATGCCTCCGCCTAATTCTTTCATTCTATTAAAAGCATGGAACATATCTTGTTTGTTTTTCCCGATTAAAATAATATCTCCTGTGGTGGAATAGGAACTGGCCAATGCCGGCAAGGATGTTGCGAACCCCTTCAATAACGTATTGATTCGCCATTTTCCGTTTCGATCAATCAATGTAAAAAAGCATTCATCATGATCTGATGGTAATTCATCTTCTGAAGCATCAATGGAAATCGAATACGGTTTTGTTATGACTGAGTTTTCCATCTTAAGTCCAAACGGCATCGAAAATTGTAAATCGTCCATGGATAAATCCCAATCCAGCTCCATTGGCGTAAGCCCATATTGATTCCAGTTAACCGTGGGATATGCATCGTCAACCTTCACTCCGTCCCGTTTAACCCATTTTCCCTTTGCCAAAACTGAAACCGGTGTCGGATTTTCAATGCTTGATAAAAAGTTAATATTGGCAACGCGACCAGTAGCAATACTACCATGTAAATGGTCAATACTGTAGTACCTAGCAACATTTACTGTTGCCATATTATAGGCATCAATGACAGGGACGCCTTTTTCAATGGCAATTCGAATCATTTGATCGTTCATTCCTTGCTCATAAAACGTTGAAGATGAACCGTCCGTATTAAATAGTAATCGATCATATGCCTCAATGCCTAATCGTTTCATATCGTCCAAAATCTGCGGCAAATCAGGTCGAATCGAAGAGTATCGTAACGACACCATATAGCCTTGCATTAAACGATTATAAACCTCTTCACCAGTCATGGCTTCGTGATCACAATCTGCACCTAAAAGCATCATTTTCGCTAAGGTTTTTTCCGAAGCACCAGGAAAATGTCCTTCAATTTTCTTGCGCATCCGTTTGGCTTCTTGAATCCAATGGAGCATCATATCATCGCCATTAAGCAGCTTTGGCCACCCTGTTAGCTCTCCACCCTGAAGAACCGCATCATGCTCTAGCCACGATTTTACATTACTATGCGAAAAAATTTCTTCTTCATTCAGAATTTCCGTTTGTGAATCAAATCGACTCCACCAAAACATCGTTGTTGGGATAGAACGAAGTTCACTTAATAACGAAAACGCTTCTCTTTTTTTCAAATGTAAAATTAAGGCCATATTGTCATTAATCAGTGTCGTCGTTCCAAACTGGGATGCATAGGCAGCCAATGTTAGGGGATTATATAATTGAAACGGATGTGCATGCGGTTCGATGTATCCTGGGACAAGAATCTCATTTGTGCAATCAATGATTTCACATGTCTCCATATTTAAAGGCAAATTCTCGCCAACATAAACAATCCGATCTTCATAAATCCAAATATTAGCTCGCATCCATTGGCGAAATGTCTGATTTAAATACAAGGCGTTTTTCAACAAAATGGTTGGAGATGTTTTTCCATCCAAAACGGATACATGCATGCGTAAGTGTTTATTTTTCCAGCGGTAGCGTTGTTCCAGCATACCATGTCCCTCCCTTATAAAAACAATCTATATGATAAGAAGTTGATTTAACAATAAAGAAAGCCCTTACAAAAATTTCTTTAGATACTATAGTATCATATTTTACTATTTAACGCAGTAAAGAATTGATAAATATTGTAAAAGTTTTGTGAAGGAGTGAACATACTGTGAATATCAAACCAAATATCGGGATTTTAAATGCATTGATCCGTATTACCTTTGGGTTGACAATTCTTGCTTGGAGCACCTCAAAGCTAGTCAAGCATCCGTGGAGGGATTCCTATTTGTTTGCCGCTTTGTGCGGGGCAATGAAGGTAGCTGAGGGAATTGTTCGCTATTGCCCAGTAACGGCATTATGTAAAAGATGGAAGGATATGATTCAAGAGCATAATCCAGCAACGGATTCTATGGATGGGATGGAAGGGTTGACTAACTTAGATGGAGATTCTGTTATGCCTTATAATCCTTCTTAAAAAATGTTCAATTTGTTCATAGGATTTTGTTCAAATCAGCTTCAACTTTGTTTATATCGTTCCATGATTTGTTCATATCACTATAAAATTTGTTTATATTACCTTAAAAATTGTTCATATCTAAAAAACCAGGAATTCACCATTTTAAACGAAAAAAGGCCGACCATTAAATGGTCAGCCTTTTTTCGTTAGACGTGTTGAATCGCTTTTGCACCAATATCCTTTCGATAAAAAACACCGTCACAAGTTAATTTCTCCAGCTCGCGATACACTTTTTCCTGTGCTTGCCCAAGGTTTTCAGCCTTCGCTCCAACGAGAAGCACCCTGCCACCGGTCGAGATAAACTCTCCATTCTCATTCACAGCCGTTCCCGCATGGTAAGTGGAAACATCCTCAGAAAAATCGGCTAACCCTTTCAGCACTGCTCTTTTTTTATATGTTTCCGGATACCCTTTTGCTGCTACGACAACGCCCACCATCGGCTGCGCATCCCACTCAAGCTCAGGGCTAGTTCCACTCAACAACTCCAAAACCACTGAAACTAAATCTGATTTTAACCTTGGCAGCACGACCTGTGTTTCCGGGTCGCCGAAGCGGGCATTAAATTCAATGACTTTAGGGCCATCCTCTGTCTTGATCAGGCCTGCATATAAAATACCGCAAAAACTCCTGCCCTCTTGCACCATCGCTTTTGCCGCAGGAATAAGGACAGCTTCAACGGCGGTTCGTACTGTTTCCGTACCAATCTGCGGCACCGGCGAATAAGCACCCATCCCGCCGGTATTCGGTCCTTTGTCGCCATCAAATGCCCGTTTATGATCCTGTGCAATTTCCAGCGGTACGACTACTTCGCCATTCACAAATGCCATCAACGAAAATTCCTCGCCGCTTAAAAACTCCTCAATGACGACGCAAGAGGAGGCTGCTCCAAACTTCGCATCTACAAGCATATCGTCAAGGGCTGACAATGCTTCCTCTTTCGAAAAAGCAACTGTCACACCTTTACCCGCAGCTAATCCGTCCGCCTTAATCACAATGGGCACGCCTTTTTCCTCTACATATTGACGGGCAGCTTCAAACGTGGTGAAAACCGCATAATCAGCAGTGGGAATTTGATATTTTATCATTAGTTCTTTCGCAAATGATTTGCTTCCTTCAATCTCAGCCGCAGTTTTCCGCGGCCCGAATACCACCAAACCTGCCGCATCAAATTTGTCAGCAAGTCCTTCGAGGAGAGGGACTTCCGGCCCGATAATGGTTAAGCCAACACCTTGTTCTTCGGCAAATTCGATGAGTCGTTCGTGCTCGGATTCTTCAATCGGAACCCGTTCCGCCACATCCGTCATCCCCGCGTTTCCAGGAGCCACAAATACTTTTTCAACCAACGGGCTCTCGCTTACCTTCTGACAGATGGCATGCTCTCTACCGCCGCGGCCAATGATTAGTACCTTCATCCATCACACCTCGTTTTAATGTTTAAAGTGTCTAACGCCCGTAAATACCATAGCAATTCCGTAATCATCTGCTTTTTTGATTGAATCCACATCACGAATCGAGCCGCCAGGTTGGATAATTGCCGTGATTCCTGCTTTTGCTGCCGCTTCGACAGTATCATCCATTGGGAAGAAGGCATCTGAAGCAAGTGCCGCACCTTCCGCTTTCTCACCAGCCTGCTTTAGGGCAATATCAGCCGATCCTACTCGGTTCATTTGACCAGCACCAATCCCTAACGTCATGTCTTCACTTGAAACGACAATGGCATTCGATTTTACATGCTTAACAACCTTCCAGCCCAATTTTAAAGCTTCCCACTCAGCTTCAGTCGGCTGTCTCTTCGTCGGAATGGTAACCTCAGCATCCTCAAATGAATAGCAGTCTTGGTCTTGAACAAGCATACCACCTTCAATCGTCGTCATTTTCTGTTCAACCTTTTTCCTTTCGTCAAATGAAATCGTTAGCAGTCGCAAATTCTTTTTCCCTGTTAAAATAGCTAACGCATCAGCTGAGAAAGACGGTGCGATAATAATTTCCAAGAAAATTTCATGAAGCTTAGCGGCAGTTTCCACATCCACTTCACGGTTAAACGCAATAATACCGCCAAAAATGGAAACGGGGTCTGCCGCAAACGCCTTAGTAAAAGCAGCAAACACTGTTTTACCAGTGCCGACACCGCATGGGTTCATGTGCTTCACCGCGACTGCTGCCGGTTCCGAAAATTCCTTCACGATTTGCAGAGCCGCGTCGGCATCATTAATATTGTTATAGGAAAGTTCCTTGCCATGAAGCTGCTTGGCATAGGCAATCGAAACAAGAGAGCCAAGTGGCTTTTTATAAAAAGCGGCTTGTTGATGCGGATTTTCCCCGTATCGTAAGGCCTGCTTTAATTCATATGTAACCGTCAATTTTTCAGGTGTTTCTTCTTGAGCAAGGTCTGTCATGTATTCAGCAATTAAGGCATCATAGGCTGCAGTGTGGCGGAACACCTTTGCCGCAAGCTTTCTTCTTGTTTCAAGCTTCGTACCACCAGCCGCTGCAAATTCTGCAAGCACTGTCTGATAATCAGCGGGATCAACAACTACTGTTACATATTGATGGTTTTTCGCTGAGGCACGGAGCATGGTTGGGCCGCCGATATCAATGTTCTCGATGGCATCAGCAATGGTTACATCCGGCTTTGCAATTGTTTGCTGAAACGGATACAGATTGACACAAACAAGCTGGATTGGCTCAATCCCATGTTCACCGAGCTGCGCTTGATGATTTTCGTCATCCTGTTTCGCCAGCAATCCGCCATGGATATATGGATTTAACGTTTTAACACGTCCCTCTAAAATTTCCGGAAAGCCAGTTACATCACTAACACTAAGAACAGGGATCCCTTGTTCTTGAAGCATTTTCTTCGTGCCGCCGGTAGAGATAATTTCAAAGCCGAGTCTGACTAGCTCGCTTGCAAATTCAGTAACCCCGCCCTTGTCCGAAACACTAATAAGTGCGCGCTTTTTCGTCATTCGTAACCACTCCTTGTGTTAGCAGCATGTGTAGAATTGATGGATATAGCTTGTGCTCAATCGTTTGAATCTTCTTTTGTAAGCTTTCTCTTGTTTCATTTTCCGCTACCCGGATTCGCTCCTGGACAATGATCGGGCCTGTATCCATGCCTTCATCAACAAAATGAATGGTCACACCGGTCCATTTTGCTTTCGCGGCTAGCGCTTGACCAATGGCGTCCTTTCCTGGAAAGTCCGGGAGCAGCGATGGATGGATATTCACAATTCGTCCTTCATACTCTTTTAGTAATGTCGGCCCAATCAGACGCATATAGCCGGCTAGGACAATAAGGTCTACATTTAAATCCTGGAGCAGTGTACGTATCTCCTGTTCATAAACTGCCTTACTGGGATAATCCTTTGCACGAAAAACAAAATATGGAATATCATTTTCTTTAGCTCTTTCAATCACATAGGCTCCGGGTTGATCACAAACTAAAAGGGAAATTTCTACAGGCAGCATCCCTGCTTGAATCACGTCCACGATCACCTGAAAGTTACTTCCGCTGCCTGAAGCAAACACTGCAATTTTTTTCATCGCTGCCCACCAAAGCCTTTAATCTGAATTCCTTCTTGTTCGGTAACGCGGCCAATTTCATAAGCCGTTTCACCAGATTGCTGGAAGTGTTCAAGCAAATCGGAAACATCTGACTGATCCACAGCGACCACCATGCCAATTCCCATATTAAAAATATTATACATCTCTTGATATTCGATTTGTCCAACCTCAGAGATCAATTTAAACACGGACGGAATGTGCCAGCTTTTTTCGTTCAGCTCTGCGCCCAGTCCAGCAGGCAGCATCCGTGGGATGTTTTCAATAAAACCGCCGCCAGTTATATGGGCCATTCCTTTTAGCTTGAATTTTTTCAAAGCGGACAAGATCGGCTTCACATATATTTTTGTAGGTTTCAGTAATTCTTCACCCAGCGTACACCCAAGTTCATCGATAAACTCGATTAATGACCAGTTATTAAACACTTTTCTAACGAGTGAGTAGCCATTGCTGTGGATCCCGCTTGAAGCTAAACCAATCAGGACATCTCCCGGCTTAATGTTTTCACCGGTTATTAATTGCTTCTTTTCACAAGCACCTGCCGAAAAACCGGCAAGATCGTATTCCTCTTCACGATAAAGCCCCGGCATTTCCGCTGTTTCGCCGCCAATTAAGGCACAGCCTGCTTGCTCACAGCCGTCCGCAATGCCTTTGACAATTGCCTCAATTTTTTCAGGAATGGCTTTGCCGCAAGCAATATAATCTAAAAAGTAAAGCGGCTCTGCCCCTTGGACCACAATATCATTCACACACATCGCCACTGCATCGATTCCAATCGTATCGTGACGGTCCATCATAAAGGCAATCATCAGTTTCGTGCCAACGCCATCGGTGCCTGACACCAGAACTGGTTCCTTTAACTCGAGCGCGGATAAATCAAACATACCGCCAAAACCGCCGAGGCCTCCAATCGCTCCAGTCCTGGCTGTCCGCTTCACATGCTTTTTCATTCGCTCAACCGCTTCATAGCCTGCTTCAATATTTACACCCGCTTGTTTATACGCATTTGCCATGACCGTCACCCCTTTTGGTAATAATACTGAAGCGTATCAGGATAAATTTCGGTTGGATAATCTCCGGTAAAGCAGCCGAGGCAATAGCCATTTGTACCATCCTGGCCAAGCGCATTCGTCATGCCTTCCACACTTAAAAACGTTAAAGAATCCGCACCAATCAGTTCACGAATTTCCTCGACTGACTTATCGGAAGCAATCAATTCTTCCTTCGTTGATGTATCAATCCCATAAAAACACGGATTTTTAATCGGCGGCGAACTAATGACAACATGTACCTCTGTCGCACCGGCCTCTTTCAGCATCTTGACAATTCTTCTGCTTGTTGTGCCGCGGACGATGGAATCGTCGACCATAATAACCCGCTTTCCTTCGACAACACCTCGAACCGCTGAAAGCTTCATTTTAACACCCTGCTCCCTAAGTGACTGGGAAGGCTGAATGAAGGTTCTGCCGACATATTTGTTTTTGATTAATCCCATTTCATACGGAATCCCCGTCGCCTCTGCATAACCAATTGCCGCTGAAATACTGGAATCCGGCACCCCTGTCACGACATCCGCTTCAATCGGGGCTTCGACTGCCAGTCTTTTTCCTAAACTTTTTCGGGCAGTATGAACATTGATTCCTTGAATATTACTGTCAGGTCTTGAAAAATAAACATACTCCATCATGCAGATCGCTTTTGTCGTACTCATCGCAAATCGCTCTGACGTGAGTCCGTTTTCGTTAATAATTAACAGCTCACCCGGCTGAATATCACGGATATATTCAACTCCGATGACATCAAAGGCGCAGGTTTCCGAAGCCACCACATAGGCATCCCCAAGGCAGCCAAGCGAAAGGGGCCTAAGGCCATGAGGGTCAAGCGCCACCATTAGCTCTGTCTCGGTCATGATCAAATATGCATAGGCTCCTTTTAACATCGAAAGCGCATTTTTAACCCGATCGTTCATATGTGGAAAACCGCTTCTTCTAATAAGATGAGCTAAAACCTCTGAATCTGAGCTTGTTTGAAAAATGCTCCCCTGCGTTTCAAGCTGATGTTTTAAGGAATTGGCATTCACCAGGTTGCCATTATGAGCAAGGGCGAGACTGCCGCTTTGTGAATGGAACAGTAGCGGCTGCACATTTTCATAGCCGCCGCCCCCTGCTGTTGCATAACGGACATGACCGATAGCAGCAGTCCCGGTTAATTGGGTCATCGCTTCTGTAGTAAAAATCTCTGTTACAAGCCCTTCACCCTTAATTCCTTTTAAGGTTTTTCCATCGGAAACAACGATGCCGGTTCCTTCCTGACCGCGGTGCTGCAAGCTATGCAGACCATAATAGGTTAATTGGGCTGCATCCTGATGTCCAAAGACGCCAAAGATGCCGCACTCTTCGTTTAATCCCTTGATTTCAGCAAGCATGGGATCGCTCCTTTCCAGGCAGCTTTCAATTCATCCACAGTGGACTCAAGAACAGTTTGACCTTCTAATAGAATTCGCAGTTTTGCTGAATTACTTACTTCGCCGATAAGCTTTGCGTCTACTAAACTTTCAAACTCCGCTTGATGTTCTTTTTTTACCGATAAAAGAAAACGAGATTGCGTTTCACTGAAAAGGCCTGAAACTGGATTTCCCATGATGGTTACTTCTGCCCCAAGCCCTTGGGTTGCAAAAAGACATTCTGAAAGGGCAACGGCCAAACCACCTTCTGATAAATCATGGGCAGATTGAACCAATCCAGCACGAATCGCAGCTAGGACTTGGTCTTGTCTTTCTTTTTCTATTTCAATACTTAATTCAGGTGCTTTTCCAAAGATTTTCCCGTTTACCAGCTTTTGCAGCTCACTGCCACCAAACTCCGGTCTAGTTTCTCCGATTAAATAAATGAGGTCGCCGCTAGTTTTAAAATGCTGGGTAGTGATATGGTCGAGGTCGGTTACAAGTCCAACCATGCCAATAACCGGTGTTGGATAAATCGCTGTACCGCTTGTTTCGTTATATAAAGACACGTTTCCGCCTATCACAGGTGTTTCAAGAATACGGCAGGCTTCACTGATCCCATCCGCTGCCTTTTCAATTTGCCAGAATACCTCGGGCTTTTCAGGATTCCCAAAGTTTAGGTTATCGGTAATCGCTAACGGTTCAGCACCGGAACAGATTATGTTACGGGCAGCTTCAGCGACAGCAATTTTTCCGCCTGTTTCTGGATCTAAATAGACATATCGGGAGTTACAATCCGTTGTCATCGCTAATGCTTTACGTGTCCCTCTAATACGGGTTACGGCAGCATCTGAACCTGGTGATACAACTGTGTTGGTGCGCACCATGTAATCATATTGCTCGTAAACCCACTCCTTGCTGGCAATGGTAGGCTGGCTTAACAATTTTAATAATGTATCTTTAAGGTCATTGACCTTTGGTACTTCATTTTCCATCGCTTGGAATTCAGCAAAGTAGGCCGGTTCTTTGAATGGTTTGTGATAAACCGGTGCATCCTCAGCTAATGCATCAACTGGCAGGTCGGCAACGACTTCCCCTTTATGGAAAAGGCGAAATTGTTTATCGTCCGTTACCTTCCCTATTGCAACAGCTTCTAAATCATATTTTGAAAAAAGATCCTTGATCTCTTGTTCTCTGCCTTTTTTCACGACAATGAGCATCCGTTCCTGTGATTCAGATAGCATCATTTCATAAGCAGTCATTCCGGTTTCCCTTTGCGGCACAAGGTCTAAATTCATCTCGATGCCCATCCCAGCTTTGCTGGCCATTTCTGAAGAAGAACTGGCGAGTCCCGCGGCACCCATATCCTGAATTCCAACAAGGGCATCCGAATGGATGAGCTCCAGGCATGCTTCTAACAACAGCTTCTCCATGAATGGATCGCCTACCTGAACCGCAGGACGATTTTCATCGGACTGCTCGGTTAATTCTTCAGAAGCAAATGTTGCACCGTGAATTCCGTCGCGGCCAGTCTTTGCACCAACATACATCACGGTATTGCCCAGACCGTGGGCTTGGCCTTTTTTAATATCTTCATGATTTATCAGACCGACACACATAGCATTGACGAGAGGATTTCCATCATAGGATGGGTCAAACTGTACCTCACCGCCGACTGTCGGAATTCCGATGCAGTTGCCGTAGCCGGCAATACCTGCAACGACTTCTTTAAATAAATAGCGTACTCTGGCTGAATCCAGTTCGCCAAAGCGAAGCGAGTTTAGCATGGCAATTGGACGTGCACCCATCGAAAACACATCACGGATGATTCCGCCGACGCCTGTTGCCGCGCCTTGGTATGGTTCAATTGCGGATGGATGGTTATGACTTTCAATTTTAAACACAACCGCCTGGCCATCGCCGATGTCGACAATTCCGGCACCTTCACCGGGACCCTGGAGAACTCGTTCACCCGTGATAGGGAATTTTTTTAGAACTGGTTTGGAGTTTTTATAACTGCAGTGCTCCGACCACATTACCGAGAAAAGGCCGGTTTCGGTATAGTTCGGTGTCCTGCCTAGAATGTTTTCGATCATCGCAAACTCTTCATCGGACAAACCCATTTGCTGATAAATTTTTTCTGTTTTTATTTGTTCCGCATTTGGTTCAAGCGTTGACAACATGTGCTTCCCTCCAAGTTTTTACGATTGATTGGAATAGTTTTAGTCCGTCAGCACCGCCGAGCAGTTCATCCACCGCTCTTTCCGGGTGCGGCATCATTCCAAGAACATTTCCCTTTGCATTTGTGATGCCGGCGATATCGGCAAGACTCCCGTTTGGATTTTGCTGATAGGTAAACACGATTTGATTATTGGCTTTCATTTGGTTGAGTGTTTCTTCATCACAATAGTAATTTCCTTCACCATGGGCGACCGGAATCGTAATGATTTGGCCTTCCGTGTAGGCTGAGGTGAACATCGTTTGATTGGTTTCTACTTTTAGTTGAACTGGTTTGCAAATAAATGATAGACTTTCATTCCTTCTCATTGCACCTGGCAGTAAGCCAGCTTCAAGCAGGATTTGGAATCCGTTGCATACGCCAAGCACAGGCTTGCCAGCTTCAGCCGCCTTGATGACTTCCTTCATCACGTTGCTAAAACGGGCAATTGCGCCCGAGCGGAGGTAATCGCCGTATGAGAAACCGCCTGGCAAAAGGATCCCATCGTATCCTTCTAAGCTTTCCGTATCATGCCATACGTACTCCACTACTTCTCCTAGTTCATCTTTGATTGCATGGTACATGTCAACATCACAATTGGATCCAGGAAAAACAATGACCGCAAACTTCACTGAGCGACACACTCCTCTACCTCATAGCGGTAATCTTCAATAACCGGATTGGCTAAAAGTTTCGTACAAATTTCATTTATGACTTCATCAAGGTCGCGCTCTGATTTTTCAATCGTGAGTTCCATATATTTGCCGATGCGGACATCGGTAACTTCTTGATAATTTAAGGAATTTAATGATTGAGTTACTGCCTTGCCTTGCGGATCTAATACACTTTCTCTCAATGTAACGTATACCTTGACTTTAAACATGCTGATGACCTCCAAGTCTTGTTAAAATCGTTTCATATGCATCTGTTAAACTTCCTAAATCACGGCGGAATACATCTTTATCCAGCTTTTCATTTGTTTTTTGATCCCATAAGCGGCATGTATCAGGAGAAATTTCATCAGCTAATAAAATTTTTCCCTGTGGGTCTTTGCCAAACTCAAGTTTAAAATCGATTAAGTTTATGCCTATTTCTGCAAAAAAGCTCGATAAAACCGCATCTACTTCCAGCGCTTTTTCTCGTAAAATCGTAATCTCTTCTGCTGTCGCCGCTTTTAGTTCAAGGATATGGTCCACTGTTACGAGCGGGTCACCCAGTGCATCATCTTTCAAATAAAACTCAACTAGTGGCGCTGATAGCGGGGTCCCTTCTTCGATTCCCAATCTTTTTGAAAAGCTGCCAGCAGCCACGTTACGAACGACTACTTCTAACGGAATGATGGTTACTTTCTTCACCAGCTGCTCCTTTTCAGAAATTCTTTTGATAAAGTGTGATTCAATTCCTTGTTCTTTTAACTTTAAAAATAACAAACTAGTAATCTCGTTATTGAGTCGGCCTTTACCCATGATTTCTGCCTTCTTTTCTCCGTTAAAAGCTGTGGCTGAATCTTTGTATTCAACTAATACAACATTTTCTTCATCTGTTTTGTAAATTCGCTTAGCTTTTCCTTCATAAAGCAGTTCCTTCATCGTGAATCACTCCTTATTTCGCAATATTGGGAATTTTTAAATTAGAATAGGAGGCAAACTCCTGCTGTGGCTTCCCCCTATTCTTTTGTATACACACATCTTCAGTGACCCACGTTTTTATTTACCGTTTGGGCTATTTTTTCTATCTCATGGTAAATGAAATACTCTTTCATTTACCGTTTAAGGTGTTTTTTCACCCGATCGGGCAATGTAACGCCCTTTCATTTACCGTTTGGGCTTTTTTTTCCGCCGATCGGGCAATGTAACGCCTTTTCATTTACCGTTTGGGCTACTTTTCCCGCCGATCGGGCAAGCATCCCTTTACCCGTTCAACCCTAACCGATCAAAAATGGTATCTACATGTTGTAAGTGGTAGTGGTAATCAAAACAATCGTCAATCTCATCGCCAGAAAGCAAAGAAGTTATTTTTTCATCCGCCTCGATCAAGCTACGGAATGGAACTTGCTGCTCCCACGCATCCATCGCTTTTGGCTGCACGGTATCGTAAGCTTCTTCGCGCGACAATCCTTTATCGATCAGCGCCAGCAGCACGCGCTGCGAATAAATCAATCCTAGCGTACGGTCCATGTTACGCTTCATATTCTCTGGATAAACAGTCAGCTTTTTCACAATCCCACTGAAACGGTTTAGCATGTAATTCAAACCAATCGTCGCATCTGGCAAAATGATTCTTTCCGCTGAAGAATGGGAAATATCACGCTCATGCCAAAGCGGCACATTTTCATAAGCCGTCAACATATAGCCGCGCAGCACACGGGCAATCCCCGTCATATTCTCCGAGCCAATTGGATTCCGCTTATGCGGCATCGCCGATGATCCCTTTTGACCCTTTGCAAAAAACTCTTCCACCTCACGTGTTTCACTCTTTTGCAGCCCGCGAATCTCAACCGCAAATTTTTCAATCGATGTAGCAATCAAGGCGATGGTGGACATGTAGTGTGCATGGCGGTCCCGCTGCAGTGTTTGCGTCGAGATGGGTGCCCGGCCAAGACCTAATTTTTCACAAACATACTGTTCCACAAACGGATCAATATTGGCATAGGTTCCAACCGCACCGGAAATTTTTCCAAACTCTACACCTGCTGCTGCCTGCTTAAAACGCTCCAGGTTGCGCTTCATTTCTTCATACCAAAGGGCTAGCTTCAAACCAAAAGTAGTCGGTTCGGCATGAACACCATGTGTCCGCCCCATCATTACTGTCATTTTGTGTTCAATCGCTTTATTTTTTAAAATCTCAATAAAATTTTCTAAGTCCTTCAATAAAATCGCATTAGCTTGTTTCAAAACATATGAAAGGGCTGTGTCGACGACATCCGTTGAGGTTAAGCCGTAATGAACCCATTTCCGCTCCTCGCCAAGTGTTTCCGAAACCGCACGAGTAAACGCAACCACATCGTGTCTTGTTTCTTCCTCTATCTCTTTAATACGGTCAATATTAAACGAAGCATTTTCACGAAGCTTTTTAACATCTTCTTTCGGGATCTCCCCTAATTCTGCCCATGCTTCACAAGCAAGAATCTCCACCTCAAGCCAGGCATTAAAGCGGTTCTCCTCAGTCCAGATAGCTCCCATTTCAGGTCTTGTATAACGATCAATCATTGTTTATCCTCCGATCATTTCTTTTGCTGTACGCCAGATGCTACTTTCATCAATTTCCCTAAGGGCCTCATCGACGTTATCCTTCAAAATGGTAACATGCCCCATCTTCCTTTTCAATTTTGGCTCTTTTTTGCCGTATAAATGAACCTTCCAGCCTTTTAACGACGGGATTTCCGCGTATAGTCCAGTAAGATGCTCTCCTAATAGATTGACCATAACAGCTGGTTTTAATAGCTCCGTACTTCCTAGCGGCCAATTACAGAGCGCACGGATATGCTGTTCGAACTGCGACGTCACGCAGGCCTCGATGGAAAAATGTCCTGAATTATGCGGTCTTGGGGCCAGCTCGTTGATGTAAATTTCATTCTCACCTGTCACAAACATCTCGACAGCAAGCGTCCCGACTAATCCGAGCGAATCAGCAATCTGCTGCGCCTTTTGCATCGCCTTTTCCCGTAATTCTTTTGTAATTCGTGCCGGAACAATCGTTTTGTGTAAAATATTTTCTTCATGAATGTTTTCAGCTACTGAAAAAAAAGCGGTTTCCCCATCTAATTTTCGCGTTACAATAACGGAAATTTCTTTTTCAAACGGAATCCATTTTTCCAACACACAACTGCCATGGTTGAGAAGCGCCTCCGCCTTATTTAAATCCTGCTCGCTTTTAATCACAAGCTGACCTTTGCCATCATAGCCGCCTCTTGCAGTTTTCAATACAGCCGGATAACCAATTAATTCTATTTTTAAAAATAATTCTTCTACGTTTTTGATGACCTCATAAGGTGCAACCTCTGCTCCTGCGAGCAGGATCGCTGCTTTTTCCTGGATTCGATCTTGTGTAATAGTTAATAGCTTGGGACCTTGCGGCACATATGCCTTCTCACATAGCCAACCTAATGTATCGGCATCGATGTTCTCAAATTCATAGGTAATCACATCACTGACCTCAGCTAACCTGCTGATTGCCTCGCGGTCATTATAAGCGCCAATGATTTCAAAGTCCGCCACTTGTCCGCACGGGGAATCCGAAACAGGTTCTAAAACAGCAATTCGAAAGCCTTGTGCTTTGGCCGATAGTGCCATCATCCTTCCAAGCTGTCCCCCGCCGATAATTCCAATTGTCGATCCTGGTAAAATCGTTCTGTTATGCAAGTTGATCACTACTTTCTAGCACTTCTAGTTTAATAGTTTCTCTTCTAGCTTCTAATTGATCAGCGAGTACCAGGTCAGCCGTTGCTAATATTTGCGCAGCGAGAAGTCCTGCATTTACCGCACCTGCTTTACCAATCGCAACCGTTGCAACCGGTACACCGCCCGGCATTTGCACGATCGATAGCAACGAGTCTAATCCATTTAATGCTTGTGATTGAACGGGAACGCCGATTACCGGCAAGGTAGTTTTAGCTGCAACCATTCCTGGAAGATGAGCAGCACCGCCCGCGCCGGCAATAATAACCTTCAAGCCTCTTTCTCTCGCTTCTTGTGCATATGTAAACATTAAATCAGGTGTCCGATGGGCCGAAACAACCTTTTTTTCATAGGCGATTTCGAACTGATCGAGAACTTGACACGCGTGTTTCATTGTTTCCCAATCTGACTTACTCCCCATAATGACTCCGACAAGATTTCCCATCCTTGATCCCCCTTTTTTAGATACTATATAGCGTTCTATACCATTATCAACTATAGAAATATATTTAGAGAACAAAGCCATAGTCACATAATAAAGGCGGTATGAGCAGAGCTAGGGTTCACTTCATACGTTGAACGCTAAACTTGGCTATACTGATTCGCTTTTGCTCCGCTCCGCCCCTTTTCTACACAAATAAAATACCCGAAACAAATAGCATCTCTAAAAAGAGAAAGCCATTTGTCCGGGCATACAAATTTAAGGTCAACAAACAGGAAGCCTTCGCCCCTTATTGTGCCGAACATATTGACTTTCCCTCATAGTCCAATAATTTACGGTTATTGGGTAGAAACTTATGGGCCATATTCCCATGGATATACGAGGGTAAAGATAAATTCTTAATAACTACCTACATAATAACAGCCAATTCATTTGGTTGTCAACCAAAAAAATCGAACGTTATTTATAAATTACATAAAAACGTTCGTGTTTTAGTCGATTGATTTGGCTTCAAAGACAATTTGGCGGCCGATTGGCTCATAAATCGTTTCGCCCGCTTTTTTTACTTCTTGAAAAATTGGCTTCTCTGTTCTACGGACTGGGACATACCCCTGCTGTTTCATTCTATTTAAGCAGTCCTCAATGCTTTCATTTTCCTGCACTTCAAATTGCAGTTTCTTTTTGCTCATGAAAATAACTTCCCTCTTTTCACCGATTTTACCCAGAACCCTCCATGAATCGACTTTGGTTCATACGAAATAATGAATGCTTTCGGATCCAGGCTTTTGATCGTATCGTATAGTTTTAATTCAAATTTCCTTGGGGTTAAAATTTGCATCGCCATTCGGTTCCCTTCGAGCCCATGTGCTGCCCAGTCGGTAACACCATAGCCTTTCTCCCTCAATAATTTTGGCAAATCCTTATCATACTCCATTGTAATTACATTAACGGTTATATATCCCAATGCCAGCTTTTCCTCAATTTTCATTCCGACAATCACTCCGATTCCATAGCCAACCGCATACGCAATCAGATTTTGAATCTCATTTAGATTATTTAAGACAAGGCCAAGGCCGAGTACATATATGACCACTTCAATCATACTGAGCATGGCTGCTAGATAACGTTGACCCTTTAGTGTCAAGATCATCCTAATGGTAAAAAAAGAAACATAAACAATATTAATAATCAGGATAATTGCAACCATCATAAAACCATTTTCTAACACAAATAGGCCTCCTTATTATTATGCTTCCTACACTTTATCACAAATACTTAAAAATTCCTGATGATTTTTTCTCAATTGTACAAAATATATATACCCATAAATTCTGTTAAAGGGGCGATTTTTTGCTAAAAAGAATACTTCTCATTATTTTTCTTGCTGCTATTATCATTCCAATCCCATTCACTGCTTACGCAGATACCCCGGTTGATTCTCAAAAGGCGGCATTTATCCGGAACGATGATTTGTGGATTAAAACCGGCAAGGAAGAAAAACGGCTTACTTCTGAAGGCTTTGCAAGGTATCCAAAATGGTCACATGATGGCAATTGGATTGCCTACCTAAAAGGGAAAAGGGAAATTGGCAACTACCTTAATAATGGGGAACTATGGGTATACAATCTTAAAATGGACAAACACACGAAAATTACATCCAACGTGACCAACTATTTCCAATGGTCCCCCCAGCAAAATAAGCTTACCTTTCTTGTAAGTACAGATTTATATATTGTTGATACTGAACCAGTAAAGCCATTTCTTATTACTAAACTAACGGCAAATGTTGAAAACTTTTCTTGGTTCCCGAATGGCAAGGACCTTTTCATTTCCACTAAAGAAAACCAGAAGCTTCACACTGATATCCAATTATCAAAACTATCTTTTGAGGCAAACCGGCAAAAACCAGTTGTAAAGCAAATTTATACCATACCAGTTGGCGAAAATGAATATTATGTAAGCACCAGCCAGTTTAAATGGTCCCATAATCAAAAATGGATCAGCTTTTTGTTAATCCCAACAGCATCGTTGTCTGCAGACAGTAATACACTATGTATACTTTCTCAGGATGGACAAGTATTTCAAAGGGTAGATGAAATGTTAGATTATGAGGAATGGTTTCAATGGGCCCCAACTAAAAGTGTGCTCGGTTACATACATGGGGTTGGCAGAGAAGCTATGAAAAATAAACAATTAAAGACGGTACATCTACCATCCTTTCACAAAAGACTATTAACTCCCAAGGGTTATGCCGATCGAGATTTTATTTGGAAAAATAATCATAAACTATACGTTTCACGTTCTATAGAAAGCGAATGGGTTAACGTTAATGAACGGCCCTTACCAAGCATTATTAAAATTATCCAAAGTCAAAAACAAGTTACTTTCCCTACAAAAAATCAAGGCGACTTTTTCCTGCAAATTTCCGATCATCATCTTTTTTGGATAAGGACAGATAGACAGTCAGCGAGCATATTTTTGTCCCCTACAAAAAATATACAAGCAACACAATGGATTAAAAACATCACATTAGCGAGCTGGTACTATGAAAAGTGGAATTGGGAAGAAGTTTTTAGTTTATATAAAGGAAAATCATCGTGAAATTTCTTACTGAAAAATAAAAAGACTAACTGTATAACCATTTCAGTACCCAATTACCTCTATTGGGTACTTTTTTCGATGACTTTCAAATATTCCTCCCTATTTGATTGGCTTACTTTCCAGTTTTGGTCATTTACTTTCCACTTCTGTGATTTTACTTTCCGGTTTTAATCATTTACTTTCTACTTTTTCATTTTTACTTTCCACTTCCACTCATGGGAACAAAAAAAAGACAACCCAATACAGGTTGTCTCTTGTGTGCCTGGCAACGTCCTACTCTCACAGGGGCGCTTGCCCCAACTACCATCGGCGCTGAGAAGCTTAACTTCCGTGTTCGGTATGGGAACGGGTGTGACCTTCTCGCCATTGTTACCAGACTATTTTGTT
>Ga0213826_1000328_pt1 | contig 29489 bp, 34 predicted proteins | sample MC6MC0899MG_FD_180668 | JGI IMG/M metagenome (GOLD analysis project Ga0213826, IMG submission 180668) | Enriched soil aggregate microbial communities from Iowa State University, Ames, United States - MC6-MC0899-MG | ecosystem: Environmental > Terrestrial > Soil > Unclassified | place: USA: Iowa...
TACGTTAACGCCTCCACCTCAATCGAACCCATCCCGGCTAATATAGCGTCAAGTTCGCCAGGCTTTTTTGTATTAAAGAGATATTCCAAATTATCATAAATTGGCTGCATCCAAGGTCTGAGCTTTTCTTGTTTTTCACCAGGCAAAAAACCAAGATCCTTACCAACAGGAACAATTGGCCTAGCGACTAATAGTTTTTTATATTCTCTAGAATCCTCCGTGTGCATTAAACCCGCTGCGAGAGCAAGCAGTGTTTTACCTGTCCCCGCTTTCCCGGTTAAGGTGACTAGCGGTATATCCTTACGTAATAGTAATTCGATTGCCATTGTCTGCTGAACATTTCTTGAATGAATCCCCCAAACATGCTCTTGATTTAACGTTAATTTCTTTACTTTTTTACTTGTTTTATCAACCATCCCGATTGCCGAGGCAGAGCTGCCAAGAATATCCTTCATTAATAAAAACTGGTTCGGATAAAATGGATGGTTAGCAATCTCAGAAAGAGATAACTCTCCCTTTTCATAAAAACGGCCTAATGATTCAATTGGTAGGAGTAACTCGAAAAATCCCGTATATATATGTTCTACATCAACCACTCGGTCATTTAAAAAATCCTCGGCAGTCAATCCAATTGCATCTGCTTTTACCCTGACTAACGCATCCTTACTTACTATTATGACTGGCTTCCCATTTTCCTTTGCTTGTTCCTCTAAAAATAAGTTTTTTGCTACTGCAAGAATGCGATTATCATTTGTTTTTTCAACAAAAATATCCTGAAGCTCATGAAAGGATCGATGATTTAATTCGATTCTAATAGTCCCCCCGCGTTCTAGCGGGATTTTTTCATGAAGCTTTCCAGATGCCCTTAGGCCATCAATTAATCTTGATACATGCCTTGCATTTCTTCCAACTTCATCCATGTATCTTTTCTTTGAGTCCACTTCTTCTAGAACCACTGCCGGAATCACAACTTCATTATCTTCAAAGGAAAAAATGGAATACGGGTCTTGTAATAAGACATTTGTATCTAACACGTATATTTTACTCAAAGCGACGCCTCCTGCTTCCCTTGGTGTCAGGCTTGTTAATCAGTTCAACAACCCTTTTGCTAGATTGGACTTTGGTAAAATATATGATTATTGGAATAAAGATAGAAGGCATTTCGCACAATAATTGTTAATGACGCCTTTAATTAATCTTCTTGGAGGAGGGTTTTAAATGAAGAATATATTATTGACGCTGGCAATATGTTTATTTTTAGCAGGATGTAATACCAATAATCATAAAGAGATTGCCAAAAGCGAAAATCAATCATTAGTAAATGTTAAAAACAGTTATATCGAGAGTGTTGATCGTAAATCAGGGCAGGAAATTTCAAAGCGTTTAGTTACTCTCGCAACAAGTATTCCAAATGTTAATGATGCAACTGCCGTAGTTTTAGGGAAATATGCCATTGTTGGTATTGATGTTAATGCAAAAATTGACCGTTCTCAGGTTGGCTCGATTAAGTATTCTGTTGCTGAAAGCTTGAAAAAAGATCCTTATGGCGCTAATGCTGTTGTGGTAGCTGATGCAGACACAACCCAACGATTAAAAGAAATTCAGGCAGATATAAAGAACGGGAGACCTATACAAGGAATTATGGAAGAACTCGCCGATGTTGCAGGTCGATTAATGCCTGAAATTCCAGGAGATTTAATTACCCCTAGCCCGAAAAATGCGACCGAAAAACCAGATAAAAAGCTTCCAGCAAATGAAGAAAAAAAATTAAACAAGGAACAAGAAGACCAATCCAATCATCATAAATAGAAAGGTGAAAACGCTCGTTATTTCTATCAAAAGAAAAAAGCTTAGTAAAGGTACTAAGCTTTTTTCATTGCTTCCATCACTTGTCGATCCAATTTTTCAGCTGCATTTTTATCATATGTTTTATCATACTGAACTTCAGAGACAATTTTGGATCCGTAAAACATAACATCCCGTACTTCTTTAATTGTTACCTCAACAAGTGCGAGCTTTAATGGAACATCCTTTAATCTTTCTTCTTTTACCTGTGCTTCCCCTTGAATCGAATATGTAGATTCATTCGCAATCAAATTTATGACTGTCTTGTTATTTTTATTAATATTCTCTAATATCCTGGAACGGTTATCAACAGCAAAATAGATCGTGCTATCGTCTTTAGCTAACACCCAGGATATGGCACTAACATTTGGCCCGCCAGTTACATGATCCACTGTTGCTAACGTGACAAAACGTTCTTTTTGCATTTCATCATATAATGGCTTTATTAGTTTTGGTTCTACTTGATTTGCCATTTTCACTACCCCTTTCATTTTTTCCTTCACACTGTTATAAAAACAGATATTCTCATATTACTACTATCCCTTTTTTTCATCAACTCTAACCAATTGATTACCAGCAGGTGTTCAGTCATGGTATACTATAATACAAACATTTAGTTATTTAGAAAGAAATGATGAGGTGCATTAATGAGAGTAAAGTGTGTGATCTGCGATAAAATAGAAGCGATTGAAGATGAATCGTTAACGGCCAAGCGTCTTCGTAATCGTCCCATTCATACATATATGTGCAAAAACTGCAGTACAAGAATAACGGAAAAAACAAATGCCCGGATCGATACAGGGAATTTCCGATTGTATCGAACAAAATCTGAAAAAAATGAGTGGTAGAAAAAAGCGCTGTTCTGTTTTGATAAACAGGCCAGCGCTTTTTTTAGTCTACTATTGGATAGTCTTCATACTTTTCAGGCTCTAGGTTAATTTGGTCCAGCATGATTTCAATTAATTCACGAGGATAACGCGCTTTTTTTGTTTCTTCACCTTGTTGATATGAAACATAATACATCATATCGTCTGTTGTCGTTGTGATGTTGGATACATGGTGCTGAGTTGTTAACATCTCATCAAAAAAGTCACATGTTTCTTTTGCCGCTTTATCATCTGGACGGGCATCGCAAACAATCTTAATGGTAAGCCAATTATAGAGTGCATCTTGTAATGATTGCAATTACTTCTCCCCCTTTTATTTCGCTTCTGCTCGATCTTTTTTCGATTGGTGCAGACGAATTTTATAAATTATTAATAACAGGGCAGCAACTGCTAATGCTTCAGCAATTGGAAGGGCATAAGAAAAAATAAGCATTACTAAACTCCCAATCATGAGACAACCATATATTACTATATTTTTGAAAAGAGGTAATTTTTTAGCAAAGCCTAACTTATATACAATCCCTGATAAAATGACAATAAAAATGTACTGCAACCAGACAGCTGTTTGTGTATTTGTTAGTTCAATAAAAAATCTAAGACTAGGGGAGAATCCTTCCATCTTTACGTGCACTCCTTTTTTACTTAACTCATTTCAGCATACTTTTTCTTTTTAGCTGCTTTTTCACGTTCATTTTTATCAAGAATTTTCTTCCGTAATCGAATTGATTCTGGAGTAACTTCACAATATTCGTCATCATTTAAATATTCCAATGACTCTTCTAACGTCATGATGCGCGGCTTTTTAATAACTGACGTTTGATCTTTGTTGGCCGACCTTACGTTTGTTGCCTGCTTCACTTTTGTAATATTGACGGTAATGTCATTTTCACGAGTATTTTCGCCAACAATCATACCCTCATATATTTCAGTACCAGGTTCAACGAAAATGGTTCCACGGTCTTCCACTTGCATTATACCATATGTTGATGCTTTACCGGATTCCATTGAGACAAGAACACCTTGATGTCTTCCACCAACTTGACCAGGTAGCATCGGCTGGTAGCTGTCAAAGGTATGATTAATAATCCCATATCCGCGAGTCATCGTTAAGAACTCTGTTGTGTAACCGATTAAGCCGCGTGCAGGTACATTGAAAATTAACCGAACTTGACCTGATCCATTATTAATCATATCAAGCATTTCGCCTTTACGAGCACCAATTGATTCCATAACAGAACCAGTATGTTCTTCAGGAACATCAATTTGTACCCTTTCAATAGGCTCACAACGGACTCCATCAATTACTTTCACAATGACTTCTGGTTTTGAAACCTGAAGCTCGTAGCCTTCACGGCGCATATTCTCAATCAAAATGGATAAGTGGAGTTCCCCACGGCCGGATACAATCCAAGCATCCGGTGAATCTGTATTTTCAACACGTAAACTTACATCTGTGTGCAATTGAGCGAGAAGTCTTTCTTCGATTTTTCTAGATGTTAAATATTTTCCTTCTCTGCCGGCGAATGGACTATTGTTTACAGCGAAAGTCATTTGCAGTGTTGGTTCATCGATTCGTAAAATAGGTAATGCATCTTGATGTTCAATTGGGCAAACTGTTTCACCAACATTTATGTCTTCCATACCTGAAACAGCAATTAAATCCCCTGCTTTCGCTTCTTGAACTTCCTGACGCTTTAGGCCAAAGAAACCGAAGATCTTGGTGACACGGAATTGTTTTACACTTCCGTCTAATTTCATTAACGCAACTTGTTGCCCTACATGCATCGTTCCGCGGAAAACGCGGCCAATCCCGATTCTGCCCACATAATCGTTATAATCAAGAAGGGCTACCTGAAATTGCAGTGGTTCTTCATGATTATCAATAGGTGCTGGGATAAATTCAACGATTGCATCATACAAGGATTGCATATTTTCATCCTGCTTTTCAGGATTTGTACTTGCAGTCCCATTGATTGCGGAAGCATAAATAACCGGGAACTCTAATTGATCTTCATTTGCTCCTAGCTCGATAAATAAATCAATTACCTCATCGATTACTTCAACAGGTCTTGCAAAGTCACGGTCAATCTTATTCACAACAACTATTGGAGTAATATTCTGTTCCAATGCCTTTTTAAGAACAAACCGGGTTTGCGGCATACAGCCTTCATAAGCATCGACCACAAGCAAAACACCATCAACCATTTTCATGATTCGTTCCACTTCACCGCCAAAGTCTGCGTGTCCTGGCGTATCCAAAATATTAATTCTGGTATCTTTATATTGAATCGCAGTATTTTTAGCGAGGATGGTGATTCCGCGTTCTCTTTCGATATCATTGGAGTCCATGGCACGTTCTTCCACATGCTCATTTGAACGAAATGTTCCAGATTGTTTCAACAACTGATCAACCAAGGTTGTCTTTCCATGGTCAACGTGGGCAATAATCGCTATATTACGTACATCTTCTCTTAGTTTCAAAATTCCACTCCTACCTATTTTATAAAAATAAAAGCTATTTTTAGTTTCCCAAATACAACTAAAATATTATACCATACTTAAAGTGGAAACTAAAAAGCATTTTATGTAGAATAAAAAATATACCAAAAAAAATTGATTTAAACATTGTAAAAACAAAGGGGTATGAAAAATGAGCAATGTAAAATGGTCTTTACTTTTATATGCAATTCTTGCTGCATCGAGCATTATGGGGATTGGAATTGCTATTGGTGAACAAAGCCTAATTGGGGGAATCGGCTGCATTTTTGCATTAATTGTAATCATGGGGATGGGCTTTAAAACAAAGAGAAAAATGCGTGAAAATGGTCAATTATAAAAAGAAGCCTGGATTCAGGCTTCTTTTTATAATTGACCTTCATTTAAATAATCCTTCAATATCTGTTGATGCAAGCCATAATTTGCTGTGAAAAGTGATTCCTTTGATAGAAAATCAAGCTTTTCTCCCTTTAGATTTGTGACAATACCACCTAATTCTTCTACAATGACTGCTCCTGCAGCAAAATCCCATGGTGATAAACGCATCGAAATATAGGCATCCACCCTTCCAGTTGCCACGAACACCATTTCAAGTGCAGCTGTTCCATACGATCTTGTCCCTCTGGCATCCCTTACAATTGGAATCATTAAATTGTGGTCAATTCGATGATTTTCTGTTACCCATGTCGCATTTAGGGCAATGATGGATTCCTTCACAGCGGTTTCCTTCAGTAACGGAAGAGGGTTTCCATTTAAATAAGCACCTTTGCCACGGATCGCGTGGTACAACTCATCATGGGCGACATCATAAATGAGTCCAATCTGGCCGATTCCATTTTCATAGATTCCAATGGATACTGCAAAGTTTCTTTGCTGGTGAATAAAATTCATCGTTCCATCGATCGGATCGATTAACCAGACAATTCCTTCAAGGGTCTTTAGTTTATCACCGAATCCCTCTTCACCCATAATTTTATGATCTGGATAAACGCTCCTAATTTTATTGATAAAAAATTGTTCTATTTCCTTATCAATATTTGTAACAAGATCATTGGGATTTGATTTTGTTTCAATATTTAATGTCTTTTCGAAGGATAAACGGATCTTCTCTCCTGCTTCCTTAACCCATTCTTTTGCATGGGTATCAATTTCTTCCCATATCATAATACTCCTCCACTTCTATACAGCCTTATTCGATTCTAATGTATGTAGTATGAAGCATGGCAAATCATTTGATGTACTTATAGCTTAATCAAATTGATGAAACACATCAACTTTTAGCCACATTTTACGTTCAAATCATCACAAAAATGCACAATAATAAACGAACTCCTTTCGTTTTTTTGGGGAGTCCGTTTAGATACGATCATAAATTATTCTTTTTTGGTTCATTTCATTTTGTTACTCCTTTGATTAAAAAATATCTTCACTCAATCAAAGTGCTTTTAATCGTAATAATTCCTGGCGGATTTTTTCTAATTTTTGTTTACATTCTTTCATCTTCCTCTCATTCTTTTCCTCAATTGCTTCAAATAATACTGCTAATTCATAATCCAATTCCAGTCTCAAAACAGCTGTTCTTTCCTTTTCGCCCGCTTTTTTAAGAGATGTATTCATCAATTGCTTCACCTTTCTCCTCCCCTTCCATCAATTTAACTAATTTTTCAGATTGTTTTTTTACAGTATAATATGAGCCATCTTGATGTGTTGCAACAAATATGTGCACTAACCTAGATAAGCAACAAACTTCTTGTCGTTTCTTCAATATGCTACAATTAGTGACAAATGGCTGTTTGGGGGTATTTCAATGGAATTCACTGGATTTACAAATGAAGATTTTGATGTTTTTTTAATAGATGGTTTAGAGGCAAGAATGGAGGCACTTAAAAGTACAATTCGACCAAAATTAGAAGGTTTAGGGGATTACTTTGCGCCGGCCTTATCCGCTTTAGCCGGCGATGAAATGTTTGTTCATGTAGCTAAACATGCGAGAAGAACAATCAATCCTCCAAAGGACACATGGGTGGCATTTGCTAATAACCCTCGCGGCTATAAAATGCTGCCCCATTTTCAAATTGGGTTATGGAACACCCATTTATTTATTTGGTTTGCTGTTATTTATGAAGCACCACATAAAGAGCTTATGGGGACAAGATTTACAAAAAAGACAGCTAAGATCTATAAAGAAATACCAAAAGAGTATGCTTGGTCATTAGATCATACAAAACCAGAAACAATTAAACATGGTGATATGTCTAAAAATGACCTGATTTCAAACTTTGCAAGGCTGCAAAACATTAAAAAGGCAGAATTATTATGTGGATATACCATAAACCGGGATACAACCATTGAATTAGGTTCAGAAGGCTTAATACAGCAAATTGAAGATGTATTTAAAAAAGTGGCTCCATTATATAAAATTGCACAGAACATTAAATAGAAAAGACTCCCGAATAAATCCTTCGGGAGCCTTTCCTATTATTTCATGATGATTATGACCCCTGAAGAGGCTTCCTTTGCCTTTTTAATGGTCCGATACGAAGAATAACCACTTATCTCTTCAAATTCACCACAAATGGTTTTTTCCTCTGCCTTGCTCGTCACGATTTCTTTAAACCTTCGATAGGCCATCATTATCTCGTCTCGTTCTATTCCTTTTTCATTAGCCTTCTCAATAGCTTCAAAAAATTTGATGACATCAACAATCTCATCCGTTGACCAATTGTAATCAATCGGGTATTGATATTCCATTATTTCACCTACTTATGATTTTCACCTAAAGTGAATGATACCTTTATTTTCCCCATTTTGCACGAATTTGTTCTGCATCATGAATCATCCGTTCAAAAAGGTCTGCAACAGCCGGTATATCCTTAATAAGTCCCATCACCTGTCCTGCCCAAGCAAATCCTGTCGATGGATCGCCATCATATATGTACCGTTTATTTGCTGTTCCATCAATAAAATCCTTTAATTGATTATAATCACCTTTATTTCTTTCAATTTCAAGGATTTTCTCCGTCCAGGTGTTTCCAATAGCTCTTGCGGGGGATCCTAATGTTCGCTTTATAACCACTGTATCAGACTCCGTTCCTTCCACTAACCTTCGTTTGTATACTTCGTGGGCATGTACACATTCTTTTGTGGCAATAAATCTCGTTCCCATTTCAATCCCCTCTGCACCTAAACTTAGTGCTGCCATCAATCCCCTGCCATCACCAATTCCCCCTGAAGCAATGACAGGAATGGAAACAGCATCCACGACTTGAGGGATTAACACCATTGTACCAATATCATCCCTGCCAAGGTGGCCCCCTCCTTCTTGCCCCACAACCATTACTGCATCTGCACCAAGCTGTTCTGCTTTCATTGCCTGTCGCCTTGCTGCAACAAGGACAAGGGTTTTTATCCGAGTTCCCTTTAACTGTTCAAAAATGGGAGCAGGATTGCCGCCTGTCATTGAGACAACAGGAACTTCTTCATCTATTGCAACCTGTAAAAAATCAGTGAACGGTCGGCCATGCTGACCGATAGCAAAATTGACGCCAAAAGGATTGTTTGTTCGTTCTTTTACTTTTCGGATTTCCTCTCTAAGTTGTTCTGGATTACTTAATGACATCGCTGTAATTTGTCCCAGACCTCCGGCATTCGAAACGGCTGCAGCCAATTCAGAATATGCTAAATAGGCAAGTCCGCCTTGTATAATCGGAAAACGAATATTAAGCAACTCTGTAACCCGAGTTTGCCAATTCATATTGATCCCTCCTAATAATATGTTAATTTGTTAATTCGTCTTACAAGGTTAAATTTCCTGTCTTAATGGGAAACTAACGTGAAATAAAAACTAAGAAAAGCCAAAAGAAATCTATGCAACCCCCTTGAATAGTGCTATAATTCATGTGTTTTATTTTTTCTTTCCTATAGTAAACGAGTATTTTCATAAAGAGGTGTATTAATCATTGTCACAAAATCAAACACCGTTATTTAGCGGTTTAGTAGAGCATGCAAAAAGAAATCCGATTCAATTTCATATTCCGGGTCATAAAAAGGGCGCAGGAATTGACCCGGAATTTCGCCAGTTTATTGGTGATAATGCCCTTTCAATTGACTTAATTAATATTGGTCCGCTTGACGATCTTCATCACCCAAAGGGAATGATTAAACAAGCGCAGGATTTAGCGGCTGAAGCCTTCGGTGCCGATCATACGTTCTTTTCTGTTCAGGGAACAAGTGGAGCTATCATGACAATGGTAATGGCTGTTTGTGGACCTGGCGATAAAATTATCGTACCAAGAAACGTTCATAAATCGGTTATGTCGGCGATTGTCTTTTCTGGAGCAATCCCGGTCTTTATTCATCCTGAAATAGATAGAGAATTAGGAATTTCCCACGGTATTACTACAGATGCAGTAGAAAAGGCACTAGAGCAGCATCCTGATGCAAAAGGGGTTTTAGTCATTAACCCGACCTATTTTGGGATCTCAGCAGATTTGAAAAAAATTGTTGAAATTGCCCACTCTTACCATGTTCCTGTCCTGGTTGATGAGGCCCATGGTGTCCATATTCATTTCCATGATGAGCTTCCGCTATCTGCTATGCAAGCGGGAGCTGATATGGCGGCTACAAGTGTCCATAAGCTAGGTGGGTCCATGACACAAAGCTCCATTCTTAATGTAAAAGAAGGACTAGTATCAGCTAAGCATGTTCAATCAATTTTAAGCATGCTTACAACTACTTCTACCTCTTATTTACTCTTAGCTTCGTTAGATGTTGCCCGCAAGCAGCTGGCAACGAAAGGAAAGGAAATAATTGAGCGAACCATTCAGTTAGCACAGTCTATTCGATCAAGAATCAATGAACTCGATCATATCCGTTGCGTTGGGGAAGAAATTTTAGGTTCTAAAGCCACTTTTGATTATGACCCGACAAAACTCATTATTTCTGTAAAAGAACTTGGTCTAACCGGGTATGAGGTCGAAAAGTGGTTAAGAGAAAAACATAATATTGAAGTAGAATTATCAGATCTATATAACATCCTTTGTATTATCACACTCGGTGATACGGAAAATGAAGCTAATCTTTTGGTAAATGCATTAAAAGAGCTTTCAGATGAATGTGAAAATCGTTCAAAGAAAATTGAACCTGTCGAGGTTCTCCTGCCTGAAATTCCAGTACTAGCCTTAACACCAAGAGATGCTTTTTATGCTGAAACAGAAGTGATTCCTTTCGCAGAATCAGAAGGCAGAATAATTGCTGAATTTGTTATGGTATACCCGCCTGGGATCCCGATTTTTATTCCTGGAGAAATCATAACAAAGGAAAACCTTCATTACATTCATGAAAACCTGGAGGCGGGTTTACCTGTACAAGGCCCTGAGGATGATGAAATTAAAACGATACACGTTATTAAGGAATACAAGGCCATTAAATAATGTCTAATTCATAAAAATACAGGATTCCGGCAGCGGAATCCTGTTTCTATTTTTTATATTTGTTTCAAATAATTTATTCTTCTTCGTGAATATGATGGTCATCGCAACAATTGCACTTTGAATATAGCACGGTAACTTTTTCATCTTCAAAATGATCAATAGTAGAGTTACAAGTTTGGCATACAAGAGTACCCATCTGTTCAATCCCCTTTTCTTAATTGAATGATCATGATTTTGAAAGCGTTTAAATATCCTTAATGCAATAATAATATATCACATTAAAAATTTCAAGCCCAAATTGTATGTCACATTAATAATTTTTACGATAAAAAAAGACCTCTTAGAGGCCAATTTTAAAACTTTATTTAAGTTTTTTTCATTCATATTGTGTAACAAAAGGGATGGATGGAAGTGTTAGGCTAAAAAAATCAGCTAAATCTACGGCCTGCTGTTTATCTGGGATACGGAAGACGGTTTGAAGGTAATCAATATCTTCAACATCTTTAGGTTCGAGGAGAGTTGAACGGCCTGTTTGCATGCAGACAACAAGTGGTTTTCCAAAAAACAAATTCGTGTAAATAATTCCAAAGTCATAACGTGTATCCTCTGTGGTAAAGCCAATGAATCTTACCTTTGCATTTTCATGCTCATCATAGAGCTTATCAAATATTTCCATAAGTACCTCCTTTTTATAAATATTTTGAATATTATTATAATTCCTTTTATAAAAAATAACAAGAAGGCTTGCGATTTTTTTTTGAAAGTGTTGTCAGTCCTTTTTAATCAATGCTAGAATAGAAATGCATATATCATGTACTGATAGGGGGGAATGATGATGGCTGTAAACGCATTTATTAAGCTTGTGCCCTCATCTGCTAAACATACGATAACAATTGAAGAAGTAAAGGAATTATTTCATTACTATAAAAATATTACTGCTAAAACCGGTGATCAATTGAATTGGCAATACGGGGAATCTGCTTTTCCGTATGAAATTAAAGAAACAGATGAAAGCAATGGCAAATGGTTTTATTTACATTCTGACCATGAACGCTATTATGCTATTTTAATAGGTGTCGATACAGAGACTTTTCGCGGTGAGGATGGGACAGAAAACGAGCAGGTTTACATACAAATCACTCTCCCTGAACAATCTACCTTTGGTGATAAAGGTAAAGCAAATGAATTTTGTAAATTCCTTGCTAAAAAACTCCAAGGAGAGCTTCACCTCTTTAACGAAAGAATCATGTATTTCAATCCAAGAAAATAAAGGCTCCGGTTCGGGGCTTTTTTTAATGCATTATTTGGCCCATCGTATAGTGAATCGAAGTATAAATAACTAAACTAAGTACCGTAATAAAGAGTGTTTTCCGCTTTGATTTTGTAACCTGGTTTCCGATTAAAAATGCCAGATAAAAAAACACAAAAAACATTATAACTTTATATACGAGCTGGTCATGCTTTGATACCCATTCAATGAGCGTAAACCCACTCCAAATAATAAACTGTAGTACTATGACAACATAGAATCTCATATTTATCACCACTCAAAATCCATTGATCTTAAGAAAGAACAAAGACATCTAGTGTTATAAGTATATGTTCTAAAAGAAAGAGATATTTTCTATTTTCAAATGACTTTAGTTTTTTTTAGAAAATATATTTTTATGCTTGTTTACCTTTATAATTCGCTGCAAAAAAATAAAGTCCTTTTCGATTTTCCGAAAAGGACTTATTTTATCCTATTTAATGATATGAATTGGAGTTCCAAGTGCAACTTCTGCAGCTTCCATCGTAATTTCACCAAGTGTAGGATGGGCATGGATTGTCATAGCTAAATCCTCAGCTGTCATGCCTGCTTCAATCGCTAGACCTAACTCAGCAATCATATCTGACGCACTAGCACCAGCAATTTGCGCACCAATCACAAGACCGTCTTCTTTCCGGGTAATCAATTTTAGGAAGCCATCACCACTATCAAGTGATAAAGCACGACCATTTGCTGCAAATGGGAATTTAGCAGCATTTACTGAAATGCCTTCGTCTTTAGCTTGTGCTTCTGTATATCCTACCGAAGCCAGCTCAGGCTCTGAAAAGACTACAGCTGGAATTCCTAAATAATCAATTTCAGAAGTGTGACCAGCAATTGCTTCTGCAGCAATTTTAGCTTCATATGATGCCTTATGAGCCAATTGCGGACCTTGAACAACATCACCAATCGCATAAATATTGCTAATATTTGTACGGCATTGTTTGTCAATTTCAATTAGTCCGCGATCACTTAATTTGACACCAACTTGTTCTAATCCCATTTCATCCGTGTTCGGACGGCGTCCAACCATGACAAAGACGTAATCAGCTTCGATTTTCTTCTCTTCGCCTTTTGTTTCAAATGTTACAACAACAGAGTTTTCAGTTTCTTCTACACCCTTAGCAAGTGCTTTTGTATAGAACTCAGCACCTTTTTTCTTCATGGTACGCTTCACAAGCGCAGCCATTTGCTTATCAAAAACGCCAAGACCTAATATTTCATCTGCACCTTCTAAGATTGTTACCTGGCTGCCAAAGTTTGCGTATGCACCGCCAAGTTCGATTCCGATTACTCCGCCGCCGATGACAACGATTTTTTCAGGAATATCACTTAAGTTAAGGGCACCAGTCGAATTTAGTACTCGTTTTGAATATTTAAAGGCAGGTAGTTCAATTGGACGAGATCCAGTTGCAATTATCGCATTTTTAAAGGTATAGGTTTGCGCAGAATTATCGTCCATTACACGAAGTGTATTAGCATCTACGAAGTATGCTTCACCACGAACAATATTTACTTTATTTCCTTTTAATAAACCTTCCACACCGCCAGTTAATTTGTTCACAATTCCTGCTTTAAATTCTTGAACCTTTGAAAAATCAACTTTTACATTTTCCGCTGTAATTCCAAATGACTCAGAATGAAGCGCTGTTTCGTAACGGTGACCGGCTGCAATTAATGCTTTAGATGGAATACATCCAACATTTAAACAAACGCCGCCTACATATTCCTTTTCAACAATCGTTACTTTTTGTCCAAGCTGGGCAGCACGAATTGCTGCCACGTATCCTCCTGGTCCTGCACCGATGACTATAGTATCTGTTTCAATAGGGAAATCTCCAACGACCATTATATTACGCCTCCATTAACAATAGTTCTGGATCGTTCAATAAACGTTTAATATGATTCATAGCATTTTGAGCTGTTGCACCGTCGATCATACGGTGGTCAAAGCTTAATGAAAGAGCCAATACAGGTGCAGCAACAATTTCTCCGTCCCTTACAATCGGCTTTTCAGCAATACGTCCTACACCTAAAATGGCTACTTCAGGATGATTAATAACAGGTGTAAACCACTGGCCGCCTGCAGAACCAATGTTTGAAATCGTGCAAGAGGCACCTTTCATTTCATTAGGGGCAAGTTTACCGTCACGTGCTTTTCCAGCTAATTCATTAATTTCATTAGAAATACTGAAAACCGACTTCCGGTCTGCATCTTTTACAACCGGTACTAATAAACCTTTTTCTGTATCTGCTGCAATACCAATATTATAGTAATGCTTATGAATAATTTCGCTTGTTGCGTCATCAAGTGAAGTATTTAATGCCGGGAATTCACGTAACGCACTTGTCAATGCTTTTACGATGTATGGTAAGAAAGTAAGCTTAATGCCTTTAGCTGCAGCCACTTCTTTAAATTTCTTCCGATGCGTAACAAGTTTCGTTACATCAACTTCATCCATTAAAGTTACATGCGGCGCTGTATGTTTGGAGTTAACCATTGCTTTGGCAATTGCTTTACGAATACCGCTCATTTTTTCACGAGTTTCAGGATATTCCCCTTGTGGGATTGGCGCAGCAGCCTTTGGAGCCTCTGTTTTAGCTTCATCTACAGCTGAAGCTGTCGCTGCTTCTGGAGCTTGAGCAGCAGTTCCGCCGTTTAAGAATGCATCAATATCAGTCTTAAGTACGCGTCCGTTATCTCCTGAACCCGCGACAAGACGAATTTCAACACCTTTTTCACGAGCATATTTTCGAACAGATGGCATCGCAATTACTCGACGATTTGGATCTGCTTCTACCTGTTGCTGCGCTTGAGCTACTGGAGCTGCATCCTCTTGTTTAACTTCTTGTGAAGGAGCTGCAGGCGCTTCTTCTTGTTTTGGTGCTTCTTCAGCATGGTCATCGCCTTTAAATTGTAAGTTTTCATATCCGGGTGCATCAAAGGTAACTAGAACCTGACCAACTGTGGCAACCGTTCCTTCCCCTACTAAAACTTCTTGAACTGTACCTTCAACTGGGGATGGGATTTCAACTACTGCTTTATCATTTTGAATTTCACAAAGAACATCATCTTCTTGGACTTTATCGCCTGGTTTGACGAACCATTTGACAATTTCCCCTTCGTGAATACCTTCACCAATGTCAGGCATTTTAAATTGAAATGACACTGAGCTTCATCTCCTATTTTTATGTGTATTTTAAAATTAATTTTGCTAAGCTAAAAACGGGAAAAGAACAGCCCCTTTCCCAATATTATCGGCTTCTTCTAAGCTTTTAGAAAGTTAATACCTTTTTAGCTGTTTCGATTACATCTTTATAGTTAGGAAGCCAAACGGATTCCGCTTGTGGGAATGCGAATACAGTATCTGGTGCCGCAACCCGCAATACTGGAGCTTCCAAGCTCAATATTGCACGATCATTTATTTCAGCAACAACACTTGCTGCAATACCAGCTTGTTTTTGTGCTTCCTGTACAACAATTGCACGACCAGTTTTTTCAACAGACGCAATAATGGCTTCAATGTCAATTGGGCTTACTGTACGTAAGTCAATTACTTCAGCAGAGTATCCTTCTTTTTCCAGTTCTTCTGCCGCTTTTAATGATTCATGAACCATTGCACCATAAGTAATAATCGATACATCAGATCCTTCACGTTTCACATCCGCTTTACCAAGAGGGATAGTATATTCTCCTTCAGGAACTTCCTGACGGAAAGACCGATATAACTTCATATGTTCTAGGAAAATAACCGGATCATTGTCACGAATCGATGAAATAAGAAGACCTTTTGCATCATATGGTGTTGATGGAATCACGACTTTCACTCCAGGTGACTGTGCCATTAGACCTTCTAAGCTGTCAGCGTGCATATCAGGAGTATGTACGCCGCCACCAAAAGGAGAACGGAATGTTACCGGAGCATTAAATTTTCCTCCTGTACGATAGCGAAGTCGAGCTGCCTGTCCAGAAATAGAGTCCATGACTTCAAAAACAAACCCGAAGAATTGAATTTCTGGAACTGGACGGAAGCCTTGTAAACTAAGACCAACCGCTAAACCGCCGATACCGGATTCAGCAAGTGGTGTGTCAAATACACGATCTTCGCCAAATTCGTTTTGCAGTCCTTCTGTCGCACGGAATACACCGCCATTTACACCCACGTCTTCACCGAATACTAATACATTCGGATCATTACGTAATTCCGTACGTAATGCATCTGTAATTGCTTGGATCATTGTCATTTGAGCCATGGCTTACTTCGACTCCTTTTCTTTATATATTTCATATTGTTCTTTTAAGTTAAACGGCATATCTTCATGCATGATTGTGATTAAGTCTGTCACCTTTTGTTTAGGCGCCGCATCCGCTTGCTTAATCGCATCTTTAATATCTTCTTTTGCTTGTTCAATTACTTCGTTTTCTTTTTCTTCACTCCAAAGTCCTTTATTTTCAAGGAATTTGCGGAAACGAACTAGTGGATCTTTCTTTTCCCATTCATTATCTAGTTCTGATGTACGATAACGAGTTGGGTCATCACCGGCCATTGTGTGTGGACCATAGCGGTATGTTAAGGTTTCGATTAGAGTTGGACCTTCGCCATTAATCGCACGTACGCGGGCATCATGAGTTGCCGCATAAACTGCTAATGGATCCATACCGTCAACTACGATACCTGGTATTCCGGCTGCAACTGCCTTTTGAGCAAGCGTCTTCGCAGCAGATTGTTTAGCTACTGGAGTCGAAATAGCAAAGCGGTTGTTTTGAATAATAAAGATTGCTGGAGCTTTAAACGCACCTGCAAAGTTAATTCCTTCATAAAAATCCCCTTGTGAAGTTCCACCGTCTCCTGTATACGTAATTGCAACAGCTTTTGCTCCACGTTTTTTCATTCCAAGCGCAACACCTGCTGTTTGAACGTACTGGGCACCGATAATAATTTGAGGAATAGCAATGTTAACTCCCTCAGGAATCTGCCCACCTTGGAAATGTCCTCTTGACCATAAAAACGCTTGAGATAATGGTAGTCCATGCCAAACAATCTGTGGAACATCACGATATCCCGGTAAAATAAAATCTTCTTTTTCAAGGGCAAATTGAGAAGCTAATTGTGACGCTTCCTGTCCAGCTGTTGGGGCATAGAAACCCAATCTTCCTTGACGGTTTAACGAAATAGAGCGCTGATCTAGAATCCTTGTATAAACCATGCGGCGCATTAATTCCTGAAGTTGTTCATCGGTTAAATCAGGCATAGCTGCTTCGTTGACAACCTCACCTTGTTCATTTAGAATTTGAAGCGTTTGAAATTGATCTTCTACAGTCTCGAGCGCTTTGTTCGCATCAAGCTGGGCGTTCTTAAGTTTAGAAGCCATTTTGGTCACCTCGTCCTTTCTATTCCGAGCTTAATATTAAAAATATAATCCACTAAGTTAGATTACCCAAAAAACACACGAATAAAGCATGATTGATATATCCATCATTTTTTTAAACAGGTTATTTGGATAACCTTTTGATATTACATAGCATATTTGCTGACCTAGTTATTGAAGGACACTAATCAATAGTTTTTACAGAAAAGTATAGGCAAATCAATAAAACTTCATTTCACCATTATCTTATTCTGTATTACTCTTTTATGTAACATCATTAATACAATTATTGAGCTCAAATATGAGTTTACATCAATAATTTATACGCGTCAAATACTAAGTATCGTTATTTTTCAATATAAACATATTAAAAATAGTAATATTTAAAAGACAAACTGTATTACTATAATTCCGAAAACTGTTATATAAAATTTCATCATTTTTTTCATTGTTATAATATAGAAAAAATCGGCTGAATTAGCCGATTCAATACCGTTATAATTATTAATTTGATTTTAGTCCTGCCTTTTTATAAAATGACAACTTTTTATTATTGTATTGTTCGGTCAACTTATTAAACTTTTCATTTGTATCAAAAACCTTTTTATAGGTTTCATTAAGCTTCTTTACTTGTCCCTCGAGGTCTTCAAGGGGGAGATTCTTATTTTTAAACATCATATACAATTCTTTATCATAAGTTAAAGCGTTAGAATACTCCTTATACAATTCTTTATGTGCTTGATATCTTTGCATCATGATATCGGATAACTCATTGGCTATCTTTGTAAGTTCAGGGTCATCAAATTCGTCTTTTATCGCTGCTGCTTTCTTAAATACCTGCTCAGATTCTTTTAGGCTTTTCGTCTCTTTTTCCATATGGTTTTTTCTTTGATCCGTTAAGATAATTGCGTCATCGGAAAGTTTGACGATTTGGTCATATTCTTTCATGCCAAGTTCGATAATTTGGTCATAAATTTCCTTTTCTTTCTTTTCTAATGTAACGAGAGGTTCTTGTTGTTCTTCAAAAACCTTTTCTTTAGATACGACTTCCTCTAAAACATCATACATCTTCTCAACTGGGGTCTTTTTTCCAATACATCCTGCTAAAATTAACATTGTAATCACTATAATAGATAGTAATAAGCGACTTTTTCCATTGAAAAACACTTTGAAACCTCCTAACTGCTGCCAACTCTAACTATATCTGTACTTGGTTTGTTTGACAATATACTGGAGCAAAAAAGTATGACAATCAATTATTAACATTTGAGCGAATGTTTGATAGACTAGTGATTGCTAATATCAATATAGAATACAGGAGTGAAGGTTCATGCTAACGATGGAGGATATTATTCGAGATGGCCATCCCACCCTTAGAAAAGTGGCTGCAGAAGTCGCCATGCCGCCATCAGAAGAGGATAAACAAATATTATCCAGCCTTTTAGAATACGTTATAAATAGTCAAAATGGCGAAATCGCTTCTCTTTATAGTTTACGTCCGGGAATTGGTCTAGCTGCCCCGCAGATTAATGTTTCTAAAAGAATGATCGCTGTACATCTTACCGATGATAAAGGAAATCTATATAGCCACGCCTTATTTAATCCGAAAATTATCAGCCACTCTGTTGAAAAATCTTATTTACAAGCGGGGGAGGGCTGTCTTTCGGTGGATGAAGCGATACCAGGCTATGTTCCAAGGTATGCAAGGGTCACCGTAAAGGGGACAAATCTTGCTGGTGAAGATGTAAAGCTTCGCTTAAAGGGGCTTGCAGCCATTTGCTTTCAACACGAGATCGATCACTTAAATGGCGTCATGTTTTATGACTACATTGATAAGCACGATCCATTTAAGAAGATTGAAGGTGCAATCGTTATCGAAAGGTAATAACACTGGCCTTTTTATATGGCCGGTGTTTTTTTCATAATTTTAAAGTGTCATACTAATTCCATGTTTATCCATGATAATATCAGCGTTTTCATCATATAATAGTAATAAAAAACATTTATTTTTAAAAAATTTCAATAATCTGCCATTGCTTGCTTTACTTTGGACAAGGTTCGTATAAAATAAGAGGTAAGGAGATGATCCACTATGTTAAAGAAGCTAAGGAAAAAGCTCTTAAAACAGTGGAAAGATTTGCTGCGTAAAAAATCCATTGCCTAAATTTTTTAAGGGCCCTTCAAACTTGCGAAGGGCTCCTTCGTTATTGTAAATTGTAAAAACAGGTTGTTTTTTACATACTTTTCATCATTCGTCCAAAGTCTGCAAAAAGAAAATAAATGAAAAAGATGAAAATATTTTATATAATAGAAAAAGTTATGATTTAGTGAGGAGCGATTTTGTCATGATATATAAAGTATATTATCAAGAAAGTATTAAAGAAGTTCCAGTAAGGGAAAACACAAGGACCCTTTATGTAAAAGGAGAATCGGTAAGGGATGTTCGCACCAAAATTGCCGACCGTGGTTTTAATGTTGAATTTGTACAAGAAGTAAAAGGAGCATATTTAGAATATGAACAACAAAATGAAGACTATAAAGTATTGGAGATTGGATAATGAAATTTGTAAAAAATGATCAAACTGCTGTTTTTGCCCTGGGTGGCCTAGGTGAAATTGGCAAAAACACGTATGCAGTTCAGTTTCAGGATGAAATTATTTTAATCGATGCCGGAATAAAATTCCCAGAGGATGAATTATTAGGTATTGATTATGTTATACCTGATTACACTTATTTGGTTAAAAATGAGGAAAAGATTAAAGGTTTATTTGTCACACACGGACATGAAGACCACATTGGCGGTATCCCGTATTTACTTCGTGAAATCAATATTCCTATCTACGGGGGAAAACTAGCGCTTGGATTAATTAAAAATAAATTAGAAGAACACGGGTTATTAAGAAATGCTAAACTGATTGAAATTAAGGAAGACGATGTTATTAAATTCCGTAAAACTTCGGTTACATTTTTCCGAACGACTCATAGTATTCCAGATTCCTATGGGATTGTCGTGAAAACACCTCCAGGACAAATCGTCCATACGGGTGATTTTAAATTTGATTTTACTCCAGTAGGTGAGCCTGCCAATTTAACCAAAATGGCTGAGATCGGAAAAGAAGGCGTTCTATGTTTACTTTCAGACAGTACAAATAGTGAAATACCTGATTTTACAATGTCCGAACGCCGAGTTGGTGAAAGCATTCATGATATTTTCAGAAAAGTTGATGGTCGGATCATTTTTGCTACTTTTGCATCAAATATCCACAGGCTGCAGCAAGTAGTAGAGGCAGCAGTAGTAAACGGAAGGAAAGTTGCCGTTTTTGGCCGGAGCATGGAAGCCGCCATCAATATCGGCCTTGATTTAGGCTATATTAATGCACCAAAGGAAACTTTTATTGAAGCAAATCAAATTAACCGAGTGCCTGCAGATAAAGTTACGATTCTATGTACAGGCAGTCAAGGTGAACCAATGGCTGCTCTTTCCCGAATTGCCAATGGGACACACAGACAAATTCAAATCAATCCTGGAGATACTGTTGTGTTTTCATCTTCACCGATTCCAGGAAATACAATCAGTGTCAGCAGAACGATTAATTTGCTTTATCGAGCAGGCGCGGAAGTAATCCACGGCAAATTAAGTAATATCCATACTTCCGGACACGGCGGACAGGAAGAGCAAAAGTTAATGCTCAGGTTAATTAAGCCGAAATTCTTTATGCCTATCCATGGTGAGTATCGTATGCAGAAAATGCACGCCAAGCTTGCTGTCGATTGTGGAGTCGAGGAAGAAAATTGTTTTATTATGGATAATGGCGAAGTATTAGCACTCTCCGATCAAACTGCACAAGTAGCCGGTAAGATACCATCTGGTTCTGTCTATATTGATGGCAGCGGTGTTGGAGACATTGGAAATATTGTATTAAGAGATCGAAGAATTCTGTCAGAGGAAGGCTTAGTTGTCGTAGTTGTTAGTATTAATATGAAAGAATTTAAAATTGCCTCAGGTCCAGACCTCATTTCTAGAGGTTTTGTTTACATGAGGGAATCTGGTGATTTAATCAATGATGCTCAAAATCTAATAACTAAACACTTAAATAAAGTAATGGACAGAAAAACAAGCCAGTGGTCTGAAATAAAGAATGAAATCACGGACACTTTAGCCCCTTTCCTATATGAGAAAACAAAGCGGAGACCAATGATTTTACCAATTATCATGGAAGTTTAAAGAAAACTCGCCGATTCGCAAGGCGAAGAAAAAGGCGTAGCTGCACTTTTTCCTGATAGAATCGTTGTATTTTTTAATTGGCTAAAAAACGGAAGCACCTAATATCAGGCGCTTCCGTTTTTATTCTAGGACTTTTCTTTCGAATCTATCGATATCGGTATCGTTTCCGATCACAATTAATACATCATTTGCATAAATGGTTTCCTTCGCTTGTGGAGAAACAATAATTTCTTCTCCTCTTTTAATGGCCACAATATTCAAGCCATATTTTTTACGGATGTCCATATCCATAATTGTACGACCACTTAGTCTTGCATTTGCAACTATTTCTACAATACTATGCTCATCAGAAAGTTCTAAGTAGTCAACCACGCTACTTGAAGCCATATTGTTAGCAATCCGTTTCCCCATGTCTCTTTCAGGGTGTACAACATGGTCAGCACCAATTTTCCGAAGAACCTTTTCATGATAATCATTTTGTGCCTTTGCTGTAATACGGGCCACTCCTAATTCCTTTAGAATAAGGGTTGTGAGTATACTTGCTTGAATATCATCGCCAATTGCAACAATCACATGGTCGAAATTACGAATCCCTAAACTTTTCAGGACGTTCTCATCTGTTGAATCACCGACAACCGCATGGGAAGCAATCATCGCAAATTCATTTACACGTTCTTCATTTACATCAATACCTAATACTTCCATTCCTTCATCGGTTAGAGTACGGCAAATACTTCCACCAAACCGACCAAGCCCAATTACTGCAAAACTCTTCTTCATAAATAACTCCCCCGATAACGCTATGAACTCTATTGTTTATTTTAGCACTCTTCTTCAATATTATATATAGAGAGTTATCCCCACTTAAGCCTGACTATCTCTATTTTTCCTTTTTTTATAGTAAAAGAAGAGGAGAAAACCAACAATCAACAAAATCCCTATTACTGGTATATTACCAATAATAAATACGACTAATCCTGATAGGCTCGCCAATAACATATTGGTGCTTTTCATAAATTGCTTTTTCGTTTTCTCCCAGGTATTTAGTTTGTCTTTATCAATATTCGGAACAATTACCTTATTTTCATAAAGGGTAATATTTACAGTCGAAAGGGATGTTTGGTTCTCTAAAAACTTCCTTTTTCCTTCAATCGTCTCTATTTCTTCTTGAACAGACGCTAAATCCGCTGAAATTTTCAATAAGTCCTCTGTTTTGGCTGCGCTCTTCATAAAGGTTAGCAGCCGCTCCTCAACAACCTTTTTTGATTTTAATCTTGATTCAAGATCAACATATTCCTCTGTTACATCCTGCCCTGTAATATTCCTTTGCAGCACCTCAGCCGCTTGCCCTTCAGCGTCATGTAAAAAATCTTGGAAATGCTTTTGTGGCACTCTTATTTTCAAACTGCCGCTCACTTGCTCCTTTCCTTCTTTAGTCACATTTGACTCAGCGATATAACCTCCATATTTTTCCGCTTTTTCTTCCAAGCTTTGGACGGTTTGCTCAAACTTTTTAACACGCAGCTGTAGGTCACCTTGATAAATTACCATCTGCTTTGGTACCTCAATATTCGCAGTGGCTGTTGTTTGATTTTCCTTTGCTTTGTCAGATTCGATTAAGGATGATTTCTCTCCACTGCCAGTCTGTGATGAACCCATATCTGCTTTGCTTTCCACATTCATTTTTGCACGTTCACTCTTGTCACTTGAACTACAGCCGGCTAATCCTATTAAAAAAACAATAATAAAAACGGGAACTGCCTTCAATAGCGTCTTCAACCTTTTTGACACCCCTTTTTTCTCTTTAAGTTATTACTAATACCGACGATAAATCAGCATCAAGGTTACAACTACCAAAAATTACTTTGCACAAAAAAGCTAAAAAAACTGCCCGTTTAAATTCAACGAGCAGTTTTTTATCTTTATCGTATCTTATTCTGTTTTTTCCAATTCATCTAAAACACGATTGACGCGTTTCTCGAGCATTTTCATCCCGCTTCCGCCGGCTTGGAAGTGTCGGAGTTTACCTTCACGATCGAATACGTAATAGGCAGGGACATATTGATTTTCAAATTTTTCCGTTAGCTTATGTTCACTGTCCACAAAAATTGGCTGTGTGATCCCATGTTCTGCTGCCACTTTCTTAATTTCTTCAAGATTTAAATCATTTTCTGATCGTGGCATATGAACTGCGACCACATTTAATTTCTCTTTAAAATCATCACGAAATTGATTTACATGCGGCATTGCTTCCTTACACAAATGACAGCTAATAGACCAAAAATGGATCAATGTTGGTTTTTCACCGATTAGGTCGTCTCTTGTCACTTGACCATTTAACCATTCAGTTGCATCGGATAACTCTGGCATTGGTTCACGTAATTTCATGTTAACCCCCTATTTTAAAATAGACCTAACACTTAAGGAAGGTTAGGTCTATCATGTTTAGATAAATTATACGTTTAATGTAGCTTGTCCAGGCTTCCAGTTTGCAGGGCAAAGTCCGCCAGTTTGTAATGCTTGTAGAACACGTAAAGTTTCATCAACGTCACGGCCAATATTGTTGTGGTTCACAACAGAATACATTAATTCACCTTCAGGGCTGATGATGAATAAACCGCGAAGGGCGATTCCTTCTTCTTCAATTAAAACACCGTAATCACGAGCAACAACATGGTTCGTATCTGCTGCTAACGGGTAGTTTAAATCGCCAATACCGTTTTCTTTACGATCTGTTTTAATCCATGCAAGGTGTGTGTGGATGGTATCAGTTGATGCCCCAATGACAACTGCATCTAAATCATCAAACTCTTCATAACGGTCGGACATTGCTGTGATTTCAGTTGGACATACAAATGTAAAATCCATTGGATAGAAGAACAATACAGTCCATTTATCATTTTTCATGTTTTCTTCTAGGCTTACTTTTTTAAATTCTTTGTTTGGCATTACAGCATCCATTTCAAAGCGTGGAGCTTGTTTACCTACCATACGTTCTGGCATTAGAATCCCTCCAAATAAATTAATGAAATGAGATGTAATAACAATTCTCATTTGCTAACCTTTCAACAATTCTCATTATAGGTCAAAACTTTTTTTGAGTCAATATTAAATTATAATTAATATAAAAAAATACTTATTATTATTTATAATTTAAAATTCCCTTTAGTCAGTTTTGCCTATATTCCATGAGAATAAACGACAAAATGTAGCAGTATTCCATTAAATATTAACATGATTAACCAGTAGAACAAAATAAAATGACTTTAATTTTATAAGTCTATAACTAGTTCCCTTTATACGTAATATAGTTTGTCATGAGCTTCACAGCGATATCAATAGCCTCTTCATTTGGGTTTAATTTCGCATGATGCAGCCCATAGGGTGAATCAACACCAAGCCAAAACATAAAGCCGGGTATTTCTTTAAGCATGTAGCCAAAATCCTCACCTGTCATCGCTTCCGTACATTCAACCATCTTTACATCTGGCACTTGCTGAATATAATTGATAAACTCCCTTGTAATCGATTCCGTGTTATATACCTGATGATACATTGAACCATAATCAATGACGGCTTCACATTCAAAGCCAATTTCAATCCCTTTTACAACAGCTTCAATACGGTGCTTAACCTTTTTCATTGATTCTGGTGATAAAGTCCGAATTGTCCCTTCAAGCCTTGCCTTTTCAGCAATAATATTTTGTACCGTTCCACCTGTTATTTTACCAATAGTTATAACAGCACTATCTAATGGATTTACATTTCTTGAAATGATGGTTTGCAGTTGATTGACGAGCGTGCAGGCAGCGATTACCATATCATTTGTTTGGTGTGGATAGGCGGCATGTCCCCCTTTTCCCTTAAGGTCAATAAACAATTCAGAGGTATTGGCAAATAATAACCCTTCTTTTAAGGCAATTGTTCCTACAGGATACTCTGGGGCAATATGAAGGGCAAAAATCATGTCGGGCATCCATTCCCTCATCTCTTCCGATTTCAACATTGGTTCTGCCCCGCCAGGCCCCTCCTCAGCAGGTTGGAAAACAAACAAAAGGTCATCATTAATAGGATTTTGAACAAAATGGGTCAGCACACCAAGTGCGATTGTCATATGAAAATCATGGCCGCAGGCATGCATCTTGGCCTCGTGTAACGAGGAAAAAGATAAACCTGTTTCTTCGCTTATAGGCAGGCCATCAATATCTGTTCTATATCCGATGGTTTTGGCAGGATATAGGCCATGAACCTTTACTAATAAGCCTGTACTCCATTTTTTTATTGAAATTCGTTCTTGAGGTAATGACTCAATGTAAGACAATAAATACGCATGCGTATGAAACTCTTGAAAACCGAGTTCTGGAATTTGATGCAGGTCACGGCGAATTTTGATTAAAGGGTTCATCTATGTATCTCTCCTTTTTAAAAAAGAAGCGTGGATTAGGATCCACGCCTGCAAATATCTATAATTGACGGAGTTCTTGCATAATCTCCGTCTTTGATTTAGTTTTTTCATCAATGTCTTTAATTTTCCTTGCCGGTGTTCCTGCTACTACAGTATATGGAGGAACATCTTTAGTTACTACAGCTCCTGCTGCTACAACTGATCCTGTACCTACTGTTACACCTTCAAGAATCACAGCATTTGCTCCAATTAGTACATCATCTTCGATGACAACAGGTTTTGCAGACGGCGGCTCAATTACCCCTGCTAAAACGGTACCAGCCCCGATGTGACAATTTTTCCCGACGGTAGCTCTGCCACCGAGGACAACACCCATATCAATCATCGTTTTTTCGCCAATTACAGCGCCAATATTAATTACAGCGCCCATCATAATCACCGCATTATCACCGATTTCCACTTGGTCACGGATAGTAACTCCCGGCTCAATACGGGCATTAATGTATTTTGTATCTAATAATGGAATGGCTGAATTACGACGATCATGTTCCACTATAAAATCTTCAATTTTGGTTTTGTTTGATTCTAAAGCTGCATTGATTTCAGACCATTCTCCAAAGACAACGCCTGTACTGCCATTAATAAAAGCTTTTGCCTCGCTCCCAAAATTAATCCCCTCTAATTCACCTTTCAAATAAACCTTAACTGGTGTTGATTTTTTACTATTTTGGATAAAAGAAATAATTTCATTAGCATCCATCATTTTCATAACGTAAACCCCCTATAAATATGTACTGAAAATACTTTAACAAACAACAGTAATGAAAACAAGCAAAACAACACTAATCTTCAGAAGATTCAGCGATGTGTTCCTTGATCAGCTCAACAAAGGCTGAAACTTGCTTTAATTGGAAGGCAGATTCATACCCTAACAGCCATGTATCACGTCTTAACGGCTCGTTATTCTCATTGACAAGCGGTATTTTGAAAATATCTTTTTCTGCTTTACTTAACGTTATGGCCGGTAAAATTGCGTATCCTATTCCGTTAAAGGCCATTTGCTTGCATGTCTCAATTTGGTCAACAACAACTGTCCTCTTTGGAGAAGTTTTAAAGTTGCGCATCCACCAATCTTGAATTTCTTGATAATAATTCGAGTCACTTTTAAATTGAATAAACGGACGGTCGGTTGCTAATACTTGTTCAGGTTTAGTAATTTCCCGGTCAACTAAATAAAGTGGATCGTTAAAAAGATGTACTTTAATCCCTTTCCAATCTGGGGTTCCGCGGATAATACCTATATGAACCTGGTCATCATATAAGCATTTAAGTATTTCACTGCTCCATCCAGTTATCAAAGAAATCTTTGCTTGTGGATACTTATCGATGAACTTCTTTAAAACTTGAGGCAGCCAGTTTTGCCCGACAATTGATGCCACAGCAATTTTCAATGTCCCGGAAACACCCGCTTGCAAGGAATGTATTGTCTCGCGAACCTTTTCTTGTTTATTAAGGACGTCGTTAACAAAATCAATGACATGTTCTCCGGCCGGGGTTAGAGCTAACCCTTTTTGTGAGCGGATAAAAAGCTTCGTGCCCCACTCTTTTTCGATAGTTTGTAACCGCTGCGAGAGGGCTGGCTGGGAAACAAATAACCGCTCCGATGCTTTACGCATATTCATTTCCTGTGCCAATACAGATAATAATTGAAATTCTGTTAATGAGGACAAGAAAATCTCTCCTTAATAGGCCTTGTGAATTTTATTGGCAAGCCGCTGAAAAAATATAGCTCCCATTTGGGAGCTTTAGCATCAATTTAATATTTTTTAAACCTTTTTACAATTTTATTTAATTGATTTAAGACCGTACTTCTAGGCATAATCCCTTCAAAAAATCCATCTTCATTTTCAACACAAAGAAACGGATGATTTACAAGTAGATCTAAGCACACAATGATTGATTCAGAAATTACAACTCGTGGAATCGATCGTTTCATAACCTCTTCCACCCGTTTATTTTCAAGCAATTCAAATTCAATTCGTTCAAGCCCAAGAATTGAATCCATAATAATTGGGGTACTAATTAACCCATGCAGCTTATAATGTGGATCCAACACTGGAATGGCAGTATAACCGCTTTTTGTTAGAAGCAGCAATGCATGTTCGAGATTATTTCCGATTTGCACATGTGCAACCCGTTCAGATGGTATCATTAATTCTTTAATGGTTAACTCTAAAAATTCTCCACTGGGAAGACTGATCATCACCGAAAACTCCTCAATGTTTGTTTTTCTTCAGACTTATTTTATCATAGTTTTCGGAGGGCTGGTTAATTTTAAAATAAAAAGAAGGAACCCATAAAGGTTCCTATTGAATCAAATCAAATATTTCGATGGTAATCATATCAATATTATCAAATTGATATCGCTTCGGTTTTTCTTTCTCGTTATATACTTCTAATTCAAATGTTTCCGTTTTTGGATGAAATGTTACCTGACACTTTCTTTCACCATTTACCTCAAAATAACGTTGTGCCGGCTCACCACTATTAGATTGTTCCTGAAGGTTTTTTAACCTTGTTAATATACCTTGAAGCTGTGACATAAGGCTTATCCTCCTTTCAAACACAAACAAACTGTCTACATTTATGTTTCTCATTTGACATATTTCTATCCTGAACGATTTTTTTCAGAATTTTACAAGTGAATCTTTTTATATGCCAATATTAAAAGAATAAAATAATAGACTTCATTTGTCCAAGTAAAAATAAAATAAATAAGGATTTTTTTTAAAAAATAAAAGAAAAAAATAGGCCTCTTGAGTTTGAGACCTATTATACGAAGGTGACAGCGACAAAAAGGATGATAAAAAGAAGCAATGCAAAAAAGATTCCATACGCTAGGAAAATTGGGTTTCTTACGTAAACATTCCCCTGTACTGGTTTAGGAATTTTGGTATCTACTTCCCCTTCTACTGTCTTCTGCTGCCTTGCAACTGACACAGTATAGAGCAGGGAAATCGCAAGAATACCGAAAATCGCAATGGCCAGGATATTAACGAAAAGATTCATGAGCAAGTCTCCTTCTTATGAACGTTATCATTAAATTGCCTCTCCCTGTCTAATTCTATACAGGTGCATTCTACAGTAATTGGTCATGTTCAAATAAATATTGGTAGGATATATCAATAAACAAGTATTCATTTTCAGTCACGGGAAATGAAAAAGTCCGAATGGTCTCACCCGTTTCAATATCACAATACAAATCAGATAATCTTCCCTTTTGTTCATGTCGCATTTTTATAATGTTTTCTAAAAAATACGGTCGCCAGCTCCAATTTTTATCTAAGTATTCAGACTGTGTACTCCAGCCATTTTTTTCCTTAAAAATATTGGAAGATTTTTGAAACCCATCCTCATCACAAACATAAATTCGAAATGCGATGCCATCCATTTCATTTATTAACGCTTGAAAAAGGTTCTCATAGCCTAACTTTCTGTTTTTAACTACAATTTCCTGAAC
>Ga0213826_1000333_pt1 | contig 29007 bp, 23 predicted proteins | sample MC6MC0899MG_FD_180668 | JGI IMG/M metagenome (GOLD analysis project Ga0213826, IMG submission 180668) | Enriched soil aggregate microbial communities from Iowa State University, Ames, United States - MC6-MC0899-MG | ecosystem: Environmental > Terrestrial > Soil > Unclassified | place: USA: Iowa...
TGGTGGGAGTGGGGAATCTGCTGTGTGCCTGGGCGGTCGGGCAGGGCGGTTACCTCGCCTTCGCATTGGCCAGCATCGTGCTGGGGGCGGGGGCTGGACTGCTGAATGGGGATACGCAGAAGAACATCATGGCGTGTGTGCCGCGTGAGCGGACCGGGATGGCTTCGGGGTTGAGTACGACTACCCGGTTTGGGGCGATTGTGATTGCTATAGGCGTGTTGGGCGGGGTGCTGGCGGCGCGCAGTGGGCAGTTGTTGCGGGAGGCCGTGGCAGGGGTGGCGCCTGAGCAGTTGGGGAAGGTTGGTGGTATGGCTACTCGTGTTGCGGCGGGGGATTTGCAGGCTGCGCTGTCGATGCTTGAGCCGGGGTTGCGCGGGGCGGTGGCGCCGTTGGCGCGGGGAGCGTTTGCTGGGGGATTTGAGGCGGTGTTGGTGACGGCGGGGGTGGTGGCGCTGGTGTTTGCGGTGGTGGTGGGGGTACTGCTGGGGCAGCCGATTCCGGAGCAGGGGGCGGCGGCATTGCAAAGCGCGCGGGGATAAAAAAAGGCACCTGGGTTACCAGTTGCCTTTTACGTGTTTGGTGGGCCGGGGTAATCTGAAATGATTAGCTATCTTGTTGAAATATATATGAAAAGCCAAGCTTGATGTTTGGTTGGAATACCTTTTGGAATACCGAATGGCTGGATTTCTAGCTCAGTATCCCGTGGCGCTCCTTGTGGCTGGCCTCGCGGTCTCTACTTGTGGAGAGGTATTTAAACATCGGCGAGGTATAAGCCAGCGTCAGCCTCCATCCTTACTAGATTCTCAATGATTTGAGCGCGTTTCACGCCATGTGTCTCAGCTAGCGCATCAAGCTGAGCGATCACCGCTTTCGAGAGCATGACGTTGACCTGCTTCTTGTCTGCGGCGCGCTCGTCGAACTGCTTACGGGCCCATCGCTTCTTGATTTCTCGAATCATCGCCGCCCGTTCGTAACGGCCTACATTAGCATGGTCGAAGAACATCAGCAGCTCATGGTGGTTGCTGATTGGTGCTTGCCTGGATAGCGGTGACAGATGCTTCTTCTCAAGCCATTCCCAGGCGCAAGCACAGCGCTTTTCGCTCTCCTTTTTATCAGCAAACCACTCGAACTCGACGTCCTTCGCCTTGTGCCTACGCCAGTCCCGGTGAAGGTCATCGACCTGGGACGCCTTCTCAGCAATATCGACATCCCAAAGGTCGACCATTGCGATGAGGCGATCCCTGCCAGTGAGGTGGACTAGACCGCGGTGCAGGCGCCGGTCAGTCATCTGTTCGATCTCACGGATCAGCCACCGGTACTGCCGTTCATCCTCTTTGATCCAGTCCAGTTTTTCGTTTGGCAGAAGGAATCGGTCCTTCTGTCTAGGGATGCGGGACTGGAAGAACCTCTCGCCTCTCAGGGCTCTGGCTATCTCGTCACGCATGGTGAGGCCATTGCAGGTTCCGAGGTCAAGCCTGGCCTCTCTGTAGTAGTAGAGGAACAGCCACAACCAGACGTCGTGGCGATGGTTTCGATGAGGCTCTTGGAGGAGCTCGCTCAGCCTGTCCGCACCCTTAATAGATGCGCGATTGTTGATTTCCATGTCATCTCATCTGGATCTAGGGGCGGTTATGGGGAAAAATCTAGATGATTCTACATGAATTCTATTGCTGTTTTAGCGAGAATCTTGCTGATTTCTATGAGTTTTCTAGATTGATTCTAGAATCATAATTTTCAATTATCTACCGATTTCATTGGGTGTATCGAGGTTGTTTCAGGCTGCAAAGCGACTTTAAGCTCTCCATCGTGCAATAGGAGAGCTCAGCACAGTACGCGCTACTGGAAGCATGGCTTGGTAATGCGCTTCTGCACTTTGACCACCCGGTACAGCCAGGCCTGGTAATCGCCCCCGTACGTGGGGTTGAACCTCAGCCGGGTGATGCTGGAGATTTAGGTGGAGATCACCACCTGGGGCATGATCAGGCTCAGCGCCGAGTGGCTGTCCAGGGCGGGCATCAGCAGCGCGCTCAGCCCGTGCCAGGCCTCCCGGGCCTGGTCGTTGGCGAGCCACGCTCAGCCGGGCGAAAGTGCATCTAGGGTGAGACTGGTCTGATGTACAAGCTCAGGCCGGATGCCGTACTGGGCGTGGTGTAGGTCCAGGCGATTTCTAAATGAGGTCGGGTAGTCACAAGGTGGGGCCAGGGTTTGAGTCAGCGCACGGGGCCGGAGCGCTGTACATATGTACGCTCACAGCTTTGAGGTGCACTGCATGAGCGCCTGCGGATCAGTTCGTCAGTGTTTTTTTACCAGCTCTGCCAATCCTCTGAACGAATACGAGGAGCCCCGTTCATGAGGATTATCCGTCTGAAAGAAGTCAGTGACTCGACCGGCCTTGCCCGATCGACAATCTACAAATACATCGCGGAAGGCACATTCCCGAAACCGGTGTCACTGGGCGACCGCTGCGTCGGCTGGGTCGATAGCGAAGTGCATGACTGGATCTTGGCAAGGATCGAGGAGCGGGATCTGGCAGGCGGGACTGCGCTGCGCCCGGACAGCCACTTAAGCGTGGCTAGCTAGAAATGACCATTTGCGCCATGACCGGCTAAGGCTGGTCATGGCGTTTATGCCGCTGGAAAGCTCAGTGCTCTCAGCTAACTCTCCTTGGAGGCTGATCAGTGAATCTCTCGGCATGCTCGGCAATGTTGCTCCCCATTGCCTGGCTAGCCGGGGATGGCCTCTGGGGCTTGGGTCGGGATCTAGTTATATACCTCTAGGCTATCAATTTATAATCATCCAATGGCCTGAGCTCTAATAGCAATACGAGCTCTATTACCCCGCCTATGGGTTAGGTCAGTTAAAAAATACACAACACGTACCTGGTATGCGAACCCCCAATCAGGTACACAATCATGATCAAGCGAAACGCCAGCACCGTTCGATCTCAATCCGATATCGCTATCCGGATTGAGCGCCTCATAAACACCATCCAGCGTACAGACGGCCAAGCCTTCCGAATCACATACTCGAAGCATGGTGATGAGCAGGTCAGTGAAACCAGGCTGTCAAAATACTTCGATGGGATCGTGCAGATGGTCGCGCTGTTAGATTGTGATGCGGAGTATCAGCGCAGTTGGCAATTGAGTCTTTTTCAGGAAGCCTGCCAGGCCATTGGAGTCGAGCGCAGCCCCTCTGGCATTACCTGCTTGAACGAGAGTGAAACGCGCTATCTGAGCAACAGCGAGGCGCTGAACGAGCTGACCAAGAGTATCCGAACTCTCCTCACCCAAAAGAGATTCAAGCGTAGGGAACACGACCAGCGTTACCAGGCGATTCAGCAAGAGATCGAGGTCGGCCGCTACGTTGATGCCGTGCTTGATCGCTACGCCCGTACCTGCGTGGTAAGGGTTGATTTGTATTACCGAACTGAGGCCCAAGCTAGGTTGCGTGTGGAGCACGTATTCGACGATCTGAATCGGTTGATTGCTGAGCGTGAACGTAACCTGATTTTCGATCATGAAACTGGCTACATCTGCAGCGTTGAACAGGGCGAGGATCGTGGCTATCACATCCATGCGGCTTTCTTCTTCAACGGCGCTGAAGTGAGAGCCGACATCTACAGGGCACAGCGGATCGGAGAGCTGTGGCAGAGCATCACCCGTGGTCATGGCTGCTTCAACAACTGCAACCTCGAAAAGGATAGGCATCAAGACAGACTGGGGATCGGCCTGATCCACAGGCGTGACCTGGGCGCGCGGGGTAACGTGCATTACGTCATGCGTTATCTGGTAAAGAATGATCAACATCTGCGGCTCAAGCCGGCAGGCGTTCGTTGCTTGCGTAAGGGACTGATAAAGCGTCTTCGTTAGCTTGCTCGCTGTTGTGTACCAGTACTGCTTTGTTATCGTCTGGCTAGAGCTGCAGTCTCAAGCTAGATGGACTTTTGAGTAGGGGCGGGACTATCAATCCGAGACTGACGGTTGGAAGCGGCGGTACGGATCGTAACGCCAAAAGTGATAGGCGCTGGGATGAGATTTCTGCCCCAATCGATGCATCCTCCTTTATGATTCAGTCATTTGCCAGTCAAATGACGAGATGCCGCCTATGATCAAGGACGCCCAGACCATTGCCGAGTTGCGAGTGCTCGTCGGTTACCTTGGCGAGCAGCAGCCAGCCTGGTGGCCGAGCCAGTTCTTTAGCCCCACCGCAGCAGCATTTCTCGGACCAGTTTTCACCCGCTCAACCACGCTCGCCCAGTATCAAGGCGTGACTGCTGCTGCTGCTCGTAAGCATGAGGAGCACATCGGCGAGGGACGCACCTTCCATTTGTTCAGGCTCCCTGAAATATTCGAGCAGTCAGCGGCTGGGGGGTTCTCCGATAAGGTCTTTGAGTCAAGAGTTCGTACCTTGGTTTCCAATCGCGACCAAGCGTTGGCTCGTCTGGCAGAACTTGCCGGAGGTACTGCCAGTGCAAGCGAAGGGCCGGTTGTTGTTGGTGATTTTGGCGATGAGCTGAGTGATCCATTGAAGTCTTGCGCTGCGCTGTACCTTGACGCCTTCAACAAGGGTATCCAGTGCTTTCCATTCTTACGGGAGGCGCAGTGAGCGCAGCACGTTTCTACACCACCCAACTCCAGGCTGGGTTGGGGCTCATCGAGGAAACACGGCTGTTACTTGGGCTGTACGAGCCCGGTATGAGTACTGGCGAGCTGTCAGATAAGGCCTTGGTCTCTGGGCTGTTCCCGCTGGTCTCGGCTCGCCGCCTGCGCAACATCGTCAGTGAGTGCTTCGCACCGCGCTTCCTGCGAAGGCCGGGAACGGCTGCTTCGCTCAAGGTCTTGGCCGACAGACTGACGCGCCAGGAGTTCGGCCAGTTGCTGTTCCTGCACGCCGCGCGAGCCAACTTGATCCTGGACGAGTTCGCCCGCGAGCAGTACTGGCCGCGCTACAGCGCTGGGCGAGACACCCTGACTTTGGACGAGGCGCGTGAGTTCGTGCTGGAAGGTGTCCGCGAGGGTAAGACTCAGAATTCCTGGTCTGATACAACCATCAAGCGGATATCCTCCTATCTCTTAGGCTGCTGCGCTGACTACCAACTGCTTTCTGCCAATACCCGAGGGCCTCGTCGGATTCTGCCATTTCGCATCCTGCCCAAAGTGGCCGCCTATCTAGCTTACGACCTTAAGTTTCAGGGGTTGGGAGACAACCAGATTGTTGGCCATAGCGATTGGCAATTATTTGGCCTTGAGCGTGAAGACGTACGTGAAGAGTTCAAGCGCCTCTCGCTGCAAGGTTTTCTGATCATGCAGTCCGCTGCCGACGTTACTCATATCAGCTGGACGCACAAGCACATGGACGAGGTGATCGATGTCATCACTCAAGGCTGACTTTAATGAGCTGATCGAGCGCATCCGCCAGGGGCGCGAGTTCGGTCACGCCAGTTTCGAGCCGATTTTCTATCTGGTTTTTCACCCGGAGCAGATCCTGGAAGTGAAGCGGCAGCAGCCAGCTTGGGAGGCGCGTCTGCGCAACGAGGGCTGGGATGTACACACCTTTTCTATCGCAGAAGAAATTGCCGACATTCTAGGCAAAGCGCCGCTGCGCAAGATCTGGCTGGCGGCAGACCAGCGCGCCCCTCAGTCTTGGGAAAAGACCAATGCTTCCTTGGCCAACGCGATAGCAAACGGTGCGCTCCAGGATCGCCTTGAGGCCAAGCTAACCACTCTCGAAGGTAAGCCCAAGGCCATCTTGTTGGTCTCCGATTTAGAAGCCCTGCATCCCTTCGTGCGCATCGGTGTGATCGAGGGGAAGCTGCAAGGCAAATTCCATGTGCCTACCGTGTTTTTCTATCCCGGCGTGCGCACTGGCAAAACCCGTCTGAAGTTCCTCGGTTTTTATCCCGAGGACGGTAACTACCGCTCGGTACATGTCGGCGGCTAAGGAATAGAGGCAAGTATGGAAATCAAACAGCTTTTCGACCCCAGCAAAGACATCTACCGCAGCATCGAAAAGGTCATCACCTATGGCGTCTCGCAGGAGGCACGTCTCAAGGCGGAGATCGCCGAGTATGTGGTGACTGATAGCATCGATGAGCAATTCAACAAGCTGCTGCTCAAGATGCAGGCTGCCATGGATGCAGGCGGTGAGAACGAGGTGGGGGTCTGGGTTTCGGGCTTCTACGGCTCGGGTAAGAGCTCGCTGACCAAATACCTTGGTCTGGCTTTCGACGACAGCATCAAGATCGATGGCACCCCGTTCATTCAGCACCTGCAAGACCGTCTGAAGAAGACCACTACACGCCAGCTGCTGAGTACCGTCTCAAAGCGCTTTCCAGCTGCTGTCCTAATGCTTGACCTGGCCAGTGAGCAAGTGGCTGGAGCCACCATGGAAGAGGTTTCCACCGTCCTCTACTACAAGGTGCTGCAATGGGCCGGCTACTCGCGCAACCTCAAGGTTGCGGCGTTGGAGCGCAGACTGAAGAAAGAGGGGCGTTATCAGGAGTTCCTTGACCTGTTCAAGGATATGGCAGGGGGAGAAGAGTGGCACAACTACCGCAATGATGAATTGGTTGTGGACAGCCTGGTTCCTGCCTTGGCTCACCAGCTTTACCCGAACCTGTTCAAGACTGAGAGCTCGTTCAGCACCGAAGCCAGTGAAGTTATTCGCTTTGAGAATGACCGTGTCCAAGAGATGCTGGAAGTCGCCCGTGAGGCATCGGGCAAGGATTACATCATCTTCATCATCGACGAAGTGGGGCAGTACGTCGGCTCGCGTCCCAACCTCATTCTCAACCTCGATGGCTTGGCCAAGAATCTCAAGGCATTGGGCGATGGCAAGGTCTGGATCATCGGTACTGCGCAGCAGACCCTGACAGAGGACGACCCGCGCGCATCGCTTAACTCGCCGCAGCTTTTCAAGCTCAAAGACCGCTTCCCGATCCAGATCGATCTGGAAGCTAACGACATCAAAGAGATCTGCTACACCCGCTTGCTGGGTAAATCACCACAAGGTGCTGCGGAGTTAGGTGCGCTGTTCGATCAGCATGGTCAGGCACTGCGTCATCACACGAAGCTGGAAGACGCCCGTGCTTACGGAACGGACTTCGACAAGGCCACTTTCACCAACCTCTATCCCTTTTTGCCTGCACATTTCGACATTCTGCTTCACCTGCTGGGCGCACTGGCTCGCTCTACGGGTGGCATCGGCTTGCGCTCTGCAATCAAGGTAATCCAGGATGTGCTGGTTGAGCCAGGCGAAGGTAAGACCCCAATTGCAGATCAGCCAGTGGGCTGGCTGGCTACAACTGTGACCCTATACGACGCCCTGGAGAAGGATATCAAGCGCGCTTTCGCCAGCATCCACAAGGCAGTCGACAGCGTCTGCAAGATCCGTTTCAGCCACTCGCTAATCCACCAGAGCATCGCCAAGACCGTGGGTGTTCTGCAAATTCTCGGTAACCTGCCGATCACTCGGCAAAACGTCAGTAGCCTGATGCATGACAGCATAGCCTCACCCAGCCAGGCGGACGCGATCAAGCAGGCAGTTGAGGAGCTGATTACCGATCCCATCGTACCGTTTGGCGAGCAGGATGGTTTCCTACGTTTCTTCAGCGAAAAGCTGAACGATATCGAGCAAGAGCGCAGCCAGATTTCGCTGCGAGCAGTTGAGCTCAAGCGTCTTGCCAACAATGCCTTGACGGCTGCTTACAACCCGCTGCCGAGCACCCAGCTACATGGATCTCTGGCTGTACAGACCGGACTCAAGGCGCAGACCCAAGGGGGTATGCCGGTGGCGTTGGCGGGAGATCGCAACACCATCCAGACCATCGTCGAGCTGGTTGATCCCAAGGACTACGACACTACGCGTACCCGCCTGGTGGATGAGTCGCGACACAAGCAGGCGCAGTACCAGATTTTCCTGGTTGGCCGTACCACTTCGGAAATTGATGATCTGACTGCGGAGATTTATCGCTGCAAAGAGATCGCCAACAAATACAGAACCGATCCCGACCAGGAGATCAAGGAGTACTGCAACGGCCAGGTGGATCGTGCCAGCCGTCTGACTACCGAATTGGAGCGCCTGATCAAGCGCAGTTTGCTGCAAGGCTCATTCATCTTCCGCGGTCAAATCAACGCAGTGGAAAACCTGGGCAGTGAGTTGGTAGATGCTGCACGCAAGCATTTGGCAGAAGTCGCTGAGCAGGTGTTCGACCGGTACGGCGAAGCTCCTGTGCGCGCTGCCACCGAGCTTGCCGAGAAGTTTCTGCGAGCAGGCAACCTTACCGCTATTTCAACGCCAATCGATCCGCTCGGCCTGGTGCAGGTCAACGCCGGCAAGGCCAGTATCCGCACCGACCACAAGGCGCTGGTCAGCATTCGTGATCATATCGACCGCCTTGGTGTCGTTGAGGGCAAGAGCCTCAGCGACAGATTTGCCGATGCGCCGTTCGGTTGGTCGCAGGACACGCTGCGCTACCTACTTGCTGCTTTGCTGCTGGCCGGGGAAGTCAAACTCAAAGTGGGGGGGCGTGAAGTCACCGTCAATGGCCAGCAGGCCATTGACGCGCTGAAGACCAACAATACCTTCAAGAGCGTCGGTGTCTCCCTGCGGGAGGACAAGCCCTCCATGGAGATGCTCGCTCAGGCCTCGATCAGACTGACCGAGCTTTGTGGTGACTTGGTCGTGCCCCTTGAGGACGCCATCAGCAAGGCGACCACTAAGTTGTTCCCCAACCTGCAACAGCGCTATGCACCCCTGGAGGAAAAGCTCAAAAGCCTAGGTCTGCCAGGTGTAGATCGTCTGGATAGCTTGAGTCGCGATATCGCTGATGTGTTGCTCACGGATGCCTCTGATGCGCCGCAACGGATGGGTAAGCAGGACTCGGCACTCTACGAAAACCTGAAATGGGCTGCCGAAGTAAGAAATAGCCTGGAACAGGGGCTTGAGCAGACCCTGCGTGACTTGCTCCAGCATCGCAGCGCCATCGAAGGGTTGCCGCAGACTGACATTCCTGCGCAGCTGAAGGATGAACTGGCCGAGCCCTTTGCCCAGCTAGAGCAGCGTTTGCAGCAGCTGGACTTCCACTGCCACTCAGCTGACTTCAATACCCGCCTGACCCACCTACGTGCCCAGGTAAGTACTGCCGCCAACTCCATGCAGTCGGCCCAGTCCGAGCGTCTGAAAGAGGCGGAAGTCGATTTACAGCGCGTACCTGAGTGGGTCGAGTTGACACTGCAAGAACAGCAGGAGCTGCTTGGCAAGCTGGAGGTGTTAATTCTCCAAGTTCAGCCGAACATCGCCGGCCTGCAAGCACTGGTAAACCGCGACTATGAGATTCACAACCAGGTGCAACAGCTCAAGCAGCGCATCGAGCGCTTGGGGCGCGAGCGCCTGCAAGAGCGGATCAAGTCTGAGCAGCAGGAAAAGGAGCAGGAGGGCGCTCAGGAAGCCAAGACCATCACCCGCAGCTTCAAGGCTCGTGCCCGCATCACCTCGCTGTCCGATCTGGATGCGATGATCCAGGCCCTGCAAAAGCTCAAGAGCGAACTGAAATTCGCACATGCCTTCGAGCTGGATGTGCAGGTGGAGGAGTAAAACGTGGCCTTTGATCAAAGCACGCGCAATCGGCTGCAAAAGCTGGTCAGCGATTGCCGCAAGCTGCTCAGTGATGAGTTCAGTATCCAGTTGCAGCAGACCTATGGCATTGACCCCAGTACTGGAGAGGTAGCTGGTCTAGATCGGTTGACTCACCTGAGTGACCGGGATCGGCAGACCGCCCAGCTGCTACGCGACACACTCGCGCACTACCTGGCCGTAGATGAGGATGACAAGGCGCGTCGCATCGCCGCCATCGACCGCATTATTCGTGAACAGGCCTTTACCGTGCTTAACCGCTTGGCGGCCTTGCTGATGATGGAAGCTCGTGGCCTGCTTGCTGCGGCAGTGGTCAGTCAGGGACAGCAGTCCCAGGCCTTCGAGTTGTACAAGATGGTCTCCAGCAGTTCGTTGGGTGAAACCGGCGATGCTTACCGCACCTTCCTGTTCAGCCTGTTCGATGAGTTCGCCATCGACTTGCCTGCATTGTTCGACCGTTATGCCGCTCAGGGGCGCCTGTTCCCTCGCGAGCCAGCCTTGCTTGAAATGCTGGAAGCGCTGAACTACCACGAGATTCGGCCGTTATGGGCTGAAGACGAAACCATTGGCTGGATCTACCAGTACTTCAATTCCAAGGAAGAACGCAAAGCCATGCGCGATGCCAGCCAGGCGCCGCGTAACAGTCGTGAGCTGGCCGTACGCAACCAGTTCTTTACCCCACGCTATGTGGTGGAGTTTCTGGTCGACAACACATTGGGACGGATGTGGTTCAACGCCACTGGCGGGCAAACCGCGTTGCGCGAGCGTTGCCAGTATCTACTGGCCAAACCAGATGAACTGCCAGCGGCTAGCGCTCGCTTGCGCGACCCTCGCACGCTCAAGCTGCTCGACCCAGCCTGCGGGTCGATGCACTTTGGCTTGTATGCCTTCGACCTGTTTTTGCAGCTCTACCAGGAAGCCTGGGACTGGGAACAAGCCCATGGCCCCGGTTCACTCGATCTAGCCACCCAGCCGAACGCGGGCATGCTTCCCCTCTGTCAGACCTATGCTGACCGGGATGCCTACCAGCGTGATGTGCCACGACTGATCGTCGAGCACAACATCTACGGCGTGGACATCGACCCTCGCGCTGCGCAGATCGCTTCTTTGGCGCTCTGGCTGCGCGCGCAGCGCGCCTGGCACGTTGCTGGGGTCAAGGCCCAGCAGCGCCCGGATGTGGGCCGTGGTCATGTGGTGGCAGCTGTGGCTCCCCCGGCTGAGCAAGATCTGCGGCAGGAGTTCGCTGCAAGTCTCGATATGTGCGATGCCGAGCTATTCGAGAAGACCTTACAACTACTCAAGGGGTTGCCAGAGTTGGGAGTTCTGCTGCAAGTGGAGCGCGAACTGCCAAGCCTGATTCGCCAGGTTTACGTTGGTACCGGTACTGGTCTGTTTGCAGCTGAGGAGAAAGAGAGTTGGGAGCAGGCTGAGGCTCGTTTGCGCATGGCACTGGTTGAGTTTGCCCAGGCGACCAAGTCGACCTACCAAGGGCGACTATTCGCACAGGATGCCTTGGAGGGCTTGCGGTTGATCGATCTGTGCCGTGAAGTGTTCGATGTGGTGGTGATGAACCCGCCGTTTGGAGCGCTGGCAGCCAATACCAAGGATCAACTCGCCAAAGCATATCCACGCAGCAAAAACGATTTACTGGCCATCATGGTGGAGCGTGGGTTGGAGCTATTGCGCAACGGCGGAAGCTTGGGGGCTATCACCTCGCGTACCTGCTTCTTCCTCTCCAGCTTTCAGAAGTGGCGCGAAGACGTGGTGTTGGGCATCGCTCGCCCGGAAGTGGTCGCCGACCTGGGTTACGGCGTGATGGATGATGCGATGGTTGAAGCTGCCGCCTATGTGTTGGAGAAGCAAGCATGACTACCTTCTTGCGCCTACTGGCGGATAAAGATAAAGCCACCAATCTGCTGGACAGTTGCACGGCGTTGCGGGTGGGTGACGCCGATGCGCGTGTATTTCAGTTGGCGCCGGAATCGTTCCGAGCGGTGCCCGGAGCACCGTTTGCGTATTGGGTAAGTGATTCAATCAGAAGCTTGTTCAAGGAGCTACCAGCACTGGCGTCAGCGAATCGGAGGGCCTGTTTCGGTCTGTCGACCAAGGACGACACACGATTTTTGCGTCTGAACTGGGAAATCCCAGCGACACGAGGAGTGTGGTTACCCTTCGTTAAAGGAGGCGCTTACTCCAAATTTTACGCGGATCCATATCTTTTACTTGATTGGGAGGACGACGGACTTCGTTTAAAGGCATTCGCTGACCACAGAACCAGACAAATATTTGGTGTAGGCAGTTGGTCACGCTGGATTAACAACTGGAACGAGTATCTTCGCCCCGGCCTTACCTGGCCCCGCCGCACAACAAGCGGTATCAGCCTGCGCGTCATGCCGCAGGGCTGCATATTTGCCGATAAAGGGCCTGCTGCTTTTGTCGCAAATGATGCGCCTGGTGACTTGCTGGCGCTGTGTGCCATGACTAACAGCCACGCCTTCGGCCTGCTTGTATCGTTGCAATTGGCGGCCGCCGATGCGGCTGCGCGTTCCTACGAAGTCGGCGTGATACAGAAAACACCGATTCCTGATTTCAGCTCCGAGCAGCGGGCAAGGCTTGGAGCCCTTGCCCGCCGCGCTTGGTCTCTGAAACGGACGCTGGACACTACGGAAGAAACGTCCCACGCTTTCGTGCTTCCCGCCGCATTGCGTCTACGCATGGGTGATTGCGATCCGCCCGCGATCGAAATAGAACTGGCACGCATCCAGGCCGAGATCGATGCCACCGCCTTTGACCTTTATGGGTTCAGCGATGCTGACCGCGCCGCAACTCAGGCCAGCCAAGGAGAAGCGAATGAGGGCAATGCCGAACTCAGCGTAGACGATGAAGGTGATGACGAAGACAGCGCTGCCGCCCCCATAGCACAAACCGACGGCTTGATATCTTGGGCTGTGGGCGTGGCATTTGGCCGCTTCGACTGGCGTCTAGCTACCGGTGAGCGTGCGGCACCGCCCGAGCCAGAGCCCTTCGACCCGCTGCCGGAGAAAAGCCCCGGCATGTTGCCGGACGGCGCTTTGCCATTCCACCAAAACGCCGGCATTTTGGCCGATGACCAGGATCATCCCCAGGATCTAGCTCGACTGGTTGAACAGGTGTTGGAAACCGTTGATGTCCCCGGGACTGAGGACGTGCGTCGATGGCTGCAAAAGGATTTCTTCACCTTCCACTTACAGCGCTATTCTAAGAGTCGTCGCAAAGCCCCTATTTACTGGCCTTTGGCGACCACTTCCGGCAGCTACACGTTGTGGCTCAATTACTCCAACTTAAGCGACCAGATACTGTTCACTGCCGTCAATGACTTTGTGGATCCCAAGCTGGAGGAGGTGCGTAAGCAGCTGCAAGGTCTTCGTGACAAGGGAGCTGGCCGTAGCAAGCAGGACGAGAAAAGTCTGGAGGCGCTGGCCAGCCTGGAGCACGAATTGGCAGACCTGCGCGACAGCCTACTGGAAGTCGCCCCTAACTACCGCCCCAACCACGACGACGGCGTTCAAATCACCGCCGCCCCGCTGTGGAAGCTATTCCGCCACAAACCCTGGCAGAAGGCGTTGAAAGACACCTGGGCGAAGCTTGAAAAAGGCGACTACGACTGGGCCCATTTGGCGATGAACTACTGGCCAGAGCGCGTGCGTGAAAAGTGTGTCACCGACAAGTCGCTGGCTATCGCCCATAACCTGGAACACCTCTATATCGAACCCGAGCCGAAGCCAGCGAAGGCCCGTGGCCGTAAGAATGCAGGGAGCACCGAATGAGCATCATGCAGCAGTCGAGCAAGGCCCAGGACAGAACACTTGGCGTCTGGTTCCAGAGCATTCAGCAGGGGCAGGTGAAGCTGCCGCGCTTCCAGCGTTTCGAGGCTTGGGATCGCAACCGTGTAACCGGGTTTCTCAATACCATCATTAACAACCTGCCGGTTGGCGTGACTTTGGCGCTTGAGGTGGGGGATCAGGAAAAGTTTGAGTCGCGATACATTTCCACTGCCGAGCCTAAGGTAGAAGGGCGTGTGAACCAGCATCTGTTGGATGGCCAGCAGCGCCTTACGGCTTTTTGGCGCTCAATGCATAACAACTATAAGTGGGAAACCTACTTTGTCTATTTGCCGCAGTTCGACCGTTACTACGAACAGCCCGGTGATGAGGTTGAGGTGTGCTGCATTCCCCGCTGGATCAACAAGAATGGTCTGCGCATGCCTCGCTGGGCAGATGATTCGCGTAGTAGCTTCGAGCGTGGGTTTGTGCCCATTTCCCTATTGCGGCCTGGTGACCTGGTGAGTGAGATCGATGCTTGGTTGGCCAGCGCTACCAACCATCTGCGGCCTAGCAAGGACGATCCCGAACTCTGGGACAAGATGGAGAGCTACAACGCATTGCGTGAGCAGTTCAAGAACGAGCTGAACACCCTGCGTGAGCGGGTGACGCACTTCAACCTGCCTTACCTTTCGCTGCCGGCTGACACGTCCAAGGAAGTGGCGCTCCAGGTGTTCATCAACATGAACACCAACAGTAAGCCTCTCTCGCTATACGACATCATCGTCGCGGAGGTTGAAAACGTCGCTGGGCGCTCATTGCACGAGCTTCAGGTAGCACTGGATGAGAAGTGCCCGCACGTTGGACGCTACAGCGACCTGAGTGACCTGATCCTTTCCACCTCTGCGCTGCTTCAGGACAAGATCCCCAATACCCGTGGGATGGTGGAAATGTCCAAGCAACTGATGTTGGACAACTGGTCAACGCTTGAGCGTGGCCTGGAGCGTATGGCTGCGCTGCTCGCTGGCCAGGGGGTATATGACGCGGCTAGGTTGCCGACCAATGCGGTGCTGGCCGTAATAGCCGCTAGCTATGCATTGATCCCTGAGCATGGAGATTTCTTGGGTAACGCTGAGAAGCTGCTTCGTCGTTATCTGTGGTCTTCCTTTTTCACTGACCGGTATGAGAACTCAGCCGCGTCACGAGCCTTTGCAGATTTCAAGGCGATGAAAATGCTCCTGCAAAAGCAGGACTTTAAAGATGAGGATCTCGCATCTGTACCCGTGCTGGATCGCGCTCAGCATCCGCTGGCCACTCTCGATGAGCTGATGAGCGCTGGTTGGCCGAAGGGAACCGGTATCGAAGCAAGAGCCATCATGGCAGTGACGACCTACCTCGGGGCGGTCGATTTCGCAGATCATAAAGCGGCTTCCTACGAGAGCTTGCAGAAACGTGAATACCACCACGTATTTCCCGATGCTCTGCTCGCCGAGGCCAAGATACCGAGCTATCTCGCCCTTAACTGCGCCCTGATCACCTGGAAAACCAATCGCAGCATTGGGCGCAAGGATCCTCTAGACTATTTGAAGGATCGTGTGGATTGGGCTGGGGAAGACACCGTTCGCAAGCGCCTCAAAACTCACCTGATCGATTATGAAGTTCTGGGCAAGGCTCATTACGGTGTGGCTACTGGTGAAGCATTCGAAAAGCGTCTGAATACTGACTTCACCGCATTCCTGCATAACCGGGCCAGGCTGGTTGAGGTAGCAATGCAGCAGTTAGCTGGGGGGGAGTCAACTGACGTTACCAGTCTCTGGTCGGTACTCGAATCTGTTGAAGAGGCAGTTGTTTGATGAGTGTTCAGACCTTCATTCAACAGGAAATCTTTATTCCGCGACTCTCGAAGCGAGGCGTTCTGGTCGTATACGACCCAGCGCAGCGCTATCGGGAAACCTGCCTTGCGCTTGCCGATGAGCGTTGCGAGGTAGTTGATGCTTCCGAGAGCAGCATTCTGAGTCGTGAGCAGGCGATCATGACGTTGCTTTCCCTGGGCAAGGGGCAGGTCGACAGGTTGCTGGTATATGTTCCAGCGGCGCAGCCGCTGACTGAGGAGGCTAAGCAGGCTGATCCTTTTGCAGCCGTTGGCGCGTGTGGCGAGGTTTTCCCAGGTGGTGACAGCGACAGCTTCTTTAGCCTGTGTCTAAAGGCTAAGCCAGATCAGACCATGGCGATCCGACAAATTTTTGAGTCAGATCCCAACCCGAACTTTGCGGTAATAGACGCCGTCGGTGGCGGCCTTGGCTGGCCGAACTTACGTGCCCTTCTCAAGGTAGAGTCGAGTCGTGACATCCTCTTTGCGCTGCTAGCGCCAAGCGCCCAGCAAGAGGCTGCTCTAAAGGGGAGTGATGCTTGGGTGAGCGAAGCGCGCGACCTGCTGAAGAACTCAATTGGTTTGTCTCTCAAGACGAAAGGGAAAACCTGGTCTTCTATAGCCACTGAGTTGTGGCGCTTCGTTTTGTTCAGCGAGTTTGTCTTTGATCTCCCTGACCAGTTGCCGGCTGCGTTGGTCGACATTCCGCGTGCAGACACCATTGCCAGGGCTGTGATTGAGGGGCTCTGTGACGACCTGCGCAATGATCGCCGCACCCAGAGCCTGTATATCGATAGAGCCGAGGAAATTGAGGAAGAGCTGGGACTTATTGGACACTGTGGTCAGCTAGCTGACTTGGGACAGCGGGACACTTTTCCCTTCGAGGAGCGCACCTTCCTCAATCGTGCTATCTCCGCAGTCTTGGCTGGCGACACCGACCAGGTGCGGAGAATACTTGAGCAGCACCAACGTTCTGTATGGACGGGGAAGGGCGAGAGCCGTGGGCAATGGGATCTGCTTCGTTCAGCACTTGATTTGATCCAGAGCTGTGATGACTTGGATCGTCAATTGGGCGATCACACTCGTAGTCTGGAAACCCTGCTTGAGTTTTATGTGAGCTCACTACGCGAGGTGGATCGCCTGCATCGTGAGTTCGAGCAGGCCGTCAGCGACTTCGAGTGGCAGGACACTGATGGCTCGATGACCTCAGTGAAGCAGCAAGCTCGCAAGCAGTACGGCAAATTGGCCGAGAAGGTTCAGCTGGTCTTCACCCGTCATTTGCAAAATAGCGGATGGCCGCTCCCGGGCTATCTAGCCAACGCAGATGTTTTTGACCGCCTGGTTGCCCCCAGGCTGCAACAGAATGGCCGCAAGATCGCCTACCTGATGATTGATGCCCTTCGCTATGAACTGGGCGTCGCCTTGGAGCGTCAGCTCGCCGAGGATGGTGTTATTGAGCTGAGAACTGCTTTGGCTCAATTGCCCAGTGTCACGCCGGTTGGTATGGCCAGCCTATTGCCGGGTGCGGGTCAACAGCTGTTCTTGCGAAATGCTGATCAGAGCATTGTTCCGATGCTGGGCGATCAGGTAGTCAACACTGTGGCGCAGCGCATGGAGGTGATCAGGAAACGCTACGGTCAGCGGTTCGCCGAAGGCAGGCTTGAAGACTTTGTTCGGGATCGCGTTGATTTCGATGCGGACATCGATCTGTTGGTGTTGCGTGCAGTGGAGATTGATAGCCACTTCGAGAATCACCCTGATACCGCACCCGCTGAAATCACTAATGCGTTGCGGCGTATTCGGGTGGCGATCCACAAGCTCACCCAGCGTGGTTTCCATGAGGTCGTGATCGCGACTGACCACGGCTTTTTCATGAACAATCATGCTGGCGCCGGTGATGTGAGTGCCAAGCCATCTGGGGATTGGTTAGTCGTTCATGACCGGTGCGCACTGGGTGACGGCAGTGCAGATGCCAATCACCTGATTGCCAGCGCTGAAAAGTTGGGAATACGGGGCGACTTCGCCAAATTTGCGGGGCCGCAGACGCTAGCGGCCTATCGCAATGGCCTGCAGTACTACCACGGTGGCGCATCACTGCAAGAGTGCGTGGTGCCGGTCATCACCATGCAGCTGAAAGCCCAGGAGCAGCCCAGTCTGAATAAGGCTGCCATCAACATTTCCTATAAGAACGGTGCAAAGCGCATTACTACGCGTGTTCCGGTGATCGATGTGGTCGTTGATGCTGCCGATATCTTCTCAACGGAGAGTGACTTCGAGATACTGCTAGAAGCGCACAACAGCAAGGGCGAGGTTGTGGGTGAGGCCAAGGCTGGTGGTGCTGTAAACCCGGCAACGGGTACGCTGACCCTCCAGGCAGGTCAGAAGGTGCAGGTTACTCTGAAAATGCAGATGGAGTTCGAGGGCAAATTCAAGGTGAAGGCTCTGAACCCTAAGACTAATGCCATCTACAGCCAAATTGAGCTGGAAACAGACTACGCGGTGTAAATCATGGATAACCTGGATCAGAAGCTCACATCGACGTTCGACGGCAAGGTAGTTCGCAAGGATCTGCTGCACCGAATCAAGAAAGGTACCAACGTCCCGACCTTCGTGCTGGAGTTCCTGCTGGCGCGCTTCTGTGCCAGTGACGATGATGCGGAGATACAGGCTGGCCTGGAGGCGGTGCTCGACACTCTGAATGAGAACTACGTTCGGCCCAACGAAGCAAACGCGGCCCAGTCGAAGGTGGCCACAAAAGGTAAGCACCGCTTCATCGACAAAGTGCATGTCAACTATGTCGAAAAAGACCGCCGTCACTGGGCCGCCTTGGAGAACTTCGACTCGCGCAAAGTTGCGATCAGCGAGAAGTATTACCGTGACCATGATCGTTTGTTACAGGGCGGTTTGTGGGCAGAGGTGACTTTAGCCTTCAACGAAATAGAAGACGATGACTACGCCTTCTATATTGAGGATCTGCGGCCCATCCAGATGAGTCGCTTTGACTTCGTGCGTTACTGCGAAGGACGCGAGCAGTTCACTCGGGACGAGTGGTTGGATGTTGTTCTGCGCTCTGTTGGTTTGGAGCCGAGTAAGCTGTCCCCGCGGGTGAAGCTGCATTTCATTGCTCGTTTGGCTCCGCTCATTGAGCCGAACTACAACTTCATCGAACTCGGGCCGCGTGGCACCGGTAAGTCCTATTTCTTCAGTGAGTTTTCGCCATACTCGACGTTGATCAGCGGTGGTCAAGCGACCAAGGCGACGCTGTTCTACAACAATCAGCGCCATAAGATCGGGCTGGTTGGGTACTGGGACACAGTGGCTTTTGACGAGGTTGGCGGGATAAAGGTCAAGGATCAGGACACCATCCAGATCATGAAGGATTTTATGGCCAACGGGCGTTTCTCTCGCGGCGTAGAAGTGATTGCCGATGCCTCCATGGCCTTCGTGGGTAACCTTGATCTTTCGGTTGAGCAGGTCGTCAACTCGGAAGTCCATGATTTGTTCCAGCCTCTGCCCAAAGAGTTCGATCTGGCGGTGCAGGATCGCTTTGCTTGTTACCTGCCGGGTTGGGAGATGCCGAAGAACAGCAGCGAGTTTCTGACCAGTCACTATGGGTTTATCACGGACTACCTTGCAGAGGCTTTCCACTACCAGTTGAAGCAGACCAACCGTTACGAAGAGGTCAGCAAGCGAATCAAGCTAGGGAGGGCGGTTGAGGGCCGTGACGAGAAGGGCATCAAGAAGACCGTTTGTGCGTTCCTGAAGATCCTACACCCCAATGGTCCGCCGACCGACCAGGAGTTCGCCGAGTATGTGGCCTACGCGGTAGAGGGCCGCCGTCGGGTCAAGGAACAGATGAATAAGCGCAAGACCGACGACGAGTATGCGCGAATCAACCTCTCTTACATCGATGTTTCAGGCAACGATGTGGTGGTCTACTGCCCTGAGTCGCGTAACGCCCCTGCAACTCAGGAACCGACCCGCAAGAGCATTCACGTTGGCTCAGGTGACGAGGCGCCGACGTTACTTGTGTCAGTCGATAAGCCGGTTGTCGCAGACGTGGCGGTTGAGCGGTCCTTTGAGGTCGAGCCCGCTAGCGGTGGGGCAGTGCTACAAGAACAGCATTACACTATCCACTACGGTGATACGGGCTCCAGCTACGAATCGATTGTGCTCCCATACTTGCAGGGCGCGAAGATTGTAGAAATCGAAGATCCTTACATCAGAGCTAATCACCAGATCCACAACTTTGTGCGCTTCTGCGAGGCGGTGATCAAGTCGCCTACGGTCAGGGCGATCAAGTTGACGACCAGCTATGACCAGGACACTGACCTCAAGGATGTTGCCGAACGTCTAGAGGAGCTTAAACAGAGCCTGCTGGAGATGGATATCGCGTTGGAGATAAAGATCAACGAGAATCTGCATGATCGAGAGATCCGTATCGACAATGGCTGGGTGATCAAGATCGGTCGTGGTCTCGACTTCTTCCAGAGGCCAGACAGCTGGTTCGGAATCGGCGCGAATGACCTGACTCTGCGCCGCTGCTTGGAGACTAAGGTCGATATCTTCAAGGCGAAGGGGTGATCGCAGGCAGTCAGAGCCAATGCTCTGGCACCTCGATTCCGTAGTTCTTCGCCACGGTCTTCAGTGTAGTAAGGATCTCGGCATGTCGAGCTTGATCGGCAGGTCGCCAAGTGGCACCTCGCTCCAACAGGCTCTTCAGTTCGCCCAGGTTGTACATGCCCAGACGGTGGAAGTTGCCCCAGCTAGGGATGCCGAACAGGTTGTAGATCACCACGGTGGCATCGCGTTCGCTGGCTAGGCGTTTGTCACCACTGAGCTTTTCGGCAGCGGCTTCGGCTTCGTCCCGGTCGTCGTAGGTGTTGAGCAGTTTCATCAGTTCTTGTTTGTAGTCCAGTCGGGCGTAAGATTCTGCCTGGCTGGCAAAAAAAAGAATATCCAAAGATCCTTTCAGGGACAGTCGCTGGCCAGCGACTGTCCCTGAACATTCGCCTATCGAATTAGCTCCGTTGCAGCCGACTCAGTATCCAGCATGTCAGCAGCACACAGAAGAGCAGTGGCGGAAAGCGCACCATTAGCATCGCGATCAGCAGAAGTGCCAGGCAGCCAGCGAGGATGCCGATGAAGATGAAAACTGCTGAAAAGATACGTATTAGCTTCATTTTTCCTCCCTCACAGATAGGTTTGCTCTACTAGCGATTCGCCAACTGGCGGGCCATCAGCGGGGTGTCGGTTTCGGTGACCGGCGACTCGACCAGGTAGGTGCCGGTCGAGTCACTGGCCTTCAGCTTGTGTAGGCGCATGCTGGGCTCCTTGGTGGCGATCAAGCGGTGGGGTATGGCGCAGTGCTTGCGCCTCCAGCTTCTCGGTGAGGCTGTTTTTCACAGATCGCTGGGGAATGTTGGCGACAGGGGATTGGCTTTCCTCGACGGGGTAGAACTCCTCGACGATGGTGCCGGCGTCTTCCTCGCTGTCCTCGAACGCGCCCTTGGCGAAGCCACGCTGCGCCGCTTCATCCAGCGCAGCTTGATCGAAGCCTGCTGCTTGCCGCTGTGCATCAAGCTCGCTGGCGGCGTGCAGCGCCTCGGCCATGTCCATACCGCCGCGTACCGTGAGGTCCACGTAGAAGATCGGCGTCCCATGGCTCTGCCGCGTCGACTTGCCACGCAGGCGCAGTTCCAGTGGCAGGCACGCCAGGCGGTTGCCGGAGATGGCCTGGAAGTAATGCAGCCGGGCGGCGAGGGTGCGGATGCTGTTGAAGCCGGTGGTGCGAAACACAAAGCTACCGAGTGGATCCTCGTCACCAATGACCACATTCAGCCGTCCGTAGGGCCTGCAGGTATTACCCTTGGCCAACGGGCAAGCATCGGGCGAAGGGCAGGGCAGCGACTGCATCCCGTCTTGGGTGACGCGCTTGCAGGTCTCACCGTTACCCACGCACAGCGGTCGTCCGGACTGCCGATCAAACAGGGTGTAGTCGGCACGAAAGTTCAACTCCGGCTCGTTGAACAGCAGGCGTACCGGAATGCTGCGCAGTTTGTCGTCCTTACCCTGACGCAGCCCATCGTTGAGCGGGTGCAGTAGCCAGCCATCCTTGCCTTGTACCTGGGAGGTGATGGTGAACTGGTCATCCTTTTCTGGCAGACGCTTGCCGTTCTTCTCGATGACCTTACCGATGGAGATGCGCCCGAGCACTGGGGGCGTCAGAGCTAAGCCTTTCAGCATGGTGGTTCTCCTAGAAATGAAAAAGGCCAGCCACGCAGCGCGAACTGCATGGACTGGCCAAGGGGGAAGGGAGTGAGGGAAGTGAAAATCAGCCGACCAGGAAGCGCCGCGCGCCGGGTTTCAGTAGTGGGTACTTGGCCTGCAAGTAGGGCTTGTCCTGGAGCAACTGGGCGACATCGAGGCCGACGCTGTCCTTAGCTTTGCGCCAACTGACGTAGCCGCTGGTGAACTCCGCCCGGCTGGCATTACCCATGGCCTGCAGAAGCATCTGTTTGAGCTCGGCTTCACGCTTTTCCTTATCGGCAATCGATTGGTGGATGGCCTTGAGCTCAATGAAGGTAGCGCTCAGTCCGGCATGGCTGCTGAAGTCGACGACCTGACCATTGTCCTCCGGATACAGGCAGCGCAATGCGGATTCAGCAGAGGCGGTGCCATCGGCTGGCGGTGGCGTATCGGTCTCCACGTACTGCCAGAACGTGCGCTCCAGCTCGATCAGGCGCGCGATCATTTGCTCGTCCCGCTCGATGCGGTGGATCTCCAGCGTCTGGCCACCGAGCAGCACCGCCACATCCGCCACCTGTTTGCCGGTGACGGCGAGTTGGTGCATCACCTGAAGCTGAACATACTCCGGCACCCCTTCCTTCCAGAGGCGTGCCCCGTTTATGCCGGCTGTCTTGCATTCCAGAATCTGCACATCGTCGGCACCGATCACCTCGCGGTCAATGTTGGCCAGCATCCATGGCAAATCCGGATCCGGATGCTGCAGCACGGCGTTGATGCGACGGACCTTGTGCTTGGTACGTTTGCTGTAGTGCCAAGCCACGATGGGCTCCAGGACATTGCCCCAGTACATCGGGCTTTCCTCATCGAGGGGATCAACTTTCGGTAGCCCAGCATCGCGACCGGTCTTCTCCAGCCACAGCTCCAACTGCGACTTGTATGGATTCAGCCCCACCGCAGCAGCGGCATCAGAACTGCCGATGCCTTGTTTGCGGATCTGCAGCCAGTCCTCGCGCGGTAGCTTCTTGGTGCTGACCAGGCGCAGGGCTGGGATCTTCTTGCGGATGCTGTCGTTCAATAAGGTGGCTTTCATGGCATTCACCTGCAGACATAAAAGCGCCCGAGCAGCACAAGGCTGACCGGGGCGCGAGGAGTTAGGTTCGTGAGGGTTAAGCGGCGAGCTGCAGCGCTGCATCCAAGGCGCGCTGTTTGATCTGTGCCCCCTGGCCGAACCAGGCTGAGTCCATGCGGTACTCGCTGCTGCGGGCACGACGTTCGTGGTCGACGTACTCGGTCACGGCGTTAAGCAGGCCCCAGGCAGTGCCGCGTGCCGACTCAAGCTGACTGCCCCGGCCCCGGCCTTCGTACAGCTCCTGGACTTTGCGCAGCGCACGCTCGTTGGGCAGTACCTCTGGTAGGGCGCCGGTCGGGCTGGTCTCGCATAGCACGCTCATAAAGAACCCCAGCGCCTCATGCCACTGCACCTTACGCTCAGACAAGGCCCGCATGCGGTACATAAACTCATCCCACTGCGAGACAGCGATACCGAGCTGCTTCTTCACCGCCTTCGGATCGAAACGAGTGTTGTGCGGAACCTTGATCGCGCGGCAAGTGCCATCCAGGGCGATGGTCAGGGTGTTGTTGCACACCACGCGTACCGTGGTCGGCGTTGCCGTGGTGGCCAAGGTACCGTCGCAGGACGTCGCCAACAGTAGGTAGCCATTGACCTGGTCGCTGCCCTTGAGCGCAGCACCTTGCCCGGTACGCGCCAGCGCCCAGAACTTGCGCCCCCCCTTGAGTACGCCAGCGGTTTCCAGCTCGTAGCCCGAGACCTCGGTCAGGTCCCGGTAGAACTCCAGCACTTCGCGTGGCTGCACAGTGTGATAGCGTTGAGAGACCACCGACAGCGGTGCCTTGGTGTCCGAGCGGTAGAGGACTTTCTGCTCGGGGAAGGAGTAGATTGCGCCGAGGTGGCCGGCAACGCCAGATTTGAAGTGCACAGGGCTTTCCTGGATCTGCCAGTCCATGCCGGCTTCGCGTTGCCAGACTTCGATGGGTTGCTTACGGGTCAGTTGATTGCCCAGGCCATGCCAGGGAGCGGCGCCAGCGTAGGCCATGGTTTCGACGAGATGTGCCATGTGAATGATTCCTTTGGGTGCAAGCCGACATAAGTGCTGCGCGCGGCGCAGCACCAAACGGTACGAATGAATTGAAAAGAGAGTGGGAGCCGGTTCAGGCCGGCAGGTTGAAGCGATGACCACAGAGCAGGCAGAGGTTGTGGGCGAGGACGTGGCGGTCGAGCGACTCACCTAGCTGAGCGCCGAGTGCGCAGCCGCCTACACCGCCGGCCAGGCCGCCAAGGATGGCGCCCGACACGGATCCGAGGGTGATACCGACAGGCCCGGCGAAAGCGCCGAGAGCTGCGCCGGTCTGACTACCAGCGAGTGCAGCGCTGATGCCACGCGCAACACCGCCTACGGCACCAATGGCAGCGCCGACTTTCATGGCGTGGTTGAAGGAAGCGACTTTGGGGGAGTTACAGCGAGGGCACTGCAATGACATGGGACGAACCTCCTTGGTGGTGATGTCAATGCGGTTATGTAGGGCTGAGATTTTTTTGAGTTGAAAGTCTCTGTTGCTAGCAGCTCGCCAAAGCGTACGACAGGCTTCAGTCGAATCGACGCGGGATTTCACCAGCGTTTTGGACAGACAGGGCTTTGTCAGATCCACTTTGCGTACCGACATTCGACGGTTTTTTGCGATGCCCGGCATCTCTAGGCGTGGCTCATTTCGCCCAAGTAGTCACATCCGCGTTGAAGCCACTTCGTCCTTGCGATGCTCCCGTGCGAAGGCACAGTGCCGATGTCAAACAGGTGATCACCTTGAAGCTGGCTCGACCATCGTGTTTACTTGGCCAGTACTAGTGCCATCATGGTGCTGGCGCCGCTTTGACCAACATTATTTAAGAGCCTAGGGAATCATGGCCGAGACGATAAACATCGCGAAGATGGCGGAGAAGCTGTCGAAGGGGATTTTCAACGAGTTTCTCTGGGGGCGCATGGAGCACACCAACATCAATTGGCCGTGCGAGAACCAGGAGGCACACGAGGTCAAGACCCATCCCTCCGATGTCGTCTTTTGGTACAACGAGCCTTACTCCCAGTCCCGCACCTATGTGAACTGCGATCTCAAGAGTTACGCGAAGGGCACCATAAAAACACAGGCCATCCGCGAGGCGATCGAGAGTCTGGCAAAGAGCCTGCGATGCGCCGAGATCAGTCAGGAGTTCAGCGACACCTACATCCATCCGGATGTGTCTGCGAATATCCAGGGGTTGCTTTTCGTCTACAACCACGATAACGAGTATGACAAGGACTTCGCCAAGATCCTTGAAAAGGTGAAGTGCGACGACTTGGACATCCCGAAGGGCTCTAAGATCGTTGTAATGGGGCCTGAGGATATCTACTGGCTGAACAACGTTCACCACGAGATCATCCACCTGCGCGGAGGTGCAGGTCTAGTGCCGGATCGGGATTACTGTAAGTTCTACTACCCCCATCTGGTTCGCAGGAAAAATGTCCAATTGGAACACGCCAAGGCTGCGACGTTGGATATGCTGACCGCGCCTTGGATCATCTTGTCCTATGTGAACCCCAGGAATGGGAGCAAGCAGGGCTTCGTGATCTTCATGCGTAAGCGGGGGTTCACGACCGATGAGTTTCTGTACCTCATCGAGTATCTGATGCACTACCAGGTAATAAAAGCTGAAACGGAGGTCACGATCCGCATGGTCGATCCGCACCAGAATGCTTCGGCTAATTTCGCCAAAGCAAAAGATCAGTACATCGCTGATTATCAGGGTGGGGGCGACCTTAGGCAGATTCTGGACTCCATTGACTTCGGCAAACTTGAACACGTACGCACCACCTTCTGTGAACTGGAGCTTTCTCGGCAATGAGCAAAAACGCGCTTCAGTATTGTGCTACGGATAAGGAAATCTACGACGCCCTGATGTCTGCTAAGCAGAAAATCAACGAAAAGGTTCTGCTTGAACTCGCAAAGGACAGGGGGATCTTCTACTCCGCCAAGGACAGCCGGGACGACCTGGTCAGTGCCATCTCGCTTCTTCCGCACGACTATCATGATCTGAACACCCTGCTGGAGCAGCGGGAGCACTCTGGCCGTCAGGAAAAGCTCACCTCAGTGACACTGCCAACCGCGCTGACCGTGGAAGGAATCCGGGAGGTCCTCCGGGAATACATTGAGGAATCTCCAGAGGACGAGAAAGTCACCCAGCAGATCAAGGACGGTAACCAAGTGGTCGCCAACATTAAGTACTCCGACGTCGACTACGGCAAGACGCGACTCGTCCAACGCACGCCCAAAGAAGCCTCGATCGAGTTTCACGTCTCGGCAGATAAGACGGTCATTCGGATGCCTGCCAACGACCGAGTGAAGACTATCTACTCGAAACTCAAGGACAAGTTGGATATCAAAGCCAAGGCTGAAATTCCCGCCATCCGCATCGAGCTCGGCGAGTTTCAGTCCTCTGCCCTACGCACAGAGTTCTTTACGTCCCTGATCAGAGATCTCACGGGCTTCTCGCTGAAGAATGTTACTAGTGTGAAGGTTGAGCGGTTGCCCCAGGAGCCTGAGGACGATGAGCTCGACCTAGATGATGACCAGGAAGCTGAGGTGGCTAAAGAGGAGGCCTTGGCTCTGGTCAAGAACGTGGCACTCAAAGGGGAGACACTTCTGGCGTCCGAGGAATACCAGAGTCTGGCCCGGAAAGGTTTCTTCATCACGTCGATTATCTGGCGCTCAGTGCTGAACAAGGCACCACAACCGATGGTTGAGTTTGAGGCCGCCTTTGAGGATCCGGTACAAGGGAAAGGCTTCAAGTACTTCGTCCGAGGCGCCTATCGGATCGTCGAGCTTCAGTACACCAAGACGATCCGTCCGGTCAGCGCCGAAGACAAAGAAAGCTATCTGGGCATTATCGAAGAAACCGCTGCGAAGGTTATCAGGGAGCTCAGAGCCCAAGCTCAGGCGGGCGCTGAGCCGCGAGGAGAACCGACATGAACAGGGTAAGATGGCTGAATGCCCAATGGCCCTCGTCGATTCGAGCGGTTGGGAAGAGGCTCATCGAGATGCCATTCACGGATGAAAGAATGGATGGCTTCGCTATAGAGCGAATCCGGGATGACTTCATCGAGGGACGTTACATTGAAAAGTACAATTACCAAGAGGTGATCTCGACTCCCTTTGGTAGGGAAGAGGTGTTTGATCGGGTAGGGTACCGGACGACAGAGTTCACCCTTTTTGATTCGCCGCCCCACATCGAACTAAGAAATTACCAGCGCAGCATCAAGGAATTGATCAGTCGCCTGCTTGAAGCTTGCAGTTTCAACCTAATTGTAACGCCTCCTACGGTTAATCTGATTGAGTGGGTCTCGGCTCTACAGGTTGCTGTGGATCAGGACATCACTGTCGACTCGCTCCAGGTCTCGGGTGTCGAAATAGACGAAGGGGTCACGGGAAAAATCTTGCTCAAGGGGGTAAAAGATGTGCGCGAAGCCACTGATATCCTGCTCGCCGGCCGAAAACATGTTCTAGAAAAAGTCCAAGTTAAATTCGCTGGCCTTAACAAGACCGTAGCTATCCAAATGTCCAACAACGGCACTGCGAAGCTCCCCGCAGTGTCGCCGAACGATATTCTTCGTCATTTGCGAGTATCCTTTCCTCGCAACGTCAGCTGAAACGGTCCTTTAGGTGGCTCTGGATTGTATCGGCTGCTTGGCATAATACCGAGAGTGTGGGGGCGATCCCATGCACAGTCCAGACAGCCGGCGGTCATAGTCCAGTGATTGCTGATCACTGGTTGAAGCCTCTTCGTTAGCCTATTGAGACGACTTTTCGATCTTGGTTCTGACTGAGTGCTGACACTGACAGGCTCCCTGTGGCTGCTTCCTGAATGTGCTTGCTCCACCAGTCCATCATAGGACGTCTGCGTTCGATATAGTCCGCTCGGTTGTAGGCACTGCGAACCTCGTCCTTGTCGACGTGGGCAAGCGCTACTTCGATTAGCTCCGGATCCCAAGCGTGTTCGTTTAGAATGGTGCTTGCCATGGAGCGCATGCCGTGGCTAACCAGGCGCCCTTCAAAGCCCATGCGTTTCAGTGCCATGTTTGCGGTCTGGCTGTTGCAGTGGGTTCTTGGATTACGATCCGCAGGGAACACGTGTTCCCGGTGTCCGCTGTAGGGCTTTATTGCTTCAAGCAGAGATAGTGCCTGTTCTGTTAAAGGCACGATGTGTGTACGGCGTTTCTTCATGCGCTCAGCGGGAATCGTCCAAATCTTCTTCTCAATGTCGATATCCGCCCAGCGAGTGGTTGCGGCCTCGACTGGCCGGGTCATGGTGTGGAGCTGCCACTCGATTAAGCAGCGGGTCGTTCTTTTTATGCTGGCATTGGCGATTGCCACCATGAGTTCTTTCAGCTCATCGGGGGGGAGTGCCGCCATATTTTTCTTCTTCGGTTTCTTGAAGACGGAGCGGATACCGCTGAGCGGGTTCGCGTGAATCAATCCCGAATTGACTCCGTAAGTCATGATCTCGTTCAGCCGTTGCGTAAGCCGTTTGACAGTCTCAAGACTTCCTTTGGTTTCGAGCGGTCGGAGCAAGTTGATTACCTGCGGCGCACTGATGGTGGAAATCGGTGTGCTGCCCAGGTCCGGGAAAATGTGCAGCGTTAAGGAGCGCCAGATGTCCTCAGCATACGCTTGGGTTACTGAGTCCTTCTTGAGCGCGAACCACGCTGAGGAGATGTTCTCGAACGTGTGTTCCGTGGCTGCTTTTTTCGCGCTTCTTTCAGCATCGCGTTTCTCTTTAGGGTCCAGTCCCAGGGCGACGAGCTCTCTCGCTTCAACCGTGCGTTTTCTTGCCAGGGCCAGACTCACCTCAGGAAAGGTCCCAAGCCCCATGTTGACCCGTTTCTTAGTCACGGGATGGATGTAATTAAAATTCCACAGTCTAGAGCCATTGCTTCTCACTCGCATTTGTAAGCCGTTGCCATCGGTGAGAATGTAGTCCTTCTCTTTCGGCTTTGCGGCTTTCACCTTCACGTCGGAGAGGTGCGTGGCTTGGGAACCCATGATGTATTCCAGCGCTGATTGTGTATTCCAAAAAATAGCAGGTGAGGGCCTGGAATACCACGTGGAATACACGAAAACCTAGATGGTGTTGGACGTTGATGGATGCTAAAGGACGCTAAGTTATTGATTTTATGGAGTTTCAGGCACAAAAAAAGACGTCCGTGGACGTCTTTAGATGATAATTTGGTGGAGCCGGGGGGATTTGAACCCCCGTCCGCCAGTACTCCGCTGTCGGTACTACATGCTTAGCCGTGTCTACTGATTTAATCCGCAGCCGCCCGACGGGCAGGGTGCTTTGGATGAGTT
>Ga0213826_1000339_pt1 | contig 28768 bp, 20 predicted proteins | sample MC6MC0899MG_FD_180668 | JGI IMG/M metagenome (GOLD analysis project Ga0213826, IMG submission 180668) | Enriched soil aggregate microbial communities from Iowa State University, Ames, United States - MC6-MC0899-MG | ecosystem: Environmental > Terrestrial > Soil > Unclassified | place: USA: Iowa...
GTATGGCGCCCCGGCCAACGGTAATTCTCTGCAGGGCCAGCTTTTCCTGCGTCCGCTGCGTGACGCGGTGGCTGCGCTGCCGGGCTTCCAGTTTGGCGATATCGCCGAGGAGAACCTGAGCCGCAGTCTGGATGAAGTTCAGCTTACGCTTGATGAGCAGGGGCGTGGACAGGTTTCTACCGAAAGCCAGTGGAAAGAGGTGCACTCTCCGCTGCAGCTGATTCTGCAGGCCAGCCTGCTGGAGTCCGGCGGCCGTCCGGTTACGCGTCGCGCTGAGCAGGCCATCTGGCCAGCGGCTGAGCTGCCGGGTATTCGCCCTCAGTTCGCCAGCAAGGCCGTTTACGACTACCGCACCGATACCACCGTCAACCAGCCGATTGTTGACGAGAACGGTAACGCCAGCTTCGATATCGTTTATGCCGATGCCAGCGGCGCGAAAAAAGCGGTGTCCGGTTTGCAGGTTCGCCTGATCCGCGAGCGCCGCGACTACTTCTGGAACTGGTCTGAGAGCGAAGGCTGGCAGTCTCAGTTCGATCAGAAAGACCTGGTTGAAGGCGAGCAGGAGCTGACCCTCAAGGCCGACGAGACGGGTAAAGTCACCTTCCCGGTGGAGTGGGGCTCATATCGTCTGGAGGTTAAAGCGCCTGATGAGATGGTCAGCAGCGTGCGCTTCTGGGCGGGGTATAGCTGGCAGGATAACAGCGACGGCACCGGGGCCGCGCGCCCTGACCGCGTGACGCTGAAGCTGGATAAGCCAGCCTATCAGCCTGGCGATACCATCAACCTGCACATTGCGGCGCCGGCCGCAGGTAAGGGCTATGCGATGATCGAGTCCAGCGAAGGGCCGCTGTGGTGGAAAGAGATCGACGTACCGGCAAACGGGCTCGATCTCGCTATCCCGGTCGACAAAGCCTGGAAACGTCACGATCTCTACCTGAGTACGCTGGTGGTACGTCCTGGAGATAAATCCAAATCCGCCACGCCGAAGCGCGCGGTCGGCCTGCTGCATCTGCCGATGGGCGACGAAAATCGCCGCCTGAATATTGCGCTCGATAACCCGCAGAAGATGCGTCCAAACCAGACGCTCTCGGTGAAGGTGAAAGCCAGCGTGAAAGAGGGGGCGGTGCCGCAGAAAGTGAACGTGCTGGTCTCGGCGGTGGACAGCGGCGTGCTGAACATCACCGATTACGTTACGCCCGATCCGTGGCAGGCTTTCTTCGGCCAGAAGCGCTACGGCGCGGATATCTACGATATCTACGGCCAGGTCATTGAAGGGCAGGGCCGCCTGGCCGCGCTGCGCTTTGGTGGTGACGGCGATGAGCTGAAGCGCGGCGGCAAACCGCCGGTGAATCACGTCACCATTATTGCCCAGCAGGCACAGCCGGTGACGCTGGATGCCAACGGAGAAGGCACGATTACGCTGCCGATTGGTGATTTCAACGGCGAGCTGCGTCTGATGGCGCAGGCCTGGACAGAGGACGATTTCGGCAGCAGTGAAAGCAAGGTTGTGGTGGCCGCACCGGTCATTACCGAACTTAATACGCCGCGCTTCCTGGCAAGCGGAGATACCTCGCGGCTGACGCTGGATATCACCAACCTGACCGACAAGCCGCAAACGCTGAACGTCTCCCTGACCGCGACAGGCAAACTGTCGCTGGAAGGCGGGCAGCCGCAGCCGATTCAGCTGTCTCCTGGCGCGCGCAGCACCCTGTTTATTCCGGTGCGTGCGCTTGAAGGTTATGGTGACGGTGAGGTGACCGCGCAGGTGACCGGTCTGCAGCTTCCTGGCGAGACTTTCGCACCGCAGCAAAAGAGCTGGAAAATCGGCGTGCGTCCGGCGTTCCCGGCGCAAACGGTGAATACCGGTGCCATGCTGAACCCCGGCGAGTCCTGGACCGCACCGGCGCAGCACAGCAACGGTTTCTCTCCTGCCACCCTGCAGGGACAGCTGCTGCTGAGTGGTAAACCACCGCTTAACCTGGCGCGCTATATTCGCGAGCTGCAGGCGTATCCGTATGGCTGCCTGGAGCAGACCACCAGTGGCCTGTTCCCGTCGCTCTACACCAACGCGGCGCAGCTTGCTGCACTTGGCATCAAGGGCGACACCGATGATAAGCGCCGCGCAGCGATTGATATTGGTATCTCCCGTCTGCTTCAGATGCAGCGTGAAGACGGTGGTTTTGCGCTGTGGGATAAAAACGGTCCGGAAGAGTACTGGCTGACGGCCTACGTGACCGACTTCCTGGTGCGCGCGGGGGAGCAAGGTTACAGCGTACCTGCCGATGCAGTGAATAACGCCAATAGCCGCCTGCTGCGCTATCTGCAGGATCCGGGCATGATGTCCATTCGCTATAGCGACGATACTCAGGCCAGCAAGTTCGCCGTGCAGGCCTATGCCGCGCTGGTGCTGGCGCGTCAGCAGAAAGCGCCGCTGGGCGCGCTGCGTGAAATCTGGGATCGCCACGGGCAGGCGGCTTCCGGACTGCCGCTGATGCAGCTGGGCATGGCGCTCAAACTGATGGGCGATGCGCCGCGCAGCCAGCAGGCGCTGGATCTGGCGCTCAAAACGCCGCGTAACGACAGCAAAACCTGGATGGCTGATTACGGCAGCACGCTTCGCGATAACGCGCTGATGCTCTCCCTTCTGGAGGAGTACAAGCTGCTGCCGGATGCGCAGAATACGCTGCTGAATGCTCTGTCTGAAGAGGCCTTCAGCCAGCGCTGGCTGTCAACGCAGGAGAGCAATGCGCTGTTCCTGGCAGGACGTTCGCTGCAAACCTTGTCCGGTACATGGCAGGCGAAAACGTCTCTGTCTGAGACCGCATCAGGCGGCGATAAGTCACAGGTACAAAACGTGAGCGTCGACCAGCTTGGCGCGCTGCAGGTAACCAATACCGGAACGACACCGCTGTGGGTACGCCTGGACAGCACCGGCTATCCGGAATATGCCCCTCCGCCGAGCTCGAACGTGCTGCAGGTTGAACGTCATATCCTGGCAACCGACGGCAGCAGTAAATCGCTCTCTTCTCTAAAGAGCGGCGAACTGGTGCTGGTGTGGCTGGAAGTTAAAGCCAGCCAGAACGTGCCGGATGCGCTGGTGGTGGATCTCCTCCCTGCGGGTCTGGAGCTGGAAAACCAGAACCTGGCGAGCAGCAGCGCCAGCCTGCAGGACAGCGGCAGTGAGGTACAGAACCTGCTCAGCCAGATGCAGCAGGCGGATATTCAGCATATGGAGTTCCGCGACGACCGCTTTGTGGCTGCCGTGCCGGTAAACGAAGGTCAGCCGGTCACGCTGGTTTATCTGGCTCGCGCCGTGACGCCGGGAACCTACCAGGTGCCGGTGCCGATGGTGGAGTCTATGTACGTTCCGCAGTGGCGGGCAACGGGGGCGGCCAGCGGCCCGCTGATTGTTGTTCCGTAATATGCAAATGGCACGTATGACACGCTCCCGCTGGCTATGGCTGGCGGGAGCGCTTCTCGTTTTATGGGGGCTGATCGTTGCCGCCGACCGCCTGTGGCCGCTGCCTCTGAAAGAGGTTAACCCCGCCCGTGTGGTGGTGGACGAGAAGGGCACGCCGCTGTGGCGCTTTGCGGACAGCGACGGTATCTGGCGCTACCCGGTTACCATTGAAGATGTCTCTCCCCGTTATCTTGAAGCGCTGATCCAGTACGAAGATCGCTGGTTCTGGGATCATCCAGGCGTGAACCCGCTCTCTGTTCTGCGCGCCGCCTGGCAGGATCTCAGCTCTGGCAAAGTCGTCTCTGGCGGCAGTACGCTCACCATGCAGGTAGCCCGCCTGCTGGACCCGCATCCGCGCACCTTTGGCGGCAAAGTTCGTCAGCTCTGGCGGGCGATGCAGCTGGAGTGGCACCTCTCAAAACGCGACATCCTGACGCTCTATCTCAACCGTGCCCCCTTTGGCGGCACGTTGCAGGGCGTCGGAGCTGCAAGCTGGACCTATCTCGGCAAACCGCCGTCGCAGCTCAGCTATTCCGAAGCGGCGCTGCTGGCGGTACTGCCGCAGGCACCCAGCCGCTTACGTCCGGACCGCTGGCCTGAACGGGCCGAAGCGGCGCGCAATAAAGTGCTCGACCGCATGGTCACGCAGGGCGTCTGGTCCGCGAAGCAGGTCAAAGAATCGCGGGAAGAATCGGTATGGCTGGCGCCCCGACAGATGCCGCAGCTGGCACCGCTCTTTGCGCGCATGATGCTCGGCAAAAGCCGCGACACTAAAATAGTCACCACGCTGGATGCCGGGCTACAGCGGCAGCTCGAAGAACTGGCGATGAACTGGAAATCTCGCCTGCCGGCGCGCAGCTCGCTGGCGATGATCGTCGTGGATCATACCGATATGAAAGTGCGCGGCTGGGTTGGATCGGTGGATATTAACGATGACAGTCGTTTCAGCCACGTGGACATGGTCAACGCGATCCGATCCCCGGGATCGGTGTTGAAGCCCTTTATCTACGGCATGGCGCTGGACGATGGCCTGATCCATCCCGCCTCGCTGCTTCAGGACGTTCCCAGAAAAACCGGTGATTATCGCCCAGGGAATTTTGACAGCGGGTTCCACGGACCGGTCAGCATGAGTGAAGCGCTGGTGCGCTCCCTTAACCTGCCCGCGGTACAGGTTCTGGAAGCCTACGGGCCAAAACGTTTTGCCGGGATGCTGAGCAACGCGGGCTTGCCGCTGATCCTGCCCGCGGGGGCGCAGCCGAATCTTTCTCTGATCCTCGGCGGGGCAGGCGCACGGCTGGCCGATATCGCCGCGGCCTATAGCGCCTTTGCCCGACACGGTAAGGCGGGAAGGCTGCGGTTACAGCCGGGTGACCCGCTGATTGAACGTCCGCTGGTATCGCAAGGCTCGGCGTGGATTATTCGCCGTATTCTGGCGAACGAGGCGCAGCCGCTCCCGGATAATGCGCTGCCGCAAATCGCGCCGCTGGCGTGGAAAACCGGCACCAGCTACGGCTACCGTGATGCCTGGGCCATCGGTCTGAATGCCCGTTACGTGATTGGCATCTGGACCGGACGACCGGACGGCACGCCGGTGGCGGGGCAGTTTGGTTTCGCCAGCGCGGTTCCGCTATTAAACCAGGTCAATAACCTGCTTCAGTCGCGCTCAACGGTAGACGAAGCCCGCCTGCCGCGCGATCCGCGCCCGAAGAGCGTCGGGCGTGGCGTGATCTGCTGGCCTGGCGGCCAGTCGCTGCCGGAAGGGAGTGAAAACTGTCGGCGTCGCCTGTCGACCTGGCTGCTGGAAGGGAGTGAACCGCCCACGCTGCTATTGCCCGAACAGGAAGGTATACGCGGCATTCGTTTCCCGGTCTGGCTGGATAAAACGGGTAAGCGTGTGGCAGCAGATTGCCCGGAGGCAACGGAAAAAGTCCTGGATGTCTGGCCGCTGCCGCTGGAGCCGTGGCTGCCCGCTGCGGAAAAAAGGGCGGCGCGCCTCCCTGCTGCATCAACGGTTTGTCCGCCGCTGGCTAACGGTAATATCGCACCGCTTATGCTGTCTGGTGTCAGGGAAGGTGCCGTTATTAAACATCTTCCGGGGGAGACAAATATAACGCTTTCACTCTTAACCAGCGGTGGAGAAGGGCAGCGATGGTGGTTTTTAAATGGCGAACCTTTAGAAGGTCATAATTATAATTATTCACTCAAATTATATTTGCCTGGGAAATATCAATTAATTGTTATGGATGAATCAGGTCAAATGGCGACGGTAAATTTCGAAATGGATTATTAATTAAGCCAGAAGAGTTAGCTTGATAATTATCAATGTTCGTTCTTTCAAAAAAACGAGAATGCGTTTTTATTTGAAGGAACGAACAATGAAGAAAAATAAGAAGCTGAGAGAGAGACTCAATCCCGCTCTCTCCCGGCGTCACTTTATTCAGGCCGGGTCCGCGCTAGCCGCCCTGCCGTTTGTGGTGAAAGCCGGTAAAGCAGAGGCGACAGCGTCGTCGGCTGCGGTGAATACACCAGAAGAAAAGGTCATTCAAACCTGTAGCACCTTTGACTGCGGGGGAAAATGCGATATTCGGGCACACGTGAGCGACGGTGTGATCACGCGGATCTCCACGCGTCCGGATAATGAACTGGATCCTCAAATGCCGGTAATGCGTGCCTGTGTTCGTGGCCGCGCATACAGAAAATTTGTTTATCATCCCGATCGGCTGAAATATCCGATGAAACGCGTGGGTAAGCGCGGAGAAGGAAAATTCGAACGTATTACCTGGGATGAAGCCACCACGCTTATTGCCAGTCAATTAAAAACCATTACGCAAAAATACGGCGCCGCATCGCGCTATGTGCACGTGGGCACCGCAGTTTCCGGCGGAACGTTTTCCGGCGATAAAATGGTCCGTCGCCTGCTTAATTTAACGGGTGGGTATCTCGAAAGCTATCACTCGGTCAGCATGGGCAATACGGCGGCGGCAACGCCCTATACCTACGGCACCGCCGCCAGCGGCAGCTCGCTGGACACGCTGCTGGACACTAAGCTGGTTATCCTCTGGGGGCATAACCCCACTGAGACGATCTTCGGTCACAGTAACTACTTCTTCCAGAAGATGAAGCAAAACGGCACCCGCTTTATCGTTGTCGATCCGCGCTATTCGGACACGGTGTCTTCGCTTGCCGACCAGTGGATCCCGCTGCTTCCGACGACCGATAACGCGCTAATGGATGCGATGATGTACGTGATCGTCACGGAAAATCTGCACGATCGCGAGTTTATTCAGCGCTATACCCTGGGCTTTGACGAAGACGCCATGCCGGAAGGGGTTCCTGAAAATGAATCCCTGATGGCTTACCTGACCGGCGCAAAAGATGGCGTGGCGAAAACGCCAGAGTGGGCTGAGAAAATCACCCATGTGCCTGCGCAGACCATCCGCCAGCTGGCGCGCGACTATGCAACCACCAAACCCGCCGCGCTGATCCAGGGTTGGGGTCCACAGCGTCATAACTGCGGCGAGCGCACCGCGCGCGGCTCGACGTTGCTGGCGACGCTGACGGGGAATGTCGGGGTGAAAGGCGGCTGGGCGGCAGGCTATGGCGGCTGCGCTAACCGAAAATTCGCGGCCGGGCCGGAGATGCCGGATAACCCGGTCAAAGCCAAAATTTCGGTGATGAACTGGGTGCAGGCGGCTGACGATGCCACGAAGGTGACGGCAGAGGACGGCCTGAAAGAGGCAGAGAAGCTGGACAGCAATATTCGCATCCTGTTCTCGCTGGCGGGCAATTATCTGGCTAACCAAAACCCGGACCTTCATCAGGCCACCCGCGTCCTGGAAGACGAGTCGAAAATCGAGTTTATCGTCGCAAGCGATCTGTTCATGACGCCGAGCGCTAAATATGCCGATCTACTGTTACCGGAAACCAGCTTTATGGAGCGCTGGAATATCGGCGAAACCTGGGGCACCGCAAGCTATCTGATCCTGTCTGAAAAGCTGATTGAACCTGAATTCGAACGCCGCTCGGATTACGACTGGCTGCGCGAGGTTGCGGCAAAGCTCGGCATTGAGCCTGCGTTCAGCGAGGGCCGTGACGAAAAAGGGTGGATTGAACACATCTGGGAGCAGACGCGGCTGTCCATGCCGGAGGAAAACCTGCCGGACTTCGTGACGCTACAGAAAACGCGTCAGCATCTTTTCAAAAGCGAGCCGTTCGTCGCCTTTGAAGACAACATCCGCGATCCGCAAAATCATCCGTTCCCGACGCCGTCAGGGAAAATTGAGATCTTCTCGAAGCGTCTGTACGACATGCATCACCCGGAAATTCCGGCGCTGTCGCACTACGTCCCCGCCCATGAAGGGCCGGAGGACGCGCTGGCGAAAACCTTCCCGCTCCAGCTGATCACCTGGAAAGGGAAGAATCGCGCTAACTCTACCCAGTATGCCAACCCGTGGTTAATTGAGGCGCAGCAGCAAAAGCTGTGGATCAATCCTCAGGACGCGCAAAACCGCGGCATTGGGCAAGGGGATATTGTGCGCATTCATAACGCGCGCGGCATTTGTGAGATCCCGGCGGAGGTTACGCCGCGCATCATCCCAGGCGTTGTGGCTATGCAGGCAGGCGCCTGGTGGCAGCCTGACGAGCAGGGTATTGATAAAGGCGGCTGCGCGAACGTGCTCAGTTCAGCCCGTATTACCGCGCTGGCGAAAGGGAATTCACATCAAACCATGCTGGTGGAGGTGGCAAAAGCATGAGTCAGTTTAAACACTACGCGCCGGTGAGCGACAAACAGCTGGGCTTCTATATCGACTCTTCACGCTGCTCGGGCTGCAAAGCCTGTCAGGTGGCGTGCAAAGATAAAAACAACCTTGAGGTCGGACGCCGTTTCCGCCGCGTGTACGAGGTTAACGGCGGGAATTTCATCCCGACCGGGCAGGGAGGCGTCAGCAATAACGTTTTTGCCTACACGCTCTCTATTTCCTGCAACCACTGTGCGGACCCCATCTGCACCAAAAATTGTCCAACCACCGCGATGCACAAGCGTCCGGGCGACGGCATCGTGCGCGTCGATACGGATAAATGCGTCGGCTGCGGCTACTGTGCGTGGTCCTGCCCTTACGGCGCGCCGCAGCTCAACGAGCAGACCGGACAGATGTCGAAATGCGATTTCTGTGTGGATCTACAGGCAAAGGGGGAACTACCGGTATGCGTGGCAACCTGTCCGCTGGAGGCAATCAAATTCGGCCCGATAGATGAACTTCGGGCGAAATACGGAACGGTCTGTGACGTGAAAGGCCTGCCTGATTCTTCCCTCACAAAACCAAACCTGGTGATCAAGGCGCATCAGGGCGCAGAGAAAGAGGAGAAGCGTCATGCATGAGTTACCGCTGCTGATTTTTACGCTGTTTCTGCAGGGCTCGGTTGGCGTGACGCTCTGGCTGGCATTCGGGGGGGAACATGCTTCACCGCGTAGCGCGCTGCTGCCTTCTGTCGGGGCGTTTATGCTGGCGAGCCTCGGGCTACTCGCCTCGGCGCTGCACATGGGGTACCCGCTCAATGCCCTAAACGCGCTGCGCCATGTTTCCAGCTCCTGGCTGAGCCGTGAAATTGTCTTTGCCAGCCTTTATCTCGGATCGCTGGGCCTTGCGATTTTGCTGTTGTTTGCGAAAAAGCCAGGAGGAAGGCTGCTTTTGGCTGTGGCAGGTCTTGTGGGGGTAGTGGATGTGTTCTGCATGGCGCAGATTTACATGCATACGTCCGTGGTGACCTGGCAACACATTAATACGCTGGTGCTGTTTATCGGCTCGGTGGGGATTATCGGTTCAGCCTGCATGGCCGTTGGGGCGCGTTCTCAATCTACCCTGCGCGCGGCGGTGGTCATTATCACGCTGCTGGTGCTCGTGCGTCTGGTGATGCAGCAAGTCTGGCTGGCAGACCTGGCTGCCGTGGACAATACCGTGGTGACTTTCCCTCACGCTCCGCTGCAGATGCTGGCGCAACTGCGCACCGTGCATCTGCTGAGCTGGTGCGTTTCCGTTGCGGGCATGCTGTGCTTTGCTGTGGGCGGTCTGAAAGCGGCGCGCTGCCCGGTGCTGCTGGGAAGCGCGTTGCTGATTACGGCTGAGCTGATGCTGCGCTTCGTTTTCTTCAGTATTGGCTGATGGGCGGATTAACGTTTGCCCCGGCGATGGACGTGACGCATGCGTGCGTCCGTCGCCGTTTTCGCCGCGCTGCCTGCCGCGCCTGTGCGGACGCTTGTCCTGCGCAGGTTTTTACTTTTACGGACAAGGGCGTTTCGGTTGATGAGAGTCGCTGTATTGAATGCGGTGACTGCCTGTTTGTCTGTCCCACCGGGGCCATTACCGGTATCGCACCGCGAAAACGCTTTCTGCGGAAGGATACCCTTGTAGGGCCTTTTTCTGAACGTGCACCTGGGGTGAATGAACTGCTTCTTTGGCACGCGCAATACCACGTTCGTTTTATCAGTATCGAGGCGGAGCAGCACCCTGAATGGATGCTGGCGCTTGCCCTGCTTAATCTTGTGCTCCGGCGCCGTGGTGAAACGTCCTGGACGTTTAAGACTGTCCCTAACGGTGAGGTTAATATCGCCCGGCGTGCGCTTATGCACGTTCCACGTGAAGATGTGAGAGGGTATACCGTCGTGCCCGGTCAGCGAGAGCTGCGCAGGGCATTCCCGGGATTTAGCGAGTCAGAGATCGTCCTCAGGATCGGGAAGTGCGTACTGTGCGGGGCGTGCTGGCGAAGCTGTACGGAAAACGCGATTCGTTTCGAGAACGACGCGCTGGTCGTTGAAACCGGGCGCTGTACCGGCTGTGGAGGGTGCGAAGCGGTATGCCTGCATGACGCGATAAACGTGATGCTTAGGGAAGGGACAGCGAAAAGTATCGCCACTCCAGCATATGAGGCAGTTTGCCAGACGTGTCACCGTCATTTCTGGTCATTTACGTCTGATGAAAAGCACTGCCCGCTCTGTTTACACCATCATTACGGTATGCGAAATTCGGCCTGTTGCTAATCTTCGTCTCATTTTAAAAAAATGTTATGCAGAACCATAGGCAATGGCGCTATTGCTCATTATAATCCGCGCCACACCATACTCAGGTATGCAAAACAACAGAACATTGACAGAGGTTATCATGGCTATTGAACGTACTTTTTCCATCATCAAACCAAACGCGGTGGCAAAAAACGTTATTGGCAGCATCTTCGCTCGCTTTGAATCTGCAGGGTTCAAAATTGTTGGCACCAAAATGCTGCACCTGACCGTTGAGCAGGCTCGCGGCTTCTACGCTGAGCACGAAGGTCGCCCATTCTTTGACGGCCTGGTTGAGTTCATGACCTCCGGTCCAATCGTGGTATCCGTGCTGGAAGGCGAAAACGCAGTACAGCGTCACCGTGACCTGCTGGGCGCAACCAACCCGGACAACGCGCTGGCAGGTACTCTGCGCGCTGACTATGCGGACAGCTTCACCGAGAACGGCACCCACGGTTCTGACTCTGTTGAATCTGCTGCGCGCGAAATCGCTTTCTTCTTCGCAGAAGGCGAAGTGTGTCCACGTACCCGTTAATTTAACGGTTTCGTTTACACATTATTTTCGTAAATGCCGCGTCCAGACGTGGCATCCCTGCGCCAGACTTTGTACAATGCAACGCCCCGGACGAGCAGACAGCTTTCCGGGGCGTTTCTATTCAACCCTCCACGGGCCATAACGTGTAACAACGAGGCCGGAAAATATTATGTCTGAACTAGTGAATACCTCCGAAGTCGCCATTCCTGCGGTTCCCAATAAAAATGGAAAAATCAACCTGCTGGATCTGAACCGTCAGCAGATGCGCGAGTTCTTTAAAGAGATGGGCGAAAAGCCGTTTCGTGCCGATCAGGTCATGAAGTGGATGTACCATTACTGCAGCGACAACTTTGATGACATGACCGACATCAACAAGGTCCTGCGCAACAAGCTCAAAGAAGTGGCTGAAATCCGCGCACCGGAAGTGGTGGAAGAGCAGCGCTCCGCGGATGGCACCATCAAATGGGCGATTGCGGTCGGCGATCAGCGCGTTGAAACTGTCTACATCCCGGAAGAAGACCGCGCCACGCTGTGCGTCTCCTCTCAGGTAGGCTGTGCGCTGGAGTGCAAATTCTGCTCAACCGCGCAGCAAGGCTTTAACCGTAACCTGCGCGTGTCAGAAATTATCGGCCAGGTCTGGCGTGCCGCGAAAATCGTGGGTGCGGCAAAAGTAACCGGTACGCGTCCTATCACCAACGTGGTGATGATGGGGATGGGTGAGCCGCTGCTGAACCTGACCAACGTGGTTCCGGCGATGGAAATCATGCTGGATGACTTCGGTTTTGGCCTGTCCAAGCGTCGCGTCACGCTGTCTACCTCCGGCGTCGTGCCTGCGCTGGACAAGCTGGGTGACATGATTGACGTTGCGCTGGCGATCTCCCTGCATGCACCAAACGACGAAATTCGTGACGAAATTGTGCCGATCAACAAAAAGTACAATATCGAAACCTTCCTCGCTGCAGTGCGTCGCTATCTGGAGAAATCCAACGCCAACCAGGGTCGCGTGACCATCGAGTACGTGATGCTTGACCACGTCAACGACGGTACCGAACATGCGCATCAGCTGGCTGAACTGCTGAAAGATACGCCATGCAAAATCAACCTGATCCCATGGAACCCGTTCCCGGGCGCGCCGTATGGCCGTAGCTCGAACAGCCGTATCGACCGTTTCTCCAAGGTGCTGATGGAGTATGGTTTCACCACCATCGTGCGTAAAACCCGTGGTGATGACATTGATGCAGCATGCGGACAGCTGGCAGGGGATGTTATTGACCGTACCAAACGTACCCTGCGTAAACGCATGCAGGGCGAGACGATCGCGGTTAAAGCTGTTTGATTATTATGCACTCGCGGCGCATTATCTGCGCCGTGAAGCATAATCTTACTGAATAATCAGTCAGATTCGTGATGACTGATCAATAATTACGGTGCGTTTCATTCGACTTTCGGGCAGTATGTAACGACGTAACAACAGTTTAGCCGTACGGGCAGGGCTGTACTGTCATCTCCGGGCTGACAGTCTTATACTCTCTGTTCAAGGTTAACTGACCAGAAGTTTCGCGGTGCGGGTGGCATTGTGACTCGCCGGCACCTGAACCCTTATTTTTCACGTACCAGTAGTTGTAGCGAATGAATACTGAAGCCACTCACGACCAACATGAAGCACTCTCCACTGGCGTTCGTCTTCGCAACGCCCGTGAACAACTCGGACTCAGCCAGCAAGCCGTTGCGGAACGCTTGTGCCTGAAGGTTTCCACGGTTCGCGATATTGAAGAAGATAAGGCACCCGCCGATCTGGCTTCAACGTTCCTGCGCGGTTATATCCGCTCTTACGCAAAACTGGTGCATATCCCCGAAAACGAATTACTGCCAATGATGGAGAAGCAGGCCCCGGTCCGTGCAGCAAAAGTTGCGCCGATGCAGACCTTCTCCCTGGGGAAACGTCGTAAAAAACGTGATGGCTGGCTGATGAGCTTTACCTGGCTGGTGCTGTTTGTGGTGATCGGTCTGACCGGTGCATGGTGGTGGCAAAACCACAAGGCGCAGCAGGAAGAGATCACCACCATGGCCGATCAATCCTCCGCTGAGCTCAACCAGGCCGGAAGTGAGAACGGCCAGAACGTGCCGCTGAATACCGACGGTGCAGCTTCCTCCAGCGAGCCACAGACCGCAGCGCCAGACGCGTCGGCGACCGGTGCAGCACAGGCCCCGGCAGCAACGGCTAACACCGCTGCGCCGCAGGCTCAGGATCAAAACGCGGTTGTTGCCCCTTCTCAGGCGAATGTTGATACTGCGGCGAACGCGCCTGCGGCTACTCAGCCTGCAGACAATAGCGCAGCGACTCTGCCAACCAGCCCGGCGGGGACTGCGACAGCAGCCGATCCCAACGCGCTGGTGATGAACTTCAGCGCCGACTGCTGGCTGGAAGTGACTGACGCGACAGGTAAAAAACTGTTCAGCGGCCTGCAGCGTAAAGATGGCACGTTAAACCTAACCGGCCAGGCTCCCTATAAACTTAAAATCGGCGCTCCGGCAGCGGTACAGATCCAGTATCAAGGAAAACCTGTCGACCTGAGCCGCTTTATCAGAACTAACCAGGTTGCGCGTCTTACCGTTAATGCCGAACAATCAGCAGCACAGTAACAGACGGGCAACGCGGGAGATTTTTCATGCATAACCAGGCTCCGATTCAACGTAGAAAATCGAAACGGATTTACGTTGGGAATGTGCCAATCGGCGATGGGGCACCTATCGCCGTTCAGTCGATGACCAACACGCGCACCACCGATGTGGAAGCGACGGTCAATCAAATCAAAGCATTAGAACGTGTAGGCGCGGACATTGTTCGCGTCTCCGTCCCAACCATGGATGCCGCTGAGGCGTTCAAGCTGATTAAACAGCAGGTCAGCGTTCCGCTGGTGGCTGATATCCACTTCGACTACCGCATCGCACTGAAAGTGGCCGAATACGGCGTCGATTGCCTGCGTATTAACCCGGGCAACATCGGTAACGAAGAGCGTATCCGCATGGTAGTGGACTGCGCCCGCGATAAAAATATTCCTATCCGTATCGGCGTTAACGCCGGTTCTCTGGAAAAAGACCTGCAGGAAAAATACGGTGAGCCGACGCCCCAGGCGCTGCTCGAATCCGCCATGCGTCATGTCGATCATCTGGATCGTCTTAACTTCGATCAGTTTAAAGTCAGCGTAAAAGCGTCAGACGTGTTCCTGGCGGTGGAGTCTTATCGCCTGCTTGCAAAGCAGATCGACCAGCCTCTGCACCTCGGGATCACCGAAGCGGGCGGCCTGCGCAGCGGCTCTGTAAAATCCGCGATCGGTCTGGGGCTGCTGCTCTCTGAAGGGATCGGCGACACGCTGCGCGTCTCGCTGGCGGCCGATCCGGTCGAAGAGATCAAGGTTGGTTTCGATATCCTGAAATCACTGCGTATTCGCGCCCGTGGGATCAACTTCATTGCCTGCCCAACCTGCTCACGTCAGGAGTTTGATGTGATCGGGACGGTGAATGCCCTGGAGCAACGTCTGGAAGACATTATCACCCCGATGGACGTCTCCATCATCGGCTGCGTGGTAAACGGTCCGGGTGAAGCACTGGTGTCAACCCTGGGCGTCACCGGCGGTAACAAGAAAAGTGGTCTCTATGAAGATGGCGTTCGTAAAGATCGTCTGGATAATAGCGACATGATCGACCAGCTTGAAGCCCGCATCCGCGCCAAAGCCGCCATGATGGACGAAACACAGCGTATCAGCGTTCAGCAGGTTGAAAAATAACGTGATGGGAAGCGTGCCGCTTCCCATGTATGATTGAACCCATTCTTTGGGTTTTTTTTGTATATAGAAAGAGAATAAACGTGGCAAAAAACATTCAAGCCATCCGCGGCATGAACGATTATCTGCCTGGCGAAACCGCCATCTGGCAGCGCATTGAAGGCACACTGAAGCAGGTGCTCGGCAGCTACGGTTACAGCGAAATCCGTTTGCCGATTGTAGAGCAGACCCCGTTATTCAAACGCGCGATTGGTGAAGTCACCGACGTGGTTGAAAAAGAGATGTACACCTTTGAGGACCGCAACGGCGACAGCCTGACCCTGCGTCCGGAAGGTACGGCGGGCTGCGTACGCGCCGGCATCGAACATGGTCTTCTGTACAATCAGGAGCAGCGCCTGTGGTATATCGGCCCGATGTTCCGCCACGAACGTCCTCAGAAAGGTCGTTATCGCCAGTTCAATCAGCTGGGTGTGGAAGTCTTTGGCCTGCAGGGCCCGGACATCGACGCTGAACTGATTATGCTGACCGCCCGCTGGTGGCGCGCCCTCGGTATCGCCGATCACGTTTCCCTTGAGCTGAACTCTATCGGTTCTCTGGAAGCACGCGCTAACTACCGCGATGCGCTGGTTGCGTTCCTGGAACAGCATAAAGAGAAGCTGGACGAAGACTGCAAACGCCGCATGTACAGCAACCCGCTGCGCGTTCTGGATTCCAAAAATGCGGATGTTCAGGCACTGCTGAACGATGCGCCTGCGCTGGGCGACTACCTGGATGAAGAATCTCGCGAACACTTCGCGGGTCTGTGCAAGCTGCTTGAAGCGGCAGGCATCGCCTATACCGTGAACCAGCGCCTGGTGCGCGGTCTGGACTACTACAACCGTACCGTGTTTGAGTGGGTGACCTCCAGCCTCGGCTCTCAGGGTACCGTATGCGCAGGCGGCCGTTATGACGGTCTGGTTGAGCAGCTTGGCGGTCGCGCAGCGCCTGCTGTTGGCTTCGCGATGGGCCTTGAGCGACTTGTTTTGCTGGTTCAGGCAGTTAATCCGGAATTTAAAGCAGATTCCGTTGTCGATATATACCTGGTGGCCTCAGGCGCGGAAACGCAGTCTGCGGCGATGCAGCTTGCCGAACGCGTGCGCGATGCGCTGCCGGGCGTTAAGCTGATGACCAACCATGGCGGCGGCAACTTCAAAAAACAGTTTGCTCGTGCCGATAAGTGGGGCGCAAGTATTGCACTGGTGCTGGGCGAGTCAGAAGTGGCTAACGGCGAAGTGGTAGTGAAGGACCTGCGCTCTGGTGAGCAGACAACGGTAACGCAGGACGGCGTTGCGGCGCACTTGCGCACTCTATTGGGCTAAGGAGAAGGACTGCGTGGAAATTTACGAGAACGAACACGATCAGGTCGACGCGATTAAACGCTTCTTTGTTGAAAACGGCAAAGCGCTGGTTGTTGGGGTTATTTTAGGTGTCGGTGCGCTGATGGGCTGGCGTTACTGGAACAGTCATCAGGCGGATTCCGCGCGCGGCGCGTCACTGTCCTATGAAACTACCGTTAGCGCAATTCGTGCCGATCAGCCGCAAACGCTGGCTGCGGCAGAAAAATTTGCGGCTGACAACAAAAACACCTACGGTGCACTGGCTGCGCTGGAAGTGGCTCAGCAGTACGTTGATAAGAACGAACTGGATAAAGCCGCTGCTCAGCTCTCTCAGAGCCTTGCTGCGGCCAGCGATGAGAACCTGAAAGCGGTGATCAATCTGCGCCTGGCACGTATTCAGGTTCAGCAGAAGAAAGTTGACGATGCGCTGAAAACGCTCGATACCATCAAAGGCGAAGGTTTTGCTGCCATCGTTGCCGATCTGCGCGGTGAAGCACTGCTGAGCAAAGGTGACAAAGCGGGCGCGCGTAAAGCGTGGCAAGCTGGCGTAGAGAGCAATGCTTCACCTGCGCTGAGCGAAATGATGCAGATGAAAATAAATAATTTGTCCGTCTGAGAGGGACCCGATGCAATTGCGTAAATTACTTCTGCCAGGACTGCTTTCTGTTACGTTATTGAGTGGTTGTTCACTGTTCAGTGGCGAAGAAGACGTTGTGAAAATGTCCCCACTGCCGACGGTTGAAAACCAGTTTACCCCATCCACCGCGTGGGATGTCTCCGTGGGCAATGGGATTGGTGATTTCTATTCCAACCTTCATCCGGCGTATGCAGACAGCGTTGTCTATGCCGCTGACCGCAAAGGTACCGTGAAAGCGGTGAATGCCGATGACGGGAAAGAAGTCTGGTCCGTTAACCTGGCGGAAAAAGACGGCTGGTTCTCCCGTAAACCTGCACTCCTGTCTGGCGGTCTGACCGTTGCCGGTGGTCATGTCTACGTGGGCAGCGAAAAAGCGCAGGTTTATGCGCTGAACAGCAGCGACGGCTCCATTGCCTGGCAAACAACCGTAGCGGGTGAATCCCTGTCTCGTCCGGTGGTGAGCGACGGCCTGGTACTGATTCATACCAGCAACGGCCAGCTGCAGGCGCTGAACGAAGCGGACGGTCTGGTGAAATGGACCGTTAACCTGGATATGCCTGCGCTCTCTCTGCGCGGCGAATCTGCCCCGGCTACCGCATTTGGTGCTGCCATTGTGGGCGGTGACAACGGTCGCGTGAGCGCAGTGCTTATGCAGCAGGGCCAGATGATCTGGCAGCAGCGTATCTCTCAGGCCACTGGCTCAACGGAAATTGACCGTCTGAGCGACGTAGACACAACGCCGGTCATCGTTAACGGTGTGGTTTACGCGCTGGCCTATAACGGCAACCTGACCGCGCTGGATCTGCGCAGCGGCCAGATCATGTGGAAACGTGAGCTGGGCTCTGTGAACGATTTCATCGTTGAGGGTAACCGTATCTATATGGTTGACCAGAACGACCGTCTGCTGGCTCTGAGCACCGAAGGCGGCGTAACGCTGTGGACGCAAAGCGACCTGCTGCACCGTCTGCTGACCTCGCCAGCGCTGTACAACGGTAGCCTGGTTGTGGGCGACAGCGAAGGGTATATGCACTGGATCGATCCGGATAACGGCCGCTTTGTTGCACAGCAAAAAGTCGACAGCTCTGGTTTCCTGACCGATCCGGTTGTGGCCGACGGCAAACTGCTGATTCAGGCAAAAGACGGCACGCTGTACGCGATCACGCGTTAATTACCCGGCGGTTGTAGTATACTAAACGGCTCCTGTTCACTCAGGAGCCGTTTTGACATTTTTAAAAACGCCGCGAAAGCGACGTTATTTTGAATTTAATGAGGCTTCAAACATGGTACCTGTGGTCGCGCTTGTCGGGCGCCCTAACGTTGGAAAATCCACTCTTTTTAACCGTTTAACACGCACCCGTGATGCGCTGGTTGCGGATTTCCCGGGGCTGACGCGTGACCGTAAGTACGGTCGTGCAGAGGTGGAAGGACGCGAGTTCATCTGTATTGATACCGGTGGTATTGACGGCACAGAAGACGGCGTTGAAACCCGCATGGCGGAACAGTCGCTGCTGGCGATTGAAGAAGCGGATGTGGTGCTGTTCATGGTGGATGCGCGCGCTGGCCTGATGCCGGCGGATTCAGCTATCGCTAAGCACCTGCGTTCACGCGAAAAACCGACCTTCCTGGTGGCGAACAAAACCGACGGCATCGATGCCGATCAGGCCATCGCGGATTTCTGGTCTCTGGGCTTGGGTGAAATCTACCCGATTGCGGCATCGCATGGCCGTGGCGTCACCAGCCTGCTGGAAACCGTTCTGCTGCCGTGGGTTGACGAAGTGAACCCGCCGGAAGAAGTAGACGAAGACGCTGAATACTGGGCGCAGTTCGAAGACGGAGAAGAGGGCGAAGAAGAAGAGCCTGAAGACGACTTCAACCCGCAGGATCTGCCGATCAAGCTGGCAATCGTGGGCCGTCCAAACGTAGGTAAGTCTACACTTACTAACCGTATTCTGGGTGAAGAGCGCGTGGTCGTTTACGACATGCCGGGCACCACCCGCGACAGTATCTACATTCCTATGCAGCGCGATGAGCGTGAATATGTCCTCATCGACACCGCCGGGGTGCGTAAGCGCGGGAAAATCACCGATGTGGTGGAAAAATTCTCCGTTATCAAAACCCTGCAGGCGATCGAAGATGCCAACGTTGTGCTGCTCGTCATCGACGCACGCGAAGGGATCTCCGATCAGGACCTCTCTCTGCTCGGCTTTATCCTCAATAGTGGGCGCTCACTGGTTATCGTGGTCAACAAATGGGATGGCCTGAGCAACGAGGTTCGTGAGCAGGTGAAAGAGACCCTCGACTTCCGTCTGGGCTTTATCGACTTTGCCCGCGTGCACTTCATCTCTGCGCTGCACGGTAGCGGCGTCGGTAACCTGTTCGAATCCGTGCGTGAAGCGTATGACAGCTCCACCCGTCGTCAGAGCACCGCGATGCTGACGCGCATTATGAACATGGCTGCAGAAGACCATCAGCCGCCGCTGGTGCGCGGCCGTCGCGTGAAGCTGAAATATGCCCACGCCGGTGGTTATAACCCGCCAATCGTGGTGATCCACGGCAACCAGGTGAAAGACCTACCGGATTCCTACAAGCGCTACCTGATGAACTACTTCCGTAAATCGCTGGACGTGATGGGCACGCCTATCCGTATCCAGTTCAAGGAAGGGGAAAACCCGTTCGCCAACAAGCGCAACACCCTGACGCCAAACCAGATGCGTAAGCGTAAGCGCTTGATTAAGCACATTAAGAAAAGCAAATAAGCTTTGCCTGCTTCACGAAAGCCCGCGGTTATCGCGGGCTTTTTTTTTGCCTGGTCATACCGCCGGTTTTCTCTGTGTGAAGTCAATCACTATTCACTCCTAACCATCTTTAAATCCAGAAAAGTAGACAATCGTCGAATTTTCATCTTAAAGTCCAGGGTCCGGTACTAGACAAAACTAGCGCCTGGTTATCAAATGGTTAACTAACTTTTCGCCGCATGTAAAAAATCGGCCAGATACGTAACTGGCCGGCGTACCTGCTGGTGTTTACAAGCACGACGACATACCTTTCGGGAGAATTATGCAATCCACTGTTAATCAAAAAGAGAGCCGAACGTTCTTCGGCCATCCGTATCCGCTCGGTTCCCTGTTCTTCACCGAGATGTGGGAGCGTTTCTCGTTTTACGGCATCCGTCCGTTACTGATCCTGTTTATGGCCGCCACCGTCTATGACGGGGGGATGGGTCTGGCGCGGGAAAACGCCTCGGCGATTGTCGGTATCTTTGCCGGTACCATGTACCTGGCCGCGCTGCCGGGCGGCTGGCTGGCGGATAACTGGCTGGGGCAGCAGAGAGCCGTCTGGTACGGTTCGATCCTGATTGCGCTCGGACACCTGTCGATCGCGCTCTCAGCGGTGATGGGAAACAACCTGTTCTTTATCGGCCTGATGTTCATCGTGCTTGGCTCCGGGCTGTTTAAGACCTGTATCTCGGTGATGGTCGGCACCCTGTATAAAAAAGGCGACGCGCGTCGTGACGGCGGTTTCTCGCTGTTCTATATGGGTATCAACATGGGCTCGTTCATCGCGCCGTTGATTTCCGGCTGGCTGATCAAAACCCACGGCTGGCACTGGGGCTTTGGTATTGGCGGCATCGGGATGCTGGTGGCGCTGATTATCTTCCGCGTGTTTGCCGTTCCGGCAATGAAGCGCTATGACGGCGAAGTCGGCCTCGACTCTACCTGGAACAGCCCGGTGGTAAAGCGCAACGGCGTGGGCGTTTGGCTGCTGGCGCTGGCGGCAGGCGTGGCAACGATCGTGACGCTGATTGCGCAGGGCGTGATTGTAATTAACCCGGTCGCGGTAGCCAGCGTGCTGGTCTACGTGATTGCGGCGTCCGTTGCCCTCTACTTCATTTATCTGTTTGTTTTTGCTGGGCTGAACCGTAAAGAGCGCGCCAGGCTGCTGGTCTGCTTTATTCTGCTGATCTCCGCGGCGTTCTTCTGGTCCGCGTTCGAACAAAAGCCAACCTCGTTCAACCTGTTTGCCAACGACTACACTAACCGCATGATTGGTGATTTTGAAATCCCGGCGGTGTGGTTCCAGTCGATCAACGCCCTGTTCATCATCCTGCTGGCACCGGTGTTTAGCTGGGCATGGCCGAAGCTCGCGAGCAAAAACATTCGCCCGAGCAGCATCACTAAGTTTGTTATTGGTATTCTGTGTGCGGCGGCGGGCTTTGGCCTGATGATGCTGGCGGCACAGAACGTGCTGAGCAGCGGTGGGGCGGGCGTGTCGCCGTTCTGGCTGGTGGGCAGCATCCTGATGCTGACGCTCGGCGAACTGTGCCTGAGCCCGATTGGCCTGGCGACCATGACGCTGCTTGCGCCGGAAAGAATGCGCGGCCAGATGATGGGGCTGTGGTTCTGCGCCAGCGCGCTGGGTAACCTGGCGGCGGGCCTGATCGGCGGTCACGTGAAGGCCGATCAGCTGGATATGCTGCCGGATCTCTTTGCCCGCTGCTCCGTCGCGCTGCTGATTTGTGCCGCGGTACTGATCGTCCTCATTGTTCCGGTGCGCCGCATGCTGGAAAATGCGCAGACTAAACCGGCAGCTAACGCCTCTTAAACCTCGAGCTTGCCGGGGCGGCGTTAAGCCCCGGCAATTTATTCGACGAGGTAAGAACATGCTGTTAGGGTTTGTTGGTCTTGGCGCAGTCGTTGAAACAGCTTACCTGCCCGCAATACGAAAACGCTTTGATAATCTCCCTCGCTGTTTAGGCTTTGATATCCAGCTCGTAAAACAGCCGGAGGGCGTAACGCGCTGTGCCACACTGGCTGAACTCCTCTCCCAGCCGCTTGATACCCTGTTTATTACCACGGCGTCGCTGCACCATCTTGAGGTGCTTGAACACGCTCTCGCCTCATCGGTTTCCCGCATCGTGGTTGAAAAACCGATTGTCGCCACGCTTTCCCAAATAGAAAAGCTCAACGCGCTGCTGGCGAACCCCGACGCGGCATCCCGCGTGCTGGCGCTCGATCACTGGATGGCGCGCATCGAAACGGTGAAGCGGTCCCTGGTTGGCAGCATCTCTGACATCGTCAAAATCGACGGTTTTTTGCAGGAGCCGAGCGGATATAACTCCGCCGGAGAACCCATCGCGCTTAACTTTGCCACGGGCGAGCCGGATACCCGAACGCTTCGCCACCCTGATGGCGTTATTCTGGATATCGGTACGCACGTGCTGGCGATGCTGCGCGAAACGGTGCGCTATCTGGGCGGGAATGATGAGATGACGCTGCGGGTCGTTACGGCTAAAGACCGCCTGGGGCGCGATATTGCAAAAGGCGACCTGACCACGGCGGAAGGCGAGGCGCATCTTCAGGGAAGCATCAGCGGCGTGCCGGTGGATATCTGGCTTAACAAATACGCGGGACCCGCGGGCGGGCAAAAAGGCTTACGGCTCTGGTTGCGCGACGGGCGCATCATCAGCTACGACCGGCACGGCGCTGAAGATGTGCTGCAGCTGTTGAATGGCGACACGCGTCAACGCTGGAACATTCCCGGCACGATCTACGAACACTGTCTTGCAGAGCATATCCTGGGCGCCAACAGCCTGTTTGAACGGGATCCGCAAGAGGTGAGCCGCACGACGCGTCGCAGGATCGAGGAAGTGACGCTGCTGCTGGCGTTACAGCAGCAGCTGCGTGGCCCGCACTGAACGTGACGTGGTAAAATGATTGCAGACCTGAACGCTTTTAAGGAGTCACCATGACGATTACCTGCCCGGATTGCCAGGCACCGCTGGAGCCCCAGAATGGGGTGGCGCACTGCGACAGCTGTAATAAGGACATCGCGCTTGAAGCCCGCTGCCCGGAGTGCCATCAGCCGCTTCAGGTATTAAAAGCCTGCGGCGCGGTGGACTTTTTCTGCCAGAACGGTCACGGCCTTATCTCTAAAAAACGCGTGGAATTTGTTCGGGCCGAAGGTTAATCGCAGACGCAGCCTTCGCCTTTCTTCCACAGCTCGACCAGCGACTCGGGCGCTTCCTGCTCGGGCACCAGCACGATGATATCGGCGTAGTGCGCCTGATGTTGCCCGGTCCAGATAATCTGAATGCGGAAATAGCGCTGGTCGCCGCTGCCGGGTGAAGAGGCTTGCCCGGGCGGCTGGCCGCGTGGAAAAGCCTGCTCCAGGATGCTCACCAGGCGCTGGCGCTGGGCCTCATTGAGCGAGGAGAGCGCGATGGTGCGCTGTCCGCTCAGCTTGGGAATAAAAGCGACGCCGCCTTCCCGGGCCAGCTCAACCACGGCGTCATCCGTCAGTTCCGGAACCTGCATTTACAACACTCCCACCTGTTCCCAGGCTTGTTTAATGGCCGCACCAGCGTCGCCGCCGGAGCGTTTCTCTCCGTGCGCGATCGTCAGTTTTGCGAAGGCCTCAAAATCCGCATCCTGCGCCAGATTGCGATCGCAAACCGTGTCGTACCAGGCATAACCCGCTTTTTCCCAGGCGTAGCCGCCGATCGCCGTCGCGGCCAGATAAAATGCCCGGTTGGGGATGCCGGAGTTCAGATGCACGCCGCCGTTATCCTCGCGCGTTTTAATGAAATCTTTCATGTGCGCGGGCTGCGGGTCTTTGCCGAGCAGAGGATCGTCATAGGCGGTGCCGGGTTGAGACATCGAGCGCAGCCCTTTGCCGTTGATCCCTTTCGCCAGCAGCCCTTCACCAATGAGCCAGTCAGCTTTATCGGCGGTTTGCTTCAGATGGTACTGTTTAACCAGCGAGCCAAATACGTCAGACAGAGACTCGTTCAGCGCGCCCGACTGTTCAAAATAGATAAGCCCGGCTTCGGTCTCGGTCACGCCGTGGCTCAGCTCGTGCGCCACCACGTCGATGGCGATGGTAAAGCGGTTAAATATTTCGCCGTCGCCGTCGCCGAATACCATCTGCTGACCGTTCCAGAAGGCGTTCTGATATTCCCGACCGTAATGCACGGTGCCGGTCAAAATAAGCCCTTTATTATCGAGCGAATCACGCTGATATTCTTTCCAGAAGAAATCATGGGTAATACCTAAATAGTTATAGGCTTCATCCACCGCCACATCGCCGTTCGACGGCTGGCCTTCGTAACGCACCTGCGTACCCGGCAGCTCCTGGGTCTGCTTCGCGTCGTAAATATCGCGTTCCAGCTGTCCGGCTTTATTCACGTGCGGCGCGGCGGGTTTGCCGGGCATGTGGGCCATCAGCGTCTGGACGTGGGTTAAGGTCTGACGGGCACAGCGTTGCTGCGGCTCGGAACCGCTTTCGATAATGCGACGAAGGATATAGGGGGGAATGACACTGTAAAGATGGGACATGCTGCTCTCCTTAGTTCTGGCAAGGCCGAATAAAAGGGAATAGCAGCAGTATAGTTTCTAACCGGCGAAGAATTATCCGGTTTTTCGCTGACGCGGCTTTTTCGCCGGTTTAATTGATTTCACTTCGCTTTCTACCCAGCCGTCCGACAGGCGGGTTGTCAGCACATCGCCGGCGTTCACCTGTTTGGTCTGCTTGAGCACTTTGCCGTCCATCGCCGTCGTCACGCTGTAGCCGCGCGCCAGCGTGGAGAGGGGGCTGACCGCTTCAAGATGGGTCACCGCATTGCCGAAACGTTCGCGGGTGGTGCTCAGACGCGCGCGGATAGTCTCCGCCAGACGATACTCCAGCTGCTGAATCCGCGTTTGCGCGCGATAAATTTTCGCCTGCGGGTTGTGCTGGTTCAGGCGCTGCGTAGCGCGCTGCTGGAGCGAGACCGCGCGCTTAAGCTGCGCATCCACCGCAAAACTCATGCGCTGGCGCAGACGTTCCAGCACGGTCTGCTGACGCGCCAGACGCAGCTGCGGGTGCTGCTGCTGAAGACGGTGATGGATCTGGGTAAAGCGGCGGGTACGGCTGGCGAGGAAGTAGTCCATCGCCATCTCCAGGCGCTGCTGGCCGTTCTGAAGCTGACGCAGCAGCTCCAGCTGGTTGCGGCTCACCACTTCCGCCGCTGCGGACGGCGTAGGCGCGCGTAGATCCGCGACAAAATCCGCAATCGTTACGTCCGTTTCGTGGCCGACGGCGCTCACAACGGGGATTTGGCTTGCGAAAATCGCCCGCGCCACGCGCTCGTCGTTAAAGCTCCACAGGTCTTCCAGCGAGCCGCCGCCGCGCCCAACGATTAAAACGTCGCACTCCTGACGAGCGTTCGCCAGCTCAATGGCGCGCACAATCTGTCCCGGCGCATCGTCACCCTGTACCGCGGTCGGGTAGATAATGACGGGCAGGGAAGGGTCGCGACGCTTAAGCACGTGCAAAATATCGTGCAGTGCCGCACCGGTTTTCGAGGTGATAACCCCAACGCAGTGGGCTGGAGAGGGCAGAGGTTTTTTGAACTGCTGGTCGAACAGCCCCTCGGCAGAGAGCCTGGCTTTTAACTGTTCATACTTCTGCTGCAGCAGGCCTTCGCCCGCAGGCTGCATGCTCTCGACGATAATCTGATAGTCGCCGCGCGGCTCATACAGGGTGATATTGGCGCGAACCAGAACCTGCTGGCCGTGCTGAGGACGGAACGTCACGCGGCGGTTGCTGTTGCGGAACATCGCGCAGCGCACCTGGGCAGTGTCGTCTTTTAAGGTAAAGTACCAGTGACCGGAGGACGGCTGCGTGAAGTTAGAGATCTCACCGCTGATCCAGACCTGCCCCATTTCCTGCTCAAGCAGCAAACGCACCGTCTGATTAAGGCGGCTGACAGTATAAATTGAGGGGGATTGAGAGGATAACATGTGAGCGGGATCAAATTCTAAATCAGCAAGTTATTCAGTCGATAGTAACCTGCTGAGAGGCAATCGCAAGCTTTTTTATAAAAAAGTGTAGATGCAATCGGTTACGCTCTGTATAATGCCACGGCAATATTTAACCACCCAGGTCAGAGATATTGCCCATGCTACGTATCGCTAAAGAAGCACTGACGTTTGACGACGTCCTCCTCGTTCCCGCTCACTCCACCGTTCTGCCGAATACTGCCGATCTCAGCACGCAGTTGACGAAAACCATTCGCCTGAACATTCCTATGCTCTCTGCGGCAATGGACACCGTGACTGAAGCGCGCCTGGCTATCGCCCTGGCACAGGAAGGTGGCATTGGCTTTATTCACAAAAACATGTCTATCGAACGTCAGGCGGAAGAAGTTCGCCTGGTGAAGAAACATGAATCCGGCATCGTGTCTGACCCACAGACCGTTCTGCCAACCACTACGCTGCACGAAGTGAAGGCCCTGACCGAACGTAACGGCTTCGCCGGTTACCCGGTTGTGACCGAAGAGAACGAGCTGGTCGGTATCATCACCGGTCGTGACGTGCGTTTCGTGACTGACCTGAACCAGCCTGTCAGCGTGTACATGACGCCAAAAGAGCGTCTGGTTACCGTTCGCGAAGGTGAAACCCGCGACGTGGTGCTGGCAAAAATGCACGAAAAACGCGTTGAAAAAGCGCTGGTTGTTGACAGCAGCTTCCACCTGCGCGGCATGATCACCGTTAAAGATTTCCAGAAAGCAGAACGTAAGCCTAACGCCTGTAAAGACGAGCATGGCCGTCTGCGCGTTGGCGCTGCGGTTGGCGCAGGTGCCGGTAACGAAGAGCGCGTTGACGCGCTGGTTGCTGCGGGCGTTGACGTCCTGCTGATTGACTCCTCTCACGGCCACTCCGAAGGCGTTCTGCAGCGTATTCGCGATACCCGTGCTAAATACCCTGACCTGCAGATCATCGGCGGCAACGTGGCCACTGGCGCAGGCGCTCGAGCACTGGCTGACGCTGGCTGCAGCGCGGTGAAAGTGGGTATCGGCCCTGGCTCTATCTGTACTACCCGTATCGTCACCGGCGTGGGCGTTCCACAGATCACCGCCGTGTCTGACGCGGTTGAAGCGCTGGAAGGCACCGGTATTCCGGTTATCGCCGACGGCGGTATCCGCTTCTCTGGCGACATCGCTAAAGCGATCGCCGCGGGCGCCGCTGCCGTGATGGTAGGCTCCATGCTGGCAGGTACCGAAGAATCCCCGGGTGAAATCGAACTCTACCAGGGCCGTTCTTACAAATCGTACCGCGGTATGGGCTCCCTGGGCGCGATGTCCAAAGGTTCCTCTGACCGTTACTTCCAGACCGATAACGCCGCTGACAAACTGGTACCTGAAGGTATCGAAGGTCGCGTTGCCTATAAAGGCCGTCTGAAGGAGATCATTCACCAGCAGATGGGCGGCCTGCGCTCCTGTATGGGTCTGACCGGCTGTGGTACCATTGACCTGCTGCGTACTAAAGCAGAATTCGTACGCATCAGCGGTGCGGGTATTCAGGAAAGCCACGTTCACGACGTGACGATCACCAAAGAGTCCCCGAACTACCGTCTGGGCTCCTGATAAGTTTCCGCGCCCGATCCAGTTACTCTATGGATTTCGGGTTGCAGGAAGGCGGCAAGTCCATGAGACCCCGGGAGCATAGTTAACTATGTGACCGGGGCGAATGGACGCAGCCAACGCACCTGCAGCCTGAAAGACGACGAGTAAATCGGGCGCTCTGTTTTTGTTTCTCTTGCCTCGGAATTAGCGTCAATGACGGAAAACATTCATAAACATCGCATTCTCATCCTGGACTTCGGTTCTCAGTACACTCAGCTGGTGGCGCGTCGCGTACGTGAACTGGGCGTTTACTGTGAGCTGTGGGCGTGGGATGTCACGGAAGCACAGATTCGCGAATTCAATCCAAGCGGCATCATCCTGTCCGGCGGCCCGGAAAGCACCACCGAAGAGAACAGCCCGCGCGCGCCGCAGTATGTGTTCGAAGCTGGCGTGCCGGTATTCGGCGTGTGCTACGGTATGCAGACCATGGCAATGCAGCTGGGCGGCCACGTAGAAGGCTCTAACGAGCGCGAGTTTGGCTACGCACAGGTAGAAGTCGTCACCGACAGCGCGCTGGTGCGCGGCATCGAAGACTCCCTGACCGCAGACGGCAAACCGCTGCTGGACGTGTGGATGAGCCACGGCGACAAAGTTACCGCCATCCCGTCTGACTTCGTGACCGTTGCCAGCACCGAAAGCTGCCCGTTCGCCATCATGGCGAACGAAGAAAAACGCTTCTATGGCGTGCAGTTCCACCCGGAAGTGACCCACACCCGTCAGGGTATGCGCATGCTGGAGCGCTTCGTGCGTGACATCTGCCAGTGTGAAGCTCTGTGGACCCCGGCAAAAATCATCGACGACGCCGTTGAGCGTATCCGCCAGCAGGTTGGCAATGACAAAGTGATCCTCGGCCTCTCCGGCGGCGTGGACTCCTCCGTGACCGCGATGCTGCTGCACCGCGCCATCGGCAAAAACCTGACCTGCGTCTTCGTGGACAACGGTCTGCTGCGTCTGAACGAAGCCCAGCAGGTTATGGACATGTTTGGCGACCACTTCGGTCTGAACATCGTTCACGTGGAAGGCGAGCAGCGCTTCCTGGACGCGCTGAAAGGCGAGAACGATCCGGAAGCGAAACGTAAGATCATCGGTCGCGTGTTCGTGGAAGTGTTCGACGAAGAAGCGCTGAAGCTGGAAGACGTGAAGTGGCTGGCGCAGGGCACCATCTACCCTGACGTGATCGAGTCAGCGGCTTCCGCCACCGGTAAAGCACACGTCATCAAATCTCACCACAACGTGGGCGGCCTGCCGAAAGAGATGAAGATGGGCCTGGTTGAACCGCTGCGCGAGCTGTTTAAAGATGAAGTGCGTAAGATCGGTCTGGAACTGGGTCTGCCGTACGACATGCTCTACCGTCACCCGTTCCCGGGTCCGGGTCTGGGCGTGCGCGTGCTGGGCGAAGTGAAGAAAGAGTACTGCGACCTGCTGCGTCGCGCGGACGCTATCTTCATCGAAGAGCTGCACAAAGCTGACCTGTACA
>Ga0213826_1000340_pt1 | contig 28759 bp, 12 predicted proteins | sample MC6MC0899MG_FD_180668 | JGI IMG/M metagenome (GOLD analysis project Ga0213826, IMG submission 180668) | Enriched soil aggregate microbial communities from Iowa State University, Ames, United States - MC6-MC0899-MG | ecosystem: Environmental > Terrestrial > Soil > Unclassified | place: USA: Iowa...
CACATGATCCCGATACCCTTGTCTCGTTAAAGGTAACTGTTGCAGTTCCGCAGTTATCCGTTGCAGTCAGTGTTACCGCTGATGGTACTTCTGTTGAACACGAATAAGTCGCGTTCACAGGTAATGTCTCTACAAATACAGGTTTGGTTTTGTCTTCTACAGTGATTAGCTGTACATGCGTGGTAAAGTTACCGCACGCATCGGTCGCCGTATAAGTTCGTGTTACCTTGTAATTGTTCGCACAGCTTGGACTCACATCAGAAACAACATCGTTTACAGTGATGCTGATGCTGCCGGCTGCCGTGCAGTTGTCTGTTGCGGCAAGTAATGCCGTAACTGGAATTTCCGACGGACATGAAACCGTTACATTCGCAGGTAAAGTTCCCGTGAATACAGGTTTAGCCGTATCTTCTATGGTGAAAACCGCCGTTGTTGAAGAAGCATTCCCACAAGCATCTGTTGCTGTGAAAATAACTTCTACACTTCCTGCACTACCGCAAGAAGCTACAAAGTTGGCAGTTGCATAATTGTTTGTCCATGTAACTCCGCCGCAGTTGTCTGTTGAAACAGAGCCTCCATGACTTGCAAGCCATGCGTTTAAAGCCGTTGTGTTACCAGATCCGTCACACTGTACCGTAATGCTTTGCGCATTGGTGGTTATGGCAGGTGCGGTTTGGTCGTTCACCGTTATTATCTGAGTATGGCTTGTCGTGTTACCACATACGTCGGTTGCCGTCCACACTCTGGTTAAAGTAAAGTTATTTGCACAAGTTCCTGCTGTGGTGGTCTCAACCAGTGTTACCGTTGCCGTACCACAGTTATCTGTTGCTGTTAATACTGCTGGTGCAGGTATTTCCGATGCGCAAGATACCGTTACTGCAGCTGCAGGTAATGAACCTACAAAGGTTGGTGCAACAGTATCGGTTACCGTTACCGTAGCCTGAACGGTAGATGCATTTCCACATGAATCTGTTGCTGTAAAGGTTACCAAAGCACTGCCCGTGTTGGCACATGCTCCCGTTAAACCATTGTAGTTATGACTCCAGGTTATTGTTCCACAAGCGTCGGTCGCAGTCGCGCCTCCATGGTTTTGAAGCCAGTTGGTTATCTGTGCATTCACATCATTACCGCAAACAAGACTTAAGTTTGAAGCTGAAGTTACTACAGGAGCAACCTTGTCTGTTATCTTAAATTCTGCTTGATCAGCAGAGGTATTGCCGCATAAGTCGGTTGCAATAAAGTTAACGATGATAGTTTTAGATCCGCCACATGTTGTATTGGTGTCTTCTATCTGATAACTCAAGGCCACAGTACCGCAATTATCCGTTGCCACTGCACCTCCGTAAGATGCAAGCCATGCGTTGAACGCCGAAACGTTGCCTGCTCCGTCACATTCTACCTCCTGATCTCCAGGTGCTGTTGTAAATACAGGTTTGGTTTTATCGTCTACCGTTATGGTCTGCGTGTGTACAGTTGTGTTGCCGCAGCTGTCTGCAGCTGTCCATGTTCTGGTCAGTACATATGCATTGGCACATGATCCCGATACCCTTGTCTCGTTAAAGGTAACTGTTGCAGTTCCGCAGTTATCCGTTGCAGTCAGTGTTACCGCTGATGGTACTTCTGTTGAACACGAATAAGTCGCGTTCACAGGTAATGTCTCTACAAATACAGGTTTGGTTTTGTCTTCTACAGTGATTAGCTGTACATGCGTGGTAAAGTTACCGCACGCATCGGTCGCCGTATAAGTTCGTGTTACCTTGTAATTGTTCGCACAGCTTGGACTCACATCAGAAACAACATCGTTTACAGTGATGCTGATGCTGCCGGCTGCCGTGCAGTTGTCTGTTGCGGCAAGTAATGCCGTAACTGGAATTTCCGACGGACATGAAACCGTTACATTCGCAGGTAAAGTTCCCGTGAATACAGGTTTAGCCGTATCTTCTATGGTGAAAACCGCCGTTGTTGAAGAAGCATTCCCACAAGCATCTGTTGCTGTGAAAATAACTTCTACACTTCCTGCACTACCGCAAGAAGCTACAAAGTTGGCAGTTGCATAATTGTTTGTCCATGTAACTCCGCCGCAGTTGTCTGTTGAAACAGAGCCTCCATGACTTGCAAGCCATGCGTTTAAAGCCGTTGTGTTACCAGATCCGTCACACTGTACCGTAATGCTTTGCGCATTGGTGGTTATGGCAGGTGCGGTTTGGTCGTTCACCGTTATTATCTGAGTATGGCTTGTCGTGTTACCACATACGTCGGTTGCCGTCCATACTCTGGTTAAAGTAAAGTTATTTGCACAAGTCCCTGCTGTGGTGGTCTCAACCAGTGTTACCGTTGCCGTACCACAGTTATCTGTTGCTGTTAATACTGCTGGTGCAGGTATTTCCGATGCGCAAGATACCGTTACTGCAGCGGCAGGTAATGAACCTACAAAGGTTGGTGCAACAGTATCGGTTACCGTTACCGTAGCCTGAACGGTAGATGCATTTCCACATGAATCTGTTGCTGTAAAGGTTACCAAAGCACTGCCCGTATTGGCACATGCTCCCGTTAAACCGTTGTAGTTATGACTCCAGGTTATTGTTCCGCAAGCGTCGGTCGCAGTCGCGCCTCCATGGTTTTGAAGCCAGTTGGTTATCTGTGCATTCACATCGTTACCGCAAACAAGACTTAAGTTTGAAGCTGAAGTTACTACAGGAGCAACCTTGTCTGTTATCTTAAATTCTGCCTGCTCAGCAGAGGTATTGCCGCATAAGTCGGTTGCAATAAAGTTAACGATGATAGTTTTAGATCCGCCACATGTTGTATTGGTGTCTTCTATCTGATAACTCAAGGCTACAGTACCGCAATTATCCGTTGCCACTGCACCTCCGTAAGATGCAAGCCATGCGTTGAACGCCGAAACGTTACCTGCTCCGTCACATTCTACCTCCTGATCTCCAGGTGCTGTTGTAAATACAGGTTTGGTTTTATCGTCTACCGTTATGGTCTGCGTGTGTACAGTTGTGTTGCCGCAGCTGTCTGCAGCTGTCCATGTTCTGGTCAGTACATATGCATTGGCACATGATCCCGATACCCTTGTCTCGTTAAAGGTAACTGTTGCAGTTCCGCAGTTATCCGTTGCAGTCAGTGTTACCGCTGATGGTACTTCTGTTGAACACGAATAAGTCGCGTTCACAGGTAATGTACCTACAAATACAGGTTTGGTTTTGTCTTCTACAGTGATTAACTGTACGTGCGTGGTAAAGTTACCGCACGCATCGGTCGCCGTATAAGTTCGTGTTACCTTGTAATTGTTCGCACAGCTTGGACTCACATCAGAAACAACATCGCTTACAGTGATGCTGATGCTGCCGGCTGCCGTGCAGTTGTCTGTTGCGGCAAGTAATGCCGTAACTGGAATTTCCGATGGACATGAAACCGTTACATTCGCAGGTAAAGTTCCCGTGAATACAGGTTTTTCTGTATCTGCTACCGTAATCTTTTGTACATGGCTAGCCGTATTTCCACAAGCATCTGTCGCAGTCCATGTTCTTGTACGAACATAGCTGCTTGTACAATTTCCGGCAACAGTGGTTTCGTTAAACACAACTGTGGCACTACCACAGTTGTCTGTAGCAGTTACAGTTGGCACAGTTGGCAGCGCTGCCGAACAAGATATGGTTATATCTGCAGGTAAAATGCCATTAAATGTAGGTTTTACGGTATCTGTAACTGTTATAACCTGTGTATGTGAAATTGTGTTTCCACAAACATCAGTAGCAGTCCATACTCTGGTAAGCGTGTAACTGTTCGGACAAGAACCGTCTGTTCTTGTCTGATTCATTACAACAGTCGGCGTACCACAATTATCAGTAGCCGTTAAAGTTGCGGCTACAGGAACATTATCACAGCTAACTGTTATATTCGCAGGTAATGTACCTACAAAAACAGGAGCAATATTATCATTTACTGTAATTACCTGTGTATGGGTTACCGCATTTCCACAAGAATCTGTCGCTGTCCAGGTTCTTGTTATAGTTAATTTGTTTGCACAGGTTCCTGTAATTGTACTCTGTCCAAATGTTACTACTGCAGTACCGCAGTTATCAGTAGCTGTTAGAGCAGCAGCAGCAGGTATTGCAGATGCGCATGATACCGTTAGATCTTGTGGTAAAGCACCGTTGAACACAGGTGCTACATTATCGGTTATACGGACTGTGCGAGTACAAGTTGCCGTATTCCCCATAGCGTCTTTTACAGTGAAAGTTCTGGTAAATTCTCGATATCTGCCATTAGCAGGACCGGTACAGGTACCTATAGCACTATCAACATAGGTAGTGGTAGTAGGTCCGCATGAACTAACAATAGTTGGGTAATGAACTTGAAGAGGTGGATAATTACTTGTTGAATTACTTCCGTTACAAGCAAAGTTTATAACCGCTGTCGGACAATTAGCAATTACTAATGTACAGCATATTGGCGCGGCACCCGTAACATTTAACGGAGTACAATTATTAGCATCGGTAAAAGTTACGTTATAAGGTGTTCCTGAACCTAAAATAGGGGTAGTTGCCGGAATTGCAGCAGACGTCCATACATTACCTGAAAAAGTACCCGGATAACCTGTTGACCCCGGATCAACTGTAAAGGGAGCTGTTCCAGTCAGTGTTACCTGTACCTGGTAAGTTTGATTGTTTACTGAACAAATTGTTGTAACCGAACCAGACAAGCTGTTGGCTTTTAGCGTTACCGTAATGGTACCAATATTACTTTTACACGTACCGTCTACTATAAATCTATTCACTGCATAGTAAGTTCTTCCATTTACTAACGGTGTATTTAAAGGTATGCGGTTTGCCGGAAGATCTGATGTTGCTTCCTGTAAATTTTCATACCAGTCTATATGAAATACATTTGTAGTAGCTGCAAAAGGAATGTCTGCCACAGTTGGTACACCTCCACTTACCGTCGGATTACAAATTACCGGTGACTGATTCGCAGGCACGATCGCCAATGCAGAATCCACAGGTAATTCCATAATCGTCGTATTCTCAAAAAGTACCTGATCAATCCCTGTATTAGAACAATTCGGGATAGGTGTACATGCAGCTACCGCAATATTCTGGTAAACAGAAATTGTGATATCTCCAAAATTATGGTCACACTGTAATGCTGTTTGATTATTTAAAGTATATTTTAACGGAACATTTTCAAATTTAAGAGACTGCGACACTGCGATAGTCTGACCAGTCTTAATTTTATAAACGTACCCTCTGTTCGGATCCAAGCCAATGTAATCTACCTTTCCTGCAGGAAGCAGGTAAGTCGCAGGATTTCCTACAATACTCCAACCAGCAGGTAGTTTAAGAGCAACATTATAATCGGAAGTTACAGCGTCATTCACATTAAATTGACCTGAGTTCACAATTTCCGCATTATAGACAGATCTTAAAACACCCCCGGTTGTAAGAACAGGATCTAATACAACACTGCTTGTGCCTACTTCCCTTAATTCTGGGAATGAGTCAGAACCGCCCGCTATAATCAACCTTCTGGTTGTTGCCGGAGTTATATTAGTTACCGCTGTTCCGCAACTGTTAGTTGCCGATGGTGTAGCAGTATGCTTACTACCACTTTTAAAGTCACAACTGTTCACCCTGAAGTAAATACGCACACTTACTCTTTGAGCAGAGTTTAACAGTACCGTATTAGGAAGCGTAATTTCCAATTCATTACTACCATTAATGGCTGTATTACTGCCATTAATGGTAGTAAATCCAGAAGCAGTGCCGCCGTTTGCGTTAAATACTGCACTATATTCAAATGAATCATCGAATACAAGTCCTGGAGCCGTGTTCAGTGGAATTTTTATTTTCAGGTTTCCAAGCTGGGTATCTCCACCATTATGTAATCTTACCGTATACCAAATTCTACCGCAAAGGTCTGGCTTAACCGTAGAATTTCCATTAAACTGATCAAAAAGTTCTGTCTGCAGTACATTTGCTATTGTTTTATGTGTAAGAACCTTGTCTGGTAATGTACATACCGATGTATTAATAGTTGCAGGATATGCATTTGAAACGCAATTATATCCTGCAGTAAGTGTTAGACTATTCACCGTACATCCAACAACAGAAGCTTTTATTAAATAAAACTTAGCACTGTTAGCACTGAAATCACCTAATTGATAAATATTTCCTACAGGCATAACTGTACTTCCTGAAACTGCTCCATATCCTGAAACTAGTTCTACGGAAGATATAGCAAGTACACCTGTTTTTTTAGCAAACCATACACTATTAAAGTCTCTTGTACCTGAAGCACCTACTCGTACCACCCAAGAAACTTGTGTACCGTCTGGGCTTAAAGTTCCTAAAAGACTGTTGTTAGATGTCTGCAGAGTCAGCGAACCTATACCTGTATTGTATGTCAGATTCTGCGAATTAGAATAAGGCGTTGTTAAGCCCGCACCATCTACAATGTTCCCGTTCATAACAACTTGAACGTTTTGCACCGCACCGGTATTTACTGGTTCACATGCAGAAACAGATACTGTAGGTGTCAATCTCAATTCAAAACCTTCATCTAAATAAGCTATGCCGTTACCTACGCCTAAAGTTTTTTCTGTAATATCAGTTAATGCTTGCGTAAGATTCAATGTATAGTTTCCGTTTGTTACATTTGTAACAGGTACATCAACAAAATTATTACTCCCCATCCAAGGCTGGTTTGCAACTGTTACCCTAATATTTGTAAGCGTTATATATGCCGGTACTTGGAAAACAGCATTTGTTGGTGCAAAAATTCTGCGATATTCCTGTTGGAAAATGGCATCCTGATTGTTGAATCCCAAGATACCCGCAGTAAAAATGACTGTATTTGTATTATTGCTGCAATTAACAAAATTTGCAGAAGCGCCTCTAAAACTATAATTAGTTGTTACGTAAAATCCTGTAGCAGTATATGTTCTACCGCATAGTATACCTTCTCCTGTACCATCAACCAGATAAGATTTTGCAGGGAACTGTTTTAAACCGGTTCCCGAATTTCCTGCCTTAATCTGTATGGACATTCGTATATTATCATTATTTAAAAACGAGCCTGCCGGCAAAACAAACTGCATTACATAGCTAGTAGCCGTTTCAGTAACTGTCGCATTCGATGTAATATTTACTCCGTTTCTAACTACTTTTCCTGATCCAGTAACCAATACTGCATTTACGCTTGGATCTTTTTCTACAACAAAACGAACCGTATTAAAACTGTTTGCCGTTGTATTTACAATAGTTGCATCCTGATAAACTTCAAGAATGTCACCTTTGTAAAAAGTTCTGAAATCTCCTGCAACACTGGGAGTACCAACTGCAGGTACACCAGATACGCTAACAGCATGACCAACTGTTAGTCTTTTAATGCCCGCAGGTCCGTTCTGCATACCGTCAGGGCAGGGACCTCCATCGCAATAACCTTTAAGATCGGTTTGATTGCAGCGAAAAACTACAGATGTACAGTCAACACCGTTGTTAACCTTTATAATTTCGCCACCTACACGGTACCATAAATTGTCAAGATTTGCAGGACAACTGAAACTCAGCGGAAACTGCATGCGTAAAAAAGATAAGTTTAGGCTGCCCGAAACCCAAGGGGCAGAGCCATAAGTAAATGTAACGGTATATTTTTTTGTACCTGCTATGTTTACTGCAGTTACACCATTAAATGAGAATCCTGCAGTATTAAGGTCTGCGGCCAGTTCTACGGTGATTACAAATTTATCCCCAATCTTCAGTTGCGTTGATGGAATTACCGTATTCATAAACAGGTAATCAGCTGTATATGCCTGCCCTGCTACAATATCTACCTCCCCTATGTGCATTCCTCCGTAACTGTACGAAACTTCACTGCTTACAACTCTCCCCGTAGTAATAGGTGCACATGCACCCGTATATGTGTAAGAAGCATTAAAGTAATTTTGTCCGGTGCCGAATTGTTCCGGTGCAGACAAACATGAAGCTGGCGTTCCGGTTGGAGCTCCGTAATATTGGAAAAAACTAACCACTGCATTTGCACCGCCAGCAATAGCAGGAAGCTGTATTTTAACAGTCTTTGGATTTGTACCTGGTGTAACAGTAAATACAGCAGGGTTACCATTTACAGTAATACCGCTGGTACTAATATATCCCAAAAGATCCTGTGTTCCAATTTCAAACTCTATAACACCGGTCGCAGCGCTTCCTGTATTGGTTACAGTCCACGAATTTTGTCCTAGACCATTAAAGCAGTTAATCACCGGTTGTGCAGCTGTTACACTAAGCTGTGGCGCATTCGGTGTATTTAGGTTAATTATATGGGTAGCCGTACTGTTTACAGCAGCATCCGTACATTTGGTTGAGCAACCATAAAAAACTTCATAATTTGTTGGTGTTAATGCACAACTAACTATTTGTACTTTTTCTTTAAATGAAAGCGTTTCCCCACTTTTAAACTTTAGATTAGCATTAGCCCCAGAGAAAATCAACTGATTTCCACTTACTGTAACTACCCACCCTAATGATGTAAGTGATGAGTAGTCATAAGATACCTGACTAAGCCCTCCTCCAAGTATGCGTTCAAATGTAAAAACGGGTAATTCCCCATTTCCCTGGTTCCGAATAGAAATGGTTCTTTCTACTACGTCATTTATATTTCCTATAATGGGATTTGGCGTTACATCTATCCTTAATACAGCATATCTAATATTTATGGTTTCGCTGCTTTTAGGTACAATAACCCCTGTACATCCTTGCAAAGTATAGCTTACCGAAGGGTCTGTAATAGTAGAACTAATAGCACTGCAAAGTGCTTTCGCATTATAAGTTACTTCAATTTCCTGCGAAGCAGGTCCTGAGGGGATATTTACATCAACAGTAACTTCTTGAGTCGTCTGGCCCGATACAATTGCAGGTACCCCGCCAACTTTCACAGAGCCGCTTTCCAATTCAAATCCGGTTGGAAGCTCTATTTTAAGCTTTCCGTTCGGGCAAGCAGTACTTCCCCTACCGATTTTAACAGTAAACTGCTGGTAGTCCGAACAGACATCAAGTACTGGAACAGCACTGTCTGTGACAAGTGTTTGCGCCTGCAAATGTCCTGTCTGCAACAATAGAAATGAAAAAAGCATGGCCAGTAACAGCATTCTGCAATTTTTCACTACAGCAGCAAACTGCATAAACGTAGTTTTACAATTCATAAAAAAGTATGTTTAATTAAGTGTGTGATTCAAGATAAATTTTAAATTGTGGCTGATAAGAATCTAGCGGCTAGAACATCATAAAAAGAGTACGTATCGCTTAAAAGTACCTTATCTACTAGTAAGGAAGTAGTGCTTTGCATCATTAATGACAAAATACAGTTTAGCACCGGTTTTGTCGGTAATTGTTACGGATGATCCATTTGAGATGGAATTGATCTTTAAAGTTTTTTTTAATATACCAGATAGTAACTTTTCTTTACTTTTTTCAGACGTTAATAAGTTTGTAGATGTTATAGGTCTTACCACACCAATACCTACTTGTGCACTTATTACTAAAAAAAATAGTACGCCCCCAAGCAATAATAATATTTTTTTCATATACAAAGATTCTATGGCTAAATTTTGAAACTTATCTAAAATGAATTTTTATTACGTTTCCTATTAACCAAATTTTAAAGTTGCTTTTCCTTTTATTAAAAGGATCCAGCGGTTTATGTTGCTAAATTTAAAAAATCACAATTCTAAATATTTTACCTTTTAGTTCCCCAATTGTAATTTTTTTACTATATTTATAATATGATACATGATAAACGATCGAAAGTATTTTTAAAATTTCGAATCTGTTTTTAACAATACACTAAAAGTTGTACAGTTTTTAAATATGTATAATTTTACGTGGCGAAATTCGTTATATATTTTATAACCTGCGCTTTATAAGTAGGTAGTTATAAGGTAGTATTTAATTAAATTTTGACTACCCATCGTGTAGCTCATATTTAAAAACCTCATTCACAACAACATACCACATGCTTTGTTAAATTTTCTTAAATGTGAAAAACTGTTGAATTGGTATGTTGTAATTACTATTTTTGTTGAAAATAATTTTAATGAAAACCTTTACAGTTTTTATAGCACTGCTTTTCAGTACATTTATCTACGCCCAAAAAAGACCGCTTGAATGTTTAAAAGAAAAAGTCTTCCAATATAACCATGCGGAAAGATATGATTTATCGATAAAATTACTAACCGATTTTATAAGTGATGACAAAAATTCTACCGACGATAAATATAATGCATACCTCATAAAATCTGATATTTACAAAAATCTTTTCAAATATCAGCATGCTCTTAAAAATCTTGAAGCAGCATTGCAACAGGGTAAAAAAGGAAACAATCGTGTTACTGCTTTACAAGAAATTAAAGCTGAAAAAGCTTTTATTTACTTTGAAATGCAGGATTTTGAGAAAGCTAAACTATTGATGGACGAACTAGCACGCTCTGGATATGAAAATCTATCAACCAAATATTTAATTTTTATTTATGTGCAGGAGGGCTACTTCTTACTTAAAGAAAAAAACTATACCGAGGCTGAAAAAAAGTTGAATGATGCTATAGAAATTGCAGAAGTAGATCATCCTGAAGAATTACCAATCATTTTAGGTAAGCAGATTGAATTTTATAATACTGTTCAAAACTACGAGAAAAGAGATCAATCATACAAAATGGGTATTGACATTGCCCAAAAGAATAAAAACTTAAAATACGAGTTTTATCTAAATGAAGTTTTCAAAAACGTTTTTAGTAATAATAATGATGCAAAAAATGCATTGATGTATCAGAAAAAATGTGACTCACTCTTCTCTCTTTACAATTCAAACAGTAACAGCAGCAAAATTGAAATTTTAGAGCAGGAAATTAAGAATAAGAATTTTGATGATGTCTTGGGGAAGAAACAGCAAATTCTTATATATCTGTTTTTATTTAGTATTTTATTAATACTAGTAGTTCTACTTCTTTTAAAAAAATACAGGAAATACAAGCGTCAGAAAATTACAGTTGAAAAACAAAACCAGATATATCAGGAAGAAATAGAAAGAATTAAAAAGTTGGCACAAAAAGATATGTACGTAAAAAAAGAAATATCGTCATTTAACTTGACTGAGCGCCAATTGGAAATTATAAAACTTATACAAAGTGGTAAAAACAATAAAGAAATTGCAGCGGAACTGTTCATATCTGAAAATACTGTAAAGTATCATCTAAAAACCATTTATACGATACTCCAAATAAAATACCGAAATGAGTTATCGAACTTTGTTGTAAACTAGAAAAACAAATCTAAAAACGATTTCTCTATTGTCAATAAAGTCTTCGAATAAATTATTTTTTTGGAAAAAAGTAAATCATTCTAGCTTTCAAATAATATCGTAAATATGCAAAAAATGATAATTTAGAAAACTATTGACTCCAAACTTCAATGAAGTAAATAAGGACGTGCTTTCTAGCTCAAAAAACTTCCAACAAAAGCAAGATTAAAAAACCAATTTATAATACTAAAAACACGTATTCGTGTATAGATTCAACTAAATTGTAGCTCTTGTATTTTAAAATGATCTCTGGTTTAAAAATAACAAAAAAGCCTCCAGCTTATAAACTGAAGGCTTTTCTTTCTATAATTACTACTGATTAAAGATTGAATAAGAGGTTGCTTATTCTTTCTCTATTCTTCCCTTATCTGAATATTACCGTCGGTATTTCCGCGACTATTTACCTCTCTGATAACCTTCATTACTTTCTCTTTAATACAAGGAGGAAGCGGTTTATTCAAAAGCTTTCGTATTTTTTTAAATTTACCCATAAGCAAACCTTTATAATTCCAAAACAATAAATTCTGATCGGCGGTTTTCTTCGTGTTCAATATCAGAACATTTTGAGCCGTTTATACATTTGTTAATCAACTGTGTTTCACCATAACCTTTATAGGTTATTCTTGAAAGATCGATTCCTTGTGCAGCAATCCATTGTGAGGTAGATTTTGCTCTACGCTCTGAAAGTTTCAGATTATAATCATCAGATCCTCTACTATCGGTATGTGAACGTACATCGATTTTCATACGCGGATAATCTTTCAGCACCTCAACAACTTTTGCTAACTCTAAAGCAGCATCTGGTCTGATGTTATCTTTATCATAATCGAAATAAATCGGTTTAAGTTTCAGTACTTTAAACAAATCATCATTCTTTTTCACTTCTACCTTTTTCTGTTCCAATACGATTGTTCTTTCGCTTACTCCGGATCCGTTATTTAAAGTCACAGTTTCTTCTTTCGTAATGTATCCCTCTTTAGAAACCTTTACACGGTAAGTTTCACCACACTCGTATTCCGTATTGAAGCGGTAGCCGTTATTAGCGTATTTGTTAGATGTACCTAATTCTTTATAAAGCTTGTCGTAAAGCGTTAGCGATGCATCGGTTACGATATTGTTTGTTTTGGCATCTAAAATTGTAACCAGTAATTCTTGTGAACAACCCAATTTTAAAGCTCTGGTTTCAACAAAACTGTAGATATCGTCGTTTCCGTGACCACCTGTTCTGTTAGAAGAGAAGAATCCCTGTTTGGTTTTGTAATCAATGTAATAGGCAAAATCATCGGTATTTGAATTCACAGGTTCTCCGATATTCTGTACCTCGTAAAAACTACCGTCTTCTTTAAGTTTTACACCGTAAACATCTAATCCACCCAAACCGATTCTTCCATCACTTGAAAAATACAGTTCGTCGTTGCTGTTTATAAACGGAAAGGTTTCTCGTCCTTCGGTATTAATTCCGGAGCCTAGATTCTGAGGCACTCCGTATCCGTTACCATTTACGGTTACTTTCCATAAATCTGAATTTCCGAAACCACCCGGGCGGTCACTTGCAAAATAAAGTGTGTTTCCATCTTTACTTAATGTTGGGTGAGCCGTATTGAAATCATTGCTGTTAAAAGGCAGTTCCTGAACATTGTTCCATTTGCCGTTTTTTAGTTCGGCACGATAGATTTTAAGTTTTGTATTTTTATCTGAATCGTAGCCTCGGGTACCTCCTAGCATATTGTTTCGGGTAAAATACATTGTTTGTCCGTCTGTCGTTATAACTGCCGACGATTCGTTAAACTTACTTTTAACATCGCCTTTTAACTTTTTAGCTTTCGTTTTTTTGCTGATACTGTCATTAGGCAATTGATAATCGTACAAACTGGTAAAAGCCTCTCCAGTCCAAGTATGGATTTTTTTAGAAAAACTTCCCGTATCGCGCGCACTTGTAAAATACAGCTGCTGATCGTGTACATAACTTCCAAAATCGGCAAACTGCGTGTTGATTGGAAGATTTTCTACATTGCGGTAACGACCAGAGTTTTCTGTAATCTGTTTTTGAAGTTCCTTTTCGTTTTTACGAACTGCTGCGATCTGTGTTTGCGAACCGGCTTTATTTACAAACTGATCATAATAATTTTTAGCTTCAGCGCTGTTACCCGTATGCTGCAATGTTTGTGCATAACGGTAATAAAATTCTGATGCGATATCTTCTGATCCAAATTCTGTAAACAAACGTTCGTAAAATGGATGTGCTTCGGCATATCGAGCATTGAAGTAATAGGTGTTACCCAATTTCTCTAAAATATCTTTGCTTACATAACCTTTTTTAACGATTTTTTCATAGATGGTCATGGCATCTACATACGCCCAGTTTTCGTATTCTTTGTCTGACTTTTTTAAGCCTGCCTGTGCCTGTGCCGAGGTATTTCCTAAAAATAAGAATGATGCCAGGGCCAATAGTGATAATCCTTTTTTCATGTCTGTAAATTTTAGAAGAATCGCGACGTATTCATACGGCGGTACTTGTTAAACAATTCAAATCTTAAGAAAACCTCATGCGATCCGTTGTTGTAATTAGCCAGTTTGGTGGTTTCTCCATCATAGCTGTAACCTATGAACAAACCATCGGTAACCTGGAAACCTGCCAGTGCGCTCCAAGCTGCATCCCAACGGTAAGCTCCACCCAAAGTAAACCTGTTACTGATCAAGAAGTTTGCCGTAATGTCTGCCTGTAATGGTGCACCATTAGTTGCTTTTACCAAAAATGCCGGTTTAAATTTCAACATCGGATTTAGTTCAAACACATGACCACCAATCAAATAATAACTCATGGTTGTACGCATGGTACTTTGAATGTTATCATCATAACGGGTTGTTTCCAGGAAATTAGGAATAGAAAGTCCTAAATAACTTTTTTCGTTATGCCAGTAAATTCCGGCACCTATGTTCGGTGTAAACTGTCCGCTGATATCATTTTGAAAATTAGGGTCGTTCGGATTGTATGTCAGCAGTTTTGAATAGGCTACATTCAACATATTCCCTGATCCTTTAATACCGAATGAAAATTTACTGCCTCGACTGTTTAAATCTATGGTGTACGATAAATCTACACTTACCGTGTTTTCATCCATAATTCCCAATCCGTCGTTAATAAAACCTACGCCCAAGCCCAATTTGCTGTCACCCAAAGGCGTATTAACAGAAAAGGCATTCGTTTGCGGTGCACCTTCCAATCCAGCCCACTGTGTACGGTGTAAGCCAAAAATACTTAGCGAACCACGGCTACCTGCATAAGCTGGATTTATGTTTACCGTGTTATACATGTATTGGGTAAATTGCGGATCTTGCTGTGCGTTGGCTGTGAAGCTTACTAAAGCTAACAAAGCCCCTATGATTTTTAATCTCTTCATTGCTTATTAGTTTAGTTGTTGCTTTCCAGATGTATGTATCCTACTTTCTTAATCCATTGGCTTTGTCCATCCCAATCATACAGATATTCCACCACGTAGTAATACGTTCCTGCAGGAAGCTTTTCGCCGCTGCCTACAATTCCGTTACCTTCTGCTACACCAACAAACACATTGTTTTTACTGTTGTAGTTTTTGGTTTCGTACACTTTTCTACCCCAACGGTTATAAAGAACAACATTGTTTTCAGGAAAATGCTCGATATTATCTATAATTAAATAATCGTTGATTCCATCACCGTCCGGAGAAACCCCGTTATAAACAACCACATCACCAGGATTCAAGAATTTTTCTTTGATTTTCCCTAAAGTAAATATTCCGAAACCATCAACCTGAACAGGTGTAGTAATTGTTTTTGCAGCTGCATCTACAACGCCACCTTCGTCTACCCACAGGTTTTGAGTTGCATCCCAGCGAACGATATGCAAATCTTGTGTTCCGCGGAATTCTGCAGGTGTGGTTTGATCGTGCCAAGAAAGCGTAACCATAACCGAACCTGTTGTTCCGGCTGCCTGATTGATCGTCCAGTATTCCTGATTATTTACAGCAGAAATAATTCCCGTACGGTCTTTATGCGGATATGTTTGGTCTGTATACTCTTTGAAATACTCGCTTAAATAAGTATGAGCAACATCTGAAGGAGCTGAAATTCCTGCCAAACGATAGTATCCCAACTTACCAATTGGAAAAGTAAAGGCGTTGTTCCCTTGTTTTTCAACCATTCCTTCGGCATAACTTTTATCGGTTGCATTCATTTGCGAAGCTCCGTTCCCGAAAAGCAACTGACCGCCATCATTTTTATTGATACGTACGATTCCTTCTCTGAAATTACCTACACCATCGATAATCATATCGCTATTTAGGCTGAAAGGATACTGGGTAGATGTATTGTTGAAAAGCACATCGAAATGTTTTGAAGGCTGCGAACCTTCGATCATCTGCGGCTGACTTCCTTGAAATACCGTGTAACCCGTAGTCTTGTTTGTTGAATGTGTGAACAAGCCGTCGTTATTATAATTTTTATAGAACTGAAATTCACCGTCGTTAAAAATTACTCCCGAAGCTTTGTTGTCAAAATCAAACTGTGTTGAAACCAATGTACTGGGCAATATGTATAATTGACCTTGATTGACCATTACAGGTTCTACGGTTTGTGCATAGGCTACAGAACCTAAGCTTAGAAACAGTAAACGGATATTTTTAAATATCTTTTTCATAGTCTTAATTTTTTAAGTGAAACTAAAAGCACAAGGCAACCCATGTTAATTACTTTTTGGATATTTATACATAATTCGCCTTTACAATATTTTGTAAGCGTTTTATTTCACTACAAATACGATGTTTATCAAAGTACAATCTGTTGCCGCTGCGGTTACATCGTACGTCATTACACCTTGATTGTTAATTGTGATGTTTGAGAATACGTTTGCATCGTAATCGGTAATGATATAATACAAATCGGTAGGACTATTGAAATAAGGGATTCCTGTTGTTGGTGCTCCCGGACTTACTATATGATTTGGATTTGTTAAAGCAAATTGTGCTTTGTATTCTTCGTATAAATTTTTGGTTTGCCCAGTTGCACTTACCGAAGTGTTAAAGGTAATAGACGGCATATAGAAAAATTTTACTGCCTTGTTATCTGTTGTTACCATTTGTTGCCACTTGATCCCGTCGTTATAATAAAAACCAGGTACCACGTCGTTTGCTGTGGCAGTGTTGTATACCGTCATCCCCGCAACGTGTGCAGATAGTGGTGCAGAATTTGTCGCTTCTTGTAATGCTAAGCGCGGCAATAAAATTCCTTTGTTTGGCGCTTCCACATCTAACATTGCATTTGTGTTTGGAGTACCATCTGTGCCTCCTATTTTTACTTGCGCAGACATTACTGTGCTAAATAATACAGCTGATAAAAAGATAATTTTCTTATTCATAGTTCTTTAAGTTTTAAGAAGAACCATCTGTTTAGGGGAAAAAACAGATGGTTAGGGTTTAAAAAAAATTATTGGGCAGAGAATTCTACAACTACTTTTACGCTTAAGTCTGAGGAACTTAAAACGTTGTACATATTACCGGTCCCAATTCTAAATGATAAATTGCTGCCTGCTAGTGCAACGTCAGTTGTAGATGTATTTATAACATTATTATCATTGTTTAATAATTTAATACTCACGATTTTTCCTAAAGCTGTTGTACCTACAGGTGGCGTAATACTTATTGTAGAAACATTTGCTGTACCTCCTGTAACAGTAGCTGCATAAACACCTGCATAAATTTTACTGCCGTCAATCCATGTATCACCTGTGTTCGTAACTGTTGTTGTGTTGTACGTATCGCCCAACTGATTCTTAATTTCTTGTTTTTGAATCGTTGTGGCGTTCGTGATTGCATTTACAATTGTTTGCGCTATATCAACCAGTTCTTTAACACCTGTAGTAGCGTTTACCGTATAAAATGAAAACGCCGGAATTGCCAATTGACCTGCTGGAGCCCCTGCTGCGATAGCTGTTCTTGTGAAATAAACATTTCCGCCTTGGTTTAACAAGTTGTTTATTATATCTTCTATTGCATTTTTAACATTGGTGTTATTCTCTATAGACCATTCAACATCTGCAGTAACATCGATATAATTTTTAACAGTAGTACTTTCTGTTAAATATTCGTAAACTACTTTTTGTGCTGCCTTTGGATCAACTAAAACCTGTGCATATGCCGAATTATTAGTACTTTTTCCAATGGTCGTTTTTGTTTCATTAGTTTTTACAATATCGCTAAACGCAGTGCTACTCACATTAACCCATGCTTTTGTAGTGGCATTCCATCTTTGAAACGAAGCCTGATTTGTTCCTGCATCTATAACAATTTTAGTTACACCTTCTTGCATTGAATTCTTTGAAATATACTCAATATATCCTTCAACAGTAGTATAGTTTGTACCACCACCAGTTACAGTACTTGTAATAAACTCATTAAAGTTGTTTACGATTCCATCTACAAAATTAATTTCGTAAACTCCTGTTTCGGCTCCTGTTATTGGATCTGTTGTACCCGTATAGCTTTCAGAAACATAATATTGTTTGGTACCAATAGTAATTAATTTTGTTTTTGTTTCGTTTTGCTTAACTATTGATGCTAAATCAATAAATATTTTGTTACCTGTTGTTTGATTAATGTAATAAAATGAATTTGCAGGAATTGCTACTCCGTTATTATTAGCCGCGATTATACCAGCTACCGTATAACCTACGTTTGCATCACCTTTAGATGCTATGTACTGTATGTATTCTTCAACAGTTGTAAATGTTTTCCCATCTTCGGTAATTGTTACTGTTTGATCTAAAATTGTTTGAATATTTGTTGCAACGCCCGCTACAATATCAATTTCGAAAATACCAGCAGGTAATGTTCCTGATGTCCAACCGTTTACTACTGCCTGCGTAGGAATAGCTCCGCCATTTGCAATAAGGTACGTTTCAGAAACGAAATATTGTTTAACCGGAGCATTTGCCGTATTTGTTTTAACCAATGCTGTTTTAGATTGTGCTGCACCAACCAAATCGGTCAGGTTAATAGTTATATAACCACCTGCACCAGCGTTAGCTGCATCGCTCCAATATTGAAACACCCAATTTGCCGGAGATCCAGTTGCTGCTATATTTCTGTAAACAACATTACCTTCTACTTGAGAAGCGATCATTTTAATGATTTCTTCTACTGTATAAAATGTTCCACCCGGCTTTACAATTGTTGTTGTACCATCTAAAATAGTTTGAAAGTTATTGATTACAGATTGCGGTACATCTAATAAAATTACTCCTGGTCTTAAAGTAGTACCAGCAGAAAAAGGTGATGTTGGAACTACGCCATTGTTTGCATTGATAGTTTCTTCTGAAATATAGTAGTATTTACCTGAAGCTGCAGGAAATTCAATAAAAGTAGTTTTAGATTCTGCTCCTCTTATCAAATTCATAATATCTGTTGTGATATCTTTTTTTGTATAATTTGTCCCATCGAAATAAACGTATTCAATAGTAGGTGTAGTTCCAGGAATAAACACCATACCACCTCCAAAGGTATCACCTGTAACAACAGGATCAACCAAATTATTTGCAGGGAAGGCAACTTTAAGCAATGCTATTATTTTAGTTACATCTCCCTGAAGATCTGTAATATCACCGATAGCTTCGTCTAACTGTGTTTGGTTTACGATGCGTTCCCAATGTGCAGCTACAGTTCCGTTAGCCGGAACCCAATAATAAAACCCTGGAGTAACATCTGCGGCAGTTGCCGTATTGTAAACCAAAAGACTTTCTACTGCAGTCCCTGTTATCGGACTAAAAGTTGTAGTGTTTGTTAGCACCACACGTGGAATTAAAACTCCTTTATTCATTGCCGAAATTTCTAATTGTACGGCATCTGCAGGGTTTGCTGTGCCTATTCCAACCTGCGCATTAGAAAACTGAGTAACCCCAAGTAATGCTGCTAAGAATGTCATTTTTTTCATAATGTTGTAATTTTAAGTATTGACTTTTATTTTTTTATCTTGTTGGTAACCATTCTGTTTGACACGATACAAGCTTTTGAACATTTTTCTAAAACAATGGTAATTGCTTGTCTTAGACCTATTTCGCATCCGTTTCTCATTGCTTGAACATAGAATGTGTGCATTCCTACAGCGATATTTCTTGGCAATGTGAAGGTTAATCCGTTAGCCGTATCCAATTTATCTGGACCTGTTGCAGAAGTGTAAACCTGATATGTTGTACAAGCGTCCATAGGGTTGAATACAAGGGAATCAGTTGTACACAACGTTAAATCTCCGTTTGGATCTGCCCCATAATTAAATGTTGGCTTCATTGATATATCATAGATTCTTGTAAAATTCCCCAATACACCTACTACATTTCCATACGAAATTTTCACACGATCGTAAGGTTGGTTAAAAGGAGCGACAATCACAACTGCTTTATTGGTTGTACCGCCTAAAAGACCTAATAATTTTAAATCTACAACACTGCTGCTGCTATTTAATGGTGAACCTACCGGCGTATCGCCTAAATAGCGTTGAATGGTATATCCTTGCAATAATGATAGGGAAAGAACAGGGTTTGCTGGTACTTCAAAAACAATTCGCAATTCATCTCCTGCGGTTGCTTGTTGTTTAAACACAGCTGTTAATGAAGCCTCGTTTAGCACAGCTACACCACGCGCAATTTGTGCGTATGTATTTACATCGTTATCTACTGCATCCCAAGGATTTGTTACCGATGCGGTTGCACTTGCTACACCAAGACCTAAATCTTGCACACCATACAATACATCAAGAATATTTGGATTGGTGTTTACATCGATAGGTGCACAGTTTATACTGCCTGTTTGGGTGTAATATGCTCCAAACACTTTTGTGTTTTGTGCCACGCTTAATACTGATCCTTGCGAAATTCTAACTCCTGAATAGGCTTGTGGACCAGAATTGTTTGACGGTACAAATGTGAATTCGATAACGTTGTCTGCTACCAATAAATCTAACAAACCACCGTCTACAGCTTTAAGACTGCCAATTGGGTTTCCGCTGGCATCCAATCCTTGTACAGACAAACCACCCGCTAATGTTAAAAGGCTGTATTCTTTTCCTAACTTAATGGTTACAGGGGTTCCTGGAGCAACTGCATTATCAAAATAAATGTTTTGCCAAGTAGTTCCTATACCCAACAATCCTAAACCTGTTGTTATTGTAGAATAGGTTTTCGGGTTATCATCTATAGCGTTGTTTGTATTTGCAACTCCACCTGTGATGATAGATCCCCAATCAGAACTATTGTTTGCATATACTCTTTCAAAAGTTGGTGGACAATCATTGGCATCAAAAACCGTAACGATTATGTTTTCAAAAGCGGTACATCCGTTTAATGTTGCCACAACTGTGTATGTGTAAACACCCGGCGTTGCTATTGTTTGTGGTGCATTTCCACCTATAATACTGTTGTTATAATCATACCATTGTATTGCAGCTGCACCTGCAGTAGCATTTGGTAAATTGAATGTATTTCCTGCCACAGCTGAAATAGACTGACCTCCGGTAATTGTTATTGTTGGTGCCGCATTAACTGTAATAGTGTGTGTTGCTGCATTACCAATTCCATTTGCACAATATCCATCACCTTCAACTGTTACGTATAAAGTACGTGTTCCTACCAAATCTGGTGTTGCCAAAAGACTAAAAGTTGTTCCTTGGAAAGCTAATTGAGATAAATTAGCATCTGTGTACCACTTAAATACCGGATTATTGATTGATGCCCCCGCTGCTAACGCAGTCGCAAATGTTACATTATCACCCTGACAAACAGTAGTTGGTGCAGTAATTACAATATCGGCAGGCGTTCCTGTTGGAAGAACCGTTACGTTTGTCTGTGCTGCGGCACCTGTAAAACAGTATCCTAAACCTTCTACCGTAACATAATAAATAGTATTAGCTGTTGGATTTACCGTAATACTGCTCCCGATTTGTGGTGTATCTGATAAATTGCTGGTTAGATACCATTTGTAAACCGGATTGGTAATAGCCGGTGCTGTTCCGCTTAACGCTGCTGTAAGGGTAATTGAAGTTCCCGGACAAGCTGGTGCTGTTGCAGACGAAGAAAGCTGTATTGCCGAAGCGCCTACATTGGTACAGGAAGTCGCCATGTTAAAAGTTACATCTTTTTGTACTGGTACATTGCCTGGAGCGGTATAACTTACTTCTGCCTTATTGCTGATATTTCCTGAAGCTGGTAAACTTTGTACGCTGGTTACTACTGTAAATGTAGTTGATGCATCTACTGCCAGAGAAGCAATAGTAAAGTTTAGTTCATTACCGTTTACAGTAGCTCCGCCATTGCTTACAATTGATACTTCTGTTGGTACCACATTTTGTAAAATATCTTTAACCGAAACATTCGTTAAAATATTATTTCCTGTGTTTTTAACAGTAATGGTATATGTAATTTGATCATTCACCACTGCTTGATTGGTACTGGTTGCATTGTTGCTTACACCGTTCTTAACCACTGTGAAATCGTAAACCGCATTTACCGGAATAATTGTGCCAGGAGCTTTGGTTGTATCCGGATTATTTGGATTGGTTTCATTATCCATTGGTGGATAACTCTCTATTTCTACACTGCTGCCGTTTTCTTTAACCTTAGCTATGTTTTTAATTTCCGTTATTCCGGTTAAATCTTTAGCAACTTTAACTTTAAACGTAAAACTTGTTGTTTGGTTAACTGCTAAAACTGCATTTGAAACAAACGTTACCACACCATTTGTGTGCGATCCGCCGCTTACCCAAGTTAATCCTGCAGGTAATGCATCAGTTACCGTAATGCCTGCTAAATCCTGACCTCCACTGTTACGTACATGAACGCTATAGTCTATTTCTTCATCACCACTAACGGTATTCAAAGTATTATTGCCGTTAATCACATACGATTTCCAAGAAACCATCTCTGCACTTGCTAATGCATAACAACGCTCTACACCATATAATTGTACCGGTGGTAATACCGATGCACTTACTAGATTTTCGATACCTACTGCAATACGGTCGTATGCTGCACCCGGTGCAAATGGTAATTCAACAAGACTTCCGTTGTTAAGCAAATTCAATACGTTAACTCCGTTAATAATCCCTGTAGTTCCCCAATCTAATGTTTCTACAAGTGTATCACCCAGGTATGCCTGTATTTTTAAATCTCCAAGCAACGACAGGTTAATAGCACCCGCTCCTGTTTTGAATTTGACATTTACTACATCATTAGCAGCAGAAACAGTATTAAAGAAAATCCATTGTTTTGCACCACCTGCTACATTCAATGTTCCCATACTGATTTCTGAGTATTGTGTAGAATTATCATTGATTGCATATTGCGGATTAGTAACACCTGCTCCTGAAAGATTATTTACCGATAACGACAGACCTGTATATTCGTACGATGTTGCAAAAGCATCCAAACACTGGTCTGTGCTGGTTTCGTAACACATACCGTAAACATTCATCGTATTTGGTTGTGCTAAAAGACCTAAAAGGCTGTTTGTGATATCTGTAACGCGTACCGCATTGTAAGGTTGGTCTGGAGTTACCGCAATATAATAACGTCCGTTTTTATCTTGTACAATTCGGATATCGCTATTTCCACCAACTGCAGCGTCTTTGCTGTTTGCAGTTGCTATCAGCGTAGAAGTACTTACCGCGCCTTGTGCATTATATGTATTGTTTTTAACATCTACTTTAAAATAATGATCCCCTAGAACCAGATTGTTCAATAAGCCCGACGCCACATTTCCTAAACTTCCGCCTACTAATTTTTCAAGAAGGGTTCCTTCCATATCAATGCGTATGTAAGACGTGGTTCCTGCCGGTACAACCTGATCGTAACCTAATTCTACGAATCCTTCATATTTACTTCCTAAACCTAAAAGAGTTCCTGCCCCAGAATTTAAGGTTGCAAATGTTGCTTGGTTATCATCGAATAAATTTTGAATGTTATCTGCATTTTGAGCATTCACCAACATTGTTGCACATTTTGGTACTGCAAACGGACTTGTTTCAAACGGTTCCGGACAGGTAACTCCATAACGTACCACACTGTAAACACGTAATGGCTCTGCTGCAACGTTTAAACTAACGATTGATTCCGCACCAATATCCACACGGTCAAAAGTTCCTGTTGGTTGAAATTGCAATTCAGCAATACCTCCTGATCTGAACAGTGCCAACAAATCGATATTATTAATCAATCCGCTTTGTAAGGTATAATCAGGTCCCACTTGCGTATTACCGTTATAGAACTTAATTTTATAAGCTCCTAATAAGTCTAATGATAAAACGGAAGAAGGTTGAATCTGCAATCTTACTTTCACCTTATCATTTGGTTGTGACGGTTTATTAAAATAAATTGTCTGGTAAACGTTTGCTGCTACACCTGCGATTCCCAAATTAATTTCGGAATAATCAGAAGAGTTTGCAGAAATTGCACGGTATGAATTGGTAACACCAACGTTTGAAATATTTAACGCACTTAAACCAATACCCCCGCCTTTATACGATGTAAAATTTGCAGGAAAACAAGGGTTTGTACCGATTTCAGAGCATGCATTGTATACATCTAAACTTGCTTTTTTACCTGTAGGCAATAATGCTGTAATATGGTTTGTAATGCGAATACGGTTATAAGGTGCCGATGGCGTAATTGCCAAATAAAAACGACCAATATTGTCTTGCACTACTGTAATTAAGCCATTTGATGTATTTGCAAAAGCAGCTCTACTGTCGTCTAATAAAACAGTGGTAGTATTATTTTTTGCTGCAACTTCAAAATATTGATTCCCTAATAGTAGGTTATTTGCTAAATCAGAAACCAGTTTTCCTAAACTACCGCCTACTAATCTATCTAAAACGTCTTTATCATAATTAATACGCACATAAGTAGTCCTGTTTGCAGGCAAAGTAGTTCCCATATCCAATTCAATGAATCCTGCAGTTGGTCCGCTTACTAATAAATTACCTGCATCGGCATTTAATCTTGCATAGGTTTCATTGTTTACATCTATGGCATATTGTGCAAAATCTACATTATTAAAATCCACTAAAGAAGTGGCACATGAAGCCTGATCAAAAGGACCTGTTGTAGCAGAAGGAATTGGAGCAATTTCTGGGTTTATACATGTTGGAGTTCCATCGTAACGCTGAACGTCATAGATCCGCACACCATTTCCTAAAACACTTAATCCTACAGTTGAATTCAATCTTACTTCAGCCTTGTCAAACTCACGGCCCGGAGCAAACGTTAGAGTAGCCGCACCACCCGATTGTAGCAAGGTAAGTGCATTGGTATTATTTAACAGACCACTTTGTAAAGAACGTCTGTAAACCACGTCGTTCTGGTTTGTTGATGTATTCCATTTGGTAAGGATAACTTCGATACCACCTAGTAAATCAGTATTAATAACACCTCCCGAACCTAATGACAACTTAATATTTAAAGTGCTTTGTGAAGGTGAAGTTGTTGCAAAATAGAAATATTGTGAGAAAGATCTTGCTACGCTAAGGTCTAATACTCCTGAAGATTTTAATAAAGAATAACTATTAGCATCTGTATCAATGGCTCTTTCCAAATACTGGTTGTTTAAATCAGCAACCTGAAGTCCTAATCCACCACTTCCATCGAAAGAAGTGCCAAACGGACGTCCACAAGCACCTGTTGCGTTACTATATGTAAAAGCATTATAAACATCCAAGTAATATTCCGTTCCTAATCCAACAAGGGTGATAGAACGATTGCTTATACGAATTCTATTATAAGTTTGTGATGGCTTTACCGCAATATAACTAGAGCCATTACCATCTGTAATAAGCTTTACTCTGTCTGTATTAAATCCTTGAGTATTTGTTCTTGTTAAAACAGAAGTTGTATTATTGCGAACATCAACTTCAAATTCTTGATTTCCTAAAAGAACGCCACCAAGTATCGTTCCTAAAGTATTTCCTAATGAACCGCCTAATAGCGCACGCAAAAGTGTATTATCTGCACCAATACGAACGTACGACCACTGATCGGCAGGAATAGCAGAAGCAAACTGAAGCTCTATAACTCCTTCATAAGATCCTATCCCCGCAGCTACACCTGGTGACGCTAACAAACGGGCATAGGTGTTATCGTTTAAGGTCGCATTATTCGGATCTATAACTCTACAAGGAGTTTGTAAAAAGCCTCCACAATTTGTCGTGTTATTCGTATAAGTAACTGTATTTGCTAATGTTTTAGTTTGCCCATAAAAGTTTGTACCGCACAGAAGCGTGAGTAACAAACACGATAGTGCGTGGACAATTCTCATTTTAAAAATAGTAGTTTTCTTTTTCATTTTTTAAAGTATCTATTTTAGTATCATTTATTTAGAATAGTACGGGATATCTATCAAACTAAATATTGCCCGAATGAGAAAAAATTCTTTCTATCAAAAAATTATTCAAATCATTCTTATGAAAATTCACTACAGAAGATTTTAAATGATTTAATTCAGGCTATAATTTTTAATTAACTTGAAATTGTGAACGTGTAAGAACCAATCCCGACCTGTGCATTTTCGAAGTATATTACGCCTAGTGAGGCGCTTGCCAAGGTAATTTTTTTCATAAAGTAAAGTTTTAGTTAATATTCAGTTCATAAGCTTAAAAAAGTGCTTTATGATGTGACTTTTTAAAAAAGCATGGTCTTATTATTGTATTATAAATTTTCATCAAAAAATCAAAAAAGCACTAATGAAACAAAATAAGAATTAAAAGTTCCTATTTTTAGATAAAAGTAGTACTTTTTTTTCACAAAAATAAATTTGTTAAAAAAAATTAAAAAAAAAACTAAAAATCGTTGTTTCTCGTAAGTTAAAGAAGCAAGAAAGTTTTGAATTATTACCGAAAAGAAAATATGTTAGAGATTAAGACAAAATTAAAAAGCATACGAAAAGAAAAGAATTACACACAAGGGTTCGTTGCTGAGAAATTAGGTATATCGTTAAGAGCCTATACAAAAATTGAAAATGGAGAAACACAGTTAACCATTGACAGACTGGGAGAAATTATTGAAATACTGCACATAAATCCCAATGAAATTTTTAGCTCGGATATATGTGATGACGAGAACAAAACTAAAAATATTGAAAACCGACCTGTTGCAGAAGACTCGATTTCGTTGATACAACATTATGAAGAAACAATTGTTATGTTAAAGGAGCACATTGAAACGTTAAAAGAACTTATTAAGAAAAAATAAAAAAACCGCTTCATAAATTGAAGCGGTTTTTTTATGTATAATTTAAACAAAACAAGCACAAATATTTCCTGTTTCTAAAAATATTTACTAATGGTAGTTATTTATTAATTAAATTGTTTAGTGCCTTGTCCTGTTTTAAAAGTAGATTTAAATTTTTCGCGTATTTCTATAACTTTTTTCTTTGCACGCAACAAGCGCATCTTCACAGCACTTTCTTTTATATCTAAAATTTGTACGATTTTATTAATAGATAAATTATACTGATATTTCATAAGCAGCACATTTCTATCCTCAACCGGTAAAACATCCATTATTTCCTGCAGTCTTTCATAGTTGATATCTAACAATTCTGCATCAGAAATTTCGTTGTAATCTATATTTTCACTAAAATAATTATGTAAAATTTCTTCAGATAAAAAGGTAGCTTTATTTTTATTTTTATTTACAAACTTAATACTGGTGTGAACAGTAATTGCGTAAATCCAGGTAGAAAGTTTAGAGTTACCTTTAAATTTAGGAAGGTTAAGATATATTTTAATAAAAATCTCCTGCGTTAAATCCTTTGCCTCTTCTTCATCATTAACAAACCAAAAACATTTGTTATATATAAATGGTGCATATCGATCATACAACATCTCGAAATAACTTGCGTCACCGGTTTCTGTTATGAAACGTAATAGTTCCTCATCGGAATAATTGATCTTCTTCATTGACAACATTTTTTCTTTACCAAATATAACCGATATAAAGTACTACACTAACTTTTTAACAAGGCTATTAACAAAAACAACAATTATTTATTTATAATATAGATAAAATAAAATAAAAACAGTAATATATATACTCTTTTAATAAATTGCTTTTACAGAACAGGAGTATCTGAAAATAAAAACAATTATTTATAGTCTAATTAATGTACACATAATCAGTAAATATTCAATTAACTAAAATACAAAATTAGCTTATTCAACAACTTACATTATAAATTCAAAATAATAAAGTATAAATGTATACTAATAATTAACAATAATTAAAATATTTATAAACAATCAACTTGCTTTATGTAAATTTGAATAATATCTTTCCTTTTATATAAAAGTCAGTTAATTTAAATGTCATAAAATTATATTTTTAATGATTATTTCATCTTAAAAAGTTAAATAAGACTTATGAAAGTTTAAGAAACATGTTTACAATAAGTAAGAAGTATATGGAAAAAATAAAGAAAACGTTAAGAGCTTTACGAAAAAAAAGAAACTATACACAGGCTCAGCTCGCTAATAAACTGGGAATATCTACCAGAGCATACGCTAAGATAGAGGCAGGTGAAACTAATCTAACCATTGGGAGACTGCGCACTATTGCAATTATACTTGATGTGAGTCTTACAGAACTTTTAAATGATATTCCTGATGACAATGTTGTAATAGCGCCGCCAGATACTATACCTCTGCTAAATCATTACGAACAAACTATAAATCTGCTTACGCAACAGAATGAAATGCTTACCAAGCTTTTAAACAAACATTTAGAAAACAACGACTAAAAAGCACTAAACACCACCAATTACATACATATTTTCCATTGTAGGCTGTTCGCTACCACCGGATTTTTCTAGAGTTATAGCAAAATTTTGTGCGTTGGCTATAACCGCTAAAGGTATTTCACTGTCTTTTTCTTGCGTATACAAACCGGCACTAATTGGTTTTCCGTCAGCAATTGCCCAAAGCTGGTACTGCATACCTACTGGCGCTGTTGGTAAATTACCTGCATGAAGATATACCTGTTTGGTTTTTTTATCCCAAAATACAACCGCTTTTACATCTGCGTATTTTTCCACACCGTTTAAAGCAACTGTCTGCATATCTGGGTTGGTAACCATATTCCATTTTTGATCTGCTTTCTGTAATGCCAAAGTTTGCACATTCACTTCTGTTTGCAATCTGTCAATTTCAGTAGTTGATTCATTCTGAATTGTGATCCAAAACAAATTACTTGAAATACTTACCAGCAAAAGCACCGACGCAGCAACTGCAATATTTTTCCATTTTTTAAACGGCGTAATTTCGTTAACGGGTTTATCTTTCTGTACTTCAGCCTTTATCTTCAATTCCTTATCTGGTACAGAAAGAGTTATAA
>Ga0213826_1000344_pt1 | contig 28556 bp, 23 predicted proteins | sample MC6MC0899MG_FD_180668 | JGI IMG/M metagenome (GOLD analysis project Ga0213826, IMG submission 180668) | Enriched soil aggregate microbial communities from Iowa State University, Ames, United States - MC6-MC0899-MG | ecosystem: Environmental > Terrestrial > Soil > Unclassified | place: USA: Iowa...
AAAAGCACCGACGCAGCAACTGCAATATTTTTCCATTTTTTAAACGGCGTAATTTCGTTAACGGGTTTATCTTTCTGTACTTCAGCCTTTATCTTCAATTCCTTATCTGGTACAGAAAGAGTTATAACTTCTTCTTTTTTGATCTTTTCCCAGATCTTATCTTTCAATTCCGCAGGAGGTTCAACTGCGTGAGCCGTTGCAAAATCTTCCAATAGCTGCTGCGCTTCAATAAAAGCCTCGTTTACTTCTGCATTATTCTTTATAACACACTCAAAAATACCTGCTTCCTCGGGAGATGCAAGACCAAGAATATACGATTCTATGATTCCGGACGATATGTATTCTTTAGTGTTCAATTATTTATATTCTTTTAATAAATCTTTTAATAGTAAGAGGGCGTTCCTCATTTTAGTTTTAACTGTGCCCAGCGGAATTTTAAGCTTTTCTGAAATTTCGATCTGTGTGTAACCTTGAAAATATGCCAAATGGATCATTTCCTGCTTATCACCATCCAACCGTTCTAAAACCTTGCCAAAACCTATATAATCACTACCGTTGGCATCAGCACCTGACTTTATATTATATACGAAATCTGTAACCGTCTGGTTTTTAAGTTCATTCTGAAAAGCTTTCGATTTAATATAATCAATAGCCGTATGCCGTGCAATATTGATTATCCACGTATAAAATCTGCCTTTTGAAGCATTGTACTGATCTATGGAATTCCAAATTTTCACAAAAACATCCTGAATAACCTCTTCCGTATATTCTTTAGACGAAACAATACGCAAAACAACCCCATACAAGGCACCAGAATAGTGATTGTAAAGGTAATTAAACGCAACTTCGTTCTTTTGTTTTAATAAAATAACGAGTTCTTCTTCTGTATAGGTTGTTTTGATAGCGTAATTTTTTCCTATCAAAAATAAACAAATTAGCTGTGAAAAAACATTCCCAACGAAAATTTTTAATAAAAAATCATTTTTATCGATTACATAAAATCAATTTATTAACATTAAAAACAATCTTTATTAAAACGCTTAATTAATTTTTTTATCGATTTATTAAAAAAAAGTTAAAAAATAAAAACCAAAAACAACCTCATCTCGTAAATGATGGTTATAACAGATTTTTCAAATCGTAAAAAAAAATAGCAATGAGAACAAAATCAAACATTTCAGTAATCGTATTGGCAGCACTTGCCTTTACGTTCAGCGGAACCGCAACTGCCCAATCAATGAGAGAAAAAACCGTAATGGTTGGCGGTGCAGCAATGTATCCTTCTAAAAATATTATTGAAAACGCCGTAAATTCTAAAGACCACAAAACACTGGTTGCTGCAGTAAAAGCTGCCGGATTAGTAGAAACATTACAAGGCAAAGGACCGTTTACCGTTTTTGCACCAACCGATGCCGCTTTTGCGAAATTACCAAAAGGTACGGTGGACAATTTGGTTAAACCAGAAAACAAAGCAACGCTTACAAAGATTTTAACCTACCACGTACTTGCAGGTAATTACAGCGCTAAAAAGGTTTGGGATGCAGTGAAGGCAGGTAAAGGAAAAGCAGCAATGAAAACGGTTGCGGGCGAAACCTTAACTTTTTGGACAAAGGGTAATGACCTTTATGTTACAGACGCAAAAGGTAACAATGCCAAAATAACTATTGCAGACGTAAACCAATCTAACGGTGTAATCCATGTGATTGATACCGTATTAATGCCGTAACATGCGCAACTATCAACCTAAAAGTTAAACCGAATATTATGAAAAGAACTTTAATAAGCGTATCAAACGATCAAGCGAATCTGGATACCAACCGAAGAAATTTCTTAAAACTCAGCGGCGTAGGTCTTGCCTTGGTAGGACTAACAATTGTTGGCTGTGAAGACGATATAAACCCTATCGACGATAACAATATTTTTGATTTGGGTAAAGGAGATGTAGGAATTTTAAATTATGCCTACGCACTGGAACAACTGGAAGCCGATTTTTACACCAAAGTGGTAAACAATTTCTATTCAGGCATTTCAAGCAAAGAAAGACAACTGTTTACAGATCTGTACCATCATGAAGTAATTCACAGAGACTTCTTTAAGGCAGCAATCGGCGCGGCTACAACCAACCTGCTTCCAACATTGGAATTTCAATATCCGAATGTGAATTTCAACGATCGAAACTCGGTGTTAGCCACAGCAAAAGCATTAGAAGATACCGGCGTTGCGGCTTATAATGGTGCAGGAAAATACATTTCGAACCCTGATTATCTGGTAATTGCCGGAAAAATAGTTTCGGTAGAAGCCCGACATGCATCAGCAATCAGAGATTTGATCAATCCGGGTTCATCAGACTTTTCAGGTGACGACGTAATTGATGCCAACGGTTTGGATCTTGCAAAAGAACCTAAGGAAATTGTAATGGCAGCAGGCGGATTCATAAAAACGCCGTTTACCTGGAAAGAACAGGGAATTCAGTAATTATTCATTTAAAACCTATGTATCATGAACATTCTTAAAATATTGGATAAGCTTTCTGACGATAAATTTTTCAGTGCAGAAACCTCAAGACTAGACGCCCTAACAAACATAACAAATTTTAGTACCAAAGCAGCAATAGCAGCCATTCCGTTAGGATTGGGGACCTTATTATCTGCACCGGCAAAGGCAGCAACTGCAACAACGGCTTACACTGCGCGTGCGGGTGCACTTACGGATGCGCTGCAGCTTGCTTTGATTTTAGAATATCTGGAAGATGAATATTACCGTATGGGATTGGATGCCGGCGGATTAATTCCATCTACAGACAGAACCGTTTTTATGCAGATATCAAAGCACGAAACAGCACATGTTTCTTTTTTAAAGGCTGCATTAATTTCTTTAGGAGAAACACCGGGAAGCAAACCTACATTCGATTTTACTGCGGGTGGCAATTTTAGTCCCTTTACAGATTATAATCAGTTCTTAGTTCTTGCACAAGCTTTTGAAGATACAGGTGTGCGTGCCTATAAAGGTCAGGCAGGTAATGTAATGGAAAGCAGACAGATTTTACAGGCTGCGCTACAGATACATTCTGTTGAAGCACGACATGCATCGCAAGTCAGAAGAATGCGTGCCAACAAAGGCTGGATTGAACTAGCGAACGGCGGAAACATGCCCGCAGCAACAGATGCTGTTTACGCAGGTGAAGATAACGTAATGCAGGCAGGCTTTAATACTGCAGCAGCTTTTGGTGAAGCAGCAGGTTCGGCAGCGTATGACGAAGTTTTAAGCGGCAGCGATGCCGCTGCAATTGCAGGTTTGTTTATTGTGTAAGCTTACATTATCAAGACAGACTAATAATTAGACGTTGTTTTTATGTGATTATATTTTTTAAGTTTTGGGTTAAGAAGAAAATTCTGCATTAGCACTTATCGAAGTAACAGCTTTTTAGTTGGTGACTTTAATAGCGTTACTAATAAAGCCTTCTAAACTCCTTAAAAACACCCTTTGTGAGGGTGTTTTTTTCTTATATATTAACTTATTTTTATATCGTTATACTTACAAGATTAATGAATTATCAAGTGAATTTTGATTAACTTTTTCAGACTAATAATTTAATCTAAACTCAATCCCATTTTCCGTACGTAACTCAACAGTTCTGTAATGGTGTTGGTATTTGTTTTTCTCATCATTTTCCTACGGTGCGATACTACCGTGTGCTTGCTTAAGAAAAATTTCTCTGCGGTTTCATTCACTGAAAAGCCTTGAGCGAAATAGCGCAATATTTCAATTTCTCTTGAACTTAACCATACTTCTTTTTCCTCTTGCAACTCTTTTAAACATTGGTTTATAATAGGACAGTAATAAAACTTATCTTCGATAAGACAACTTATACATTCTACCACTGTATCAACACCACTAGTCTTTGAAATAAATGCATTCGGTTGAAATGCCATGATACTTCGCACCGCAACAGCATGTGTTACACTGCTAACCACAATTATTTTAACATTTTTATTTATTCTGCGGGCATCGTTAATCATTTCGACTCCCAAACTATCTCTCAAATAATAATCTATAAATAGATACAGCTCATTTCTTGAATTTCTAAGAAGATAGTTTAACCTTTTTTTGAGATCATTGAATGTATGAACCTCATCAAATATTCCCATCTTTTCCAACAACACGGCAAACGAATCTGCAAACAATGCATGATCGTCAACCAAAACAGCAACCTTCTTCATTCACTTACTTATTAAATTAAAAGATCTAATAGAACCGTTTTCATTTTACATTCCTCAATTAACAAAAAATTATATTCTTAGAATTAAATTGAGAAATATACCGTCTATCAAAACGACATTTCTTTTATTAAGCAAAAATATATAGTTTAAACAGAACCGTTTGTAGTACCACAAACATGTTAACTGTAGAATTTGTTCTACATTCACACAACTATGCGCATTTATTTGTCGTAATAATATGTGGAAAACAAAAGGTCTACTAACCTTTTTCTAATTAAGATTTCTGATAATTTCTAACAGTAACGGTTTCGGTATTAGTATATTTATTTAAGCAACGTAATCTAAAATAACAACACTAAAATGTAGCATTATAAAAACAATAGAACAGAAGAATAGTTGTTTTTAAGGAAAAATTAAATTTGTAAGTGGAATGATTTAATCTTTATATCATAAAATCTAGACACATCGTACAACAGTGCACAAAATTTACAAAACAAGAAGTTTACTAACCTTTAAATAATTATTTCATAGTATCGGCGTAATCGTATTTGCTGTTTATTTTATCAGCTTTGCTGCACAAATCAGCTAAAAGAAATGAAAAAAATTACACAAACATGCGTTATTGCAACTTTCCTGTTTTCGGGATTTAACTTGTATGCACAAACACTGCTGCATTACTGGAATTTTAACAACCCAACTTCGGCACAAACAATCAGTACACCAAATGTATCATTAGTAGGAACAAGTACTTTAACAAATACATTAGGTGCTTCAACCGCTTTTGACTATGCCAACGGAACAGGTAACAATTTTAACCTTAATAACCTAAATGCTCGCAACAACGATGTTTCGGGTAATCATCTGCGTTTTAACAATCCAATTGGCGGCAGTTTGGTTTTCAGTCTGCCTACAATAGGTTACGAAAATCCTATTGTTAAGTTTACAACAAAACGTTCCGGTTCTGGAGCAGGTACGCAAACTTGGTCTTATACAACAAACGGAACTACCTATACTACATTTGCTACCATTAACCCTGTAGACGGAGATCCTACTTTACAGACACTTGATTTTAGCAGTGTAGCTGCGGCAGATAATAATCCGAATTTTAAACTGAAGGTTGAATTTTCTCAAGGTCCAGGCGGTGTAGTAGGAAACAACCGTTTTGATAATTTTACATTAGAAGCTTATACGCCAGGTACAACACCGGTAATACCTCCAAAAGTGAGTTTCTTAACCCAATTTAAATCGGTTAACGAAGATGCTGGCACAGCGGTTATAGATATTAAGGTGGAAAATGCAGGTACGGCATCTTTTGATTTGGTGGTAAAAACAGCACCATTCAGCACTGCTGATATTAACGATTTTACATTTCAGACACAAACCATACAGATTGACGGAACAACAGGCACTACAAAAAGCATCAGCATTCCGATTATTGATGATGCAAATGAAGAACAGCATGCAGAATATGTAGTATTGGCATTGGAAAACCCGATTGGGCTGACTATTGAAGGCGATCCTTTCTTTACACTTTATATTAAAGACAACGATCGTACAGCACCAGTACCAACCAACGAAATTACATTAGAATATGTGGGAAGTTTTGATCCGTCGGGAACCAATACAAGTTCTACAGAGATTGTAGTACACGATCCGCAAACTCAGAAATTATTCGCAACAAGTGCCATTGCAGGTTTTCTTGATATTATTGATTTTTCAGATCCGTTGAATCCAGTAAAAACACAGTCGATAGATATGAGTCCGTACGGAGGCATTACCAGTGTTGCGGTTAAAAACGGAATTGTAGCGGTAGCGTCGCCAAACAACATAGAAACCAATAACGGTTCGGTGGTTTTCTTTGATACCAACGGTGTGTACAAAAAACAAGTAACTGTTGGGGTGTTACCAGACAATATTGTTTTTACGAAAGATGGAAACAAAGTACTTACGGCAAACGAAGGGCAGCCTAATGCAGATTATTCGGTAGATCCGGAAGGATCTGTTTCTATTATAGATCTTTCGGCAGGCATCAACAGCCTATCGCAAAACAATGTATCTACTTTAAACTTTACAACGTTTAACAGTCAGGAAACACAACTAGTTCAGCAAGGTGTACGCAAAACAAAATCAAACAGTACCTTATCACAAGATCTGGAGCCGGAATATATTACCGTAAGTGATGATTCACAAAAAGCATGGGTTACTTTACAAGAAAACAACGCCATTGCAGAAATCAACCTTACCAATAAAAGTATTACATCGCTTTGGGCATTGGGCACAAAAGACATGAGCATACCTGGTAACGGTTTCGATGCATCAGACAATAACGTTGAGATCTTAATTGCAAACTGGCCGGTAGAATCTTACTATATTCCCGATGCGGTTGCAGGTTTTAAGGCAAACGGTACCAACTACCTGATTACAGCCAATGAAGGCGATGAAAAAGAATACGACGATTTTGAAGAGCGTGTTGCAGTCAATGCTGCAGGTTATGTGTTAGATGAAGTTTTGTTCCCGAATGCTTCTGTATTGAAACAACCTCATAATTTAGGAAGATTCAGAGCTACAAATCTTAACGGTGATTTGGATAACGATGGAAAATTCGAAAAAATTCGTTCTGTTGGATCTCGTTCTTTCTCCATTTTTAATGCAGATACCAAAGCAATTGTTTATGACAGTGGAGACGATTTTGAAATGTACACTGCAGCACATTATCCAACAATATTTAATGCCGATCATGAAGCGAACACTCCTAAAAGCCGAAGCAGAGCGAAAGGTCCGGAGCCAGAAGGTGTAACGGTTGCAACTATTGGCGGACAAACTTTTGCTTTTATTGCTTTAGAACGTATTGGTGGTATAATGGTTTACAATGTAACCGACCCCAACAATGTTACCTTTACAGACTATAAAAACAATCGAAGCACATCTGCCTATTCGGGTGATTTTGGTGCCGAAGGCATTATTTATATTGACAAAGCAGACAGTCCAAACAGTAAAGGTTACGTTATTATCGCCAACGAAATAAGTGGTACACTGACTATTTACGAAGTGAACACCACCAACCTTTCAAATGATGAATTCACGCCGGTAGAAACTAAAACCTTTAACGTTTTTCCTAACCCAAGTAATGGTGGAATGGTTTATTTTAACAGAGCTGCCAATGTTACGGTTTACGATATGAACGGTCGCCAGATGTTTCAAGGTAAAAATGTACAAACATTAAATGTTGATACATATCCTGCAGGAATTTATATTATAAAAACCAAAGAAGGTCTTGTTCAAAAATTAGTAAAGAAATAGAAAATCATATATCATTTTGTAAGAAAGGGCGGAGTAATTTCCGCTCTTTTTGTTTCTAAAAAGTTTTGAATTATTTTTACGTTGAAAAGAAAATTTTATGACAAAGAAAATTTGCATAAACGGCAACAACATATCCGATAAAAAAAGTCTGTACAAAGAGATAAACCAAGTATTTATGGTGAAGGAAGATTGGAAAATCGGAGAAAGCTTGGATGCTTTGAACGATCTTTTTTATGGTGGTTTTGGATTGATCGATGGAAACGAACCTGTTGAATTGATCTGGAAGAATTTCAACCAAAACAAGGAATTGTTCGGATATGATTTTACAATGGAATTTTATCAGGAAAAACTGAAACAGCTCAAAGTATTCTCAACCAAAATCATACAGCAAAAAATCAGCGATCTTGAAAACGGTACAGGTTTAACCTATTTTGAAATGATTCTTGAAATAATTGCCGAACACAAAAACATCACGCTGATTACTGAATAAATCTTATTTAAAACACTGTATAGACTTTATGCTAAAACATATTTTCTAGATAAGCCGTCACTTCGAGCGTAGTCGAGAAGTCATTAAGGTCTCGACTACGCTCGACCTGACGAAGACCTAATGTAAACTTTAATTAATAAGCCTAAAAAATCAAAAAAAAGAGACTTAAAGCTCTTTTCTTCGTGTCATTTCCACATGCGGAATATCGTCTTCCATATATTCATCAGAAACCGTTTCAAAACCGTGTTTATTGTAAAATCGTTGTAAATGCGCTTGTGCAGATAGGGTAATGTTTCCTGTTTTATACAGATCTTCAACAGCTTTTACGGCGTGTTCCATTAACAAATGCCCCAATTTTAATTCGCGATGTGCCAAATTAACAACTACTCTGCCAATACTGCTTTCAGGGTATTTAATTCCCGGAGCAAAAATGCGTGCATAAGCTGCCAAAACCTCATCATCCCAAACCATTACGTGATGTGCCACCTGATCTTTTCCGTCGGTATCCAAATAAGGGCAATCTTGCTCCACCACAAAAACCTCATTTCGAAGGTTTAATATCTTATAAAGTTCCGATACGGTTAAATCTTCGAATTTTTTAATTTTAATGTTCATTAAAGTTTATGGTTTTAATAATTGCTTCTATCTCTAACAATTGGTCGCGCTTGTTTTTAAACGGATTGTTAATATATCCCTCAATAAACAAATAGCGTTTGTAATAGTCGTCGCGAATGGCGTAACAAACAAACGGTCCTTTTAAGTAATCGTTGGCGGTTTCCCAGCTACCAATTATTTTATAAACCGGCAGCTCCTGCATTTTTTCTTTTGTTATGGTTACATTTTTAGCAGGATCTGTAACGATATAACCAGAATCTTTAGCGGTATGCAAAAATTCTTTTCCTATGTAATTTCTCGCCTGTAACAAATGTTGCTCAATTGATCCACTTTCGTTTTCAATTTCTGCGATAGAAAATTCATACAAAACCAGATTTAAACTGCCCGACGAAAGATCTTTCTGATACCATAAAAAAGGAAATTCGTTTTTAACCTGCAAATGATACGTATCGGGAATTTTCAAGGTACAACCGAAATAATCTTTTAATTCATGCAAATCCTGATTAGAATTTCTTACCACTTCATGCATCTGCTCATTTAATTCAGACGATTTAAATACCGAAATAATAGAATCGGCACGCGTATTAAAAAGCTTCAATAAATCGGCAGTATTCTGTGCCCGTAAAAAAAAGTAGTTCTGGGGCGTGGCATTCACACTTTTCTGCAGCAGAAATTCGTGCACGGTATTGGTAGAAAACAGCACAATGTTGCGCGCATTTTTTGCACGCGTTGTAAATATTTTAGGATCAATCTGTACCAAATCGAACTGTGGCTCGGTATCGGTACTGCCGGCAACGGGTTGCGCCAATTTATGTCTGATACTGTCGCCCAATTTTCCAATCCACAAACTGTCGTCAATCACCAAAACAATTTCGTTGCGGTTGCCAAACGATTTGTTCAAATTAACTGTCGCAGTTTTAGATTCTTTTGTGCAACCAATGATAAATCCTGCAATAATCAACAAATAAAAAACGGTATGCTTCATATTTTGTACCCTAGATTACCGTAAAATTACGCAAACCCGAACAAATTATCCCTGCAATTGAAACATAATTATAAATTAGAAACAGGTTAGATTTTTTAAACCCGATATTTTCTGCTATTTTTAATAGTATTTTTGATAAAACTTTTGCGATGCAGATACTGGTAATTGAAGACGATAAAAGAATAAGCGACTTTTTAATTAAAGGGTTGGAAGAGAACGGATACATTGTGACGCTTTGTAAATCGGCAGAAGATGTTTTGAACGATTTCTTAAGCATACAGTTCGATCTGATTATCTGTGACATTATGCTGCCGGGAATCGATGGAATACAGTTAGTACAAACGCTTCGATTCAAAAATAATTTTACACCGGTTTTAATGTTGAGTGCGTTGAATTCTGTTCAAGATAAAATTTCGGCATTAGATTACGGTGCAGACGATTATATTACCAAACCTTTTCATTTTGATGAATTATTGTCGCGTATTAAGGCGTTAACCCGCAGAAATCAGCAAAAAGCACCCGAAAAAACTTTGAATATAAAAAAGTATGATGATTTGGAAATCGATCTGGATCAATACAAAGTTTTTGTAAACGGAACAGAAGCAGAACTTTCTCCGCGCGAATTTAAACTATTGAATTATCTGGTGGAAAACGAAAACAAAACCGTTACCCGTGTACAGATTTTAAACGCCGTTTGGGGTATTACTTTTAACAATCATACCAATGTTGTAGATGTTTACATTTCGTACCTGCGTAATAAAATTGAAAAAAACGACAGCAAATACATTCATACGGTGAAAGGCGTTGGTTATATGTTTAAACTATAGGTTATGAAGTTGAAGCACCGTTTATCGTTATATTCCATCGTTATTTTCAGCATCATCATTGTGATTGTTTCTACAGCGGTATATTTTTCGTTCTACAATCAAATGGAAAAGAAAGAACTGCAATCATTAGAGAACAAAACCCTTTTGGCAGCAGTTTATTACTTGGAACAAGACGAACTGCCTACACTGGAACACGAGAATATTAAAAGTCAGTTATTAAAAACCATTTCGCGAAAAAACATTGTGGTTTACGATGCATCTAATAAAAAATTCAGCGGCGATATGTATTTCGATAAGAATATTTCATCGACCTTTATAGAAAGTGTCCGCCAGAAAAGAAACGATTTTATTACCACCGAACAATACTTTTACAACGGAATTTACTACAACGACAACCAAGGCGACTTCGTGGTAATTACGCGTGAACCAAAAAAAGAATTTAACGATCAAATGCAGTCTTTGCTTCATATTTTAATTTTGGTTTCAGTCGGCGGTTTGATCTTTATCTACTTTTTTTCGCAGTATTTGGGTTACATCGCATATCAACCCATCAACAAAATCATTGCGCAGATCAAAGAGCGCGATACCAACAACTTTAACCAGCCGCTTGCGTTGAACAAGCCATATGCCGAAATTGAAGATCTGATAATTACCTACAATCATTTTATCGATAAAATTGGGCAGACATTTACCGTGCAAAAGAACTTTATCGATTACGTATCGCACGAACTCCGCACACCCATTACGGCATTATTGGGAACATTAGAAGTTACCAACAATAAAAAACGAACGTTAGAAGAACACGAAAAAACGATCAATCAATTGAAACAATACACCAACGATTTACAGGAAACATTAGACCAAATGATGCTTTTATCGGGTGCTAAAACTAGTTTTGAGTTTGAACCTTTACGTATTGATGAAGTGGTTTGGCAGGTTATAGAAAATGCCGTTTTGTACCACAATGCCATGATTGATGTTGATTTGCAGGTAACAAACGACGCACTTTTAACCGTGCAGGGTAACGAAAAAATGCTGGAATTGGCGTTAAACAATCTGGTGGGTAATGCCATAAAATATTCGAACAACCAACTGATTAAAATTGTTTTTTACGAAGAAGACAACCGTTTGTGCCTGTCTATTTCAGACCAAGGCATCGGTATTCCCGAAATCGATCTGCAACAGATTAAACAAAACTTTTACCGCGGGCACAATACCCAGCAATTTCAAGGCAAAGGCATTGGTTTGTCTATGGCAAATATTATTTTAAATCTCCATAGCATTAAGCTGCAATTAGCAGCGAATCAACCAAAAGGAACAATAGTAAAATTGGTTTTCTAATAATTTAATTTAAAGAAATTATATTTAGAAATTTATTTTATTAAATTTAAACAATTAAGTTAATTTAATAATTTATGAAGAATTTTTATTCATTATTACTAACAGTACTATGCTTTTGCGGTTATGCACAATCTGCAGACAGATTAATTCCTAAAGAGGTCTTAAGATCTGTTACCGATTATCCCGATGGAGAAACATTCACATTCAATCAAGAAGAATTAGAAAATAGATATTTAGAAGCTAGAAATTATTCTGCGGTTAGTTCTATCAAACAACAGTTTTTAAACAACAATAATGCAGATTCTGAAATTGTGCAGCTAGTAACAATGGATTTAGAGAGTATTCAGGTTTTTGAATCAAAAGAAATGCATTCAATAACATATAAAGTTACTATTGGTGAAGACGAATTTAATGAAAATGGCGATCCTCTAGTTGTTTATAATCTGATGCATTTTTCTAAAGATTATAACACCTATTATTTTACTTTGTTAAGATATGATTTGTCTAAAACTTCTTATGAAGATTATATAGCAAATCCACTCGAAACCGAAAATGTCCTCACGCTAATTCCTTTAAACGATATTGGAAATATATACGAAAATATAGCTTACAGTTTTGCTAAAGAGTTAATAATAAATGTGGATTTACTTTCAAAAGATTCTCCATTTTACACCAAGATGGTTGATTTTGGTAATTGTGCCAGAGCAATTGATGTGCCTGGTGTTGCATGCAAAACTTGCGGGTTAAATTTTAACGAAACGGTCGACGGAAAATATTGTCCGCACAAAGATCCAAAAGTAAGCCCAAAACCTGCAATACTTTTTTAGATTTATCTCCTTGTAAACCAAAACTTGAAGTACAAGAAATAGATTTAGCTTCTTTTTAAAAAACGCAACCTGTTCTAAATAGAGCAGGTTTTTTTATTGATAACTGGTTTTCTAATCCAATTCTAATTTTAAACGCCCGCTGCCTTAATCTTCACTTTCTACTTTTGAACCGCTAAAAGTATGTAGAAGTGAGAAGAATTTATCTGTCCATAATTTTAATAGGGTTTACCACTTTTGTGAAAGCCCAAACCTATACCGTTGCTGATCTTGAACAACAGTTTTTGGAAAAGAACTACGTTTTAATTGCCGGTAAATACAACATTGCCAAAGCCGATGCCGAAATTGTGCAGGAAAAACTGTGGCCAAATCCTACCTTGAGTATTTCTGAAGTCAATTTGTGGAAAACCTATCAGATTGAAGAACAGCCATTTTTGTTTGGAAATTACGGCAACAACCAGCAAATATCCATAGAATTGGAACAATTGGTCGAAACTGCAGGCAAGCGCAAGAAAAGAGTCGCTATTAAACAGCTGGAGAAAAACAGTGTCGTTTTCGATTTTGAAGAATTAATGCGTGGTTTAAAAAAAGAACTCCGCCAGAATTATTATTCGTTAAACAGAATTCAGACCCAAGAAACGTTGCTGAACAGCATTGTTGATTTGTTTACACAGATGAACAGCCAGTATGAACGCCAGGCTGCATTAAAAAACATTCCAACTGCTGAATTTTACCGTATTCAGACCGAACTTATCGGTTTACAAAAGGAGAAAATTGAACTGGAAAAAGAAAAAACAGAAAGTTTGAACAAGATGCGATTGCTTACACAGAATGCTTCGTTAGATCTTTCTGAAATCAGTTTTTCTGATCTTCCTTTTGTATCGAAAGAAATTCCGTTGAATATTAAAGATCAGGCAAAAGAAAACAATATTGCATTACAGCGCCAGTTGAACGAAACCGGAATTGCACAAAATCAGTTACAATTGGAAAAAGCACTGCGTGTACCCGATCTTACCTTTCAGGTTAATTACGACCGTGGCGGTAACATTATGCGCGATTTTGTTGGCGTTGGTGTAAGTATCGATCTGCCTGTGTTCAATACTAACAAAGGGGCAATTAGGGCAGCAAAGCACAACATTGATCAACAACTAACGCAGCAACAGGTTTTAGAAACCGAACTGTCAACCACTGTCAACGTTTTGCAAGAACAGTTGGTATTGATGGGTCAGTCGTTAAAAAACTGGTCAAATATTAAAACCGACGAGCAGCAGCAAATGATTGAAAACTACAAAAAACACCTGCAAAACAAACAAATTACTTTAATAGAATTTATCGATTTTACACAGGCATACCGCGAAGCACAGCAGGCGTACCTTGAATTATTGGAAAATTACCACCATACCGTTGAAGAACTACAATACATAACGGGCAAAGATTTTTAACATGATGAAAAAAAACAGCTTACTAATTTTATTGTCGGGATTACTTTTAACAGCCTGCCAAACAAAAACTGAAACCGCAGAAAACCAGTCGGAAACCACAGAAGCGTTCTGTTTAAGCGATCAGCTTAAAAAAACTACCACAATGGCAGCCGTTAACGAACAGCCTATAAGCGAACAACTGGCGTTATCGGGCAAGATAGAATACAACGAAAACGATTTGGTTGCCTTTAAAAGTCTGCTTCAGGGAATCATCGAAAAAGTGCATTTTGAATTGGGCGACTACGTAAAACAAGGGCAGGTTCTGGGTGTGGTAAAATCGAACGAAATTCAAGATCTGGTGCAGCAGAAAAGATATCAGGAAAATCAGATTGCGCTTTATAAAAAACAACTGCAAAGCAAACAGGAATTGTTGAACGACGGAATGGCGTCGCAACCCGAAGTTTCGGAAATAGAATTCGCATTGAGCGCCGCAAGAATTGAAGCTGATAAAATCAACGCATCGTTAAAAATGTTTCGATCTACCGGTAACGGATACTTCCAGATTCTGGCACCTAAAAACGGGTATATCGTTCAAAAAAACATGAGTACCGGTCAGTCTATTACCGACGATGATGCTGATGCACTTTTTTCGATATCAAACCTGAAAGAAGTTTGGGTAATGGTAAATATTTACGCAAACAACTTAAAGTTCATTCAGAAAAACGATGTGGTGAAGGTTAGAACAGTTGCGTATCCGGACAAGGTTTATCCCGGAAAAATTGATAAGATCTACAATGTTTTCGACGATAACGAACACGTAATAAAAGCGCGGGTTGTGCTGGAAAATCAAGATTTAAACCTGATGCCCGGTTTAAGTGCCGACATCATTATCGATAAAAACAACACCCAACGCAGTGCGTTTGCTATACCTAATGCGGCCAAGGTTTTTAGTAACAACAAAGAATACGTGGTGGTTTACAAAAACAACTGCTCTATGAGCGTTCGTCAGATAAATCCTGTGTCTGGTAATGAAGAATACACGTTTGTAAACGAAAAATTTGCGGCAGACGAAAAAGTCATTACCACCAACGCACTCATCATTTTTGAACAAATAAACCAATAGCAGTCATGCAAAAATTTGTACAGAACATTGTAACCTTTTCCCTGCGAAACACCACCTTTGTGCTTTTTGGCGTACTGGCGTTGCTTTTTGGGGGAATTTACGCCTTAAAACACACACCTATTGAAGCATTTCCGGATGTTACAAATACCCGTGCCCGAATTATTACGCAGTGGCCGGGACGTAGTGCCGAAGAAATGGAAAAACTGGTTACGCTGCCTATTTCAAAGGTAATGAACAGCATTCCGCATAAATCGAATATTCGGTCTATTTCGCTTTTTGGACTTTCGGTAGTTACCGTTCAGTTTGAAGATGGAGCCGATGATTTTTACGCACAGCAATATGTATCGAACAAGCTTGCCGGAGTAGATTTGCCCGAAGGTGCCGATGCAGAAATTGAACCGCCGTCTGGCGCTACAGGCGAAATTTTCCGATATGTGATTAAAAGCGATTTACCGCTGAAAGAAGTAACCGCCATTCAGGATTGGGTGATAGAACGCGAACTGCTTTCGGTTTCGGGTGTTGCCGATGTGGTGAGTTTTGGTGGCGAAGAAAAAACCTACGAAATTAAGATCAACCCTACCGAACTGAAGAATTTTGATTTGTCGCCGTTAGATGTTTACGAAGCGGTATCGAAATCGAATGTGAACGTTGGTGGCGATGTTATTGAACAGGGAAATCAGGCGTACGTAGTGCGCGGTGTAGGTTTGTTGGATAAGATTGAAGACATAGGAAACATTACCATAAAATTAAACGGATCGACACCCGTATTGATTAAAAATGTTGCCGATGTGGTGGTATCACACAAACCAAGATTAGGACAAGTTGGTTACAACGAAAAAGACGATTTGGTCGAAGGTATCGTGATCATGTTGCGTGGAGAAAATCCGTCGGAAGTTATTGAAAATCTAAAAGAAAAAATCACCGAATTAAACGAACGCACCCTGCCAGACAATGTAAAAATTGAAACAGTAGTAGATCGTACCAAACTGGTTGATAATACCGTAAAAACCGTATCAAAAAACCTTGTTGAAGGTGTGCTTTTGGTATCTTTAATCGTTTTTATATTCCTTTACAACTGGAAATCAACGGTTATTGTAGCGTCGGTTATTCCGTTGGCGTTTTTGTTTGCCATCATCATGCTTAAAATACAGGGCTTGCCCGCCAACCTCATCTCCATGGGTTCGCTCGATTTTGGTTTACTGCTCGAAGGAACCCTCGTAATTGTTGAAACCGTATTCGTTGCCCTCGCCACAATGTCGCATAAAGTAGGTGCCGAACGTTTTGCAAAAATGAGCAAAATGGGAATCATTAAAAAAAGTGCCGGAAGCGTGGCTTCGTACATCTTTTTTGCACTAATCATTTTAATTGTGGCGCTGCTTCCAATTTTCTCGTTCCAGAAAGTAGAAGGCAAAATGTTTACTCCGCTGGCGTTTACATTGGGTTACGCCCTGCTAGGTTCACTAATTTTAAGTTTAACCTACGTGCCGGCAATGTGTAAGTTGCTGTTTACAAAAAACATTGAAGAGAAAGAAAATTTTATCACAAGGTTCTTCCAAAAAACCATTTTCGGACTTTATGCAACGGCGTTCAAATTCAAAAAAGCAACCATTGTTATCTTTTTGGCGATCTTGGGAATTTGTATGTTTAAGTTTATGAATTACGGATCGGAGTTTCTGCCGAAGTTGAATGAAGGAGCGATTTACATTCGTGCAACTTTGCCAAACAGCGTGAATTTAAAGGAATCGACCCGACTTACAAAGGAAATGAAACAGCTGATGCAGAAAGATTGTGAGGAAATTGATTTTATATTGACACAAACCGGTCGACCGAATGATGGTACCGATCCAACAGGATTTTTCAACATAGAATTCAACATTCAGTTGAAAGATGCGGCAGATTGGACTCGAAAGGTTTCAAAAGAAGACATTATTCAGGAACTTCGAACCAAATTGAGCCATTATCCCGGAATTACTTTTGGTTTCAGTCAGCCAATTCAGGATAATGTAGAAGAATACGTTGCCGGAGTTAAAAGTTCGCTGGTAATTAAAATTTTTGGCGATGATTTGTACGATCTCGAAAAATATGCCAATAAAGTTGCCGCGTCTATTGCAAAAGTAAACGGTGTTACCGATATCAACGTTTATAAAAACATTGGTTTGCCGGAATTACGCATTCAACTGCACGATTCTAAAATGGCTCGATACGGCATTCAAACCGCCGATGTTCAGGCGGTGATTGAAATGACGATTGGCGGACAAGCAGCTACCAAATTTTACGAAGGCGACCGTAAGTTTGATATAATCCTGCGTTTTCAGGAACCGTACCGAGATTCGCCTGAAAAAATTGGAAACATCTTGATTCCTACAAGCAACGGGCACAACATTCCGCTACAGGAAATCGCTACGATTGACTATAAAACCGGTCCGGCATTTATATACCGTGAAGGTAACAGCAGATACATAGGAATCGGTTTCAGTATTGAAGGTCGTGATTTGGGCAGTACCATTGCCGAAGCCAAACAGGTTGTGGCTAAAGAAGTAAAACTGCCTAAAGAAAATTATACCGAATGGGCTGGTGAATTTGAGAGTAAAGAACGCGCAACAAAACAGCTGGCATTGGTTGTACCTGTTTCATTAGTGTTGATTTTACTGCTGCTTTATACCAATTTCGGCAACATGAAAGATACCGCAATTGCATCGTTAACATTGCCTTTTGCGTTTATTGGTGGATTTATTTCGCTTTGGCTTACAGGAACGGTTTTCGGAATATCGGCAGGTATCGGTTTCATCATTCTGTTTGGTGTGGCAACTATTGACGGTATTGTTTTGATAGGGGTTATAACCGATAATCTGAAACACAAAATGAAGCTGAAAGAAGCCATTGCAAGCGGTGTGAAAAGCAGAATTCGACCAGTTGTTATGATTGCCTTAATGGGATCAATGGGATTATTACCTGCCGCATTATCAACCGGAATGGGATCAGAAATACAAAAACCACTCGCAATTATGATTGTCGGCGGATTGATTGTGTGTTTGATTTTATCATTCTCGATATTGCCTCTAGTATTTTACTACGCCTATAGAAAACAAAAAGAATAAAAGTAAATTATTAAAATACAGATAACCTTTACCTAACTATCGTACCAAAGCATTGCCGTAATTTAGTAGTGTCTTTAAACAAAATAGTTAATTATTAATTTAACGAGAGGGGTGTTTTTATCTGCTAAAGCAAGTTGTGAAACTTGCTTTTTCTTTTTTACGTAAACAAAAAACACCGCCTTTAAAAGTCGGTGTTTTATTATAATGTATCTTTTATTAATCTAAAATTGCTGCGATTCCAGGTAAGGTTTGACCTTCTAACATTTCCAACATCGCACCACCGCCTGTAGAAACATAGCTTACTTTATCGTCTAAACCAAACTGCTTTACGGCTGCTACAGAATCTCCGCCGCCTACTAACGAAAAGCTTCCCGCTTCGGTTGCATCGGCAATAAAATTACCTAATGTAATGGTTCCTGCGGCAAATTTTTCCATTTCGAAAACACCTAAAGGTCCGTTCCATAAAATAATTTTAGATCCCATAATTACTTTATTTAATTGCTCCAATGTTTTTGGACCAACATCTAATCCTTGCCATCCGTCAGGAATATCGTTTGCAGGAACAATTTTAGTATTTGCATCGTTAGAAAACGCATCTGCAGCAACTACATCAACCGGAATATGAATCTGTACGTTTTTAGCTTTAGCTTTTTCTAAAATCTCTAACGCCAATTCCATTTTATCGTCTTCAACAAGAGAACTACCAATCTTTCCGCCTTGTGCTTTAATAAAGGTAAACATCATTCCACCACCAATAATCATGTGATCTACCTTATCTAAAATATTTTCGATAATGGTAATTTTAGATGATACTTTAGATCCGCCTAAAACTGCCGTAACAGGTTTATCGGTAGAATTTAAAACTTTATCAATGCTTTCAATTTCTTTAGCCAATAACGATCCAAAACATTTATCGTTCGGGAAGAATTTCGCAACAATGGTGGTTGACGCATGTGCGCGGTGTGCCGTTCCAAAAGCATCGTTCACATACACATCGCCTAATTTCGACAACTTTTCTGCAAAAGCTTCGTCGCCCGCTTCTTCTTCTTTATAAAAACGCAGATTTTCCAATAAAATCACGTCACCCGCTTTTGCATTGACAACTACTTTTTCAACATCAGCACCTACAGAATCATTCACAAAAGTTACTTTTCTGCCCAAAACCTCTTCTACTTTCGATACGATGTGCTTTAAAGAAAACTTGTCTTCCGGTCCGTTTTTTGGTCTGCCCAAATGCGACATCAATATTGCCACACCGCCATCGTTCACAATTTTATCGATTGTTGGTTTTGCAGCAACGATACGGTTATCGTCGGTTACCTGAAACTGATCGTTTAAAGGCACATTAAAATCTACGCGGATAATGGCTTTTTTGTTGTTGAAGTTAAAATCGTTTATTGTTTTCATTGCTTTTTTATGTAGTTGAATTGTTTGTAAAGCGCAAATATACAATTTTGTATTTTGTTTGTTTATACAGAATTACAAGGTTTGGAAAAAAATAAATTACCTTTATAAATGTTAGCAAATCCACTTTTAAAAAACCTATTTTTGCAGTATGAAATTTTCAGATATCGTAGGTCAAAACCACTTAAAAAACCATTTGGTAAACAGCGTTCAGAAAGGCAGAATTCCGCATGCCCAATTGTTTATTGGTCCGGAAGGAAGCGGCACGTTGTCAATGGCACTGGCGTATGCGCAATACATTATCTGCAACAATAAAGGCAGTGAAAACGATGGCGGATCTGTAGCCTGCAATTTAAAATTTGATCATTTACAACATCCCGATCTGCATTTTGTGTATCCTGTTGCTACCACAGACAGTATTAAATCGAATGCGACAAGTGATGATTTTATGAGCACTTGGATCGATTTTTTAAAGGAAACTCCGTATGGATCTGTAAACGATTGGTATGAAGCAATTGGAATTCAAAAAAAGCAGGGAAACATATCGGTTCACGAAGCGGCAAGCATCCTTAAAAAACTTATTTTAAAGCCTTTTGAAGGCGGTTATAAGGTAATGATTATCTGGATGGCAGAAAAGATGAATACCGAAGCCGCAAACAAGTTGTTGAAGCTTTTGGAAGAACCTACCGATAAAACCGTTTTTATATTGATTGCCGAAGATGAAAAAGCAATCTTGCAAACCATACTGTCGCGCTGCCAGATTTTACATTTTAATGCCTTAAACGAACAGGAAATTGTTCAGGGACTGATTGAAAAAGAAAACTGTGATGAGGTTGATGCGTACAGCATTGCCAAACAGGCTCAAGGAAATTACAACAAAGCATTGAAACTGCGATATAATATTACAAACGAATATCCGTTTGACGAATGGTTTGTTACGTGGGTTCGTGCGGCGTTTCGCGCCAATAAAAATGCGCGTGTTGTAAGCGATTTAATTAAGTGGAGTGATGAAATTGCAGCCATTGGTCGTGAAAAACAAAAGCTTTTTCTGAATCACTGTATGGAATTATTCCGCCAGGCTTTACTGTTGAATTACAGCACTAGCGAATTAGTTTACATGGAACCGAAAGTTGATAATTTTAAACTGAAGAATTTTGCGCCTTTTGTAAACGAACACAATATTTTAGAAATTTATCAGGAGATTGAAGATGCCACTTACCATATAGAACGCAACGGAAACGCCAAAATGATTTTTACAGATTTATCTATTAAACTGACTAGGTTGATTCATAAGAAATAAATTTCTTATTATTTTTCGATTTCGTTTTGCAGTTTAAAAATAATTTATACATTTGTAACTCATAAGTGTTTTTTTTGGTTATAGAAAAGCATCTGTCTTCATTGACAGGTGCTTTTCTTTTTTTATGCTACTGCCGTATTATTAAAACCAACTCTCTTTTTCCACGCACTTACTGTATTACGACTTAAATTGAACTTTTGTGCCGTTTCAATATTGCTTAATTTATTTTCTTGTTGATACTTTAAAACTTTTGTAATCGTTGAAGGATCGTATGATTTGTGCTTGTTTACTTTGTTTTCATCGCCAAAAATCATCTTATTGAGACTTAAAACATCATAGAAATCATTAATTTCCTTTTCTAACACAATGGCAAGCAATTCTTTCTTTTCCGGGAATTTCAAGTCTAAAATGTCTTGAAATATTCTTTTATAATTTATGCTCATCTTATTTATTATATTTTTTAATCCAGTTATGCAAAGTGGTTTTAGGAATACCATACAATTCGGTGATCTCTGTATGTGTTTTCATTTTATTTTCAATTAATTCCAGTACAAAATCAATGATTTCTTTTGTATAGATGCTTTTGCGGAACACAGGTATTTCAGTCTCGGGTTTTCGTGGTGTATGCTGACTGTTATTTGTCGGCGCGTAAAAAAGCAGATGCTGCGAGTACACCCTGAACAAATCGTATTTTATCACCTTACTCAATTTTAACAACAGTTCGCTGTCCAAACTTTTAGAATGATATATTTTAGTCAGTCCAGTTTCAGAAATTTCCAAATAGCTGCATATCTTATACGGATCTAATTGATCCTCTTTAACTATTTTTCTGATTAATTCGCCTATATGTATTTCTTTAAAATTCATAACTAAAAAGAATAAAACTATTAATGTATTTACCTATAAAACCATTATTCTTTTATTGATAAAGCGAGGAATAAAAATCCCCCGCTCTCACTTAACAACAATAACTATTTCCTTTTTTTCAACTCCCTACGTACTCATAATAGAATTTAAACCTATTGTTTCTCTGATGTTTTTGTGATTGAATATCAAAGACCTTTTTAAATTCTATTTGCCCTAACAGAATTACATTTTTTAACTAATGATTTTAAATTCTATGATACAAATTTAAAAAGTTGAAAATGAACATTGTGTAGTATTATATCAGAGTTTTTGTAGAATTAGTTCTACTTGCTTAGGCTACATCTGCAAAAACAAAAACCGAAGAAGTATTTCCTCGGTTTGTTTATGAATAATAAGTAATCATCATTAAGTTTAAAACTTACATCTACAGAATAGTGAACTCTGATCTGCGGTTTGTCTGGTGTACTTCTTCGCTGCTTTTAACTCCGTCTGCACATTCGTTGATAACTGACGTCATCGTAGCCTTTTGCCATTAAACGCGATGCTTCGAAACTTGTGAGATTAACCATTTACGGGTTGATTTCGCACGTCAGTCTGATAACTTGTCGTTGTATTTGTGCGATGCACGACTGTCGATATGTGAACGGATGTCAATCTTCATTGTCGGATATTCTTTCAACACCGCCAATACTTGCAAACTCTACTGCTGCATCTGTACGGATGTTGTATTGGCCCAGATCAAAGTAAATAGGGTTCAATTTTAATAATTTAACAAATTATATTTTTCTCAATATTGTTTGCAATTTCAGTTTCAAACAACATTTGCAAAATAAATTATTAAAGCAGCCTTCAGTACAAATTCACGTTTACTAAAGCAGATAGCTTTGCGGTTCAGATACATTACCCAATGTCCTCCAAATAAATTTTAAACAAATACCAAAAATTGGTATATTTGATCTTAGAAATTTAATCAAATAGTAATGGCAAAAAATACTTCGATTTTATTGGGCGATTATTTCGACAATTTTATCAATTCGCAAATAAAAATTGGAAAAATATTCTTCATTGATTAAAGAATTAAAAAAAGGAGTTAAATCTGGTTTCTCAACAAATTTCAATCGAGAAACTTTCAAGCAAAATTTACATCAAAAATATTCTGCTAAATAATGAATTACAAAATAAGTAATCAAGCAGAAATTGATTTAGAAAATATTTGGCTTTACACTTTTGAAGAATGGTCTTTGGTACAACCTGATTATTATCTTGATTTAATTTTCGACGAAATTGAATATATTTCTGAAAATCCAAAGTCTGGAAAAGATTATAATGATGTTAGGAAAGGATATTTTAGATCTAGAGTAAAATCACATTTCATTTTTTATTGTATTAATCTAAAAGAAGAAATTGTAGAAATTATCAGAATTCTGCATCAGCAAATGGACATCGGAAATCACCTAAACGAATAGTAAACCGTAATTCTTGCAGCAGCTAACACATGTAACTGTTGCGCAACTCCAATTTTCAGAGTACAAGCGTAAAACATTATAAAAAAATTCTTTAATAGCTATTTTAAGGAGGTTTGTTTTATTATTCATACATAAATTAACCTGCTTCAATTCTTTAAACAAAACTTAGCGCAATTGCTACACATTCCGTACCCCTACAAAACAAACCATAACAGTATTTGAAGGATGCGTTGACTCACTCGCTTTATCATTCGTATAAACCACGGCCAATCCCACAAAAGGTAATTGTTCATGGCTTTCGTCAGCAGAGGCAAAATCCACAACTAAATCAACATTTTTAGTTTCTCCGTCAAGCTTTACGTACTGTATGTTGGGTTGGGTTAAAGAAATCTCGCCATCAGTCACACCATACCATCCCGTAGCTACCTCTAAAAACATCCCTTTGTATTTTAATGCCAGTTCGTATGAGATCTTTCCTAAAGCAAGCTTGTTGGTACTAACATTGTAAAATAAGGCGCTTGGATCTATTTTCGAGTTTTTATTAAGTGGTTTGTTGCTTAGGGTGCTGTAGCTGTCCAAATCTTGCAGAAGCTCGTTAAAAGTTTTTTCCGGTTCGTTCTTCGCTATTTGCAGAAAAAGAGCCATCAACTGGTTATGGAAAGTGCCGTCTTTCAGCCGCCACAAATACGGTTGTAATTCTTGCTTTAATCTTTTTACATATTGGGATACCTGCGCAAACCGCTCCTGACCCACTTTGACATTCGGGTGGTTCTGTGTGGCTGCCTTGGTAAACCCGCCCGAATAACGCTTTACGTATGTTTTACCGTTACGCTGGCAAAATATAAAATCTCCCAAACGTCCCCGTATGTTAAAGATATTGTCCGACTTAGCCATATACTTCTGTTTTTACCATATTTTGTAGTAGTTATCTAAAATACGAAAAAAATTCCTACCTTTCAATTTCTGTCCCATTCCCAACTTCCCTTTTCCCCATTCAATAGCGCCTTTGTATCGCATCAATGCCGCATCAGTGCCGTGTTTACTACATACCAAAGCCGTATATTATCCATAGTTTAGTCTGGTTAAACCTTAACACTCATTATCTTTAGTAACGTTTATCTTCGGATAACAGCAGTCAACTCATCTAGTACTATCGTAAACATAGGTATTTAATCATCCATCAGAAAATCATCCATCAGCAACTCAGCAAATCAGCAAAAATAATCTGAGCATCTGTGGTAAATAAAACAAAACAAAAAAGCGCTACCCTGAGGTAACGCTTTAAAAATATAAACTTATGGGAATCTTACATTTCCACAATAATAAACTCCGATCTTCGGTTCATCTGGTGTTCTGCTTCTGAACAGTTTATACCGTCTGCACAGCCGTTTACCAATTGTGTTTCTCCGTAACCTTTCCAGGTTAAACGGTTGCGGTTAATACCGTTTGCAATTAACCATTCCGCTGTAGATTTTGCACGGTTAGATGATAACGTTTCGTTATATCTGTGCGTTTGTCGGCTGTCGGTATGCGAACGTATGTCAATCTTCATCGTCGGATATTCTTCCAGCACCGCAAATACTTTTGCAAGTTCCAATGCCGCATCAGGACGTATGTAGTATTTGTCTAAATCAAAGTAAATAGGATTTAAATTCAATACTTTAAACAGATCGTCACCTGGCTTCAGTGGAATTTTAGCAGGTTCCAGTATAATCTCCGCCTCGGTAATACCACTTTCATTCGGTAAGGTAACTTTTATTTCCTGTGTTATATAACCTTCTTTCTCACCTTTTAAATTGTAGATATCTCCACATTCAAATGTATGGTTAAAATTATAGGTTGGCGCATTGTAATGATTGCTTGTACCTTTAACAGCATATAACTGATCAGCCAAAGTTACCTTCGCATCATTAATCAGTTCCCCTGTTTTACCGTCAATCACTTTTACGTATAGCATCTGATTACAGTTCAATACCAGCGGTCGTAATTCGGTAAACGAATAAATATCGTCGTTGCCCTTACCTCCATCTCTGTTGGAACTGAAAAAACCTTGTTTGGTTTCATTGTTTAGGTAATAGGCAAAATCATCGAATTCCGAATTTACCGGAGCACCAACATTCTGTACGTCTCCAAATTTGTCAGCTTCATTGATCTGCGCAGCATAAACATCTAATCCGCCAAGGCCTACGCGCCCATCGCTTGAAAAGTATAACTCGTTGTTGGCAGTCACAAACGGAAATGTTTCACGCCCTTCGGTATTGATACCTTCTCCTAAATTTTCAGGCGTACCGTAGCTTTCACCGCTTACCGATACTTTCCACAAATCACCGCCACCGAAACCGCCAGGACGGTCACTTGAAAAATACAAGGTACGTTCATCATTGCTCAACGCAGGGTGTGCCGTATTGAACTGGTCGCTGTTAAACGGAAGTTCCGTAACGTTCACCCACTTTCCATCTCTAAGTTCTGCACGGAAAATTTTAAGGTTGGTATTTTTGTTCGAATCAAAACGTCGCTTTCCTTTAACGATGTTGTTGCGGGTAAAATACATCGTTTGCCCGTCTTTTGTTACGATCGCAGATGATTCGTTCAGTTTCGTTTTTACTTGCCCTTTAATGCGGTTCGACTTGTGGTCTGTTACTACCGTTTCTGCATCTGCTGTATAAAGGTTAGTAAAAGCATCTCCCGTCCAGGTATGTCGTTTAACGGCTAAATTACCGGTGTCTTTAGAACTGGTGTAATAAAAAACGTTCTGATGTACAAATGTGCCGTAATCGGCATAAGGGGTGTTGATTGCCAGATTGGTAATCTCGCCGGTTCTGCCCGAATTTTCCTTTATCTGGTTTTTAAGGCTTTCTTCACTTTTACGGATTTTTGAAATCTGCGCTTCATCACCTGCTTTTTTTACAAATGCATCATAATACTTTTTCGACTCTTTTTCGTCGCCAGTGTTCTGTAGTGTATGTGCGTAACGATAAAAGTATTCTGTTGGAATGTTTGATAAATCGTAATCCGAAAAAAGCTTTTGATAGTATTTCTGTGCTTCGCTGTATCGGCCGTTGAAATAATACGCATTGCCTAGTTTTTCAACCATTTCCTGACTTGAAAACCCTTTGTCTAATACTTTTTCGTACATCTTCACTGCATCCATGTACGCCCAGCGGTCGTATCCTTTGTTTGCCGTATTTAAACCCGTTTGGGCAAAACCATCTGTGTTCCCTAAAAATAAAGAAAACACAAAAGCTATTGTTGATAATCTTTTTTTCATTTCTTTAATTTTTAGTAGAATCGTGGTGAATTCACACGATTGTATTTATTAAACAATTCAAAACGCATAAACACTTCATGTGATCCGTTGTTATAACGTGCCAGCTTCGTCGTTTCTGCATCGTAGCTGTAACCTATCATTAAACCGTCTGTTATCTGGAAACCAATTAAACCGCTCCACGCTGCATCCCAACGGTACGCTGCTCCTAAAGTCAGCTTGTCGTGAATAAGGAAATTAGCTGTCAAATCTGCTTGTAACGGGGCTCCTTCCGTAACTTTTATCAATGCTGCCGGTTTAAACTTCAAAGTTGGATTCAACTCAAATATGTGCCCTCCCATTAAATAAAAATTCATTCGCTGGTTCATGGAACTGTAGATGGTTCCGTTTTCAAACCTTTTGTTCTCTAGAAAATTCGGTACCGACAAGCCAGCATAACTTTTCTCGTTATGCCAGTACACTCCGGCTCCTATATTTGGTGAAATCTCGTTTTGAATATCTACTGCTAATAAGGGATCTCCCGGTGTGGCTTGCTTTAAGCGGCTATATTCCACATTAAGCATATTTGCTGATCCTTTTACTCCAAAACTTAGTTTGCTGCCCTGGCGGTTTAGGTCAATTGTATAAGACAAATCCACGCTTATGGTGTTTTCTTCTGTTACTCCCAAACGGTCATTTACAAAACTTACACCCAAGCCTAACTTACTGTCGCGTAGCGGTGTATTAATTGAAAATGAATTTGTTGTGGGAGCTCCTTCCAATCCTACCCATTGTGTACGGTGTAAGCCAAATATACTTAGTGCGCCTCTGCTGCCTGCATACGCCGGGTTGATGTTTACAGTATTGTACATATAATGTGTGTACTGGGGGTCTTGTTGGGCGTGCATTTCTGCACACCCTAAACTTAACAAGACTCCTGCTAATACTTTATTGAAAATATGTGAAAATTTCATATTCCGTATTATTTAGTTGTTTCTAAATGCAGATAACCTGCCTGTTCAATAGGATAAACCTGTCCGTTACCTAAATCGTAATCGTATTTGATTACATAATAGTACGTACCTGTTGGTAGCATTGAGTCTTTGCTAACTGTTACACGTCCATTTGCATAACCTTTGAACGTATTGCCGTTTGAATTGTAGTTCTTGGTTTCATAAACCAGTACACCCCAACGGTTGTAAATATCTACCCTGTTTCCTGGATAACAATCTATTCCTTTTAATACCAGTTCATCGTTGTAGCCATCGCCGTTTGGCGTTACGGCATTGAAAACTTCAATTTTACATGCTAAATGTATGGTTTGGGTATAGCTTGTTTCGTTTCCACAATCATCTGTTGCAATCCATGTTCTTAATATCGTGTATTTGGTATCTCCACATGCGCTTGGTACTACTTCGTCTGATACTGTTACAGTTGCCGATCCACAATTATCGGTTGCTTTCAATACTTCTGCATCTTTCAATTCCTCACATTTGATGAAGATTTCTTTGACAGGAAGATCGCTTACGAATTCTGGTGCGGTCGTATCAACTATTCTGAAAGTCGCCGTACGGCTGCTTGAGTTTCCACATGCATCTGTTGCCGTGAAAATTACTTCTGCAGCTGCTGCACCTCCGCAAGTAGTTTTCAATCCTTTGAAGTTATGACTCCATTTAACTTCGGTTGAGCATAGGTCTTGTGCCGTTGCACCACCGTAGCTGTTTATCCAGGCGTTAAGATCATTTATGTTTCCGTTTCCGTCACATTCTACTGTTACATCTTCCGGCTCTGTAATGAAATCCGGTGCCGTTGTATCAGTAATTGTGAAGGTAGCTTCTTTACTTATATGGTTTCCACACTCGTCTGTTGCTCTAAAACGTACTGTCGTTTTGCTTGTTTTTCCACACAATACTGCTGTATCTACTACAGAATAAGTGTAAGTAACCGCTCCGCAATTATCCGTTGCTATACCACCGCCGTGATTTGCCAACCACGCATTGTATGCTGCAGTATTACCTGATCCGTCACACT
>Ga0213826_1000345_pt1 | contig 28391 bp, 24 predicted proteins | sample MC6MC0899MG_FD_180668 | JGI IMG/M metagenome (GOLD analysis project Ga0213826, IMG submission 180668) | Enriched soil aggregate microbial communities from Iowa State University, Ames, United States - MC6-MC0899-MG | ecosystem: Environmental > Terrestrial > Soil > Unclassified | place: USA: Iowa...
TCCTCACACATGAGAAAAAAGGCCTTATACGTATCAAGAGAAAACTTTAAACAGACTATATTTAATAACACCGCCTGTAATTTTTGATATTTATACGTATTTTTACTAAATGAGAAAAAGATCGCAACGATGAGCTGAGCGAGTAAAAGAAGGACGTCCAGCCTGAGAAACTGCGTCCAAGCATCCCGAAAGAACATCATAGAGCCTGCACCTACCACAATAACCAATGTGGTGATCCCGCTATAAATAAAGGTTGCCCAAAAAAAGTTTGAAATGCGGCCAGGGCTTAGGCGCCCGGAGGCTGTAACATTAAGTTCATAAAAATCTGCTTCGTTACTATTTTTTAACATATGATTATTGAACAAGTTAGTAAAAAGCCCCTTAGATTGTGAATGTCTAAGGGGCTTTTTATTTCTAGTTATAGCTTTCTTCCTTGATCACTTCCGGAATCGGTTTTCGCTGCTGGCTTAAAAAGAAAAAGACTCCGAGCAGGACAAGCATGCCGCCGGCGATTTGCCAGCTGACGAGACGCTCATGTAGTAAAAGAAAAGCTAATATCGTTGATCCGACGGGTTCGCCTAGAATACTCATCGAAATCGTCGTAGCATTGACGTAGTTTAATAGCCAGTTATTGATCACGTGGCTGACGGTCGGAACGGTGGCGAGTAACAGGAAGATCCCCCATTCCTTTCCGGGGTAGCCGACAAGTTCCACTCCTGTTGCTACGTTATAGATGGTCAAAACGATAGAAGCAAAGAAAAAAACACAAAAGCTATAAAGCCAATGCGATACTTTTTTCACGATGGTTTGCCCGATTAATAAGTAGCCCACCACGGAGATAACGCTGAAGAATGAAAGAATATCGCCCATAATGGCATCCTGGCTTAAACCAAAATCTCCCCAGCCAATCATCATCGCCCCAACAATAGCAATTCCCATCGTCATCAATGCGGACAGTGTCGTTCGTTCCTTAAAAAGGAAAAAGCCTCCAATCAATGAGACAATCGGCTGCAAAGCGAGAATGATGGTTGAACTTGCTACCGTCGTTAACTTCAATGACCCGAACCAAAGAACAAAATGTAACGCTAAAAAGAAGCCGGAAAAAAATAAAAAGAACCAATCTTTTTTGACTATTTTTTTAAATTCCTGACGATTTTTCCATACGATTGGTACCATTAAAATGCTCGCAAACCACATGCGATACATACTCAAGATGGAAGCCGGTGCATCTGACCACTTGACAAAAATAGCCGAAAATGAAATGGCAATGATCGAAATGGTAAGCGGAAGTACGATGGATTTTGAACCTTCCTGTTTCATTTTTTCCCCCTATCATGATGGTTGGTAACAGGTCTTTTTTTAAAAACTTTCCCTCACATAAGTCTTGTTGACTATCTACATATTATACTAGTGTTTTTATGGTGTCTCAACCTAGGCAGACCCAAATCCAGTTATGGTTAACCTAAAAATAATATGGTGCAAGTAACCGCTTCTTCGTGAAACTGGTCTCTTACTGTTAAGGCAAGGAGGTTTTTAATTTTCTAAAAGTACCTTTTAAAAATAGGAAAAAGTGCAAATAGATAATCAGGGTGATGAAATAAACGGGAATGGAATAGGTGAGTTTCCATCCATGGTAAGTAAAAATGTTAAACTTCAAGCTAAGAGCCTCTTCGATGATTGCAATAAATGCCCATAGTAAAATATACCAAAATATTCCCACTCCTCGAACCGACCATTTATCAAAAAAGTAAATATAAAAATAACCAAAGGGTGGATAAAGGAACCAGGTGATCAGGTCGAACAATTCGTATTTTTCAACGTCATTAATATCATATAGATTAAAGCTAATTCCCGCTAAAATATGATCGATGACTTGGACATACGTCATGCTGAAAAGGAGCATGATAATGGTAATGGTATGCGGGAATCTCTTTGGAAGAAGAAAGAGAATTGTATATGTAACAACTAAAGAAATGATAATAAACCATTCATTGCTATCGAACTTTTCCGGTAATGCCAGCATTATTGCTTCAACTCTTTCAGGACTAATTTTCGAAACAGCTTATGGGAAAAATAGCTCACCAGCCAGATCGTGAGCCATTGAGCAAGATCCAGCCGCCAGTTCCAGTTCACATATTTTACGACCTTTAGATATTTGGTTAGACTTTCAAACCCTGTGATGGTTAATATGGTAAAAAGCGAGAGAAAAATTTTTAATGGTTTAAATCGGATCGAACTGATATGGTCGATATTCCAGGCGATCATCAGAGGATATAATAGGATGAACGTGCAATAAAAAGAAAAGTAGTCGGTACGCTTGTCTGACAAACTAATTCGATCTATGTTTAACATGACAATATCCATAATATTGCTGTCCAGAAGGATAACAACAAGCATGATTAATGCCAGTTCAAATACGGTAAAATTTTTTGGCTTCACCGCAAAGTAAATAGCGGCTACTAAACTTATGGTGGAAAAAATTACTAAAGACATCGTTTAACTCCTCATATCCTTACACCCTCATAAAAATGGGCCATGATTGGATTTCGACTCTTTAATAGTATGTCCAATAATGTGCAAATATTGAAAAATAATAAGGATATTTTTTATAATGGCCTGTTAAACGAAATTCCCTCCATTTTTAACAGTAAAAATTAACAGAGCCTTTAATAGGGAAATTAGAGAGTCATGATGCAGTGGAAGGTTTTTGCCATTATTGAATTAAGTAAACAGAAACAATAGTTTTATTAGGAACTCAGGCTTTTGCTTCGGTTCTTTTTTGTTTGGTGAAGAGCAGGAACCGTTCGCCTGACTCCTGATTTAAAAAAAAGAGAAGAATTGTTAGAATTTTCATGATATTATGGTGGTATATTTACCTTAATGAAATGGGGTTCACTATGAATATTTTGGTTGCTGGCGGGGCGGGGTTTGTTGGTAGTAACTTTATTCGCTATTTGTTGAATAAATATCCTCATTATCACATTGTGAACTATGATTTGTTAACGTATCCGGGAAACTTGGAAAATTTGACCGATATTCAGGAGCGGGAAAATTACGCGTTTGTTAAAGGGAATATTACGAACCGAGAGCTGGTTCGACATGTGGTGCTGACGCATCATATTGATGTGATGGTGAATTTTGCTGCTGAATCGCATGTGGATCGGAGTATTGTGCATCCAGAGGTGTTTGTACAAACGAATGTTGTCGGGACGAAAACGTTATTGGATGTGGCGAACGAATTCGGTATTAGTAAATTTGTCCAAATCTCGACGGATGAAGTGTATGGTTCTTTGGGGGAGACAGGCTATTTTTCAGAGGAATCGCCTATGTCACCGAATAGTCCTTATGCTGCTAGTAAAGCGGGAGCGGATTTACTTGTGCTTGCCTATTTCAAAACCTATGGATTGCACGTCAATATTTCTCGATGTTCCAATAATTATGGCCCGTATCAATATCTGGAGAAGTTGATCCCACTGATGATCACGAATGCGTTGGAAGGTCGCAGGATGCCGATTTATGGGGATGGGGGAAACGTTAGGGACTGGCTTCATGTTCATGATCATTGCAAGGGTGTTGATCTTGTCATTCACTATGGTCGTGCCGGTGAAATTTATAATATTGGCGGCGATAATGAGTGGACCAATAATGAAATTGTTCACCTTATTATCGAAAAGCTGGGGGTGTCCAAGAAATTAATTGAATATGTTCCTGATCGCCTGGGGCATGACTACCGTTACGCCAGTGATCCGATCAAAATTATGACGGAATTGGGCTGGCAGCAAGAGTATTCATTTGAGACGGGAATCAATGAAACGATTGAATGGTATCGGGAGAATGGGGTGTGGTGGAAAAGTGGTAAAAGGGTGAGGTTGTAATTTTTTTGAATGAATCATGCGATAGAAGAAGACGAAACCCATGCCTGCTTGTAACCCAGGCATGGGCTTTTTATCCGATCCAATCGCAATTATTTGAATCATTTAAGTCGATATGTCGTGGTATTGCATCTTCGGCTGCTTCTCCTTCGTGGGTAAGATAAAAGTGTCTGATTGGTTTTAGGGCGCTGTCTAATTCATAGACGAGCGGTGTACTGTTTGGGATATTGAGGCTTGCCACGGCTTCATCGGGAAGATGATCAAGATATTTCACAAGTGCTCGTAAGGTATTTCCATGTGCCGAGATGATAATTCGTTTATTTTTTTTTAGATCGGGAACAATCTGTTCGTTCCAATAAACTAACGCCCGTTTTTCGGTATCGAGAAGGCTTTCCGTTAAGGGAATATTTTCGGCCCCAATTCCCGCATATTTAGGGTCGGCTTGATCGGATAGATGATTCTTTGAGGGAATGATGGGTGGCTTGACGCTGGCTGACCGCCGCCATTCATTGACCAGTTCTTCACCGAATTTTGCGATGACCTCATCCTTGTTCATTCCTTGTAAACCGCCATAATGTCTCTCGTTTAATCGCCACGATTTCTGGACAGGAATCCACACTAAATCCATTTCATGCAGGAGGATCCAGAGCGTTCGGATCGCTCGTTTGAGAACGGAGGTATGGGCCGCATCAAAGGTAAATCCATGCTTTTTTAAAATAGCCCCGGCTTCTCGCGCCCCACTATATCCTTCATCGGTAAGATCGATATCTATCCAACCTGTGAATCGATTTTCTAGATTAAAAAGGCTTTGCCCATGCCGAATAAAAACGACTTTTTTCAACTCGTATCACCTTGGTCAGTTTTTTTCAGTATTTGCTGTAGTGGTTGGAAAAATTCCTTTTATAAGTAAAGTTGGGGTCCGAATATTTTTATTGTGACCGAAAACCGCAAAAAATCGCTTGAACGGAAACAAATAGAGCGGTCTACGTAGGGGTGTAATCCCTGCACCCACAATCCCTGCCAGAAGGCAGCTAGTAAAAGCTTCTCTTTTTTGTGCATACCACACCACCATTCCCAAAATGAATATTCCCTCTTAACTATTATTTCTTTTATGGAACGGTAAAATCCTTTGGTTGTTTGGAAATATAGTGTCATTCTGTCACGAAAAAACCCAGGTGAATGTCCTTCACCTGGGATGTATGTTTCAGCGTGCATTCACTTTTTCAGTCTTGCTATCGGCATAGACGCCCTTCGTTTCAATAAAACGCCGGATTCGTTTCAGTGCCTCTTGGAGATGCTCCATAGAAGTGGCATAGGAGCAGCGGATATAGCCTTCGCCGCTTTCGCCAAAAACATGGCCGGGAACAACGGCGACTTTTTCCTGCATCAACAGTTGCTCGGCAAATTGTTCGGAGCTTAAGCCGGTAGAACGAATCGATGGAAAGACGTAAAAAGCGCCTCCAGGAGTATGACAGTCCAGTCCCATTTGATTTAGCGTCTGCACGACATAGTTCCGTCTGCGGCGATAGCTGTTTCGCATCGATTCTACTTCGGGGTAGGTGTTGCGAAGCGCCTCGATAGCACCACGCTGCAGCATATTCGGTGCACACATTGTCGTGTATTGGTGAATTTTTAGCATTACCTCGAAAAATTCTTTCGGTGCTGCCAGGAACCCGAGTCTCCAGCCCGTCATTGCAAAGCCTTTGGAAAAACCGTTAATTAATATTGTCCGTTCGTACATGCCTTCTATCGCGGCAACACTACAAAAATCATCGTCATAGGATAGTTCCGCATAAATTTCGTCGGAAACGACGAGTAAGTCGTGCTTTTGGATGATTGCTGCAATTTCAGTCAGCTCATCCTTTGTTAACATACTCCCCGTCGGGTTGTTTGGTGAACACAACAAAATGGCTTTCGTTCTTTCGGTAATCGCGGCCTCAATTTGTTCAGCTGTTACCTTAAAGCCATTTGCCGGTGATGTAGAAACGGCAACCGGTTTCCCGCCGGCAATCGCCACTAATGGAGCATATGAGACGAAGGCGGGTTCGACAATCAGAACCTCATCGCCTTGATTCAAAATAGCGCGAAAGGCAAGGTCGATACCCTGGCTTGCACCGATTGTTACAATAATTTGATTATTCGGGTTGTAATGAACTCCAAATCTTGTTGCTAGGTAAATAGAAATTTCTTCCCTTAATTCGAGCAATCCCGCATTGGCAGTGTAAGCAGTAAAGCCTTGCTCCAACGATAATATGGTGGCTTCGCGAATGCTCCACGGTGTGACGAAGTCCGGTTCACCGACACCTAGGGAAATCACGTCCTCCATGCTAGCGGCTAAATCAAAAAATTTCCTGATTCCAGAGGGCTGGAGTTCTTTGGCTGTTTGTGAAAGATAGTGCTTGTAGTCATGTTTCATGGTGAAACCACCATTCTGCGGTCTTTATCATCATTGCCACTATTAAAACTTACGCCATCGTGTTTGTATTTTTTAAGCATGAAATGGGTTGTTGTGGATACGACGTTTTCAATTGTGGATAATTTTTCCGAAACAAAAGCGGCGATTTGATTCATTGTTTTTCCTTCCACAGTGATCGACAAATCGTAGGCACCTGACATGAGATATAGGGATGTTACTTCCGGAAAACGAGTGATTCTCTCAGCCACTTCATCAAAACCAACGCCGCGCTTCGGGGTAACCTTTACATCGATCATGGCAATGACATTCTCCTGCCCCTCGACTTTGCTCCAATTAATTAAGGTCGGGTAACTCATAATGATTTTCTCATACTCTAATTTTTCAATCGTCTTTCTGACTGTTTCTTCACTGCACATGGCCATTAAGGCGATCGACTCTACTGGTAGTTTGTGATTCTCTTCAATGATTTTTAAAATTTCTATTTCCACACTGCTAAGCTGCATTTAGGCGGCCTCCTTACCTTTCCTATCAAGCAAAAGTGTAACTATGCTTCTTGAACTGCCCTGTAGGGTTGGCCAATAAGCGAGTTTTCTTTATTTTATGATTTTAATCCTATTTGAGGTATCTGTCACGCTATGCGCAAAAAAAATAGACTACTTTTTTTAAAGTAGCCCGTGATAGGATCTTTGGATTAGTCTTTAACCGCTTCCGCTAATAAATCCACAATATGAACAGCGCGCATTTTCTCAGATAAACCCTCACGCTCAATGCCTAGCTGCATTTGTAACAGGCAGCCGGGGTTCGCTGTCACAATGGTAGTGGCATGGGTTGCTTTTGCTTGAGTCATTTTATAATCAAGCATCACCATCGACATCTCTGACTCGACGATATTATAAATACCGGCAGAACCGCAGCAGCGGTCGGCCTCTTTCATCTCGACATATTCCGCCCCGTTAATCGCCCCAAGTAACACCCGTGGCGCGGATGCCGTTTTCATGACATTCCGTAAATGGCAGGAGTCCTGATAGGTAATCACCTGTACCGGAAGCTCCAACCTGACCTTTTTAGTAAAATCAACTGCTACTAAAACTTCGGAAATATCCTTTATTTTTTCCTTAAAAGCCTTTGCTCGGTCACGCCAATCAGGATCATCCTTTAACAGGTGATCATAGTCGACTAAAAAAGCACCGCAGCCGCCGGCATTGGTAATGATATAGTCCACGTCTAACTCTTCAAAGGCGATAATATTCCGTTTCGCAAGCTGCTTGGCTGCCTCTTTTTCACCGCTATGACCATGTAAGGCCCCGCAGCAAGTTTGATTCTTAGGAATCACGACCTCACAGCCGGCTAACTGAAGCAGCTTCATGGTTGCGTCGTTTGTTTTCATGAACATCGTATCCATTAAACAGCCGCTGAAAAAAGCAACCCGCTGCACTTTTTCCGTCAAAGCCGGCAGCTGTTCCGGCCGATTTTTCATCTCTTTCATCGTTGGCACAGCTGGCAATACTTTTTCCATTGTCGTTAAGCTTTCAGGCAATAGTCCTAAAAAGCCAATTTTCCGTGCAATCGTTTGGATTCCGGAGCGTTGGTAAAAACCAAGCATGCCCACAGTCCATCGCATGCGTTCTGGATGTGGAAATAATCCTTGAAAAACTGTTTTTCTGACAGCTCGAACAGGTAAAGAATGCTTCTTATTTTGATTAATAATATCTCTTGCGTCTTCCAATAAATGGCCATAATTGACGCCAGAGGGGCAAACAGGTTCACAGGCCCGGCAGCCGAGGCAGAGTTCGAGTGACCGTTCGAAATCCTCATCCGGTTCAATCACACCGTCCACGACCGCTTTCATAAGCGCGATTCTGCCCCGGGGAGAATGTGATTCTTTATAGCCTGATTCGATATAAGTAGGACATGTTGGCAGACAAAAGCCGCAGCGCATACAGTTTAGCAATTCATCCTCATTCATCCGCGCTTTAAATTGTTCCTGAATCTTTTCTTGTTCTTGTACCGTTGTCATCTTGTAATCACCACGCGTTTCTTGCTGTCCTTTGCAAAAACTTTCCCTGGATTCATGATATTATTTGGGTCAAATGCCTGCTTAATCGCTTTCATCGCGGCGATACCTTCCGCCTTTAGTTTCCATTCAAGGTATGGGGCCTTCATAGCGCCTACCCCGTGTTCCCCGGTAATGGTTCCACCTAATTCAATTGCCTTTTCAAAAATTTCCGCAAATGCCTTTTCGACGCGTTCCATTTCTTCATGGTTTCTAGCATCGGTTGCACATGTTGGGTGGAGATTTCCGTCTCCTGCGTGACCAAAGGTACAAATCGTCAGCTGATATTTTTCAGTAATCTCATTAATGGCCTTCACCATTTTGGCAATCTCCGACCTTGGCACCGTTGCATCCTCGAGGATCGTCGTCGGCTTCAAGCGGGCGACGGCTGAAAGGGCCGCGCGACGTGCAGTTCTTAGGGCATCGGCTTCCTCTTCAGTAGCGGCCACCTGAATCGATACGGCATTCTCCTGCCTGCAAACTTCAGCAATTTTTTCCATATCACGTTCCACCACTTCAAGAGGGCCATCCTGTTCAATTAAGAGCACTGCTTGAACATTAGTAGGCAGGCCGATTTGTGCAAAATCTTCGACTACCTTTAATGTCGGCTGATCGAGGAACTCCAGGGTGGTCGGGATGATTTTATTGGCAATAATCTTTGAAACACATTTGGCCGCAGCATTAAGATCTTGATAAAGAGCAAGCATCGTCTTTCTCGTTTCCGGCATCGGAATGAGTTTCAATGTTGCTTCCGTAATGACACCAAGCGTCCCTTCTGAGCCAACGAACAGCCGGGTCAAATCATAACCGGCGACATCCTTTGCCAGCTTGCCGCCAGTTCGGATGATATCGCCATTTGGCAATACCGCCTCTAAACCAATGACATAATCTCTCGTTACACCGTATTTGAGGCCGCGCAAGCCGCCGGAGTTTTCATTGATGTTGCCGCCAATGGTCGAGATCTTCATGGAGCTTGGGTCAGGTGGGTAGAATAGACCTTTTTCTTCAATGGCATGAATCATATCAAGCGTAATGACACCTGGCTGTACAGTGATTGTTAGGTTCTCTTCGTCAATTTCCATGATGTTATTCATATGTTTAAAAAGAAGAACGATCCCGCCCTCGGTTGGACAGGTTCCGGCACACAGGTTGGTACCAGAGCCACGCGGTACAATCGGAACTTTATATTCATTACAAAGCTTCAGGATTTCCGAAATTTCTGCGGTATTGCGCGGACTGACTACGGCATCCGGCATCGATTGGAAGTTTGGTGTTGCATCATATGAGTAGACTAAACGTTCTGTTTTGGAATCAGCGAAATTTTCCTTGGTTACAATAGATATTAGTTTTTCTTTTACTTCATTCGAAAGCATGGTGTTTCCCCCATTTCTTTTCTTACGGAATAATTCTGCTCTATGAAAACGAATCGCTTTGAAATTTTATTTTAATAAATATATAATAATTATAAAATATTAATTCAAAAGGAGCAATACTATTGAAATATTCACTGTTAGCAACTGATTTGGATGGTACTTTGTTAAACGATCAAAAAGAGATTGATATTGAAACAATCGAAGCCATTCATGAGTACCGCAGACGTGGAGGAAAGGTAGTGATTTGCAGCGGCCGTTCCCCGCTTTCAACCAAATGGATTGCCAATACCATCGGCCTCAAGGGAGAGCCTATCATTGCCTACAATGGAGCCATTCTGCTTGATGAAAATGGAGAGGTACAAGAGCAGGCTGTATTTCAGCACGAACCGCTTTTACATTTCTGGGAATTATGTGAGGCGGAAGGCATTTATGCCCATTTTTATGAAGGTGACACACTGCTCGTTCCGATGGTAAATAAATGGAACGAAAACTGGATTGAAAATAATATTCCTACCCTTGAAAAATCAGGCGGCAGGATCAAAGACTGTGAAAGTATGCGAAAAAACTGCAAGATCAAGGTCATCGATCATTTTTATCAATATATGAAAGAAAATCAACCTAAGATTACGAAAATAGCAGTATTTGATGACGAAGATCGACTGGCTGATTTTTCAAAGCAGATTGTGGAGCAGGTCGAGGATATGGAAATCAGCAGCAGCTTCAATTTTCTCAATTTGGAGATCTCTCCAAGCGGTGTCACAAAGGCAGCTGCCCTGGTAAAGCTTACTGAGCAGCAAGGTATTCCGATCTCACAAACGGCTGCCATTGGTGATAATTATAATGATTCGCTTATGCTCTCTGCCGTCGGACTTGGAATTGCGATGGGGAATGCCCCGGAAAAAGTGAAAAAATTGGCGGATCAAGTGACGGAGAATAATAATGAAGCAGGCGTTGCGAAGGCCATTCGCCGGTATTTGCTAGATTAATGTAAGGGTTGGGCGGTTATTGTAGCGGGGGGGCAAGACACTAGCTTTTATTTGCTAGGACTTTCCGAATGGTTCCATTGTGCAAAATAATTTTTTAAAATAATATTTCATTTTTTAAATAAAAATATTGAATTATTATTTCATCCAGCATATAATAAATATACAGTAACCGCTTACAACACAGAATAGACCCACAGGAGGATAACGATACAATGGAAGAAAATCTTGAGTTATTAACGACAGAATCGCGAAACGAGCATTCTATGCAGATAGATACGGCAAACCCGATGGATATATTACGGATCATGAATGAGCAAGATCAATTAGTAGCATTAGCGGTAAAGGAAGTTTTACCCGATGTAGAAGCAGCAGTGCAATTTGTATTTGAATCCTTTCAAAAAGGGGGACGGCTCATTTATTTAGGAGCGGGTACCAGCGGCCGATTAGGGGTACTGGATGCAGTAGAATGTCCGCCTACCTTCAGCACTGACCCTGAAATGGTTCAAGGGTTAATGGCAGGGGGCGAAGGTGCCTTTTTAAAAGCAGTGGAGGGAGCTGAGGATGATCCGGAGCTTGGTGTCAGTGATTTGCAATCATTGGGGCTGACGAAAAACGATACCGTTATTGGCATCGCTGCCAGCGGCCGGACACCATATGTGATCGGAGCACTTCGCTATGCTCGAAGTATAGGTGCGAAAACAGTCGCCCTTTCATGTAATAAAAATGCGGCGATTAGTAAGGAAGCCGATCAAAGCATCGAAGTGATTGTCGGTCCAGAAGTCCTTACGGGTTCGACTCGCTTGAAATCAGGAACCGCCCATAAAATGATTTTGAATATGATTTCCACCTCATCGATGATTCTTCTAGGAAAAGCCTATGATAATTTGATGGTGGATGTTCATGTAAGTAATCAAAAATTGAAGGAACGTGCAATTGGCATCATCCGCAAAATTACTGGGGTTTCGTATGAAATGGCGTCGGAGGCATTGGAAAAGGCAGATTTACAAGTTAAAACAGCCATTGTCATGATTAAGACGAATACAACGAAACAGGAAGCAGAACAATTATTAGTAGAGGCAAATGGTTATGTAAAAACAGCGATTCAAAAAGTTGAAAAATGAAGTAGTTAAAAAGGTGGTATTTGTGTGGCAGCAGGCGGTTTAAAAATGATTCAGAACATGCTGGAACAGCTTCCGGCTTCTGAGCGAAAAATTGCTGAGTTTATTCTTGAAAATCCGCAAAGCATTTTAAACAGTACGGTCAATGACATCGGAAATCAAGCAAATACAAGTGGGGCAGCCGTTATTCGGCTCTGTAAATCCTTAGGATTAAATGGATTTCAAGATTTAAAAGTAAGAATTGCCGGGGATTTAGTGAAGCCTGCAGAACAAGGGTATCGTGACATCGAACCAGGTGAATCCTTTTTCTCCATTGTTCAGAAGACAACGAGCAACAGTATCCAAAGCATCCGTGATTCGGAAGAGATCATCAATTTCGATGAATTGGAACGTGCTGTTCACACTTTGTTGCCTGCTCAAAATGTTCATTTTTTTGGAATTGGCGCTTCAAATATTATCGCGAAGGATGCACAGCAAAAATTCCTTCGCATTCATAAAAATGCAACCGCTTTTACAGATACACATCTTGTCGCTACATTAATTGCTAATGCCAATAAGGATGATGTGGTGTTTGGTATTTCCCACTCCGGGGAAACGGCAGAGATTGTTAAAGTAATGCAACTCGCGAAAGAGCGCGGGGTGAAGACGATAAGTTTAACAAAATACGGACAATCAACCGTCTCGTCTCTCGCTGATATTAAGCTGTTTACCTCGTATTCCGGCGAGGCAACGTTTCGAAGTGCTGCTACATCATCGCGTCTAGCACAGCTATATATCATTGATATTTTGTTTTTGTCGATGGCAACCGTTCAGTATGAGAAAACGATTAATTCGATTGATCAAACAAGAGAAGCTATTCGGTTTATTAAAGAAGGGAAATAATCCTTACAGGGGGTGATGCGGACACCAATCTGTTTCATATTTTTTTAAAAATAAATTAACAACAGAGAGAAGGGGAATTAACATGGCTGGAGAGAATAAAATATTAGCCGAAAAGATACTTGAACAATTAGGCGGGCCAGCGAATGTTGGCAATTACACGCATTGTATGACAAGACTTCGTGTGACACCAAACGATGAGTCGAAGGTCAACAAAGCAGCAATTAAGAAAATTGACGGGGTACTAGGGGTAGTCGAAGAAGAGACACTCCAAATTATTCTTGGTCCTGGAAAAGTAAATAGAGTAACAGAAGAGTTTGGTAAATTAGTAGATGCTGCCGGCGGGATTGATTTAAAATCAAAAGCAGCAAGCACAAAGGCTGAAATTAACAAAAAGAATGCAACACCATTCAAGCTGTTTTTACGAAAAATCTCAAGTATCTTCATTCCATTAATCCCGGCACTTGTGGCATCCGGTTTAATTACAGGGATCACAAAAGCCATCATACAGGCAGGCTGGCTGGCCGGTGATTCCCAACTTGCAACCATCTTAACGGTCATTGGCGGCGGATTATTTGGTTACCTTGGAATTTTGGTAGGTATTAATGCTGCGAAAGAATTTGGCGGGTCACCAGCGCTTGGGGCGATTGCCGGTATCTTAATCATTAACCCGGCAGTTGCAGGCATCCATTTGTTTGGCGCAGATTTACTTCCTGGACGCGGAGGTTTGATTGGCGTTCTATTTGCAGCGATTTTTATTGCCCTAGTTGAAAAGCGAGTTCGCAAGTTTGTACCGCAATCACTTGATTTATTTATCACACCAACGGTTGCTTTATTGGTTACTGGTATTGTTACTTATCTTGTCTTTATGCCGCTTGGTGGTTTCGTTTCAGATATTATTACAAAAGGTTTAACTTCTTTACTTGATATGGGTGGTGTAGTGGCAGGATTTGTTCTCGGAGCAACCTTCCTTCCACTTGTTGTAACTGGATTACATCAAGGTTTAACACCAATCCACTTAGAATTAATTAATACAATTGGTGATGACCCGCTTCTGCCAATCTTAGCAATGGGTGGAGCAGGTCAAGTAGGTGCAGCGTTTGCAATCTATCTTAAAACAAAGAAAACCCGCTTAAAAAGAGCGATTGGCGGTGGTCTGCCAGCAGGTATTCTTGGAATTGGTGAGCCGTTAATTTTTGGTGTTACCCTTCCTCTAGGTCGTCCGTTCTTAACAGCATGTTTAGGTGCTGGTGTCGGTGGTGCGTTCCAAGCAGCATTTGGAATCGCAACGGTCGCGATTGGAGTATCCGGTTTACCACTTGCCTTCCTTGTGGTAGCTGGTCAAGTTCTGCTTTATTTAGCAGGGGTATTGATCGCATATGCGGCTGGTTTTGCCTTCACTTATCTATTTGGGTTCAAAGATGAGATGGCCGGTGAGTTTGATTGATTGGTATATCCTTCTATTTAAATGATCCGCTAGCAGCAACGCGGATTTCCCTTGCAGGGAAAATGGGTGTGAAGCGGGCATTTACCTCGCTTCACATTCCTGAAGAGTCCGGGGATTTATCGGGCCGCGCGAAAATGCTGCTGCAAACGGCAAAGGAAGCTGGAATAGAGGTTTATGCGGATGTATCATTAAGAACACCTGAACACTTGGGATTGGCAAGCTTAGTTGAGCTAAAATCCTTAGGGGTAATGGGGTTGCGCTTGGATGACTTCTTTGAGCATGAAACGATTTTGAGCCTGGCGAAGGATTTCAAGCTTGCCCTGAATGCCAGCATTTTGTTTGAGGAAGATGTCCGTGCCTTACTGGAAGGCGGGTTAACAGCTAATCAGCTTATTGCCTGGCATAATTTCTATCCACGACGTGAAACAGGATTAGCTGAATCGTTTTTTGACTCACAAAATGAACTATTTAAACGGTATGGTATTCCGGTTAGTGCATATATTCCGGGTGATGGGGAGAAACGCGGTCCGCTGTTTGAAGGGCTGCCTACCTTAGAGGGGCATCGTTACGCCGATCCTTATCTGGCGGCGCTGGAATTGTTCCGGGCTGGGGTCGAGGATGTGTACATCGGTGATCCGGAAGCAAGTGTTGGCCTCTTTGAAAAACTAATGGAGTTTGACCGTGATCGTCGGGTTTCGATTCGAGTCGAGGGGTTTCAAGAAGGGGAGTTCCGTCTCCGTCCTGATTTTTCCCGTGACGTTCTCCGGTTGATGGATACGAGAAGTGTTGAAGCGGTCGTACCTGAAAATACAGGTCACCGTCCAGCCGGAACAATCACCAGAGATAATGACCGCTACGGAAGGTATCGCGGCGAGATCCAAATCACGCTTCATGACCTGCCGGCCGATGAACGGGTCAATGTAGTCGGAAGAGTTGCAGAAGCCGACTTGCCACTTCTTTCTCTGCTCCAACCAGGTCAAAAGCTGAAATTAATAAGAGTCTAAAAAAACTGCCACATCTTTTGAATGTGGCAGTTTTTTCTATGGCCTGAAAGGAAGGTATACTTTCCTTTAGGCCATAAGTGTAACAATGCCTCTGTCTGCGCCTAACGGCTTGCCAATCGGCAAGTTTTCTTTAGTAATAAAAATTAGTAAAATCATATATGGAAAATAGCGTATAATGTAATGAAGATAAAAGCTAACAGGAGTAGTGAACATTGGAAAAACAAAATAGCAGGTATAGATGGGTTGTTTTTGCCACGGTTTTGTTTGCGTATTTTTTAATTGTGAGTCAAAGAACAGCACCGGGATTAATTTCAGATCAATTGATGAAGGATTTCAGCCTCACTGCCTCTACCATCGGCTTACTGACGAGTATTCAATTTTTGGCATATGCCGGTTTGCAAGTTCCAATCGGGATTTTATCTGACCGTTTCGGCCCCAATCTGTTCCTGGTAATTGGGACGCTGCTTAATGGACTCGGCACGCTCATTTATAGCTTGGCCCAAAATGAATTTGTGCTTCTTCTTGCCAGATTATTGGTGGGAGCGGGGGATGCGGCCATTTGGGTCAATTTGGTGATCATTTTGAGTCAGTGGTTTAAAGTAAGGGAATTTGTTAGCTTACTTGGCTTTGCGGCTGTATCTGGGAGTTTTGGCTTCCTGCTGGCAACCGTTCCATTTTCAGCATGGATTGCTCATTCCGGTTGGCGAGCCCCATTTTTAACAACAGGGATTATGTTATGTTTGTGCGGAATTCTTCTCTATTATGTACTTGTGAGGAAGCCGAAACAGCTATTTAAACATGATGCGGCTGGAACAGGTAAACAGAAGAAAAAGAAGGAAAAAACGGTTGTGATCTTACGGCGTATGTTTACCCATCGTCAGGCATGGGCGACATTCTTCTGCCATTTTGGCGTTGTCGGTACATATGTTGGATTTATCGGCTCGTGGGCTGTTCCATATGGGATGCATGTGTATGGAATGACCCGGTCGGATGCGAGTCAGCTTATTATGATTGGTCTCTTTGGGGCGATTATTGGCGCACCGCTGACAAGCTGGATTTCAAGCCGCCTGGATTCTATTAAACGTCCCTATTTGGTTGTGCATCTGTTTGTTTTTTTTAGCTGGGTGGCGTTTTTTCTCTTTAGTGGGAAGCCGCCATACTTTATGCTAGTGATCATTTTTTTAGTCATGGGGTATGGAAATGGTGCCAGCTCGTTAACGTTTGCCGTTGTGCGGAAGTCCTTTGATATCAAAGAGGTCGGTGTCGTATCAGGATTTGCCAATACTGGCGGCTTTTTAAGTGCCGTCCTCCTGCCAATTATTTTTGGCAAGGTTTTAGACCATTATCAACTTGCTTCTTCTAATATAGGATACCTTTACGGTTTCATTATTCCCGTCATGTTCTCGCTGATTGGTTTAATTGGCTGCTTCCTAATTAAGGAGCAGCGTCATGAAGCAAAACAGCCGAGTGAAGCGATTGTTTAGTAGGGTATAAAAAAGGGTCCATCTCGGTCGATAAATGAGATGGACCCTTTTTTAAATAGATAAGAAAATATTTCGACTTTGAGAAATGTCCAGCTCCAGCGCACTAGCGGTTAGTGTCCTTCGCTCTCCGCCCTACGATAAGTCAACATCAAATCGCCTCCGCTTTTCTTAGTGCTGTAAAAATGCCAGTTGAATAAAGAATAACACCGCGAACACATAGAGGAGCGGATGAACCTCACGCCATTTCCCTTTGGTGATTTTTAACAGTGGGAAACTGATAAACCCGAGTGCGATTCCCGTTGAAATACTCGATGTTAGTGGCATACTTAGTACGGTTAAGAATGCCGGAAAGGCTTCATCGAGCTCGTTCCAGCGGATTTTGGCGATACTGCCCATCATTAAACTGCCAACAATGATCAAGGCAGGAGCCGTAATTGCGGCAATCCCGGACACCGCGCTAACGAGCGGGCCGAAGAACGCCGATACAATAAACAGTGCTGCAACCGTCAGCGAAGTAAGACCAGTCCGGCCGCCGGCAGCTACGCCTGAAGTCGATTCAATAAAGGCTGTTGTCGGGCTAGTCCCAAACATGGCGCCGACCGCTGTTGCCAAGGAATCGGAGAGCAATGCCTGACGGGCGCGCGGCAATTTGTCTCCTTTCATTAACCCTGCTTGGTTTGCGACCCCAATCATGGTGCCGGTTGTGTCAAAAATGGTGACAAGAATAAAGGAAAACACAACTGCATAAAGACTGTGCTGAACGACGTCATTCAGTGCTGTGATTGGATTGTCAACAATCAACCCCTCAGGAAGGGAGGGAAGCGACATAATTCCTTTGTCAAAAGACAGCTGGCCGGTAAAGTAGGCGACTAACCCTGTAACGATCATTCCGAAAAACAAAGCCCCGTTGACCCGAAGGACCATTAAAATCAGGGTGATTGCAAGCCCGATAATCGCTAACACCGCTGATGAGGAATGAAGGTCACCCAAACCGACAAGATTGGTCGGATGTGCGGTGATGATTTTGGTTTGGCGCAGTCCGATGAATGCGATAAATAAACCGATTCCAGCAGTAATCCCGTGCTTCAGGTTCTCTGGGATGGCTTCAATTAATTTTTCCCTAAAAGGGGTTAAAGATAAAATGACAAAAATAATACCGGCAATGAAGACAGCGGCAAAGGCAGTTTGGTAGTTGATACCTTGGTGGCTGCCGACGACGGAATAGGCGAAGTAGGCGTTCAGCCCCATACCCGGTGCGATGGCGATCGGGTAATTGGCGCAAAGGGCCATCCAAAGTGTACCGACCAAAGCGGCAATGATGGTAGCTGAAAAGACTTGTTCGAATGGAACGCCGGCATCTGCGAGAATGACCGGGTTCACCACGACAATATAAACCATGGTAAAAAAGGTCGTGATTCCTGCCATTAATTCTGTTTTGGTATTCGTTTGATTTTCCTTCAGTTTAAACATGGTGATTCCTCCGTAAATACGAACATTTTCTTATGACTTAAATATATTATTCGTTTTTAGGTGAATTTTCAATAGGTAATATTATTTTGCCCAATTCTTTAGTTGTCTACGCATAGGGCTCTTGCCTTGTGGCTGCCCCAGTTGGAACTTGTATTACTATTTGGACAGGGAGAGATATATTCTTTGGATCCCTACGCTCTCCGTATTTCCTTTATCTCAGTTGGAGCGCTCCAGGCCATACGCCGATAGGCGGAAGCATTAAGCTTTTCTTATAAAATCGGCATTCTTTTCAGCTGGTAATCAGGCCGAGGTATCATAGTTTGAAAAGGCAGGATTGTCGAAAATCCTGCCTTTTTCACACAGGTGCTTGATTTTTATATTTTGCCTTATTCTTATACATTTCTTGGTCAGCCAATTCCAAAATTTCCTCGAGTGTAATCGAAGTTCCTGGCTTAAAGTGGTAATATCCATGACTGGCAGAGATTTTGTATGGCTTTTGATTTGTGTCATTGATGTCCTGAAAGCTCTGCTTGATGTTAGACCATATTTGCTTAACGTCTTCTAGTTTCTTTTCGAAGAATATGATAACAAATTCATCGCCGCCTAGGCGGAATAGCACGTCTTTTTGATCCAGCTGCCGGTTAATGGTTTCACAACATATTTTAATCAGATCATCTCCGGTAAAATGACCATATTGATCATTAACTATTTTTAAATTGTTAATATCGATATAACAGAGAATAAATTCCTGGGCAAGGGGCCCTTCGGCTAATAGCTCGTGAAGCAGCTCGATGCCGCATCTTCGATTTTTAACACCTGTAAGCATATCAATCGAAGCATGCTTGAACAACTCTGCTTCCTTCTTCTTTATATCGGTAATATCCGTTGTATCGATTAAAATACATGTGTGATCAAGGTAATCGATCAATTCGAAATTAAGCAGCGACCATTTCCTCAGTTCCGGTGTGATTTGCTGTTGCGTTACGTAATTTTTAATACTGCTTTCCTTTTCCAGTTGCGCTATTATTTCTAACTTTTCCCTCTGATTACTGTACAAGAAATTTGCATCCAATTGTTCTCTGTTTTTTGTATCAAGGTGATAGTATGCGGCTGCTTGTTTATTCATAAGCACAATCTCATCATTGGATAGGTTTGTCAGGATTAAGGGATTGGGATTTAAATGAAATAATCTCCGAAAACTCTCCACATTCCTGCTTAGCTTCTTTTTGTTAAAAAAATCACTTTTTCGTAATGAATAAAATGCTAGAGCAATTGTGAATGAAATGGCTACCGTACCCGTTGAATTAATGAGTATGGATATGAATAAAAAGTGATTTGGCTCTATCTGGTATACACCAATCAGGAAGAAAATGTGTATGCCGAAATATTGGAAAAATAACATTGTTGGGCGAATCGGGAAGATTGCCGCTATCCCCAATACAATAATGATATAGGCATAAATGTTTCTAGTGAATAACTGGCTGTTGATTGAGGAGATGGCCCCAATCAATAAGTAGAAGAGGATATAACTATTAACCACGAAACGTTTGGAAACCTTTTTGTAACGACCACGGTAATACAAGATAAAAATGAGAGAAATCAAAAGCCCTGATAGGTGTACAGTTGTCAGCACAAATTTAAAAGTGGGCTTGTTGAGATTTTTGAAAAAAACAAAGTCAACAATAAAAAAACATGGGTATGTGAAAATCAACATATAAGAGACTAGTTTCAATCTCTCAAATAACTGTTCGTAATTGTACTGATTAAATTCTTGGGCGGTAATAGGATTTTTTAGATTACCATTTAGAAGATTAGTAGTGAAGGACTTCATTTTGATCCCCCTTTTTCTAGCTATCTTCGGTATTTTAGCATAGTTTTGGGTCACGTGTCATAGGTGAAATAGGAATTTTCTGTAATAAAACAATGCAGTCTTTTAGATGGTGAGGAAAAAATTGGGGAATTGCAATAACAAGCTGTTTTTTCTCTAAAATGTTATAATGGGAAAAGTGAGTGAAATTCTAGCTAAGGGGAAATGAATATGATTCTTGTCGTTGGCGGAGCTGGTTACATTGGTAGCCACCTTGTTAAGGAATTAGTTGAAAAAGAAGATGTCGTCGTACTCGATAACCTCTCGACAGGACATCGCGAGGCCGTTGATAATCGGGCAATCTTTGTCAAGGGGGACCTCGGCAATGTGGATGATCTCCTGATGGTCTTTAGAAGTTATCCAATCAAGTCCGTTATGCACTTTGCTGCCTGTAGTTTAGTTGGGGAGTCTGTTGTTGACCCTTTGAAGTACTATCAAAACAATGTAGCTTCCACTATAACACTATTAAAAGTCATGATGAGATTTAAGGTCAAAAACTTTATTTTTTCATCCACTGCCGCTGCTTATGGAATTCCTGATGTTGAAATAATTGATGAAACAAACACCACCACTCCGATTAATCCGTATGGTCAATCCAAATTAATGGTGGAGCAGATTCTCTCTGATCTTTCAAAATCGGATGGACTGAAATATGTGATCTTGCGTTACTTTAATGCAGCCGGTGCCCATGACTCTGCTGCAATTGGTGAAAGTCATGACCCGGAGACACATTTAATCCCAATTATTCTTCAACAGCTTCTAGGCCAGCGGGAAAAAATCTCTGTCTTTGGCTCCGATTACGATACTCCGGACGGTACTTGTATCCGTGATTACATTCATGTGACGGACTTAGCAAGTGCCCATATCCTTGCGCTTAAGGCCCTGTTAACAGGGAAGAAAACGGCTGAAATCTATAATCTCGGCAACGGACTTGGCTATTCTGTTAAAGAAGTCATTGAAACATGTGAAAAAGTCACAGGTGTAAAGGCGAATGTGGAAATGGTCGATCGCCGCGCAGGTGATCCGGCAAGACTCGTTGCTTCCTCTAATAAGATTTTCACCGAATTAGGCTGGAAAGCTGAGCGCAATTTAGAGAAAATTATTGCCGATGCCTGGAAATGGCATAAGAATCAACTATATTAATTCAGTATAAAAAAGCATTGCGTCCTCAGTTGGGTTGCGCATTGCTTTTATTTGTTTGTGGAGAAACTTTTAAATTCCTTCCTCGTCCAATAATCCTACTAGTTCTAATCCTTTTAATAACCGCCTACATCGACATGCTTTGATATGTACTTGGCATAGTATTTTACATAATTTTAAAAAAATATTGAAATAAAGCCCCTTTCGTATTACGGTAATTACAAATGTTATGATAAAGAACAAATGAAAAGTGTTAAAAGGCAATTCTCAGTACAAGCTTGCACACAAAACGAAGGGAGTGTAGGTAAAAAGTTGGTATGAAAACGGTTACAAAATTCTAAACATTTCAACTACAATGAAGCTATAAGGAGGTTGTAGCGATGTTCCTTGATGATCGAAGTGTCAATTTATTACATGAATTGATCAGAACTCCGCAAATAAAAAATAAGGAACTAGAAGATAAATTTCATCTGAGCAGAAGACAGGTCACATATTCCCTTGAAAAGATTAATCAGTGGCTGCAAACAAAAAATTTGGTGCCGATTACAAAAAGCCGAAACGGAAATTTTATTATCGATAAAAAGATATTTACCCATTTTTCAGAAGGACTTGCAACTTCCGATCAAGTAGAAGAATATATCCCAACGGAAAAAGAAAGAGCACTTTTCATTATTTTATATTTACTAGGTAAAAAGGAAGAAATTTCTCTCTTCCATATCATCGATCTCCTCGACGTAAGTAAAAATACGGGAATCAGTGATATTAAAGAAGCGTCGGAATTCATTAAGAAATACTCTTTATCCATTGTTTATACACGAGCAGCTGGATATGACATCATCGGTGACGAGTTCCAGATTCGAAAACTGTTAATTGTCGTAGTGAAAACCGTTTTGAACTTTTTTAATGGCCATAAGTATTTCGAGAAATTTTTACAGCTCGATATCTCAACCACGCAGGAAAAAGTTAAGTCAATCGAGGAATCGCTAAATATTCACTTAACAGATGAAAGCTATGAAAGTTTGCCATATATCATTGAGCTGATATTTATTAGAATCGAACAAGGGTATCTGCTTAACGCAGATTTTTATATTGGTGCAGATGAGCTGGCAGATACGGAAGAATATTCAGCATCCAAGCTGCTCCTAAAAGGAAACATGGAGGTACCGATCTCTGAAAGAATCTGGCTGACATTGCAGCTGCTTACTTCTAATGTTCGTTCCGCCGACATCCTGACAAACGAACGCATTAACGATTTAAAGACAGCCATCGGCCAGATGATTGATCAATTTGAAAAAAAATCCTGTATCTTTATTGTCGATAAAGAGGAAACCTTGGACAAATTGCTGCTCCACATGCGTCCTGCCTATTACCGAATCAAATATCATTTAACACTCAAAAATCAATTTTCTGCCCAGATGATTGAAGAATATATTGACTTGCATGAAATGGTCGCTTCCTCGATTGGGCCGCTCGAAAACCTGATCGGCGAAACTTTCCCGCCAAGTGAAATTGCCTTTATCACGATTTTTCTTGCAGGGCAGCTGATCAAACAAGGCGAAGAGCTAAATAAAAAGAAACGGGCCTTGGTCGTCTGTACAAATGGTCTGACCATTTCAAAAATCATGCAGCAAACCCTGAAGGAAATTTTTCCGGAATTTTATTTTGCCGAAAGCCTATCGTTGCGACAGTTCCAAAACTATTCACTCGATTACGAGATTGTCTTTAGCACGATTCCGGTACAGTCGGAGAAGCAGATATATCTGATTAATCCGTTAATGACGTTAAGCGAAAAAGAGGCCTTAAGAAGGCAGGTTATTAACACCGTCGATAAAGAAAGCTATGCAACGATTAACATTAGCAGATTAATAGCCACGATTAAAGAGAATGCGATTGTTACAGATGAGATGGCCTTATTGACCTCGTTATCCAAGCTGTTTCAAGAGGGTCAGAAGAAGGAACCAAAAGAGGTTAAAAACGTCGCCTACGGATTAAAGCAATTTTTACCAAGTGAGTTCATTCAGCTAAGGGATCAAGTCGAAACATGGCAGGAGGCGATAGCCATCGCTTGCGAACCGCTGGTAAAAAGCAACATCATCAGACCTTCCTATGTGACGACATTAATTGAAGAAAATAATCATCAGCAGATTTACAGCTTTTTAGGAAAAAACATGGCGATTCCACATGCGTCCCCTGAAAAAGGTGTCAGCGCCGATGCCTTTGCGATGCTAATTTTAAAAAATCCAGTCGCATTTGCAAACGGTCATCACGTATCCATTATCACACCACTCGCCATTTATAATCAAAAGCGCCATTTAAAGGCACTCTCACAATTAGCCGAGCTGGCCGAGGATGAAGGAAAAATCCCCCAGCTGCTAAACGCAAAAGATGTGTCCGATGCCTGGTTTATCATTAATGGCTGTTGAAAATGTTAGGAGGAACTACCATGTTTTTCGATAGAAAAATTAGCTTTTTTGAATTAGAAGTGACGGGCCGAGAGGATGCCCTAAGAAAAATGTCTGATGCCTTACTAGCAGCAGACCTTGTATCCGCTTCGTTTCAAAGAGGAATTTTAGAGCGGGAAGAAACATTTCCAACAGGTTTAGCTGTTGAACCAGTTGGGGTCGCGATCCCCCATACTGACGCAGACAAAGTCATCACACCGCAAATTGCATTTGCTTCGTTAAAAAAACCGGTCAAATTCTATATGATGGGCAACGGAAAAGAAGAGATTGAAGTTTCTCTCATCTTCATGCTTGCCTTGAAAAAAGCAGAAGATCAAATAATCATGCTGCAACGGTTAATGGAAATTTTTCAATATCGTTCATTATTAGAGGAATTCACCTCCTGTGAAAATCAGGAAAACTTAGATGGACTATTAAGCAAGGTTGGACTTGAATAATTTTAAAAGGGGGATTTTACATGTCAGTTTTACAATGGTTCGTTGATCTTGGTGCAAGCGTTATGCTGCCCATTCTATTGTTTATCTTCGGAATTATTTTAGGAACAAAACCAGGAAAGGCCTTTAAAGCAGGCTTAACAGTTGGGATTGGCTTTGTCGGTTTGAACCTCGTAATCGGCTTGTTAACAAATAGCTTGGGACCTGCTGCAAAGGCGATGGTCGATAATTTTGGCTTTCAGCTCGGCACTATCGATGTGGGCTGGCCAGCGGCAGCGGCAATTTCATATGGGACGGCGTTAGGTAGTTTAGCCATCCCATTAGGTATTGGAATAAATGTGGTCTTACTGATTACCGGTCTGACCAAGACACTTGACGTTGACATTTGGGATTACTGGCACTGTGCCTTTACCGGCTCACTGGTCTATGCCTTAACAGGAAACTTTGCCCTTGGATTATATACGATTGCGATACATTTAGTGGTGATCTTCTTCCTAGGGGATTTAATTGCTAAGGATATCAGTAAATTTTATGGATTCTCCAATATCACCTTCCCGCACGGTGCATCTGCGCCATCCTATTTAGTGGCAAAACCATTAAACTGGGTGTTTGATAGAATTCCGGGCTTTAATAAATTAGAAGCAGATCCAGAATCTATCCAGAAAAGAATCGGAATTTTCGGGGACTCTACTGTTATGGGTGTATTAATTGGGGTTGTAATCGGAATTCTTGCTGGATACAATGTCTCGGAAATTATGCAGCTTGCTGTCCAAACAGGAGCGGTCATGATGTTAATGCCGCGGATGGTGTCACTATTAATGGAAGGGCTTTCGCCGATTTCAGAAGCAGCAAGTGATTTTGTCAGAAAACGTATGCCAGGACGCGATTTATATATCGGGATGGACAGTGCTTTGTCCGTGGGTCACCCAGCAGTTCTTTCCGCTTCCTTAATTATCGTGCCAATTACCTTGTTCTTAGCTGTTGTTTTACCAGGTAATAAAGTATTACCGTTTGGTGACTTAGCAACGATTCCATTTCTAGTCTGCTTAATGACACCTGTGTTTAGAGGAAACATTATCCGCACAGTTGTCGCCGGAACGATTTATATGGCGGTTGGTTTGTTAATCGCAACATGGGCTGCGCCGTTAATCACCGATTCTGCCTTAGCTGCGAAGTTTGATATGGCAGGCAACTCAAGTATTTCCGCGCTCGTTGACGGAGCCGTTTGGACGACGTTTATCTTTGTTGGCTTGGCAAAGGTCCTCAATTGGGCAGGGATCACCATCATTGGTCTTATTGCCTTTGGAGGATTGTATTACCTAAACAAAATCAAACCTAAACGTGATGCGAAGCTTGGTAAAGATCAAAGCGCCAGTCTATAAAAATATAAATTGGTCTATAAAAATGGGAAAAGTCAAAGTAGGGGAATAGGCAATGAAACTAGCTAAAGTAATGGCTCTTGTCGATAAACTGTTTAAAGTGAATGAAGGTGGTGGATCCGATGTTAGAAGACATTAAAAAGTTAGTCTGTGAAGCAAATAAAGCATTAAAAGAATTTAATTTGGTAAAATGGACCAGCGGGAATGTTAGTTTTCGAGACAGTGATAGTAATAGAGTAATTATTAAACCAAGCGGTGTCCACTTTGATGCATTAAAACCAGATGATATGGTTGTCGTTGATTTGGATGGGAATGTAATTGAAGGCAAGTTAAAGCCATCTGTTGACACAGCAAGTCATTTATATGTCTATAGACATCGCAATGATATTCACAGTATTGTTCATACCCATTCCCCATTCGCTACCAGTTTTGCGATTCGGGGGTTGGACATTCCGTCTTATACGACAACGGCGGCCAACATTTTTAAGGATTGTGTTCCATGTTCTGACTTTGCAGCCATTGGTGAAGAAGAAGTAGGGAAACAAATTATTGATCATATCGGCGAATCACCAGCGGTATTACTCCGAAGTCACGGGGTGTTCACGGTCGGGAAAGATATCGAACATGCATTAAAAGCGGCTGTCATTTTAGAGGAAACAGCAGAATATACCCATTATGCAACCTTGCATGAGACTGAACTTATGCCTCTAAGTAGAGAGATCATTGCTGCATGCAACCATTTTTACAGCACGTCCTATGGGCAAAAAGAATAAATAATTATAAAAGGGTGAGGTATAATGAAAAAATTATTGATTATGTGTGGAACAGGAATTGCAACATCAACAATCGTGACAGGGAAGGTAAAAACATGGTTAACTGAAAATGGATTAGATAATAAAGTGAAATTATTTCAATCAAAAATCAGTGAAGAGCTAAGCCGCATTGATGATTATGATATCATCGTTTCAACGACACTTGTACCAGATAATATCAAAAGTAAGGTCATTGATGGTGTACCATTGTTGACCGGAATTGGGAAAGATGCGATGTTCGAAAAAATTAAAACGCAAATTCTTGCGTAAAAATAAGGAAACATCCTGCTGAAGATTGGAGGCTCAGGCTGTCGAAAAATTTTCGATAGCCTTTTATTTCGTTCAGCTACTTTAATGAATTCCTGCTTTATTTATTATAATATTTTAATAGATAGGCTGTTCAACAGGTCTGTTGATTTGCGCTCCAGGCGCTTCGCTTTCCGCGGGCGTGCCGGGGAGCCTCCTCGGCGCTTTGGCGCCTGCGGGGTCTCCCCTGCCCCGTACTCCCGCAGGAGTCTACGCGCCTTCCGCTCCAATCAATGGTGTAGTATTCAATATAGACCATCAACTCATATAAAAATATAAAGAATAAGTGGTGATATCAATGATTAAGCCAAAAGAGTTTAACCAAAGTGAATATGAATTTGTATCCATTGATGAACTTGTTTCAGAAGACCATTTTCTTCGCCTAATTGACAAATATACCTCATAGAAGATATCACCCTACTACTGGTTTATTCCCAAAATGGAAATTTACATATGATAAGGACTGCCCTAATAACCAAGAATTAACATACAAAACAACAACCCTGGAAGGTTTTAGAGGATACAAGTCCGATTCTAAGAAATGTGAAAATTGCCCACTTCTTTCTCAATGTACACGCTCTAAAAATAAGGTAAAAGTAGTGACACGCATGTTTGGGAAAATCACAAGGAAAAGGTAAGGTTAAATCGCTTTTCTAAATCGGGAAGAATGCTTTATAAATATAGAAAGGGAAAAATTGAGCGAAGCTTCGCAGACTCAAAAGAGCTGCATGGGCTTCACTACTGTCGGTTAAGGGGATTGAAGAATGCAAGCGAACAGGCTCTTCTTACTGCTGCCTGCCAAAATATAAAAGAGGTTGCCACACTTAGCCAGGATCGAAAAGTTTTTGTAGCAATTCTTTTGGTTGGTTGCCCCCTGTTGTTTGGAGCGGAGGGCACTCGACTCCTGCGGGATAGAGAGGTCACTGGAGACCCCGCAGGCGCTTAAGCGCCGAGGAGGCTGCAGGACCTCCCCGCGGAAAGCGAGTGCCCGGAGCGGAAACCAACAGGTCTGTTAGCAGAGTAATTAATTCATAAAAAATCGGTAATTTAGATCCAGACAAAATAAAAAATAACCTTTCTCGGCAATCTAAGCCTGCTGAAGATTGCTGGCTGTTTTTTGCGTTAATTAACCAATGCACTTTCCGTTCAGTTTCTAATAGAAATATATTTTTAAAGAATATTGACAGTATTGATAGTTTTTATTATTCTAAATATATAACAAATGTAATGTGTTATGACAAATGTGAATAATATAACTATAAGTTATAACATGTAACATATGTTCAAAAGAAATTGTTGATAGCAAAAAAAATTTCCGTTTAATTGAAAGCGTTTTATTTAAAAATGAAAACGCTGTATTACGAGATGGAAGGGGTGCAAAACGGTAGTTAAGCAAACAGGATAAGAGATAGGAGGGATTTTGTGCAGTTAGCTATTATTCTTTGCGCCGTTCTCATTGTTCAATACGTACTATCACTCATACAAATCAAATCATATAAGAAAAATATTGATAACATTGTTCGCGATTATAAGGGAGAAGACGGGTATTTTATGTTCTCCGGGATGGAACGAGGAAAATTCCGTCCCGGAGCAATAGCTGTTCTCGTTGTCGATCAAGACTATATTGTTCACGAATGCCACATGTTAAAGGGGATGTCGGTTTTTACAAAATTTAAACCGATAGGATCATATATAGGTCAGCATGTTGGTGAAATCCTAAATGACGTTAATGATAGTGTTGTAGACAAAAAGAAGAAACAAATCCCTGCATTTAAAAAAGCACTGTTACAAGCAGGAGAAAATGCGTTGTTAACAATTTCAAAGCGTAAAATCTCAATAGAAGGTTAAAGGGAGGGCAACTAAATAATGGAATGGGTAAAATGGTTGGG
>Ga0213826_1000347_pt1 | contig 28194 bp, 21 predicted proteins | sample MC6MC0899MG_FD_180668 | JGI IMG/M metagenome (GOLD analysis project Ga0213826, IMG submission 180668) | Enriched soil aggregate microbial communities from Iowa State University, Ames, United States - MC6-MC0899-MG | ecosystem: Environmental > Terrestrial > Soil > Unclassified | place: USA: Iowa...
CTGATTTTCCTGCGTATGGCCGGGTAATATCCTTCATAATTGTACTCCCCGTTACCTTTGCATAGCCGTTTAACTTTGGATCGAAAATCCCCGTCAGCATTTGCGTCAACACAAACGCCTTGGGCGTGTCCAACACTTTTTCCGTCACATTTTCTTTTTCAAAAATAACATTACCATTGTAGTCTTCGACTCTCGTAATCAAAACCGGATTGACCCGTTTTCCGCCGTTAGCTAAGAGGCTGTAGGCACCCGCCATTTCAATTACCCGAACACCGGAGGTCCCCAAAGCCAGCGATGGAACCTTGGCCATTTTGGTAGAAAGGCCAAATTTTTTCGCTGTCTCGATTAACGTCTCTTCTCCTAAAAATAAATGCGTTTTGACGGCGAAAATATTATCGGATACAGCTAGTGCCTGGGCAAGTGTGACCTCTCCGTCGGCATACTTGTTGTTAAAGTTATGCGGCGTATATTCGGCCCCGCCATCATCAAAATGGAAGGTCGTAAATTCGCTTCGCATCGTCGAGGATGGGGTAAATCCTTGCTCAAGGGCGGCGTAATACAAAATCGGTTTGATGGTCGATCCAGGCTGCCTGATCGCTTGAACGGCGCGGTTAAATGGGCTTTTTTCATAGTCCCGGCCGCCGACCATTGCTTTTACATAGCCGTTTTTCGGATCCATCGCAACTAAGCCGACTTGGATTTCCGAGGAGCTGGCGACATATTTGTTAACCTGGCTTTCGGCTGCTTCCTGCTGTTTTAGGTTGAGTGTCGTAAAAACCTTTAAACCGCCGAGGGCAATCGTGCGGTCATCTAAATGTAATTGATTTTTCAGCGCATTTTTAACCGCATCCTGAAAATACGGTGCCACCTTTACTTTTTGTGTCGTATGAACGCCGACTAAGGTAAGTGGCTGCTCGGCTGCTGTTTTTCCGGCTTTTTTACTGATGAAGCCGTTTTTCACCATGGTTTTTAAAATAATCGCCTGGCGGCTTTTTGCCTTTTCCATTGCCGTGAGCGGTGAGTAGATGCCCGGCCCTTTCGGAATTCCTGCAAGCATGCTGGCTTCGGCGAGGGTTAAGTCAGCTGCCTTTTTTCCATAATAATATTGACTGGCTGCCTCCACACCATAGGCACCGTTGCCATAGTAGATTGTATTTAAATAGCCTTCGAGAATATCCTGCTTTGAATAGTTCATTTCGAGACGGATTGTATAAAATGCCTCCATCAGCTTCCGTTTCCATGTTTTGTCGTGTTCGAGAAACAGATTCCTGGCATACTGCTGAGTAATTGTACTTGCCCCCTGCACCTTGGCGAAGGCTTGAATATCGGCAATCACAGCACCGGCAATTCGTTTGTAATCAAAACCATGATGTTCGTAAAAATTTTTATCCTCAATGGAGACGGTCGCATTTACTAAATCCGGCGATATATTCTCGAGTCCGACCCAATAGCGCTTTTGCCCGCTATTACTCTCACCCATCAAGGTTCCGTCGTCGGCGAAAAACAACGTCGATTGCGGGACGGCGAGCGGCGGAGCACCTAAGATTTTGGCATAGCCGAGGATGCCTGCGAGGAGAATGAGCATACAAATCATGCCTATCAAACTGATGATAACAATCGCACGTAAGTATTTTATCGTCTTCCGAAACCCTTGATCAGTCATGATTTCCATTATCGTTCACCACCCGATTTTTCCAGTTTTTAAAAAAATAGATAGTAATAGTATTGAAAAAATAGAGTTTTTTTAAACACTCAGGAAAAAATTCTTTAAATTTTGCTAGACTTTTTTTTCTGTTTGTAATTCAATAGGTTGGGTACGATAAAATTAAAAGTAAAGCGGATGCGTGAAAGCACACAAGTCGCTATGCCCTGAAGCTGGAAAATGAATAAAAATACGGAAGGAAGATGAAATATGTCAATTTGGTTTACTGAAAAGCAAACTGAAAACTTTGGAATTACAATGAAAGTAAATAAAACCTTACATACAGAGCAAACGGAATTTCAAAAGCTGGATATGATTGAAACAGAAGAGTGGGGCAACATGCTGCTTTTAGATGATATGGTTATGACTTCTGTTAAGGATGAGTTTGTTTACCATGAAATGGTGGCACATGTGCCGTTATTTACCCATCCAAACCCTGAGAATGTCCTTGTTGTCGGCGGTGGTGACGGTGGCGTTATTCGTGAAGTGTTAAAGCACCCAAGCGTAAAAAAAGCGACACTTGTTGATATTGACGGAAAAGTAATCGAGTATTCGAAGAAGTTTTTGCCTGAGATTGCCGGCTGGCTTGAAGACGAGCGTGTAGACGTACAGGTGGGCGACGGCTTTATGCATATTGCGGAAAGCGACAATCAGTATGACGTCATTATGGTGGACTCAACAGAACCGGTTGGTCCTGCGGTAAACCTCTTTACTAAAGGCTTTTATGCGGGGATTTCCAAGGCATTAAAAGAAGACGGCATTTTCGTAGCGCAATCGGACAACCCTTGGTTTAAAGCAGATTTAATTCGCAATGTTCAGCGCGACGTTCGCGAAATTTTCCCAATTACCCGTTTGTATGTTGCCAACATTCCAACGTATCCAAGCGGCCTATGGGCTTTCACGATCGGTTCAAAGAAATACGATCCATTAGAAGTAAGCGAAGATCGTTTCCACGAGATCGAAACAAAATACTACACAAAAGAACTTCACAAAGCCGCATTCGTATTGCCGAAGTTTGTTGGGGATTTAGTGAAGTAACCAAGAGGGATTTAAGACAGCTAAACAGTCATACCAGATCCAAGGGAAAAGTGTTTTGGTAGTCACAAAAAGAATAAATGTGCCCGAACTTGTGAGGAACCAGTGAGGACGGTCACAAAAAGGAATAAATGTGCCCGAACTCGGGAGGAACCAGCGAGGACGGTTACAAACATGGAACCTTGAGATGGGTAATATATAGAAAGTGAGGGATGCTAGGATGCGTTTTGATGAGGCTTATTCGGGGAATGTGTTTATTAAGAGTCATCCGAATTTTGAGGAGAGTCAGGTTGTGCTGTATGGAATGCCGATGGACTGGACGGTGAGCTACCGCCCAGGTTCGCGCTTCGGACCGGCCAGAATTCGCGAGGTGTCGATTGGTCTTGAGGAGTACAGTGCCTACCTCGACCGCGAACTGGAAGAGGTTAAATATTTTGATGCTGGCGATATTCCGCTGCCATTCGGGAATGCTCAGCGGAGCCTTGATTTAATTGAAGAATTTGTCGATCAGATTCTTGCAGCGGGCAAATTCCCGCTTGGCATGGGCGGAGAGCATTTAGTTTCCTGGCCTGTCATGAAGGCCGTTTTTAAAAAATATCCAGACCTAGCAATTATTCATTTTGATGCGCATACCGACCTGCGTGAGAACTATGAAGGCGAGCCGTTGTCACACTCGACTCCGATTCGCAAGATTGCTGAGCATATCGGTCCGAAAAATGTCTATTCTTTCGGAATCCGCTCCGGGATGAAGGAAGAATTTCAGTGGGCGAAGGAAAATGGCATGCATATTTCCAAATTTGAAGTACTGGAGCCGTTAAAAGAAATCCTGCCAACGCTTGCCGGACGTCCGGTTTATGTAACAATCGATATCGATGTGCTGGACCCGGCGCATGCACCTGGAACAGGTACAGTTGATTGCGGCGGAATCACGTCAAAAGAGCTGCTTGCATCGATTCATGCAATTGCTCGTTCCGAAGTAAACGTAGTCGGTGGAGACCTTGTCGAAGTGGCGCCAATTTACGACCCATCCGAGCAAACCGCCAATACCGCAAGCAAGCTACTCCGTGAAATGATACTGGGTTGGGTAAAATAGGAAATTGGTGCCTGACACCATTAGCTGTATTACGAACATAGTATTGTTGTTTTATATTATGTTGCACCTTGCCAGTTACAATAGAATTAAAGAGGTTGGTGCCTGTCCCAATGGGGCGGGCATCTTTTGATTTGTACTGATACAATGTTTATAATAGAAAAAGTGATGCTTTGACGAACCTAAGTTAATGACTAGAACTTTGCTAGGTTCTTTTTGATAAAGAGCCGCGGTGATGTAATTGGTTAATATCAGGACAAGGACAATTCCAAAGAGCTTGAATAAGTTCCTTTTAATAAAAGAAAAAGGAAGTGCAATTGCGTTTGGCGAATCATGAAATACCGGTGAAAATTAAGGTGAAAACGACGATAGATGAGCAGGAGACTTTTGAATTGACGGTGTTTGGCCGATACTATCAAAAGGATCAGGCATCTTTTCTGCAGTATGAGGAAGTGCTGGAGGAAGGCACTGTCCGCACGATTGTGAAGGTGGCAAAGGATGAGGCGCTGATTTTAAGGGGCGGTGCGGTGAAAATGCGGCTGCCGTTTCGGTTACATAAAAAATTGCGCGGCAGCTACGAGGTGCCGTTTGGTACGTTTGAAACGTTGACCATGGCGAAAAGAATCAAGCATACGGATGGTTTGATTGACATTCTCTATGATTTTACGATGCAGGGCTCGCCCACTGGTACATACCATTTAGAAATAACCTTTCAGGAGGATCAAAAATGAATATTGTTGAACAGGTTCAAAGTAAAATAAAGGAAGAAATTCGTGCGGCAGTGCTGAAGGCGGGGCTTGCGACTGAGGAGCAGATTCCCGATGTAATCTTAGAGACTCCAAAGGAAAAGGCGCACGGCGACTACTCGACGAATATGGCGATGCAGCTGGCACGGGTGGCGAAGAAGGCACCGCGGATGATTGCTGAGGCGTTGGTGGGAAATTTCGACCGTTCACAGGCGTCGATTGAAAAAATCGAGTTGGCGGGACCAGGGTTTATTAATTTTTATATGAATAATGGCTATTTATCCGACTTGATTCCGACGATCTTGGAAGCTGGGGATAAGTATGGTTCGACGACGGTTGGCGGCAGCCAGAAAATTCAAGTGGAGTTCGTATCGGCCAATCCTACGGGTGACCTGCACCTTGGGCATGCCCGCGGTGCTGCGGTCGGCGATTCGCTGTGCAATATTTTAGACAAGGCGGGCTATGATGTTTCGCGCGAATATTATATTAATGATGCCGGTAATCAAATGAATAATTTGGCGCTGTCTGTTGAGGCACGCTATTTTCAAGCACTTGGCATGGAGAAAGACATGCCGGAGGACGGCTATCATGGGGCTGATATTGTCGGGATCGGGAAGGCGCTGGCGGAGGAGTTCGGTAACAAGTATGTTGAGGTTCCGGCTGAGGAGCGGTTTGAATTTTTCCGTGAGTATGGCTTGAAATATGAAATGGCAAAGTTGAAGCGCGATTTGGAGGATTTCCGTGTCGGCTTTGATGTCTGGTACTCGGAAACCTCGCTTTACAAAAATGGAAAAATCGATGAGGCGTTGGCGTCACTGCGTGAGAGCGGCTATGTGTATGAGGAAGACGGGGCAACGTGGCTGCGGTCGACTGATTTTGGCGACGATAAGAACCGCGTGTTGATTAAGCAAGACGGTTCTTACACTTATTTGACGCCAGATATAGCTTACCATAAGGACAAGCTGGGGCGTGGCTTTGAAAAGTTGATTAATATTTGGGGAGCGGACCACCACGGCTATATCCCAAGGATGAAGGCGGCAATTCAAGCGCTCGGTTATGACCGCGAGGCGCTTGAGGTGGAAATCATCCAGCTTGTTCATCTTTATAAAAACGGCGAGAAGATGAAGATGAGTAAGCGGACGGGAAAAGCTGTGACGATGCGGGATTTGGTCGATGAGGTTGGCCTCGATGCGACCCGTTATTTCTTTGCGATGCGTTCTTCGGACACCCATATGGACTTTGATTTGGATTTAGCTGTGTCGGAGTCGAATGAGAATCCGGTTTACTATGCGCAGTATGCCCATGCGAGGATTTGCAGCATTTTGCGCTCTGCTGCTGAGCAGGGTGTGACGGTTGCGGCCGATGCTGACTTTTCATTAGTGGCGTCGTCAGAAAAGGAAATTGACTTATTGAAAAAATTAGGCGAGTTCCCGTCCGCTGTTAGCGAGGCCGCAGTGAAGCGTGTGCCGCACCGGATTACGAACTATATTTTTGAGTTAGCTTCGATGTTCCACAGCTTTTACAATGCGGAAAAGGTGCTAGATCTTGAGCAGCCTGAACGGACAAAGGCACGACTTGGGTTAGTGAAGACCGTGCAGATTACGTTAAAGAATGCATTGGCTTTGATTGGCGTTTCGGCTCCGGAAAAAATGTAAATTTGGTTTTGCCCCCTGTTAATGATAGGGGGTTTTTTAATTTTTGGGTGTTTTTTCGAAGTGGACAGTAATTGATGAAAAGTGGAAAGTAAATCGGTGAAACCGGACAGTAAAATATGAAAAGTGGAAAGTAAATGGCCGGAACTGGAAAGTAAACTGTTCAAAGTGGAGAGTAAATCCCAAAAAAGGGACCTGACGAAGGAACTTCGAATGGTTAAAGTATCTTTTTTGCGTGGAAACATTCCTTAATATGAATAACTCCCAAAAAAATACAAATATTAAAGATAGATTTTGAGTGAGGAGTGAGGAGAACGCATGAATGTAGGAAGAGCAAAGGAAATTGTCGAGTCCGCTGAGATGATTAATGTGACCTATGATGGCACCCCTGTGATCATTCAACACGTAGATGAAACAACAAAAATGGCGCGGATTTATTCCAGGACCGATCCGGACCATGAACGCGACGTCCCGGTACTAAATTTAATCGAAGAATAGTAAAGAGTCTCCGAAAAAGGTTCGGGGACTCTTCCTAATTAGTGTCAGGCACCATGTGAAATTTTCACATGGTGCCTGACACCGTTCATGGACACTGTCCGCCTGGTGTGGACATGGAGTTCTATAGGAAATATGAGACGGTCGCGGCGATGCGTTCTTTCACGGTCCCGAACAGGCTCGGTTTATTTAGCGCCGTTAATGTTAGCGGCTCGGAGTCGAGAATGTCTCTCTTAATAACGGCCATTAAGTGTTCGATAAAACCGGAATCATAGAGTAAGCAATTGATCTCTTTGTTTAAAAATATGCTCCGTTGGTCGAAATTGGCGGTGCCGATATCGCAGACTTTGTCATCAATCACAATCGTTTTGGCATGGTAAAAACCATTTTTGTATTGGTAAACCAAAGCACCCGTCTCAAGAAGCGGCCGTAAATAGCGGAACGATGCTTCTTGGACAAGAAGGTGATCCGCGGTAAAAGGGACAATCACTGTAATGCTGACACCGCGCCGCCGCGCCGCAAGCAGTTCCACAAAAATCGCCGCGCTTGGAATAAAATAAGGGGTACCAATCATAATCGCATGTTCAGCCTTCTGGATCAGTGCAATAAAGTTCTCTTCAAGCTGACCTGCTTCGGTTGGAATAAATTGATGGCGGACCGCCCCTTTAGGCAATTCAGGAAAATAATCCGGGTGACCCTGAAGATCCTCCCCGGCGTACTCGTTCCAATCAATCAAAAACTCACTTTGCAAAAAATTCACGCTCTCACCAGTAATCTTTAAATGATAATCACGCCATGGGCTAAGCAGCGGGTCCTCATCAATGTATTCTTTACCAACATTAAATCCGCCGAGATAGCCAATTTCCCCGTCAATAATTGAAATTTTGCGGTGATTTCGAACCTGTGATGAATAAAAGAGAAAAGGAAGCCTAATCCGATTACTAAATGCAAATTGGATCCCCGCTTCCTTCAATGCCGCAACCATCGACTTATTAATCTTCCAGCTGCCAAGCCGGTCAAGCAGCAGCCGGACTTCCACTCCTGCACGCGCCTGTTCTTTTAGAATAGCGAAAAATTCTCGGCTGAACGTATCATCTTTAACAATGTAAAAGAGCACATGGATATGTTGTTTAGCCTTTCGTATTTCCTGGAAATAATCGCGGAACAATTCCCTTCCATGTGTAAAAATCTCAAAATTTCCGTGGAGAATAGAAGTTTCCATTTTGCTGGAATCCGAAAGATGCTTCCTTCGGCCTAATCTAAAATCAATGACGAGCCATATAATGATAAGAAGGACAAGTCCGCTCACAATGAGTACAAATTTCATTGACAATCTTTCCCCCATTCAGTTTTGTTAGTGTTTCCGAATGCTGCCATTTCTATAAGTCGAGCGAATCATGGTGTTCCACGCCACTATCGACCATAGAAATTAATTCAGAAACTAATGCCTTAGTCACCTAATAAAGGTGGTGTGAGCGGAGCTAAGCTTAACTATATTCATTGTGAAGAATGTAATTTTTGCAGAATTTTTGATATTCCGTTTCGCTTTTGCAGCGCTTCGCCCCTTTTCCATAAAAAAATTGGTTGACTGAATGCTCATTCATTATATAATAGAGGTAAGTTTGAGTTCAGAAAATTTATTATTTTCTACAACTTGCAAAAAAGGGGATAGGAGAACAAAGAAAGGGGCGTTATACATGAATGGTCTTTTATGGGTCAACCTCATTGCGTTTTTAGTTGTAACCGCTTACGCGATCAGTCTGTTCGTTTATGTCGTCAAAACGCGGATTACATTTATTAAGCTTGGCAAAAAGGTCGAGTTTGACAACAATGTCAAAGAGCGGCTGCAAAAAATTTGGGTGAATGTCTTTGGGCAGAAAAAGCTGTTAAAGGATAAAAAAAGCGGCGCGATCCACGTCATGTTTTTTTACGGCTTTATTTTAGTGCAATTCGGCGCCATTGATTTTATTATCAAAGGGATTAAACCGGGGGCCCATCTGCCGCTTGGTCCGCTGTATGCCGGGTTTACTTTTTTCCAAGAAATCGTCACATTGATGATCTTAGTTGCCGTCATTTGGGCGTTTCATCGCCGTTATGTGGAAAGACTAGTCCGCCTAAAGCGCAATTTTAAATCAGGCCTCGTGCTGCTGTTTATCGGCGGCTTGATGGTTTCTGTCTTAATCGGAAACGGTATGGGCATTATCTGGCACGGTGAGGATCCTGCATGGACAGAGCCTGTCGCCTCCGTCATTTCCCTGGCCTTTTCATGGCTCGGTGAAACCGCTTCCGTTGTCATTTTTTATCTGGCATGGTGGGCACATTTATTATTCCTGCTAACCTTCTTAGTTTACGTACCGCAGTCCAAGCATGCGCACTTAATTGCCGGTCCTGCGAACGTCTACTTTAACCGTTTAGAAAATCCGGGTAAGTTGAAAAAGATTGATTTTGAAGATGAATCACAAGAGTCGTTTGGGGTTGGAAAAATTGAAGACTTTACCCAGCACCAAATGATTGATTTTTATGCTTGTGTGGAATGCGGCCGCTGTACCAACATGTGTCCGGCTACCGGTACAGGTAAAATGCTGTCACCCATGGACTTAATCGTGAAAATGCGTGACCATCTCACCAACTATGGTGCCTCAGTGACTTCGAAGCAGCCATGGGTGCCGACGTTTGCGTTTGTGAACACAAAAGGAAATCAAATTGCCCTTGCTGCGGCCGGTCAAGGTGCGCAGGAATCTGCCGCAGCGAGCGTATATAGCCCAAGTCTAATCGGCGATGTTATTACCGAAGAAGAAATCTGGGCTTGTACCACGTGCCGCAACTGTGAAGACCAATGTCCGGTCATGAACGAGCACGTTGATAAAATTATCGACCTCCGCCGTTATCTTGTTTTAACAGAAGGAAAAATGGATGCAGATGCCCAGCGAGCAATGACGAATATCGAGCGTCAAGGCAATCCGTGGGGCTTGAATCGCAAGGAGCGCGAGAACTGGCGTGAGGCACGCGAGGATGTTCACATTCCTACTGTAAAAGAAATGAACAAGGCCGGCGAAGAATTCGAATACTTATTCTGGGTTGGTTCGATGGGGTCCTACGATAATCGCAGCCAGAAGATTGCGTTATCGTTCGCAAAGCTGATGAATGAAGCAGGCGTGAAGTTTGCCATCCTTGGAAATAAAGAGAAGAATTCTGGTGACACACCGCGCCGCCTCGGAAACGAGTTCTTGTTTCAAGAGCTGGTGACGAAAAATATTGAGGAATTTGAAAAAGCAGAAGTTAAGAAAATCATCACGATTGACCCGCATGCCTATAATATTTTCAAAAATGAATACCCGGATTTCGGCTTAGAGGCGGATGTGTATCACCACACAGAAATCCTTTATGAGCTTGTAAGGGATGGCCGACTTGTACCGAAGCATGCCGTAAACGAAACAATCACCTTCCATGATTCTTGTTACTTAGGCCGTTACAATGACGTCTACGATCCGCCGCGGGAGATCTTAAAAGCAATTCCGGGCGTGAAGCTTGTGGAAATGGGACGTAATCGTGAAAAAGGAATGTGCTGTGGCGCCGGCGGCGGTTTGATGTGGATGGAGGAAGAAACAGGCCACCGCATTAACGTAAGTCGGACGGAGCAAGCATTAGCCGTTAATCCTTCGGTGATCAGCTCCGGCTGTCCGTACTGCTTAACGATGCTTTCAGACGGAACAAAGGCTAAAGAAGTCGAAGAAAAGGTATCCACCTACGATGTGGCTGAATTGCTTGAAAAAGCAGTTTGCGGCGTCCCTGAGTCGGTTGCTTCTTAAACCAGTTTTTAGGTAAATTTTTGCAAAAAAGAAGCGGGGATCCTGTCTCCGGCAATGAATCAGTAATATTGAATAGTGGAAGTTGGGAATTTTCATATAATTTAGTGAAAAACGTTTCAACTTCTGCTATTTTTTATGTAAAATAGATTATAAGGATTAAAACGCTTACATTTCCTCTTTTTGTTAATAGTGCGTTGGCAGTGAAGCTGGCGTTATATTTTTCAGTAAATATTGAGCGAGCGTTCAGTCACTGTTTCGTACTAAGAGTTTTTTAGATTTATATGACTGAATATTAGGAAAAGGGAGAGTGTTCGGAATGGGAAAAACAGTTATTTTAAGCGGGGTTAGAACACCATTTGGAAAATTAGGGGGGGCATTGAGCAGCTTTACGGCCTCGCAGCTTGGGGGCATCGCTGTAAAAGAGGCATTGGTGCGTGCGGGCGTGAAGCCTGAAGCGGTAGAGGAAGTCATTCTCGGAACGGTCTTACAAGGGGGACAAGGGCAAATCCCATCCCGCCAGGCAGCGCATCATGCCGGCCTTCCATGGGAAGTCAAAACAGAAACGATGAATAAAGTTTGTGCCTCCGGGATGCGAAGCGTCACATTGGGCGACCAAATCATTCGTTCTGGCGATGAAGAAGTGATTGTCGCAGGCGGGATGGAATCAATGAGCAGCGCTCCATATATTTTGCCAAAAGCAAGATGGGGCTTCAGAATGGGCGATTCTTCTGTTAAGGATTTAATGATCCATGACGGCTTGAGCTGCAGCTTTACCGGTGTTCACATGGGGACGTACGGCAACTCGACAGCAGCAGAAATGGAGATTACACGCGAGGCGCAGGACGAGTGGGCACTCCGAAGTCATGTCCGGGCGATTGCAGCTATCGAAAGTGGAAAATTAGCAGAAGAAATTGTTCCTGTCGAGGTACCGCAGCGAAAAGGAGAACCGGTTATTGTCTCTGAGGACGAGGGACCGCGGAAAGATACTTCTTTAGAACGGCTAGCCAAACTGGCACCTGTCTTTAATTCAACAGGAACGATTACTGCAGGGAACGCCCCTGGTGTCAATGACGGTGCGGCCGCCCTCGTGCTCATGAGCGAAGAGCGTGCTGTTCGCGAAGGCCGTGAGGTGCAAGCTGTGATTCTCGGACACGCCGCGATTGCCGTAGAAGCAAAGGATTTCCCGCAAACACCGGGACTTGTCATTAATGAGCTATTACGAAAAACCGGTAGAAGCTTGGATGAAATAGATTTGTTTGAAATTAACGAAGCCTTTGCCGCAGTAGCGTTGGCCAGCGGAAAAATCGCCGGACTAGACCCGGAAAAGGTCAATGTCAATGGCGGCGCGGTCGCCTTTGGGCATCCAATTGGCGCAAGCGGGGCGCGTATTATCATCACATTGATGCATGAACTGAAGCGCCGTGGCGGTGGAATTGGTATCGCTGCAATTTGCAGCGGGGGCGGCCAGGGAGATGCCGTGATGATCGAGGTGCCAAAGGAGTAATAGTCAGAAGAAAGTAATGATTCGCCGATAAAACGCGTGAATTACCGATAGACGGTGGAAATTCGCCGATAGAATACGAAAATCCGCCGATAGGAAATATAAATTTCCAAAAAAGGTGGAAATTTGCTGAAAAAAGGTTGGTTTTTCGTTGAGAAATGAGTTAACTACACATTAAATTTAGCAAACTAGTGAAAAATCGCTGAAAATATAAAAAAATAGGGCCGGAGACAGTTCACGGCCCCCGTTCGGAGGGGAACACATGAAGGTTTCGAGTGTAATGGTGATTGGCGCAGGGCAGATGGGTTCAGGGATTGCCCAGGTTTGTGCCCAGGCAGGATACAAGGTCTTATTAAACGACTTAAAGCCGGAATTCGTCGAGCGCGGCTTAGGAGTCATCAACAAAAATCTTTCCCGCAACGTCGATAAAGGCCGGATGACCGAGGAGCAGAAGCAGGGAGTATTATCGCGGCTGACTGCGTCGACCGACATGAACGATGCACGCGGTGTTGATCTTGTCATCGAGGCGGCTGTTGAAAATATGGAAATTAAGGCGGGAATTTTTGCTCAATTGGATGAAATTGCCCCGGAACATGTGATTTTAGCGAGCAATACTTCATCATTGCCGATCACCGAAATTGCTGCGGCCACGAAGCGTCCGGAGAAGGTCATCGGAATGCACTTTATGAATCCGGTCCCGGTGATGAAGCTCGTCGAAATTATCCGCGGCCTGGCAACAGCCGACGAAGTGTACCAAGTGATTGAAGATATGACGAAAACCTTGAGCAAGGTGCCGGTTGAAGTCAATGACTACCCTGGATTCGTATCCAACCGCATCCTTATGCCAATGATCAACGAAGCAATTTATACATTGTACGAGGGCGTTGCCACGAAGGAGGCGATTGACGAGGTAATGAAGCTCGGCATGAACCATCCGATGGGACCGTTAACCTTAGCTGATTTTATCGGCTTAGATACTTGCTTGTACATTATGGAAACACTCCACGAGGGCTTCGGCGATGACAAATACCGCCCATGCCCGCTGCTGCGCAAGTATGTCAAAGCAGGCTGGCTCGGCAAGAAAACCGGCCGCGGGTTCTACACATACGAATAAAAGATTCCTAAGTTTCTAATTAAAAGAATCAGCTTAACCTAATAAAGGCGGTGTGAGCAGAGCCAAGCTTCACTAAATTCGCTGCGAGAATGTAAATATCTTGCCACATTGGATCTACTGATTGGCTTTTGCGGCGCTCCGCCCTTTTCCACAATGGAAGGGGAAATCATCGTGAATCTTACATTTACGGAAGAACAAGAAATGATGCGCAAAATGGTGCGCGATTTCGCCCAGAGTGAAATTGCCCCATTTATTGAGAATATGGAAAGAGGGGAATTCCCGCGAGAGATTCTCCGCAAAATGGGCGAGCTTGGCCTGATGGGTATTCCGGTTCCGGAAAAATACGGCGGTGCCGAGATGGATTTTACCTCCTATATCATTGCGATTAATGAGCTTTCAAAGGTAAGCGCAACCATAGGTGTCATCCTATCCGTTCATACATCGGTATGTACGAACCCGATTCTCTACTTCGGGACAGAAGAACAGAAGCAAAAGTATGTGCCGAGGCTTGCCTCAGGGGAGTATTTGGGCGCGTTTTGTTTAACCGAGCCAAGTTCAGGCTCTGATGCCGCGAGCTTGAAGACCCGGGCGGTCAAAAAGGGCGATCATTACATCCTAAATGGCTCAAAAATATTTATTACGAATGGCGGCGAGGCCGATCTATATATTGTCTTTGCGACCACAGATACAAAATTAGGCACGAAAGGGATTGCCGCTTTTATTGTGGAAAAAAATACACATGGCCTCATCATCGGCAAGGATGAGAAGAAAATGGGCCTGCACGGCTCAAGAACCGTACAACTAACGTTTGAAGACATGCATGTTCCAGTTGAAAACCTTTTGGGCAACGAAAGTGAAGGCTTTAAAATTGCGATGGCGAACCTCGACGTCGGCCGCATCGGGATCGCGACACAGGCACTAGGAATTGCCGAGGCCGCGCTGTCGGCCGCAACTGCTTACGCGAAGGAACGCCAGCAATTTGGCAAGCCGATTGCCGCCCAGCAAGGAATTGCCTTTAAGCTTGCTGACATGGCGACAGGTGTCGAGGCAGCCAAACTATTAGTCTATCGTGCCGCAGATTTGCGCAGTCAAGGCTTGAAATGCGGCCTAGAAGCCTCGATGGCAAAGTTGTTTGCGACAAGAACAGCGGTTGAAGTCACGACTGAAGCGATTCAAGTATTCGGCGGCTACGGCTATACGGAAGATTACCCGGTGGAACGCTACTTCCGTGATGCCAAGGTAACGGAAATCTACGAAGGCACAAGCGAGATTCAGCGGATTGTGATAAGTAAGTATCTTTGATTTGGGATAAAATGTATTGTTTTCCTGATGTTATCCAGCAAATGTCGTAAAGAGCCTGGAAAGCGTCATAAGTAATGAAAAATGGGTAGTAAAAGGACAGGAAAGCGTCGTAAGTGATGAAAAATAGGTAGTAAAAGGCGAAGTTTAGGTAGTAAAGTGCCAAAAATAGGTATTCAGTGGTTTGAGGTCTATAGAAAAAGAGCTTATTTTTGAAAAAATCGTAGAAAGACGAGGAGGACGATTAAAATGCAATTTAAATTATCCGAAGAGCATGAAATGATTCGCAAAATGGTACGTGATTTTGCCCGGAACGAAGTGGCACCGACAGCGGCGGAGCGGGATGAGGAAGAACGCTTTGACCGTGAGATTTTTGACAAGATGGCGGAGCTTGGCTTAACAGGGATTCCATGGCCGGAGGAGTACGGCGGCATCGGCAGCGATTATTTGGCTTATTGTATTGCCGTAGAGGAGCTGTCCCGCGTTGACGCGTCAACTGGCGTCATGCTGTCAGCGCACACCTCCCTTGCTGGCTGGCCGATTTATAAATTTGGCAGTGAAGAGCAAAAGCAAAAATATCTTCGCCCAATGGCGGAGGGAACGAAAATTGGCGCCTACGGATTAACGGAGCCAGGCAGCGGGTCCGATGCCGGCGGGATGAGAACGACAGCACGCCTAGAGGGCGATCATTACGTCCTAAATGGTTCAAAAATTTTTATCACCAACGGCGGTGTGGCCGACATTTATGTGGTGTTTGCCTTAACCGACCCAACGAGCAAGCAAAGAGGAACAACGGCCTTTATCGTCGAGAGCGATTTCCCGGGCTTCTCTGTTGGTAAAAAAGAAAAGAAACTCGGCATTCGTTCATCGCCGACAACGGAGATTATTTTTGAAGATTGCAAGGTTCCTGTTGCCAACCGGCTTGGTGAAGAAGGCGACGGCTTTAAAGTTGCGATGATGACTCTTGATGGCGGCCGAAATGGCATCGCGGCACAGGCTGTTGGAATCGCCCAGGGTGCGCTTGATGCGGCTGTTGATTATGCGAAGGAGCGCCACCAATTTGGCAAGCCAATTGCTGCCAACCAAGGCATCAGCTTTAAGCTTGCAGATATGGCGACAAACATTGAGGCAGCCAGGCTATTAACCTATCAAGCGGCATGGCTAGAGTCAAACGGCCTGCCGTACGGAAAAGAATCGGCGATGTCGAAATTATTTGCCGGCGACACCGCGATGAAGGTAACAACCGAGGCCGTTCAAGTGTTCGGCGGTTATGGTTATACGAAGGATTATCCGGTGGAGCGTTACATGCGTGATGCAAAAATTACCCAGATTTATGAGGGCACACAGGAAATTCAGCGCCTCGTTATTTCGAGAATGTTAACGAAATAATTTGCAGGTATTTACCACAGAAAGGCGGCAATTAAGGATCGCCTAATTTGAATAAAGGCGGTTAGCGGGATGAATAAGCGGGAAGTACTGGCTTCGGTCAAGGATGAACGCCTAGTCCAAAAAAGGCGTGACCAAATGATCAAAGGTGCCGTTGCACTTTTTAAACAAAAGGGGTTTCACCGGACAACGACAAGGGAAATTGCCAAAGCGGCCGGATTTAGCATCGGGACGCTGTATGAATACATTCGAACAAAGGAAGACGTGCTTTATCTTGTCTGCGATAGCATTTATGACCATGTCAGTGAGCGCCTCCAGCAGGATCTCGCTTTGAAAAAAGGGACATTGGACAGCTTGAAGCTCGGGATTGCCAACTTTTTTCAGGTGATGGATGAGATGCAGGCGGAGGTGCTCGTGATGTATCAGGAAGTTAAGTCGCTTTCAAAGGACGCGCTTCCATATGTGTTGAAAAAAGAAATGGAAATGGTTGGCATGTTTGAGAACCTGCTTTCAAGATGTGTTGAAAATGGGGAGCTGCACCTGTCAAAGAAACAAGTAGAAATCATTGCCCATAACATTTTTGTCCAGGGGCAAATGTGGGGCTTCCGCCGCTGGGCGCTGAGGAAGTTATTTACTTTGGAAGAATATATTGAATTGCAGACTGAGCTTTTATTATCGGGGATTAGTGGTGAAGTCTCGGCTGTTGAAAAAATTCCGGAACAATAACCAATAGTTGTCGAGGCCACGGGTTCCAAAAAAATTCCGGAACAATAACCAATAGCGGTTCGGCATCTTAGCGAGGTCCCGGCAGCCAAAAATAATTCTGAAAAACCTGCAAAGGCAGCGAACGGAGATCTGAGTTCATTTTTACAAAAGGGGGAGCACGATGGGAAATTATCAGCCAAAGCATCATATTCGCTTTGTGACGGCGTCGAGCTTGTTTGACGGCCATGATGCTTCGATTAATATTATGCGTAGGATTCTCCAGGCGAGCGGGGCGGAGGTTATCCATCTTGGTCATAATCGCTCGGTGGAGGAGGTCGTGAACGCCGCGATTCAGGAGGATGTGCAGGGGATTGCGATTTCGTCTTATCAAGGCGGGCACGTTGAATACTTTAAATATATGTATGACCTGTTAAAGGAAAAAGGGGCATCGAATATTCGCATTTACGGCGGCGGTGGCGGGGTGATTATTCCCCGCGAAATGGATGAGCTGCACGAGTATGGGATTGCCCGGCTTTTCTCGCCAGAGGATGGACGGACACTTGGTTTACAGGGCATGATTGACCGGATGATTCGTGAATGTGATTTTTCCACTGTGGCTACAGATGTAACTGAGCAAATCGCAAAGCTGCCGTCAGGTGACGTTAACAGCATTGCCAAGCTGATTACCTTAGCAGAGCTTCATGTGGATAAAAGGAACGAGGCAGCGGCAACAGCTGAGCAGGTGCTGGAACAAGTGAAGTCACTTGAGAAGGGGATTCCAGTGATTGGAATCACGGGGACGGGTGGTGCCGGAAAAAGTTCATTAACGGATGAACTTATCCGTCGCTTTATCAATGAATTCCCAGAGAAACGGGTCGCAATTCTATCAGTTGACCCGACAAAGCAAAAAACAGGCGGGGCGCTGCTCGGTGATCGAATTCGAATGAATGCGATTTTCTCGCCGAATGTGTATATGCGCAGCCTCGCGACCCGGAGATCGAAAAATGAGCTGTCGCTGGCAATTAAAGATGCGGTGGCGGTGACGAAGGCTGCAGGGTTTGACTTAGTGATCGTCGAAACGAGCGGTATTGGCCAAGGGGATGCGGAAATCACGGAAATCTGTGATGTGTCAATGTACGTGATGACCAGTGAATTCGGCGCGCCGTCCCAGCTTGAAAAAATTGATATGCTCGACTTTGCGGATTTAATTGTCATCAATAAATTTGAGCGCAAAGGCTCAGAGGATGCCAAGCGCCAGGTGCAAAAGCAGTACCAGCGCAATCATATGCTGTTTGAGCAGGAACTAGAGGAGATGCCGGTGTACGGCACGATTGCCAGCCAATTCCATGATCCGGGCACGAATGCCTTGTTTGCAGCATTAGTAGAAAAAATCAATGAGAAAATGGCGACTGATTGGGTGACGTCTTTTAGTAAGGATGCGGTTGTCGAAAAGCAAAATATCATCATTCCAACCGACCGTCGCTATTATTTACGGGAAATATCGGAAACGGTGCGCGGCTACCATAAGAGAGCGGAAGAGCAGGCGAATATTGCCAGGAAATTATTTCAATTGGAAGGGGCTTTGGAAGCAGTTAAAGAGCAGCCGGAGGTCGTTGCTGCTTTAGAAGCAGTCAAGCGGGAAACGGAAGCGCTGCTGACACCGGAATCGTGGAAAATTCTCGATTCGTGGGAGAAAACAAAGGTGGATTACTCAGGCGACCAATTTGTCACGAGAATTCGCGATAAAGAGATTATCACGGTGTTAAAATCAAAAAGCTTATCAGGCATCGAAATTCCAAAGGTGGCCTTACCAAAGTACAAAGATTACGGTGAAATCCTCCGCTGGGTATACCAGGAGAATGTACCAGGTTCGTTCCCATATACGGCAGGAGTATTCCCATTCAAGCGGGAAGGGGAAGATCCGAAACGGCAGTTTGCCGGGGAAGGTACACCGGAACGGACGAACCGCCGCTTCCACTATTTATCGAAGGATGATGCCGCGAAGCGCTTAAGTACCGCGTTTGATTCGGTAACCTTATATGGCGAAGATCCTGATTACCGTCCGGACATTTATGGAAAGGTCGGAGAGAGCGGCGTCAGCATTTGTACTCTCGACGATATGAAAAAGCTGTATGACGGATTTGACCTGTGCCACCCGTCGACATCGGTTTCGATGACGATCAATGGCCCGGCGCCGATTATCTTAGCGATGTTCATGAACACCGCGATTGACCAGCAGGTGCAGCTGAAAGAAGCGGAGCTTGGCCGCGTGTTGACTGTGGAAGAATTTGCGGAAGTTCGGGCGTATACGTTACGGACGGTTCGCGGTACGGTGCAGGCAGATATTTTAAAAGAAGACCAAGGCCAGAATACGTGTATTTTTTCAACAGAATTTGCCCTAAGGATGATGGGCGATATTCAGCAATATTTCATTGATCATCAAGTGCGGAACTACTATTCTGTTTCGATTTCTGGTTATCATATTGCTGAAGCCGGCGCCAATCCTATTTCGCAGCTGGCCTTCACGCTGTCGAATGGCTTTACCTATGTTGAGTATTATTTAAGCCGCGGGATGAAGATTGATGATTTCGCGCCGAACCTGTCGTTCTTTTTCTCGAATGGTTTGGATCCGGAATATACGGTGATTGGCCGAGTGGCGCGCCGGATTTGGGCAACGGTGATGCGGGATAAGTATGGTGCCAATGAGCGCAGCCAAAAGCTGAAATACCATGTGCAGACATCAGGCCGCTCGCTCCATGCCCAGGAAATTGATTTCAATGATATCCGGACCACTTTGCAGGCATTGATGGCTTTGCATGATAACTGTAATTCGCTGCATACCAATGCCTATGATGAGGCGATTACAACGCCGACAGAGGAGTCGGTGCGCCGGGCGATGGCGATTCAGATGATCATTACGAAAGAGCATGGGCTGACGAAAAATGAAAATCCGCTTCAGGGTTCGTTCGTGGTAGAGGAGCTGACTGATCTTGTTGAGGAGGCGGTTCTACAAGAATTCGAACGCTTGAACGACCGCGGCGGGGTCCTTGGTTCGATGGAAACGCAGTACCAGCGCGGCAAGATCCAGGATGAGTCAATGTATTATGAAATGAAAAAGCATACTGGTGAATTGCCGATAATCGGGGTAAATACGTATTTGAATCCGAATCCTCCTTCAGTGGAGGATGTCAATAATATGGAAATCGCCCGGGCAACGACTGAGGAAAAGGAACTGCAGATTCATAATTTGCGCGCCTTCCAGGGAGCACATGCCGGGGAGGCAGCAGATGCCTTGAAGCGGCTGAAGGAAGCAGCTGTCAGCGGCGGCAATATCTTTGCCGAACTAATGGAAACCGTTCAAGTCGCAAGCCTCGGCCAAATCACCAAGGCACTATACGAAGTAGGCGGGCAATATCGTCGAAATATGTAAAAACAAGGAAATTGGTGCCTGACACCATTTTTCTAATCAACATCGTTGATAATGTGGAAATGCAGTAAATGGTGTCAGGCACCACCATCAAGGATGCAATGGCTTTTATCAATAAGCCATTGTATTTTTTTAGTAAATTTATTTTCCTGGGAGATATTAATATAATCATTTATCTTATATAATCAAACTATCGTTTAAACTTCTAAGGGATTACGGGCAGGTGTGTACAGATGAAGGTTAGTCACATAATAATTATTTTAATCATTTTTGCCTGGCCATTATATTATCTCTATCAACTTCAATTAGGTGCCGTCTCTTTTCTATTACTTGCCATCTTCTTCTTTGTTATTTCGATTAAGGAGACAAAAAAACTAAGGGCACAGAAGGAAAAAGAACCGCCAAGGGAAAAAATCAAGTGATTGTCCAACTAGAACTAGCATAAACAATAAGAATTTGTTTATAATGAAGAATATGCAAATTACGAGAAATGCCCTTAACTACTCGATTAAGAGAGTGTTAAATAGAGAAAGGACGTGCCAATATTGAGTTTAGCACAATACTCAAAAGAGGAATTGAAAGAGTTATCCCTCATCGAAATGGCTTATGAATTTTTAAAAAATAGCAAACAGCCAATCTCCTTTAAAGAATTAGTAAACGTAATTCAAGAGGCTGCAGGTATTTCTGAACAGGAGATCAGATCTCGCCTGGCACAATTTTATACGGACATCAACATCGATGGCCGCTTCCGCTCACTAGGAGAAAACCGTTGGGGACTTCGCGTTTGGTATCCTGTCGATACGGCGGAGGAAGAAGTAGTTACAGCCGTTAAGCCGAAGAAGAAAAAGGCCAAGAAGGTTGTCGATGAAGAAGAGCTCGAGGATTTCGATGAAATTGAAGAGGAAGATTTCGATGATCTTGATGACTTTACCGATGAGGACGATCTTCTGGATGATGAAGAGGATCTCGATCTAGATGAGGTCGACGAATTTGACGAAGAAGAGGATGAAGTCCTAGAGGCCGATGAAGAATTCGAGCTGGATGAAGAAGTTATTGATGATGAAGAAGATGAAGAAGATGAAGAAGAGTTTGAAGACGCGGAGGAAGAGGAAGACCTGTAGTCATCTTTCAAACGAAACGATTCAACCTTGAAGGGGAAACAGCTTGACTTTTTATCCTAGCCCTTGTATTATCTTTTTTGGGCTCCTTAAAAAAGGACGAATCACTATTTATTTATATGCGCTCCCTTGCATCAGCGAGATGGAGCGCTTTTTATTTTAAAAAAACTCCCATTTGACGGAGTTTTTTCGTTTAAGGACTTTTAGGGAAAATAATTTTTGCAAAAAGTCCTTAAACAACCTGAATAATGTACAAACTGTAATTGAAGGGGGATTATTTATGACAAAGTATATTTTTGTAACCGGTGGGGTTGTTTCCTCGCTCGGAAAAGGCATCACTGCGTCCTCACTTGGGCGCCTCTTGAAAAATCGGGGCTTGAATGTAACAATTCAGAAATTCGATCCATACATTAACGTCGACCCGGGGACGATGAGTCCATACCAGCATGGTGAAGTTTTCGTGACCGATGACGGTGCTGAAACAGATTTAGACTTAGGGCACTATGAGCGTTTTATCGATATCAATTTAAATAAGTACTCTAACGTAACAACTGGGAAAATTTATTCATCTGTACTGCGAAAAGAACGCCGTGGCGATTACTTAGGTGCAACCGTGCAGGTCATTCCGCACATTACCAATGAAATTAAAGACCGTGTCTTCCGTGCCGGTAAAGAAACAAATGCCGATGTGGTCATCACGGAAATTGGCGGTACGGTCGGCGATATTGAGTCACTGCCATTTTTAGAAGCCATTCGCCAAATTAAAAGTGATGTCGGCCGCGACAATGTGATGTACATTCACTGTACCTTGATCCCGTATATCAAAGCGGCGGGGGAAATGAAAACAAAGCCGACCCAGCACAGTGTAAAAGAGCTGCGCAGCCTCGGGATTCAGCCAAACATCATCGTCGTTCGTACGGAAATGCCGGTATCACAAGACATGAAGGAAAAAATTGCCTTGTTCTGTGATATCGACGCCAAAGCGGTCATTGAATGTCAGGATGCGGATACCCTTTATTCGATTCCACTTGCTCTACAGGAGCAAAATATGGATCAAATTGTCTGCGATCATTTGAAATTGTCAACTTCAGAAGCGGAAATGACCGAGTGGAAGGCGTTGGTGGACCGCGTTCTCAACCTTTCAAACAAAACGCGCATCGGACTTGTCGGAAAATATGTAGAACTGCAGGATGCCTATATTTCCGTTGTCGAAGCGATGAAGCATGCCGGTTATGCTTTTGATACCGATGTTGAAATTAAATGGATTAATTCCGATGAAGTTACACGTGAAAATGTGGCCGAGCTCCTTGATGATGTCGACGGCGTGCTTGTGCCTGGCGGGTTCGGTGACCGCGGGATTGAAGGGAAAATCGAAGCTACTCGCTATGCCCGTGAAGTGAAGAAGCCATTCCTCGGTATTTGTTTAGGGATGCAGCTGGCAACAATTGAGTATGCTCGAAATGTGCTCGGTCTTGCTGATGCCCATTCTACGGAGTTTATGCCTGAGACGACCCACCCGATTATTGACTTGCTTCCAGAGCAGAAGGATGTCGAGGACTTGGGAGGTACATTACGCCTAGGTTTATACCCTTGCCGTCTTGTTGAGGGTACGAAAGCCTTTAATGCCTATGAGGAAAAAGTGATTTACGAGCGTCATCGTCACCGTTATGAGTTTAATAATCACTATCGTCAACAAATGGAAGCGGCCGGATTTATTTTCTCCGGAACAAGCCCAGACGGCCGTTTGGTTGAGATTATTGAGTTAGCGGATCACCCATGGTTCGTGGCTTCCCAGTTCCATCCGGAATTTGTCTCAAGACCAACGCGCCCGCAGCCGTTGTTCAGGGATTTTATTCAGGCGTCGATTCAAAAATAATTTTTTGGGTGATGAGACCAGCTCTCCGATTGTCGGGGGCCTGGTCTTTTTTTTGAGGGGAAATTTGGTGGAAAATGTAAGATGGAAAGTAAAAAGGGAAAAGTGGACAGTAAAATGCTAAAAGTGGAAAGTAAAAGTAGTAAACTGGAAAGTAATTTCCCAAAAGTGGAAAGTAAATCCTTCAAACTGGACAGTAAACAGGTTTCTTGTTAAAAAGGAGCTTCCCCAAAAAAAAACGACCCATTAAGGCCGTTTTACTCTTCATATTCCGCCAGCATCTCATCAATTGTAAATTTCAAGCCATAATAAACGAATAATGCCGCCATTGAGGACGGATAACCAAAGCGGTTCCCGAAATCATCGGGCAGTAAGCTTTTTGTCAGCTGCAAATCGATATGAACATCGGCTAATTCAGGCAACTGACCTGCTGTATCAGTGGAAACAGCTACAAACGGAATGCCTTTTTCATTGAGTTGTGTGGCAAGTCCCAAGGCAGATTCATCATTGGAATAACGCGTGAAAATCAACACACGATCGGCATCACTAAGTCCGTCCACACCTTCAACCGTCAGCACCTTCGCCCCCGTAAACGGCTCCGCACCTTCCAACGCCTCAAATTCGACAGCCTTCATTTCCTTCGTGCCATAAAGATAGATCGACCCGTCTCCTACAGGAGCTTGGGCAAGTAATCGGGCCCCGTCCTCAAACGAAAATTCCTCTTTGTCATTTATTTTTTTAAACACGCCTGTTAATTGGGTAGTAAACATTTTTAACATAAAACCCCTCCTTATCACCAACCCTATTATAAGCTTTTTCCCGAATAGGCAAAAATTATTGCTGATTTCCACAAAATAACACTATTGCAGCAAAAAACAGGCAGGAAATTTCCTCCTCTAAGTAGAATATTTACAAATGGTATGTATAGGGTTAGTTTATGTAATAAAAACAAGGAAGAGGTGGAGGTAATGAAAGAAAAAATTTTAATTGTAGACGATCAATTTGGCATTCGCATTTTGCTAAATGAGGTGTTCCAAAAAGAAGGGTATAAAACATTTCAGGCAGCTAATGGGATTCAGGCACTGGACATTGTCACAAAGCACGATCCCGACCTTGTTCTGCTTGATATGAAAATCCCGGGAATGGATGGAATTGAAATTTTAAAACGAATGAAAGTCATCGACCCAGATATTCGTGTCATTATCATGACTGCCTACGGTGAATTAGATATGATTCAAGAAGCCAAAGACCTTGGAGCGATTACCCATTTCGCAAAACCTTTTGACATTGATGATATCAGGGCAGCCGTACGCAAACACATTCCTCAAAAAGCGAATTAAACACCGGAAGTGAAGTTTTTTGGGCGGCATTTTTTTGTGAAAAAAATCCAGATAGAACAGCGGCTATTTTTAAAAAAAGTAAGATAGAACAGCGGTTATGTTTAAAAAAAGTAAGCCAAAGAGTATATGATATTTATAAAAATTAATGGGTACGCTTTCATTATGACAGTTTAAAAAACTGCGTTTGAATAATGGCATTTCCTCCGTTGTTTTGTTATGATACATATGAACTTTTTACAGGCTGGATATCATTTTCGATTTATACATAAACGGCAAATCAGAGGGAAAACCTTTTATGGAAGACCCAGTTTCGAAATGATATCAACCTAATTTAAGGAGGAAGAGAAATGCCTTTAGTATCTATGAAAGACATGCTTAATAAAGCGAAGGCGGAAGGCTACGCTGTTGGGCAATTTAACATTAATAACTTAGAATTTACCCAGGCAATTCTTCAAGCTGCACAGGAAGAAAATTCACCAGTCATTCTTGGTGTTTCTGAAGGCGCAGGCCGCTATATCGGCGGTTTCAAAACAGTTGTAAAAATGGTAGAAGGATTATTAGAAGATTATAAAATTACTGTTCCAGTGGCAATTCACCTTGACCACGGTTCAAGCTTTGACAAATGTAAAGAAGCCATCGATGCCGGCTTCACATCTGTTATGATTGATGCTTCACACCACCCATTTGAAGAAAATATTGAAATTACTTCAAAAGTAGTGGAATATGCGCACTCAAAAGGCGTTTCTGTTGAAGCAGAATTAGGAACAGTTGGCGGACAAGAGGACGACGTTGTCGCTGACGGCGTAATCTATGCGGATCCGAAGGAATGTGAAGAGCTTGTGAAACGCACTGGCATTGATTGCCTTGCACCTGCACTAGGTTCTGTTCATGGTCCTTACAAAGGCGAACCCAACCTTGGTTTTACTGAAATGGAGGAAATCGGTAAGATTACTGGCATGCCGCTTGTACTTCATGGCGGAACAGGAATTCCAACAAAAGATATCCAAAAATCTGTTTCCCTTGGCACAGCTAAAATCAACGTGAACACAGAAAACCAAATTGCTTCTGCAAAGGTTGTCCGTGAAGTGTTAGCTGCAAAACCAAACGAATACGATCCACGTAAATACTTAGGCCCAGCTCGCGACGCCATCAAAGAAACCGTTATTGGCAAAATGCGCGAATTCGGTTCATCAAACAAAGCGTAATAAAAAAGTGCAACCTTCATTTACGAGCTTATTACTAGCTGCTCGGCTTTTGAGCTGAATAATGATTGCTGCTGTAAATTGGATGTTTTTACTAAATGATGTCAGGCACCTTTTGGTAATTTTCTACAATTGTGATAAAATGAAAACCGCCCTTGGCTGAGGGCGGTTTCAGTGTGTAAATAAGAAACTGAAAATTTAGTCGAAATTTGGAGGGAAAAACGATGAAATTTTTTATTGATACTGCAAATCTAGTTGATATTAAAAAGGCATATAAAATGGGCGTTTTATCCGGTGTAACAACAAATCCTTCTTTAGTTGCGAAAGAAGGTGTGAAATTCGAAGATCGCATCGAAGAAATTTTACAAGCAGTACCTGAAGTTGAATCTGTGTCTGCAGAAGTATCACCTTATGCCGAAACAGCTGAACAAATGATTGCAGAAGCTGAGGAACTAATTAAAATTAATGGCGGAGATAAAAAAGTCACCATCAAAGTTCCAATGAACGTTGCAGGTTTAGAGACCACTCGTTATCTGGCAAAAAAAGGTGTTAAAGTCAATGTGACATTGATCTTCACCGTGAACCAAGCACTATTAGCTGCTCGTGCAGGTGCAACATATGTTTCACCATTCTTAGGACGTCTAGATGATATTTCTGAAGACGGTGTATTGTTAGTTGCTAAAATAGCAGAATTATTCCGCATTCATAACTTAGATGCCCAAATCATTGCAGCATCCGTTCGACACCCAGACCATGTAACGCGTGTAGCGATGGCAGGTGCTCACATTGCAACGATTCCTTATAAAGTCATTGAACAGCTAACCAAGCATCCATTGACCGACAAAGGCATGGAAGGCTTCCTAAAAGACTGGAATGCTCGTACGAACGCATAAAAGTTCCACAGTTTTTCCATTTTCGTGCAAATTTTTTTAATTTGGATACATGAAAATAAAATTTTCGTGTAAACTAAAGAATAGACAAGCTGTCGGAATTTGACTTTTAACGTTGGAAAAATATACCTAAAGCCTTTTTGGGTGCAAGGGTTCTTTTTAAACAAATGCGCAAGTGCGGTCAAGGTAGTCTTTTAAGCCTTAACCGGCGCTTCCGCTTTAAAACGAAAGCCCCTGCTAACCACCATTCATGACTTACATACGGCTTAGAAGGGAGTCGAAAATGGAAAAACTTAAAATTGCGGGCGGATATCCGTTAAAAGGAACGGTTCGCATCAGCGGTGCAAAAAATAGCGCCGTCGCCTTAATTCCAGCCACCATTTTAGCAGAATCGCCAGTGACAATCGAAGGGCTGCCGCATATTTCTGACGTTGAAATCTTGAAGGACCTGCTGGAAGAAATCGGCGGGAAAGTCGACATTTCTGATGAGGAAATGACGGTCGACCCTTCGACGATGATTTCCATGCCGCTGCCAAACGGGAAAGTAAAAAAGCTGCGTGCGTCCTATTATTTAATGGGAGCTATGCTTGGTCGGTTTAAAAAGGCGGTTATTGGCCTGCCGGGCGGCTGCCATCTAGGACCAAGGCCAATTGATCAGCATATAAAAGGCTTCGAAGCACTAGGCGCTCAAATTACGAATGAGCAGGGTGCGATTTATTTACGTGCGGATGAACTGCGCGGTGCCCGAATTTACCTCGACGTTGTCAGCGTTGGTGCAACGATCAATATTATGCTTGCTGCGGTACGGGCAAAAGGACGGACCATCATCGAAAATGCCGCAAAAGAGCCGGAAATCATTGATGTTGCCACGCTCTTAACAAACATGGGGGCTAAGATTAAAGGTGCTGGAACCGATGTGATTCGGATTGATGGTGTAGATACTTTGCACGGATGCCGCCACACGATCATTCCTGACCGGATTGAAGCAGGGACGTATATGATTTTAGGTGCCGCTGTTGGTGAAGGGGTATTGATCGATAATGTGATTCCGGAGCACTTAGAATCGCTGATTGCTAAGCTCCGTGAGATGGGCGTGAACATCGAATCTGGCGATGACCAGGTGTTTGTCAACGGCTCGGCTAAATTGAAAGCGGTTGATATTAAAACGCTTGTGTATCCGGGATTTCCAACCGATCTGCAACAGCCATTTACGACTCTTTTAACAAAAGCCACAGGTTCTAGTGTGGTCACCGATACTATTTATGGTGCCCGTTTTAAACATATTGATGAATTAAGAAGAATGAATGCGAATATTAAGGTTGAAGGGCGCTCTGCGATCATTAACGGTCCTGTGCAGCTACAGGGTGCGAAAGTGAAAGCAAGTGACCTGAGGGCTGGCGCTGCGCTCGTCATCGCCGGTTTAATTGCCGAAGGAATTACCGAGGTCACCGGACTTGAACATATTGACCGCGGCTATAGCAATCTCGTTGAAAAATTAAACGGCCTCGGTGCGACTGTTTGGCGGGAAGCACTGACAAAGGAAGAAGTAGAACACCTGAAAAACACATAGCCTTTTCGAGGTATAGCTGTAAGTTTGTCAGGCAGGCAGGCGCCTTCTCAAAAAAGCAGCCGGCTTTTTGTGGAGGCCATTAGATAGGCATATGTGTACCAATACCTCTGTTTTTTATAGCTCTTAATGGGTCGACAGACGGTGAGTTTTTCTCATGAGAAGTTTAGTTCCCTTGAGCATTTGCGAAAAAGTGGTATTCTCTACTTAGATAGGCAAAAGAGAAAATGGGAGATGGAAACT
>Ga0213826_1000350_pt1 | contig 28095 bp, 23 predicted proteins | sample MC6MC0899MG_FD_180668 | JGI IMG/M metagenome (GOLD analysis project Ga0213826, IMG submission 180668) | Enriched soil aggregate microbial communities from Iowa State University, Ames, United States - MC6-MC0899-MG | ecosystem: Environmental > Terrestrial > Soil > Unclassified | place: USA: Iowa...
ATAGATTCCTACCTATCATAGTATTGTTCAAACCATTTAGGCTGTTTTTGATCGTTCATTTCCTTTTTTGCTTCTGGATTCCGATAAAATCCGCAGTCCTTATGGCCAGCCCCGCAGCCTTCCTTTTCTCTGATGTAGTGCGGGCACCTGTTAATGTCTGCCGCAAGCCCACATATCCCTTTCATGACTTACATCACCTCCAACTCTTAAGAATATTATACGAACGTGCGTTCTAAAAGTAAAGAGGGGTATGGTGGAAATTATTACCATAATTAGCCTAGACAAACTATGGTATATTTATATGCATACTAAAACAGTACTGTATTGTTACCAGTCTTTTCCAGTCGAATATGGTTTACATAATGGTAATATATCGATATGAAAATACTGCTTGATGAATATATGAAAAAGAGGAACTTGACCGAGCGGCAGGTTAGTATTATGACAGGGTTGTCTAAATCGACTATACATGAGATAAAAGGAGGATCCATGCCGAGAATAGATACCATGGTAATGCTTGCCAAAGGATTACATATGAAGGTAAGGGATTTAACAGACTCCACTGATATATAAAAAGTGGTCGGATTTCCGGGCAAAACGTTTCATTTCTTTCTTATTTGCGTTTTAATTAATATAAGAACGTAAAGGAGGGGCGAGATGAAAAAAGAGAATATATGCAACCTTGACAAAAAGAACATATGTTCTTATAATGAAAGGAGGAATTAACTACCGTGGATTAAATATTATAATGTAGGTAAGGGGGTTTAGTAGTGACATACAAAGGAGGCATAAGGGGACGTGGGCAAGACTAACGATGAAGTCATATGTGATTTTTACAGGTATATTATTGAATTACCGCAAAAAGATTATTATGCTATTTGCGGATGTATGAGGGAGAGAGAACCAATGCATGGCATGGCGGAGAAAATGATTTGTAAGGCAAATAAAAAACGAAAAGAGATCATGGACCTGGATACTAATACATAATTGTGATTCGTGTTGCATCTCGTGATGCATAGCCTTATAAAAGTTTATTTTTTTATTGAATATTTATAAAACAAACTAAATAAATAGCACCGGGAAACCATGTATTTATAAGGAATCCCGGTGTTATCAGCTATTTTCGGCATTTTATTTTTCCAGTTCAAATCTGGTTGTCGCCTCTTCTAAGAAGTGCTTCAAATCCTTATTTTACAAGGGTTTGAAGCATTTTTTGTTTTATATTTTTGGTATGCAGATGTATGCAAGGTACTTTTATTATCCTAAAACTGCTTTCATGGCATTAAAGGTATCTTCTTCTGGTGTGATATCTCTAAGATAGTGAAGTGTCATTGCCAAGGTGGAATGTCCTAACAAGCGTTGTAGGGTAGTTGCCGGAACTCCATTATTATAAAGCAGAGAAGCCACTGTAAATCGGATTTTATGACTGGTTCGTGGTTCAATGCCAACTGAATCACAATAAGCCTTTAAATGCCTGTTAAATGTAATTGTGGTTAGTTGTTTTCCATCATTCATTAAGATAAATTCACCGTCCGGATTAATGGACTTAATACGTTTCAGCACTTGTTTCGCACCATCTGTTAATGGCATATATCGATAGCCATAATCAGTATTCCCTTTTATATGGTTAACATTTTCATATGTACGGGGATTAAAGGTGAGGTCATCATTCATTGTTTGGTCATCTAAAAGTTGCGTTTGGATATTGATAATATCGCCCTCTATGTCTGTCCAACGTAAAGCACGTAGTTCTGCACTACGGCATATCAGGTAAAAATCCAGTTGAACAGCAAGACTAAATATGTCGTTTATAGGTTCCAGATAATCCAATAGCAGTTGTCTTTCAGCCAAGGTAAAAATTTCTTTTTTTCCATTAACAGGCTTAAATTGGAATTGACGAAAGTTTATTTCTTTGATGGGATTATGATTCACTGTTCCAATTTCAATGGCGTAGTAATATAATCCATTTAAAACACTCTTTGCGTCATTAAAACGTTTTCTGGTCATAGGCTCTGCTTTCAACATAGCACGAAAAAATTTTATAAAATCCGTAACTTTCAATTCCTTAATTGGTGTTTTAACAATAGACTTGTCTTTAAAATAAGCGTTCCATAAGAAAATATTTTCTTTAATGGTCTTATTGCTTACGTGAGTACAATCCCTCCTCCATCTAAGCCAGTTCGGGTATAGGCCCTCTAAAGAGGTTCCGTAGAAGTGGTCATATAGTTTATTTATCAGGTCTGCCCGATCACTTCCGATAAATTGTTTCCTGTTGATGTAAATATAATTTCTGCCATCATTAGGACGTATTTTTATTAATTCTAAGTTACAAACTTCTTTTAATTGTTTTTCTTTTTGCATAAATTTATATAATTCTGCAATTCCCTCTAGCGATAATGTATCATGTGTAGGGGGATAAATCAATTGATTTTTAGACTTACTTTTCATTTACTCCACCTATTAGGTGGTGTAAGGGTTCTAATTTTATATTGGATTCTTTATGATTTTCAGAATAGATTTAATTTATTTTATATTTTGTAATCGTTACTTATATTTTATATTTAGTTAGAATGAGTTTGTTTATCTAGTTTTGTTTTTGGTAAAGTTGAACCATTACACCATGTATTATGTTATATGTGCTAGAGTCCTTATGTCCGACTAAAGGGAGTATCTTTCTGATCAGTGTATTGGAAGCCATGCAGATAATTTTCTGTATCACATTCCTTCCATTTGCCAGGACTCTCATATACTCTTACTTTATGGATTCTTCGCATTAATGCCTTGTATGTTTCAGGCTGTTCCAAGCGGATATTATGATATTGATCTTCCATTATCCAATTCGATACGATGTAGACGAAGTTATAACACGCCTGGCGGTTATTGTACCGGGCAGGAAGCTGTAGGGGATATATGTCCAGATAGTTTAGCATATTGCCAATAGGCAAATCGCTCCTGAACTCTTCAAATACAAGCACATCTTCCCCCGAATAAGTATCAAAGGGGTGTTTATAGTCTGTTATCCGGTATACATTTGAATCGCCATGATTATCAAGAATATTTCTTGATTTTCCATATCCAGTTGCACCACTTACATAAGTTACTATCAAATTGGTACGCCGTTCCGCCTTGTACCGGTTAGAGAGTATCTCTAATCTGGCTTTATCAATGTGCTGGAGGTTTAAAAGATTATCGGGGTTAATTTCCAGAATCTCCACGTTAGAATAACCATCTTTAATCATCTGGTAAAGGTTAGCCAAATCGCTTCTTCGTCCTTGCCCTATTTGAGGCATAGTTCCCCACTCTTCAAAGGTTTCTTTCAAATTGGTGGTTTCTTTCTCTGTATCCTCCCATTTTCCCTCTTTACGGAGATATGCCCGGTTTTCCTCAGCTGACCCTTGGGCCTCCTCGATATGGGCGGTAGGAAAGGATTTTTTTACACTGGAAAAGTAAACGGGATTCTTGAATTGTATAAATAGATGTGTATGTGCTGATTTTGCAATTTCGTCACACATGCAGTAATAAATAATATTCTCCCAGTTTAACAATTGCTCTTTAATTGCCTGATGGGAACAGTTTTTATGCTTTTCCGGGTTATTAAATGTTAATTGATACTTTCGGCTACGCCGGTTATTATTTATATTTTTCTTTTTAGCTGTCATAATATTTCCTTTCTATGCTCCGGCACAGAGCTGACACATTTAGAAATATACCGGAACCATTGATTTTAAAAGGTTTTTGTGTATTTGTGACACTGACACCGAAGTTGTGGTAATACTAAGCAACTTCGATGTAGGGCAGTCATTATATGACTGCCCAAGCCAACTTCCTGCTTGTGCTACGCACCGCAGTCCGTTGGCAGATATTGAGCAATTAATTCCTGAAGCGTGGATTGCTTGTCCAAATAAAAACGAATTTCAGATAATAATTTGCTCTGTTCAGGTATCCAAGGAATGATGATTTCTTGAATAGTGCCTTGACCATCTATCAAAGTAAGTCCTTGTCCGGCAGAATAATTTTTATTTAGGTCAATATCTTCTCCTGAAAATAGCATAGTTTTTTGTTCCTTTGAAATGCGGCCAAGACAACAAATATTTTGAAATTGCTCACGACTTCCAGAAGTAAAATTACTGCTATCTGCACGCTGGATTAAAAGTATAATACCTATGCCGTTGCCAATACCACGACCTAAAGCGAGAATTTCACCTACCTTATTCATGATTTCTGTTTTTAATTTTTTGTCAAAGCTCTCTATGTACGATAGAAGGCCGAACCATTCTTCGATAGCTAGTGTTATATGAGGTGTATTCATACAATCTTCTTTTCTCATATGGCAGTATAAATCATAGTAATTCAGTATCATTTGTATGGCGTTATCTGCGTAAGAATAGGTAAAACAAGTTCTTAAATCAGCATATTCTTTTCCGGCTTTAAAATCCGCTATATACATAAGGCTTTCACTATTTTTCAGGACTTCATGCATATACCAAAGAAAAGTTTGAGATTTGCCAGAGCCTGATTTTCCTGTAATCAGACAGTGGGGGTTTTTAATCAAATCAGTATTAACAGGGGTCTTGATTCCATATCTTTCCCAATCTGTTAAATTGTAACCTAATTTCATAATTAGCTCCTTATATATGCTCGATTAATTTCCTGGATTGAAGGTTTCCTTGGTTTTCTTTTAAGGATCTATAAGCTTCGCAGTCCATTACTAATACAATAATAGCCATTGAACCAAGATCCTTAATTTCATCAACGTAGAGAGGATATAAAAGATCATCATTAATTGGTGCTGTGAATCCTTCAATTCCTTCTATTTGCATTTTAGCGATGACATGAGATGATAGAAGATTTTGGACATAATCGGTTCCTTGTGAAAACGGTAAGGTTTTCATTTTATGAACCTGAAAGTTATAGTATATAATTGATCTCGAATCATCTACCGTTATAGGAGTTAGGGCGTTAAGTAAGTTAGGGGTTACAGGCTTTACTATCTCTGTTAAATTACATAGGCGGTCATCTAATATTTTGAATAAAAACATACGAAGATAAGTATATCTTGCCATGGCTTGCTTTTCTTGTCGGTTCTGCTCTTCTAAATTATTGCGCAGCTGTTCTTGCTTGGCCTTATCTCTTTTGGAACTTATCGAGCTAAATATCATACAAATGACAATGAAGCTTATAATAATCACTTCTTTGTTTTTTAGTACGAAATAAACAGCATTTGCTATCAATGTAATGAATAGCAGAATTAATAAATATAAACAAAAAAGCAATCCGATAATGAAAATAGAAAATTTAAAAATTAGCCGTTTATTTTCTTTGACTTTCAGAGGGGCATTTTTTAGCCCCTCCAAAAGGTTTTCTGAAAATTGATCAAAGTTAGAAAACCAATTTTTCAATTACAGTTTAACCTCCTTACAAATAACAAAACCTGTAGCTTTACAAGATAAGCCATAATCAGCCATCTGTTGGTTTTTGTACCATTTTCCTTCAAAATTTTTGATATTCTCTATCGGCACAGATATATTTTCCGTTTTAAATAATTCGGGGTCGATAATGGCATCTCCTTCAATAATTAAAGAAATGCGTTCGTACTTTCTTGATGGGAGGACGATATCATAAGTAAATCCAATTATTTCTCCTGCGATTCCATCATGATAAGCCTTTCTCGGACGAACTCCTACACACATAGCCTGTTCACTGTTGGCTAAATCAGAAAACCTCTTAATAATAATATCTGATGGTCTCATTCGATTTCCTCCTTCAATCCTTTATATTCAAATAGATTTTTGAAATATAATACAATATCTTGAGAAATATAATATTCTTTTCCGACTTCTGAAATCCGATCTAAATCCTCTGTTGCATTAAATACAAATCTTTCGTAACTAATTATGCTATTTTGGTTTAAAACAAAACATAGTTCTATTTGATCTGGTTTATAGATGTAGTAATTTAACGCAGGATTATTATTCAGATAAAGGTTACCGCGTATGGGTTCACCGGAGTAAACTTGTATTTCTCCGTTTTGAAAACGTGAGAAAGAATTTTGGGGAATGCTCGTCATATAATTGATAAGAGTAGATATCTTCATAATTAACAATTACCGTCCTTTCTTTGGCAAATAATAATTTTAACTTTTAATTATAACTGCAATAGATGAAATTAATTAATTTTTATAGTTGCTCTATTTTGAAATTATCTATTTATTGCAACTTATAATTTTGTTATTTAGTTTACACATAAAATGTGTTATTCTATTTTCAATGTACAGGTATTATTCTCTTGGTCGACCATGATTATATTATACAGAGGATGAAACGATTCTTAAAGGAACGTAACCATACATTTACCCTACATATATTAATTGCAAATTTGGCTTTTATTTAAGGAGGAAATATGATAGGCACTACTAAAATTATGACTATGAACTTTATTGAGATGTTTAATGTGTATCGGGGCATAGAAAATGTAATTAATAATTTACCTAGTAGAATTATTATGGAAAAGGAACAAAAAGGATTAGGCTATAAAGATTTATGTAACGAATTGCAAAAATTAGATGCTAAAATGTATCCTGATTTTTCTGAGGATGAATTAAGAAAGAAGTTGGCTGGAAAAAAACCTAACATGCAGTTAATACAGGATTTATGTATTATTTTAGAGATAGAAGATAATAATACTGATTTATCAGAAGCTATAGCAACTTATCGATATTTTTTGAATAAAGAAGAGGTTGGTAAAGGGCGCACTTCTCAAAAGGAGATAGACAATAGAAAAGAAAGATATAAAAAAATCCATGATGAATTAAAATTGTCAGATGGAAATTCCTTAGAAAAAACTATTTATGAAGTATTTTCAACAAAAGAAAAGTATAGCTACGATGGAATTGAATGTGATTGGGAAATGTATTGTGAATTTATGGAAGAGGATATAAAAAAAGAAATGTTTAAAAAGATATTGATTATTAAAGAATATTATCCAGATAAAGTTGAAGAATTTATAGATATGTTTGGATTTGACGATGAATGCAATGCAGAACTAGAAAAACTTGATGTGGATATAAAATATTTATGAACTGATTAATTTTTATATACCAATATCGATATTTACTTTAACTTACAAAAAAGTTCAATAGAAGTTTATATTACTTTTAAAAATTTATGCTATTTAAGAATGGAGGAAACTGTGATACAGTATCCTCCATTTAATTATTGAATTTCCTGCTCTAATGTATCAAAAAGGGGGTGTGCAAAGAAATCTTTTAGTGTTATTTCAAAACCATCACATATCTTTTTGACCGTGGAAAGTGAGATATTCTTACGACTGGGGTCAAGCACACTATAAAGAGTCGATGGAGTTAAGCCACAGATATTGGCAAGTTCATTGTAAGCAATTCCCCGTTCTTTGCAGAGTAGTTCAATTCTTTTTGCAGTTGCTTCTTTTACGTTCATATTATTTATCCTTTTCATAAATATGTTTTATAAGAAAAGGATATATTTTTACACGCATAAGCGTATACGCAGTTGCGTATATTGGTTAAATATGGTAGTATTATGGTTGATTGAATTAATTTATATATAGTATATGAGGAGGTTAAAGTAATGAAAAACTGAAAAAGGGACTCTAGTAGTACTTGAGCCATTGTAATTGGTTGAATCTAGTGACCTTTAAGTTACTATTTCTAATTCAAAGAAGTATTAAAAAGAGAAGTACTATAAGAATATAGGGGGTAAAGTATGAATTTAATAAACAAACGTTTTTGTATAATAATATTTATATTAAGTTATTTAACACCAATAACTTCAAATGCTGGAATATGGAGAAATGGAGAGGATTCAAATCAATGGTGGTATGATAATGAGAATGGTACCTATGCCAGTAATGGGTGGTATTGGATTGATGGCAATAATGATCAAATAGAAGAGTGCTATTATTTTGATGAAAAAGGCTGGTTGCTTATGAATACCGTAACTCCAGATGGTTATCAAGTAAATAATTACGGACAGTGGATGATAAACGGAGAAGTGAAGTCTAAAGCAAAACTAGTATCAAATCCTGTAAGTGATAATAGAAAAGAAAAAAACAAAATAAAAAGTATAGCTATTTCTCAGATTGGAAGGCCTTATAGTCCAGTGTACCCCCGTGAAGCTTATTCAAGCAAGTGGAAACTTAAGACCATAAAAGATTTATCAGAGATTAGTACTTGGATACCTACATTTATATATAATGAAAAGGGGTATCTTGTTGAAAAGTATGATTATTCTTCAGGTGAAGCATTTTATATTTCTGGTGAAGCATTTATCTGGGAGAAAAAATATAATAGAATGTTTTATAGTTATGATAATAGTGGAAGGTTGATCCGCCGGTGGCAGCTAAAACCTGAATTTGTAGGGGTGCCTACATACGATGATAGTCATTGGTCATATGAGTACGATAGTGAGGGAAAACTAACTAAAGAAATTAATTATGCAAAAGATATAGTTACCGGAACGCAATACACACACGCTGTAGATAATTATTATTATGACACTTATGGGCGTTTAGTAAAAATTATTAAAAATATTACAAAGTCAACTCCTGGTAGTGGTATGAGTACTCTATATGCTTTTGAAGGTGAAAAGGTTATAACAGAGATAAATTATAATGATTTAGAACAAACTATAAAGACTTATTCAACCCATGATGGGAAGGGTATTACTCCGGCGGGAACTACTTTAAGTTGGATATATAAAGCTGATGAAAATGGAAATATAATAGAGGATTCATATCCTAACGGTACAGCAAAATCATTTTATGATTATGATACTGATGGACGATTAGTAAAAAGCTTTTTAAAAGATAACAGCGGAAAAATAACTTTAGTTAAGCAATATATTTATGAATAAATTTCGTGGGAGTTTGGATAATTATAAACAAGATCAGATTGAAAAAGTGCTTTTAATCTAGTCATAATTAATCATGGGATACTAGTGTTTTAACAACTAACCGAAAAAAGGTAACTGTATTTTGCTATGCAAAACCTCTTGAAAATTTGCATTCTAGACATATATTTTATAAGACAGAGGTGATATAAGCAAGTGGCTGTATACAGCCTTTATATTCATGTTTGAAAGTAGGTCCTCCTTATTTTATGCAGGTTTGCGAATGGAGGTAATGATTTAAATTATATGTAAAACGATAATAGTAAAAGGAAATAACAAGTAAATTAATTATGGCTAGATGAAAGTATAATACTTTTAATCTAGCCTATTTTATTAAGTTTTTAATTTTATGTTTTATGATTATAAATATTATTATCTTTCCTATATTCTGGATATTTGTTTGATGGTATGATAAAATTACTATATGATTTAAATATTTTATAGCAATAATAGTTATGTGAAATTCTTGACTATATTTAATTATACTGCAATGGAAAACTTTATCAATGTTAAGTGTCAAAGAAATAGATTAGAGAGGTATAAGTTTTGGGTAGAGATGCGTACGTACATATAAGCAAAAAATATTCTAAAAAATCAGTTGAAGAATTACTGATTTTAATGGGGTATAAAAAATATCAGCAAGTATTTTTTATGGAAGATAATAGAGATTATAAGTATTTATCAGGAATAAAAGTATGGTTGTGTGAAGAAAATGATAAAGAGTACATTTGGAGAGTTAGGACACAGATGTTTGCAACCTCGTATGACATTTTCGAACAAAATAATACAATTAGGAATTTAAAAAAATATTGTTGTGCATGGTTTGTAAGTGATATGGGAAAAAACAGATATTTTGATGAAATACCACTAGTAAAGGGGGCGGAAAGTGGTTGTTATTTGGCATTACAAAAGTTGGATAGTAATTTCAAGTTGTTATGCCATTCGTTAAGTAAATACCCAGAAGATAATAAAGGTGAGAAAAGTATGCTGGAGATAGGTGGATTTCCAACTCCCAGTATATTTAATGCTAATGTGTATTCATCATTTCTTTGCTCTTTAATTGAAGAATATTTTAAGTCAACATTTATTGCTCTTTTAAAATATTCTGATAAAAAAGAAAAAATATTGAATGTAAAATTTTCACCATATGATATAAAAGATATAAGTGAAGGAATTAAAATAGTTGAGGAAGTCTTTGCAGGTACGCTATCATTCCAAAATCTTGAAAAAATAGTTTCCAATTTTCGTAGTTTAGATAGTAAATTAGATATAGGTAAACCAATTAAGGAACCGTATAATAAACGGAAAAAAAATTTATATTTGCAAATTAATGATATATTTGAGAGAAGGCATGGCATGATTCATAGGATGGATTTTGACTATGACTATAATTCAGCTATGCTCAATAATGACATAAAAGATGTAAAAATAGCCTTAAAAAGAATTTATAGTTATATTTGTCAACAATATGGTTGGGATGAAGAAAAGGTATTTATTTAATAATAGAAAAGGTGCTATTATGCCAGAGAAAAGGTATGTTAGTATTAATTAATTAATTAATATCAATTATTTCATTACATATAATAATCTCTTTTTAAGGAATATTGCATTAAAAGTATAGTTTATTACAGTGATAAGAGGAAGTTGGTGAAAATAATTGAGCTATAATGATTTTAAAAATGATTTTTGTAAGTACTATAATTCTTTTGAAAGTACAAGAAATAAAGTTAATAAATTGAAATTAGCATTAGATCATGCAGTTATTAATATTCTTCCACTGAGAGATACTGAGCTATGTTTTCAAGTTCGAGACTTTACAAATACCTCTTCTCTGGATATTAATTTTATTAATGAAAATATTATGTGTTACTATTCAATCAGTGAAGATAAGATGATAACAGGGGTTATTAGTCCAAATTGGAGAACAGGTTGGGGAAATATATCAAAAGACAAGTTTGTATGCGAACAGATAAGTCTTCTTTTTCATTTTATTTCACAATATATTATTAGAAGTTATCAAGTAAATTTAATTGGAGCCATTGCATTAGCTACGGGTAGACCTTCAGATTTCAGAGGTACTATGTTAAGTAGTATATATAGTGAGAGAACTTCTCAAGAGATTGATTCTTTCAAAAGTCGAATTACAGATAATACTTCAATTTTAAGTATGAAAACCATTGGTTATTTAAAGTTAATCAATTCGCTTGATCCATTTGTAAATAAAGTAATTTTTTATTTTATTAGATTTTTACAACTAGACTCTTCCATGTTTACAGAAGAGTCGATGACAGCAGCTGATAATATGGTAGACACAATTTTTCAATCAATTAAGATTCGTAAAAAGTTGCCCACAAAAGAGCGTAAGGAAATGTGCAATTATGTATATAAAGAAATTGGACTTTATGATCAAACTGATATTTTTAATTTGGATAGGCTCTATTTATTAAGATGCGGATTTACAGCACACCCAGCGAAGTCAAAATGGTGGGATTTTTATGAAATATATGATAATGATATTGAGAAAATAAAGTTATCTATTCGGGAAATTTTAATTTTATATCTGAAATATGAAAATGTGAATCGTCAGATAGAGGCACATCCAATATCTTGGAGTATTTGGTTTAAGGAATATTGTGATATTGTATACAACGCTGTTTGGTTTCACAATGTCCCGTAATTAGATTTTGCACATTACATATATTTATTTAGTAAGAGTTCTTGTCAGTGCGCGCTCTTCCTTATTTTATATAGAGGTACGGACGATGGTAATGTTTGAGTTACGTAGCTAAAAACAATTTAACTTTATTGTGTTTTGGTGAAGACCTGAAGCGAACAGAATTATATTTCAAGAAATTTCTTTTCTATGTAGTTTTAGATTTTAGTTTGATCTGGTTATCGCCTTTTTTAGAGCATGCTTAAATTATTATGATTATCCAAAATGTATGCAAATTAAGAGAGGTATTTTGGTATAAAAACTCGGATGGCACATTTTCCAAATCTACATGGAAACAAATTGGCGGAAAATATTATTATTTTGAGCATTAGCCGATGAATCAGCTTTATCATATGGAAGAACATTAGAAGAAAATTTTGAATATAGCAGTATTTGTGCAGAATCCTTTAATCCAAGTGCTAATTATAAGATAACACTTAATTCACTTGGAGGAATGTCAATTGAAGAAGGGCATTATCTACGTTCGGATTCAATGTCTAAGAAGTTTCCTAAAACAAAACCTATGAAGAATATGGAATATATAATATTTGTCTCCTAACATAAAAAATGTATCATTTAAAAGTCTAAGAATTGGAGGAGCTGGCGGAAGCGGTAGTCTAATGGGTTTTGTTTGGAAGGACAATAATTACGAATATTTATGTGATGAAGATGGAAAAGTGAAGCATATTTTTAGAAAGCTTGAAATAAAAATAGCTAATAATTAAAGAAAGTAATAAATGTTTAAATTTTATTTTTAACTTTGGTGCAACTAGAATCAGAGTTTCAAGAATCCCCCGCACTATGTGTTTTTCTGTTGTAGTTTAATATATTCTGGTTGGTTAAAACAGCATATCCAAGTGTTTACATAAAGGACTAGAGCATTGTATGTCTAAAAAAGCGAAGGGATTGTGATTCCTGAAAAAGGAGAACTGTTCTTTATTTTTAAGTAATTAGTAATCAAGACTATATTAGAGGGAAATGCTTCTAATCTAGCCTTTTTCAATGATAGGGATATAATCGATTTCTACAAAAGCAGTAAAGGGGTAAATGGCATCTGCTCTGCAGACCCCTTGACAGCTTTTATTTCTAAATTCATCTTACTAGGCATACGCTAGACGGTGTAATTCCCTTTCTGAAATTTGAACATTTAGAAATAATTCGTCATATTAAAAATAGAATAGGTTAAAATACAGTTTTTGTAAATCTGGTTGTCATTTTTAAAATATATTTTTATAACTTTGTATGTATGCAAATCTAAAAAGGCATTGCAGAAAGCTCCTTTCTACTAGGGGGTAAAGAGATTTTTATTGAACTATGAATTTCGTGTTTTTATCAAATGTAACGATACATATAATTTTTTGAAATTTGAGTTATATTGAGTTATTATCATAGTTATACTCTGGATAATTTCAAAAAAATATGATAATATTATTATGTAATTCTGAAAAATATTATTATAGTAATAATGACAAGTTGAGAAAATAACTAATTGAATTTGGACAAGAGGTATTTTATAAGGGGGGAGATTATGGTAGTAAAAAGAGGTGTGAAAATCTATGATTTTTCCATAGATGAAGATAGAAAAAATGTAACATCAATATTTGATATGTTGTTAATGATGGGAAATTTGGTTCCCATAATAGGCTCAGGATTTACTAGCGGGTTGAGAACAAAAAATGGAAAAGTGCCATCAGTGAATGAATTGATGACAGAGATGGTCTCAATTATACGCACTATCGATGGAAGTGATGGAACTGAATTTAAAGATATATCTTTAACAGATTTGGCAGATGTATTTTGGGAAGAACTAGAACAAGTCCAAAGCCCTAGGCATAGGGAACGGTTTCAAGATTATATTGAGTCTAATTTTACCCAAATATATGATGTGGAACAATCAAGGCGACATTTTCTTAATTCCAACTGGAGAACGATTTTTACATTAAATTACGATGATACAATAGAAAATGTATTAAGCATAAGTATCGCTATTCCATATGATAGGTTTAATAATCGTACTGGAAAAAGTTATCTTATAAAATTACATGGAGATGCTAAACGTTACGTTATAACAGGGGATTCAAAATATTGTGTATTAGGAAATAAACAGTATGTCACATTAATAAAAGACAAGAGCAATGAAGATTTTGCTCGTGTTTTAGAAAATGCATTTTTTTCTAAGAGTATTATTTTTGTTGGATGTAGTCTTGGAAGTGAGTTGGATTTATTATATTCCGCTGAAACTCAAGTGGAGCAGAAAGCGAAAATTAATAAAGAACATCATATTATTTACTTGCTATATAGTAATGAAACGGAAGAGATAAACCCCTTACCTTATAAAAAGTATGGAATTACGGATATTATAAAAGTAAACCAAAAATCAATAATTGATTTGTATGAATTAATTCATACTTTGAGTAAGGAAAAAGAGGTACTTCGTAAAAAAGATCTACTTAAAAACTATACAGATATCAGTTTTGAATATTTAGATAGTAAAAATGAAGAGAATCTAGAGTATCTTTTTTACAATAGAAAAATCGATGTAAAGAATAATACAATTAAGTTTCCTGCTTTTTTTGTTAATCGAAATTGTGGAAAAAGAATAGAAAAGGCGATTTTGAATGAAAAAGAAACATTGAATGTTGTTTTTGGAACACGCTTTAGTGGAAAAACATATGTTTTGTTACAATTATTAAAAAGTCTAACGAGTAAAAGAGTATATTATTTTCCATCTTATATTCAATTAGATGACGAAGTTATTACAAGTTTAGCTGAAAGAGAAAACTCTGTTTTCTTGATTGATGATAGCGTAATTTCTTTTGAGCAATATGGGAGTGTTCTGCTCCCACTATTAGATACATTTAAAGAGAAGAATATAAAAATAGTAATGGCAGTTAATAAAGGTGATGTTGAATTTTATAAATATTTTAATAATAACATAAACGAGGGCTGTATAAAGCTATATGAGATAGCAAATAAATTTGAAGGGAAAGAAACGGAAGCCTTTAATGAAAAAATAGGAGATATTAGTTTAATTCCGTATAAAGAAAATGATACTATATTAGACTTTTTATATAAGGCAGACGAAAATATATTAAAAAAGAAATACAATACTATTTTGCCAAGAGTGAATTTTTTGAGTAATGATTGTGAAAAGAAAGTAAGAGCACTTATTGTATTAGCAACAAAAGGTACTTTGACCTCAGATTTAGCAATAAATATGGGAATAGATGATGTTTTGTATGAATTAGTAAATGAATTTTCGATAACTGTGCAGAAAGATTATTTATCAGATTTAGAGAAAAATCAGGGAGCTTACTCTGGGTTTAAGTTTATATTGAATTCTACATACTGGGCAGTTAGATGTCTTTCTAGTTTTGCAGGAAATCCACATAATCACCAAACTATAGTGAAGGCATACGGTAATATAGTGAATACATATAGTGGATTAGAACGACACGAAATGAACAATCGTATTAAGACGTATTATATGCTTGATAGAATTCAAGTCCTTTTTGCAGATCCAGATAGTAAAGGGACAATTAGGCTTCCATATTTAATCTATGAGGAACTCCACACTTCCCTGAATTGGAATCATCAGTTTTTACATCAAGAGGCAAAGTGTGAACTACGTATGGCTCGGAGAGAAAAGAGGCCCGAGGCGCGAAAAGAGATTCTTGAGTTATCATATAGAAACATTGGAAGGGCATTAAAAATATCGGAAGAGATAAACTCGGAAAAAGTTGAATATACCAAAGCACATATGCGTGTTACCAAAGCATTGATTTTAATTAATTATACACTATCAGGTGAAAATGAGCGGTCGTTAGATACGATTAGTGCTTGTCATGATGCATTTGTCTTGGGAGAGAGCTTATGTCCACAATTAGAGAAAGAAGAACTGCAAGATGTTAAAAAATTCTTGGAAAGTAATTGGGTTAAAAATATAGAGATAGATGAGGCGGTTAAAGATAAGTTTGATGAACTGTATTCTAAATATATTAGAAAGCCAAGTTGGGCAAAGAGTAACACATGACTGGCTTAACATGCTTAATTAAAGATAGTGTTATTTTTAGAATACTCTTTAAGTTAGCGTTACGTTCTTCCTTGATTGTATCTTGTCACGCTAAAAAGAGTTTGATTTTATTACTAATCTGGTTGTCTTATCTTATTAAATCAGTTAGAAATTATTATAATTGTTCTATGTATGCAAAATGTATGCAAATTAAGAGAGGAATTGCAGAAAGCTCCTTTCTACAAGCGTTTACAAAGGCGATATCCGTTCAAATCTGGTTGTCGCCTCTCTTATGAAAGCCTCAGAAACCTGATAAAATAAGGGTTTCTGGGGTTTTTGCTTTGTGTATTTGGTGTTTGCGCTTGTTTGCGTGGGCATTTTTCTTGTTTTTGAGGGCGGTTAATCCAGGATGGCTCTCATTTTTGATGCTGTTTCTTCCTGGGAAGTGATGTTACGGAGGTAGTGGTGGGTCATGTTGAGGCTGGTGTGGCCCAGGAGTTTCTGGAGCTCTGTGTCTTCCATTCCGTTCTTGTACATGATGGAGGCGGTGGAGAAGCGGAGTTTGTGGGATGAGCGATATTCAATGTTTAAATACAAAGAAAGCCTCCGTGATGTCCAGAAAAGGAAACTGCCTAGATTATTCGGTAATGGAAAATTTCTTTGGATTTCTAAAGACAGAAATGTTTTATGGTCATGCGTTTAAATTAATTGAATATTTCATATTTGAAATAGAGAAATATATCAACTGTTTACACATCCATTCGATACTCCATTTCTTTGTTTCGTGAAAAAAGCCAACAGCTAAATATTTTGGCTCGTAGCGCAGTTTTCCAAGTCTCACATCCCTTCGAATTCTTTCACTTTTTTCAACTACCATATCTTTTTCTTCAAGTTGACGTTTGAGTCTGAGATTTTCCCGGCGCAAACGTTCTAATTCACCTATCTCATCATCGATTTTATGATGACCACGTTTATCTGATAATCCCCCTTCTCCATTAGCATCGTACTTTTTCACCCAGGAATAGACCTGACTGTATGAAACATCATAGATGCTTGCAGATTCTTTATAATCACGATTATATTTAAGACAGTATTCAACAATTTCTTTACGTTCTTCAATGGATGTTTTTCTTGCTTCTGCCATATAGACCTCCCTTTTAGGATCATAATCCTTAAGTTCGCTATTGGCATTATAGTGCTTTATCCAGTTTCTAAGTACCTCTCTGGAAGATATATTGTATTTAGCAACGATATCATCTACACTGCCTTCGCCTGATAAAACAGCTTCAGGAGCTATCACTCATGTTAAGAAAGTTTGACGGCAGGAAAATTATAGTATTATGTAGTGGCTTGAAATATAAACCAGCCATCCTTAACCAAAAACTGAAATACGCCGCCATGCTTTTCCACAATATGAGCCATGCTTTTTGTGCCAAAGCCATGCCCCTGTTCTTTTGATACTGGCAGGCCCTGAAGAAATATCGGTTCTGTCTGATAGCTGTTGCGGATGTCAATGCATAGCTTCATGTTCTTGGAATACACACGCAGCTTGATATAGCGTTTATTACTGTCAGGTATATGTTCCGAGGCTTGTATGGCGTTTTCTAAAGCGTTTGACAAGAGTGAACAAAGTTCGGTGTCGCTAAACGGAAGCGAGTCAGGCAACTTCGCATCTACCTCTAGCATGATTTCCGATTGTTTTGCTTTGCCTGCGAAAGCGGACAAAATCAGATTGACTGTTTCATTTTCACAAAAGCGTATGGGCGTGATAGCATCTATGTCGGACTGAGCAGTCCGTAGATACTCTTTGATCCCCTCTATGTGTTCCTTAGATGCCAGCCCCTGTAAAAGTGCGAAATGGTGGCGCATATCGTGCCGATAGGACGTGGCATTCTGCTGTATCTGCCGCAGAGAAGCAAACTCTGTCTGTGCCTGCCTAAACTGCGTATCCAGCATATCCCGCTCTCTTTGTATGCTTGCCTGTTTTTGCGTTTCGGTATAGTAAAGAAGGACAAACACAAAATAGAATGCCGATGTCATAAAGGGCATGAATTGTACGGCCGCGCGTGCTCCACTGTACATAAAATCGGTGTAAACAATGGCGGAATAGTCGAACACATAGTAAAAGGCCGGCATGGCGCCAAACAGCAGGCAGGAATTCACAGAGCGTTCCATCAGATGGCGAACAGATTTCACCGCATATTTTTGCAGTAACAAGTACATCAGGACTGCGGCTGCAATATAACCGGCATGGTCCATGGAAACACGGTCAAAAACTTCGCCTGCAATAGTACCGATCCAGCGGGGGGGCTGACAGCACAGGAAGGAGACAAACATACTGGTTAATGAAATTAGCCATGGGCGTTTTAAGTAAAGGACGATGAAAATAGCAACCGGCAAATGGGTAAGCAACGGATATATTTTTATGGTAATCTTCATGCCAAAAAAACGTAGGCAGACTAATTGTAGTATAAATAAAATGACGGTAAAGCACCTAAGAGCCAGATGATTTTTCCGTGTACGCGCCATTCCGGCAAAGCTGACCGCAACCGCCGAACCGAACAGCAGGGCAATAAAGTAACGAGAGAATTCTATAACAGTTTCTATCATTCGCTTATTCCCCTTCCATTTGATAATTCAGATATTGCAGCTTCATTTCTTTTGCCTTGCCCTGTGCAACAGGGATAGAGGAAAGGGTCTGTAAGGTTATCTGATGATTTTCAATGGTATTCACATACTGCATATTCACAAGATAGGATCGGTGAGGTTTGATGAAACACCCGTATTTTAATAGATTTTCACAGACAGAGAAAAAAGACTCCGTACATTCGATTACTTTGCCGGAGTGCAGGTGATATAGCACATTTCTGCCAATGACCTCTACAAAAGTTAAATTGGAAATCAATATTTTTTGAATGCCCTCATTACTCTTTACAATAACCGCATCCTCGTCTTTTTCCGCTTTGATCTGCTCCAGCATTTCGTCAAAGGTGAAGAACAGTTTTTCTTTTGAGATTGGCTTTAGTATATAGTTGATGGCTCTTACTGAATAGCATTCCAAAGCAAACTCAGGCGATGAGGTAAAGAATAAAATCGACGTGGTTTTATCAAAACTCCGGATTTCCTTTGCCACGTCAATGCCTGTAAATCCTGGCATAATAATGTCCAGACAGTATATATCAAAATGCTTTCCTTTTTCCAAGGCTGAAACTAGTTCAAATCCGTTTGGAAAGACGGCGATTTCGCAGCTTAGATGTTTTGATGTTCGGTAAAGGTCTATGAGCTGGACCATATTGGATAGCTCGTCAATATTGTCGTCACATATCGCAAGGTGCAGCATAAGCATTTCCTCCTTTTCGTTATTTTCCCAATATAAGTATAATATAAAAATCGAATTTTTGAAACTATGTTTCATGTCGAAAAAACTATGTTTTATGCAGTGGATAGTTTTTAAGTGGCATATTTTATAGATTGAAGAAGTGAAGTAAAATCGTTATGTGAAACAAAGTTTCTAAGAAGGAATAACAGTATGAAAAAGTGATTTATGAGCCTCCTGCTTATTCTGTACATGATGTTAACCTGCTGCTCGTGATGGCAAACGCAGCCAATAACCACAATACCATACTAAAAGAAGGATGGTACTATCTTCGGTGTATGGATAACTAACTCAACATAGACGCTGATGACAACGTGGAATTGCGTGGCAAAACCAATACTCCTGAGGAAACACAAAGTTCCGTGTACTTTACCATGGATCGACCAATACCGGAAACAAGAGTAAGATGAACGGGTAATGGGTAAAGGCACTGGCGGATGATTTTGACAATAATATGCTTCGGTGGGACATCTACAGCGAAAACAACAAGGACACTTTATGCAGGGGCAATAGGTAGCATTAGATTTCATCAAAAAACATGATTCATGCAGAAAAAATTATGTTTCATGCATCGGGCGTTTTTTGAAGCCAGATTTTGATAGAATGGACTCAGGGAATTTGTCCTACACAGCCAACAGAAAATGGAGGAATTTATAATGAAAGGATCCAAGGTACTTTCTGTTAACTGTGCTTTTGGCGGGGAACGGACTAAGCAGTGCAACGCTTGATAGTTCCGGCACTATGGTATAGGATGGCGATACTGCTGTCGTCGCTTTTGGTAAAGGGACAAGGGAAAATGGAACGGTCATGAATTCTGTGGTTCAGTATTTTTTCCTGCGGATGGTGACGGATACCATGTCATCAGCAATTGCCGTATGCGGGAAGCAGTTTGGAGGTGAATGACAATTTCACGCTTGTTATGTCTACTGTAAAATCTGCAAAATAGCAGAAACCACTAAATGGAGGATTATTTTATGCTGGCAACTTTTATCGCAATTATCGCGGTTATTATTCTATGGACAATCTCCACCCAACGCAGACTGGTCGTGCTGGATGAGAATATCAGTAATGCCATGAACCAAATCGGCGTGCAGCTATCCAGCCGTTTTGATGCTCTGACGGCTCTTTTGGACTTGACAAAGGGCTATGCCAAGCATGAAGGCGAAACGCTGATTGAAACAATCAAATCAAGAAGAAGCGTCATCACAGCAAAATCAACACCAGATGATGTGCTGCGTCAGGAAGGGATTATAACCGAAGCCTTGGGTAGGGTTGCCATGGTAACGGAGCATTACCCCGAATTAAAGGCAAACCAAACGTATATCAAAACCATGGACGCGGTGCAAACCTTTGAAAACATGGTGCGCACCAGCCGCCTGATCTACAACGACAGTGTTACGAAGCTAAACCGTGAAATCCGTATGTTCCCGATCTCCATGATTGCCGGGATGCTGGGCTTTCGGCAAAGGGAGTATCTTGTGGAGCAGACTGAAAAGACGGATATGCCCAGCATGAAATGAGGTGCTCTATGGGAAAAAGGTGATCGGACTGATTCTATTTATCACACAGAAGCTTCAGGATCAAGGAAAACCAACACTACAATTAAGGAGGAACAGACCCTATGAGTAAACAAGTTGAATTGCTGCAAAATGGCAAGAGGAGGTCCCCTGTGGGGCGATTTGTAAGAATGCTGCTGGTACTGTCTATGATGTTTGGCATGATGCCTGCAGCAGCTTATGCGGCTAAAGACTGCCCAATGGCAAGTCCCGATGGAACTACCCGGGTTTGGGGAGTGACGAAAACCTACACCAAGGGCGAGGCGTTTCGCAGCCATGAGGCAAGTCTTGAGTATCATATGAACAATAGAGTACACAATTACACCGGAAATTTGGGGTTTTGGGCAAACGGAGTGCCGATTGAAAATGGATACAAATTTATGGAGGTAGGTCAAAAGCTGATTACCGTAAAAGGTGGTGAATGGGTTGCTACCTATGAGCTTCAGGTTATACCTGTCCTAAAGGATAGATGGGAATCTATAGAAAAATGCACGATTCTTACACAGCCGGCTAAAAAAAGCTATCGTCAAAGTGCAGAGGACTTTGATCCAAAGGATATTGTTGTGAGGTGTGTGTTTAAAAATGGTACGACTCAAGATTTGGGTTATGAGGATTTGGAATTTTATGCAGGAAAACGAGATATGGCAAATTATAAAGCGGGTAAGGCTATTAAGTCCGGCTATCGCTTTTCAGAAGTGGGAGAAAAGGACCTGATTATTCGGGTGGCCAATAAGGAGATGAGAATCCCCTTTACAGTGACTCCATTTTCTAAAAAGATAATTTCTAGGGTTGAATTGATTAAAGAACCTGCAAGTATCAACTACAAGGTAGGTGATGGGTTCCGTGTCAGCGACTTTGCAGCCCGCTGCTTTTATGAGGATGGCAGTACGGAGGATATCAGCGGTAACGTTCTCAGTATTACCGCAAATGGGGTTCAGCTTTATGAGGGATACAAGTTTGTGGTTGCAGGTAAGAAGAATATAGTTATAAGTGTTGGAGATTTTAGTACACAATTTACAATAACTGTATCCAAGTAATAGATTCCTTGGAGGTGTACATTATATGAAAAAACGTTTACTTAGTATGATTTTAGTAGTGAGCATGGTCTCTACCTTGCTGCCGGTTCCGGCTATGGCGAAAAAAGCACCTGCTGCGATTTTAGCAAGTGAAGAAATTATTGCATTTGCGCCGCTTGAAGAGACCGGAGAAACGGTTACGATTGGCACCTCCATTCAGGGATTAGGGTTACCTGAAACACTGACCGCCACGGTGCGAACCGCATTTTTGACCACTGGCTCTGCATCAGAGGAGTCAGTGCAGGATTATGATAGTGTGGCTGAGGAAGAGGACGATATGGTCACTGCAACCCCCAGCTTTGCCATTGAGGCAGAGGTCAGAGAACCGAGGGATGAAGGCGTAGCAATCGACCTCCAATGGGAGGAGACGGACCAGGATATTCCGGTGAAATGGACTTCAAAGCCAAAGTATGACATGGAAGCAGAGGGGGAGTATGTATTTACACCGGTGATAGAGGGCTTCACGGTCAGTGCAGAGCTGCCGGAGATTAAAGTGACTGTAGAGACCGGAGAGATGATACCCCGTACTGTTTTAGCCGTCTCCAATGAAATTGACAGCCTTTCCTCTCTCCAGAATGCCATTAATGAAGCGGCAGATGACCTGGAATTAATGCTTTCCAACGACTATGACGAAACTGGAACCCTGACAATTGCCAGCGGCAATGGTTACGATATTACCATTGATTTAAACGGCCAAGTACTTGATGGAGGCAATGGCAGCGCCATCAAGCACAACGGCAGCGGAACCTTGACAATCAACGACACTGCAGGAGAAGGCAAGGTAACCAGTACAATGCCATCCGATAACGGCGGAGTAATCTATCTAAACGGAGGCGGCCTTATTCTTGACGGAGCTACGGTAAGTGCTAATCAGGGAACGGCAATTTTCTCCGATTATGGTGACGTAAATATTTGGGATGGTACGGTGGAAAGTACAGGATTTGGGATTGTAAACAGAGGCTCCGGCAAAGTAAGTATTTTAGGCGGTACGGTGAGTTCAATCGCAAAAGATGCAATTTATAACCTTTCACACAGCGAATTAAGCATTTCCGGTGGTACCGTGAATTCAATTTCAGGATACGGAATTTATAGCAACGGAGATATTATAATCCCAAGTGGTTCGGTCATTATAAAGGGTGATCAAATGGCCATGAACAAAGCCCCGTATCTTGACAGCTATTTTAATGTCAGTATAACAGCATACACCAATTATGATGAAACTTCCCCGGTTCTCTATAAGGAGAAGGACATTAAAACCTACAAATACTTAGAGTTTGAGGCTGCTCCCTTGCTTGTCAGAAATATGACTACAGGTACAAGCTATTACGATCTGCAAGTAGCGATTGATGGAATAATGGAAAACGATGAAACCATTATGCTACTGGATAACATCAATCTTATGGAAAGTGTTGCCATAGTTAGTGATAATAATAAGAGCTTTACTCTTGACCTAAACGGCAAAACCCTAAGCGGCAGTTATTACTCCGCCATCTCACACAAGGGCAGCGGTATGCTGACCATCACCGACAGCAGCGAAGACGAGACCGGCGTGGTTACCACCCAACAGGGTTCCGCTGCTATTTCTCTAAATGGAGGCAGCCTTACGATTACCAGTGGTACAGTGGATAATACCTCCAATCCACAAGGGATAGCAATTTATAACGATGCCTCCGGAAAAATCATAATTCCAAGCGGTTCGCCTGTCATCAGGGCCAGCCGGTATGCGATGAACAAACCTCCGGAATTGGGATATTATAAAAATTTGTACGTCACAGCCAGCACCAATTACGATGGAAGCTCGCCGGTTCCATATGATGGGTACTATATATTTGACTATAAATACTTAACTTTTGGGCTTGCGCCCTTTGTTGCCCAAAATTCGACTACAGGTACAGGCTACTCCAATCTGCAGGAAGCGGTTAATGAGATCGGGACAAACGATGAGACGATTATGCTTCTGGATAATATCAATCTTAGCGCTACTCTGAATATTGCTGAGGAGAATGATAAAAGCTTTACCCTTGACTTAAACGGTAAAACGCTAAATGGTGAACATGATCTTGCCATCTCACACAATGGCAGCGGTACGCTGACCATTGCTGATAACAGTGACAAAGGTGACGGTAAGGTGACCAGCGGAAATTGGGGGATTAACAGAGAATTTTATGGAACGATTAATCTAAACGGGGGCAGCCTTGCTATTGTCTCAGGTACAGTGGAAAACAACATCAATGGATCTGGCTGTACTGCTATTTATAATAGAGGCAGCGGTGAAGTGAGCGTTTCAGGGGGGACGGTAAAAAGTCTTTTAGGATGTGCCATAAACAACGAGGGTAAAGGAAAAATTAACATCAGTGGCAATGCTAAAGTCACCAGTCAAAACACCACCTACGATTCAGGTACGATTCGTCTGTCGCCCACCCTTATCACAGATGTCGTTCTGGTAATCACTGGCGGAACAATAGAAAATACCGCTGCAGGTAATGCAATTTATAACAGTGCCTACGGAAAAATCACAATTCCAAGCGGTTCGCCTGTTATCAAGGGCGGCCGCATGGCTATGAACGTTGCTCCGGATTTGAGCAGCTACACCAATGTGAAGGTTACGGCAAGTAAATCTTCCAGCGGAGTAACCATAGCCCATTATGATGACTACTATATCAGAGATTACAGATACCTGACATTTGAGACAGCATCTATTATTGCTAAAAGTAAGACTACGGAGGAAGAATATCACTTCCTGGAGGAGGCGTTTACTAAAGTTCAGAATGATGATACCATTGAATTGCTGGATAATATCACCCTTACAGCGGCTGTCGATATTATCAATAATACTGGGAAAAGCTTCACTCTTGACCTAAAAGGCAAAACGGTTGATAGCGGAAGTAATACAGCTATTAACTATAGCGGCGTTAAGGGCACTCTGACCATCACCGATAGTGTAGGCGGAGGTAAGATTACTTCTTCATATTCATCTTACGGCAATAGTACAATTTATCTCCTTGGAAAAGGCACTGAGAATGTGATACTCAAAATCGATGCAGGAACTGTGGAAAATAAGAACCAATATGGCGGCAGTGTGATTACCAACGATGGCGCCACCGTAAACGTGACTGGTGGTACGGTGAGTAACATTGGAAAAGGCAGTGCAATTTCCAATATATACGGCTGCTTTACAAAGATTTCGGGTGGTATTGTGGATGGTGGCTCAGGCACTGCTATTAGTAGCGGCGACAGAGGTAAAATCATCATTAGTGATACAGCCAAAGTCACCAGTGCAATCATTGATTCCAGGGATTATAACCCTTCAGGCACAATTTATCTGAGCCCTGCCACAACCGATAAGACCTCGCTGGAAATCACGGGAGGGGTTATAGAGAATACTGCTGATGGCACGGCGATTTACAATATGAGCCTTGGAACGGTGAGTATTTCCGGTGGTCTCATACGTGCCACAGCTCCAAAGAGCAATGCAATTTACAATGAATCAGCTGGAAAAATTTTAATAAATGACGGCATAGTGGAAAATACCAGCCAGGGTTATGCAATCCAAAATGTGGGAACTGGAAGCGTAAGTATTTCCGGCGGAAGGGTTAGCGCCAAAAATGGCACAGCCATTTTTAGTACGGCGCCTGAGAAAGGTCTTTTGATTTCGGGAGGCATGGTGAGCTCTGAAAACGGAATAGCAATTGACAGCTACGTTGTAGATATTTTAGGAGGTACATCTATCATATGTGGCAGTGAAATAGCGTTATATGCGGAGCCGGATTTGAGCACTTTTCAAAATGTACAGATTACGGGTAGCATGACCAGTAAAGAAGGCAGCGATGCTCTACCTCTTTCACCGATGGATATTGATACATGGGAAAAGGCCAAACCCTACAAATACTTAAAATTCGAGCCCGCGGCGGAAGTCAAATTCGATATCTGGGTGGGAGGTACTCAGGTAACCAACTATACCACAAGCGGTATCGGATGGGCCTATACCCCTCACAGCAAAACCCTTACCCTTAACGGGGCATCCATTAACAATCACTATGTAATGGAAGCTCATACGGAAGACGGAAAATCCAGTGCTGCCGCCATTTATGCAAGCAAAGACTTAAACCTTGTGTTAGCGAACACAAATGTGGTTACCGCACCTGATCATACCACCGGCCATAGTTACGCTATCTGTGTGAAGGGAAACCTTACCATAAGCGGCAGCGGTGCACTAACAGCAACAGGGGGTGCGGCAGACAGCGGCAGCAATACGTTCACAAGTTATGGTATTTATGCTGATACCATTACTGTAAATGGTGGTATGGTTAATGCCGAGGTAAAGCCGACAGAAAGCCCGGCATTGAGTATCGGTCTTTGCGGCACAACTTCGGTAACCATCAACGATGGTTTTGTGACAGCCGTCGGAGGAGAGACAGCATACCAGAGCAACGGGGTAAGAACCGGTAAATGCACAATCAACGGCGGTTTCCTGCGTGGGGAAGGCGGACGTGTTACCGGAGATGATTCTCCTTCCAGCTATGGCATATATATAAATCAGGATGGATCTCTTGCCATACCTCATGGAGGCTTGACTGCCGTGGGATATGACAAAGGGTTGCATTTAGGCACCAACGCAGCCTTCACTTCCGGTCGTGTTACCATAAGCGCCGGCAACGATCCAACTACTGCAGCTGCCATTGCTTCAGCTGATTTGCTGAAAACGGAATCTTATCCATTTGTCATGATTGAGCCAGTGGTCATAGTTGCTAAAAATAAAGTTACGGGTGCGCAATACGCCACTTTGGAAGAGGCATTTGCTAAGGTTGATAACGAGCAGATTATTGAGCTTTTAGATACCATCATTTTTGATGATACCATCACCATTCCCAAAGGCCATAATAAAAGCTTCACTCTTGATCTGAACGGCAAAACGCTCTTTAGCGGCAGCATTGTCATTGATTATCTGGGCAGCGGAACGCTGACCATAACCGATACCGGCAGTGGAGAGGGCAAGATCGTCAGTACAATTAGTGATTCCGACGCTGGTACCATCCGTCTGTCAGAAGGCAGCCTTGTTGTTTCAGGCGGTACGGTGGAAAATACCAGCAGCAATTATGGCAATGTCATCATTAATAAAGGTCCTGGAACTGTAAGTGTGACCGGGGGCACGGTAGAAAGTAATGCAAATAGCTCTTATTGCGCTGCGATTTTCAATACCAGCACCGGAAGTGTGAATGTGGAAGGCGGTAATGTAAAGGCCGCCGGAGGCAGTGCAATTGTAAATAGTTCTATTGGAAAAATTACCATCAGTAATTTTACTAAGATTACCAGTGCCCAGGAAGATCTCCGTTATGGTACGATTGCATTGCTTAGCGGCACAGCCTCTGATAATGTCCTTGAACTAAAGGGCGGAGACATCATCAATACTGGTATAGGTTTTGCGATTAATCATTCTGAGGGGACAAGCGGCAATGTTCGTATCCTGGGAAGCGGGGTTCTTATTAAAGGCGGTTATATGGCGACAGATATAGCCCCGGATGTGAGCGGGCTTGTTAATAAGCTGATTTTTTCACATCCTGATGTAACTGGGGTAGGTCATACTCTCATAGATGAAGAAAAACTTAGAAGCCAAATTACCACCTACAAATTCCTTTTATTTATCAGAGGAGCAGATGTTACCGTAACTAACTTGATTTTAAACGGCAAACTGACCGCCCCGGTGAAGAATATGCAGCCCAGCAGTATCTTTACCGGTGATGCCCAATATAGCGGAACAGTAAGCTGGAACGAAAACCCTGTTAATTTCCTGGGCGGAACGGCTTACACAGCCACCGTCACTTTGACGGCAAATGAAGGCTATACGTTTAAAAATTTGGCTGCAAATCGTTTTATTCTTTCAGGCTCAGCAGTTACCCACGATTCGGGCAGCGGGAAAACCATAATCCTTACCATTAAGTTCCCGAAAACGGTACCAAGGATTCTGCAATCCATAGTCATAACTGTACCACCCTCCAAGTCTGTATACCAATTTGGTGACATTTTTAACCAAGAGGGAATAGCCGTCAAGGCCATCTACGATGATGGTACGGAGGATGGGGACTTTACCGGCTACACGGTGGATAAAACAGGCCCTCTTAAGATGGGTGACACCAGAGTCACCATCACTGCAAAGGGAAATAACACAATTAAAACTACGCAGAGCATCATTATAAATAAGGCAGACAATCCAGACAAGCCAAACGTCACCTTTTCGTTTGACGGTTTAAATCCCAACAGGCTCATGGGAGCAACCGTATTGATGGAGTACAGCCTGAATGGCGGCAGCGACTGGTCTGATTGCTCTGTGAATATGAATCTGGCCTCCAGCCTGGCCAGCATTACGGCAAATAATGACATCAAGGTGCGCTTAAAAGAGAGTGGGACTCACACGGCGGGGGCTGAGCAGGTCATTGAAAT